>Ga0116166_1000767_pt1 | contig 30334 bp, 29 predicted proteins | sample AD_JPNMR2_MetaG_FD_89884 | JGI IMG/M metagenome (GOLD analysis project Ga0116166, IMG submission 89884) | Active sludge microbial communities of municipal wastewater-treating anaerobic digesters from Japan - AD_JPNMR2_MetaG | ecosystem: Engineered > Bioreactor > Anaerobic > Digestate | place...
GGATGGAAATAAATACGAAAGAATAAATGGAGATAGCCGTATTCATCTGTATATCTCAAAACAGGATTACAGATTTTTGAAAAAGATCCATGCTGATCTTAATTTTTTCAGCATGGGGTGTTTATTGAGGAGAATTATCCTACTTTTTTTGGAAGAATATGAGAAATTAGGCATTACCAGGGTGGAGATAAAGTGTAGCATAATAACATTAAAGTTATTTTTAAGACTAACAAAGATGAAAAAGTGGAATAAGAGCAGAGAATTATCCCACTTTTCCGGTAACCTCAAGCCGTTCTACAAGGCAATCTACAACGATTGCTATCAAGTGGTGGGTTTTGAGACATACTATTAAAAGAAATATTTAAAATTATAACAAAAAAATAAATTATTCTATTACAATCTTTTCTCAAAAAAAATTAACCCTTAGGATAACTCTATTTTTTTATCTGTATAAAAATAAAATCACACCCATATTTACTTTGTCTGTAAAAGAAAGTCCTTTAAATCCGAATAAATATTTTTAATCTTAATGGACTTCTTCTCTTTAAGTAAAGCCTCCTGAAGTTGAGAGGGGATATCTACTTTTATACCTAATTTATCTTCCAATATATCCATAAATTTTGCAGGATGAGCTGTTCCTAAGAATATAAAATTAAAATTATTTGATTCATTATCCTTCTTAAATTTTTGAATTGCTTTATATCCAACCGCACTATGTGGATCAAGAATATAGCCAGTCTTTTCGTATACTTTCTTCACAGTATCGAGTGTCTCTTCATCGCTTACCTTATATCCCATTATATCTTTTTTCATATTTTCCCAGTAAGAAGAGTTATCTTTTGTATACATATCAATCATTCTTGCAAAATTAGAGGGATTACCAACATCCATAGCATTTGAATAGGTAGTAACAGATGGTCTTGGATTAAACTTACCAGTAAAAAGAAATTCCGGAACAACATCATTTTCATTTGTTGCTGCAATAAATTTTTTTACATTTAATCCCATTCTTTTAGCAAAAAGTCCGCCAGTCAAATTCCCAAAATTTCCAGAAGGAGTGCAATAAATCAATTGTGGCTCAATACCATTAAGAAGATATTTTAATCTATTATAACCCCATACATAATAAAAAGACTGAGGGATTAATCTTCCAATATTTATAGAGTTAGCAGAACATAAGTTTAGCCTGCTATTTAAATCTTTATCAACAAATGCCTCTTTTACCATTGCCTGACAATCATCGAATGTGCCAAGAACTTCTAATGCTGTTATATTTTCTCCGAGTGTTGTAAGTTGCTTCTCCTGTAATAAAGAGACCTTCTGGCTCGGATATAAGATTACGACCTCTATATTCTCTACTTTGTAAAATCCTTTTGCCACAGCACTACCAGTATCACCTGAAGTGGCAACAAGTATTTTTATCTTTTTATTAATCTTTTTTAAAAAATAACTCATCGTTAAAGCCATAAACCTTGCCCCAAAATCTTTAAAGGCACAGGTAGGTCCCCAGAAAAGCTCTAATATAAAAATGTTATCATTAATTCTTTTTAATGGAACATCAAAATTAAATGCATCATAACATATATTTTTAATTTCATCTTCTGGTATTTCTTCTTCTATAAAAAGTTTTGCTAAATATGTGGCTAAATTTCTAAAATCTTTTTCCATCAGTTTATTCTGATCATATACTGGAAATCTTTCTGGCATATATAATCCCTTATCCGGAGCAAGCCCAGATAAAAGAGCATCTTTAAAAGAGACTAAATAATTTTTATTATTTGTACTATAATATCTAATCATTTTAAATCCTTAATCTAACTCGCAAAATTCTCTTATTTTATTAACATCCGGATAACATTCAAGCACTTTATTATACAGAGCCTCTACTTTATTAACATGATTTTCTGCTGTGAATTTCTGAGAAATATTATAACTCTCATCAGAAAACATCTCTAATAACTTATTATCGTTTAAAAGTTTTTGAATACAACTGCTAATTTCTTCATCTGTATCAACCAGATAACCATTTACACCATTATTTACAAGATCCAGATAACTATCATCTCTTCTTGTTATTATTGGCAAACCGCACATTGTTGCTTCAATCAATGTCATTGGATGGACTTCACTCAATGAGGCTGTTACAAATATACTCGATATTGAATACAATCTATAAACTAATTCCCAATTAACAAAACCAGTAAAAATAAATTCTTTTTCAAGATTAGCCTCTTTTGCCTTTCTCATTAACTCCGGAAGTTGAGGACCATCTCCTACAAATAACATTTTAACATTCGGATTTGATTTAATTATTGGGACAATTGTATCAAATAGTTCCATTACCCTTTTTTCTTTTCCTATTCTTCCAACAAATATAAGAATCTTATCATTCTTTTTAAGATTAAACTCTTTTCTAAGCTGACTTATCTCATCATTTGTTATTTTTGAAGACTTAAATTTCTGAATATCAATGCCATTTGGTATAACCTTAACAGGGATATCTGGTACAAGTTCCTGATAATATTTCTTTGCTTTTATTGATGGAGCAATTATAACAAAGACTCTCTTTAAAAAAGCTTTGAGGATGTTTCTTGCCAGATTTCTTGAAATTAACTTTCCATTTAATATATAGTGCCTATAATCTTCCCACATAGTATGGGTTGTGTGAATATGAGGAATCTTTAATTTTTTAGCAGCCCATTTCCCACAATATCCAATAGAAAATTCTGTATGGGTATGAATCAATTGAATATTTTTTTTTAGCAAAAATCTATTTATAGGACCTTGATGAAAAAGTCCAAATCTCTGTTCCGTTCCAAGGCCAACTTTAAATGATTGCATTCTATAAATGTTTTCATCTTTTTCAATATAATTTGGGACCTCAACAGTTATTACAAAAACATTATGCCCCTTTTCTTCAAGACCATCTTTTAACTGTAAAACAGATGTAACAACTCCATTTTTTATAGGTTTATAACAATCTGTAAATAATGCAATATTCATTAAATTAAACCACCTTTTTTTGAACTATCTTATGCAGGTTAAAATAGAAAGTCGATTTTTTTATGTTATTTGGGTTATATTCTATACCCTCTCTGTTAAATATAATTTTTATTGTTTCAATCATTTTTTCTTTAAATTCTTCTTCACTTGAATAAAATTTTTTAAATCTTTCGATCTCATTCTCAATAAATCTTATATAATTTTTATTTGATCTAAAATAAAAATATTTTAATATAAAATGCAAGATGACACCTATTAATACAAAAATAAATATTAATAATCTTACCCAGAATAAACTATATATACTTTTGAAGAATTTAGAAAGTACTATTAATGTAATTATTATTGGAGAAAAATATCCTATTAAAAAATATAAATATCTTTTGTCAAAATTTGCTTTAAATAATTCAAATTTCTCTTTTATTTCAATTAAATTGTCCTCTGTTATCATAAGGAGATTATAACTAATTTATAAGAATTTGTCAAAATAAAAATTTTTTAAAAAAATATAGAGTGGGATTTTTTAGGTAATTTTTTTTATTTTTTTATTAAATTTTGTAAAGGATTTTCTTATAAATTTTGTGATTAATATATAGAAATATTTTTTATTACTGGAGGTAAAAATGTTACAATTTGATTTTGTTATTAATGATAATTTATTTGGCAAGATTAAAATCTTAACAGAAAAAAATAACAAGGGGTTATCAGAAATAATAAGGGAAGTAATAAATACAATGTTGCCCTTTTTAAAGAAAAAGCATTTAACAGAGGAAAGAAGAAAGAGAGACTATCCTTCTGTAAATGCAACAAAGAAAGTAAGGGTATTTCTTGAAGAAAGAATTTATAACGAACTAAAACAGATACACGATACACTAAATACTTTTAGTATCGCTGTATTGGTAAGGGAGATATTAAAGTTGTATTTTGATCTTATAGAAAAGTATGGGTTTGATGGGTTTGAAAAAAGGCTTGAGAAGGTGAAGAATAAGATAGAGGATATGAGGGCAAGGAAGGTAAAATGGTATAAGGATAAGGATGAGAGGATTCATCCAGATATCCCCTTTTATATCGACCAGGAGGTATATTATTACCTTGTTTTTGGTACAGATTTTTGCCTTAAACAGATTCAATTTTTATAAAAACAGGTATTTTTTAAAAATTTTCTTTATTTTATTACTCTTACTCAAAAATGATCCTACCATAACTCTGCTTTCAATATTCCAAAGATAGTTTAACTTTTTGACAAAATAAATTTTTTTAAGTATAATATTAGAGTTAACAACTATCAACTTTATTTCAGAGTTTAATTTTAGAGCATTATGGTTGTGAAAATAATACATATTGTTTGTTCTACCTGATTTGTAGTTCGTATTTTTGTTCAGAGTACTCTCTCAAATAAGATATATGTAAACAACTCTTTATTTTTATAATATTTCTTTAAAATTTTGGTCACTTCTGGCTACATTTGCAAACGGATCATTTATAAATAACTAATATCTTTTTTTTATGATTATCTATTAAATTAAGAAAGATAAAAGATATAGATTTTTTGACATTGTATCCGGATACCTAATTAAATGAAGATATAGCATTGAATCTATTTAATAGAACAGGAATAATAGGAAATTTTAGTTATAATATTTTTGAATATTTAAATTTAGAAAAAATTATAAAAATGTTCCGAATTTTAAATTAGATAATTATTTTGATTTTAAAAAAAATTTACAAAATAGTTGCCAATATTATTTTTTTTTTGTAAATTAATAAATATAGCATAAAATGTAATTAGTATTTTTAAAAATTTAAAAAGTATTCTTTTGTAAAAGAGGTTAGTATGGAAGAAAAGAAAATTATAATAGTAGAAGATGAAACTCTTGTTTCTAATGACATAAGAGAATCATTAAAAAATGTTGGTTATAAAATAGTTTCAATATTTAACTCTGGTGAAGAAATTTTAAATAGTATAGAAGAATTAGACGAACTGCCAGACCTTATTTTAATGGATATACGGTTAAAAGGGAAAATAGATGGCATTAAAGCAGCAAAAGAGATAAGAAAAAAATATGATATACCAATAATATTTTTAACAGCATTTTGTGATAATGACACACTTGATAGAGCAAAGGAAGCTTCTCCTTTTGGATATATAATTAAGCCTTATAATGAAAAAGAGTTATATGCCACTATAGAAGTAGCATTATATAAACATAAAGCAGATAAAATTTTAAAAGAGAGGGAAGAATGGATTAATGCTATTCTTAAGAGTATAGGGGATGCACTTATTGCAACAGATTCCAAAGGACATATTTTGTTTATGAACGAGATGGCAGAGAAATTAACCGGCTGGAAAGCAGAAGAGGTAAAAGGGAAAAAAATGAACTCTTTATTTAAGATTCTTGAAGATGATGAAAATAGCACTATTTCTTCTTTTGATTCCTTTTCTTCTATAAACATATCAGAAAATCTAATCCTTGTTGCAAGAAATGGGGAAAAGATAAAAATAAGAGAAAATGCCACTCCAATCAAGGATGAAAAGGGAAATATAAAGGGAATAGTTGTTGTATTTTATAATAGGGAGATGGCTAAGGTGTAACCCGTAATTTTACCTCAATAATATTTGATTTTACAGATTCAATAAAAGAAGGATTTCTGTCTATTTCTGCTCCTGAGTTGTACCCTTTTGCTATGATGTATACATACATTTTATAGATATAATATAATGGCGGATTGCTCTCTTCTGTTATATAAGATATCCCCTTATTATCATAATATCTTTTATCATAAAATCCTTTAAATACACCATCATTTATTTCATCCAGCCAGCTTGCATTTTCATATTCAGAAGGATTGGGATATAGTTCTTCCATAAAAATAAAACTATTAGCAGGATCTTTATATGGGTTTTTGTCAGTGGTATTATCATTTATCGGATCATTATGAAAACAGAATCTTACATTATCATTTTTATCTGTTAAAACATCTTTTATCATTTCAAGAGATACCGGAATCGTTGTTGTTTTATAAAATTCTTCCATATGAGGAAAAGTTGTTTTTGGGAATCTATAAGGGCTATCTGGTGGGTTGGGTGGATACTGGTCATTTGATAGATCCAGAAGTTTACTATTTTTTGATATGTAAGGATTTCTTACAACCATTTTTTTTGCATTTTCCTCTTTATCAAAATAGTAATATACATCATAGCCTATGAGTAAATAATAAATATTATCCATTTCTTGATTATATCCTTTAAATAGGATTTTTACCTGATCAGTACCGCTATTTTCTAAATGAATATTAGATGGCTCCATAAAATATACAGAATCTTCAAACCCACAAGAAAAGAGAATAAGAGAGATAATAATAACATATTTAAATTTTTTCATTTTATAATCAGGTATAATTATACTACAAAAGTTTTAATTTGTCAAAAATTTAATGTTTATAATTAATATATTTTCTTGTTTTTCTTTTTTTTTAATTATTTATATTTTTTTATATTTTTTTAAAAAAAATATAATTTATTGACTTATTCAAAATAATTTAATATATTTATATAGATATGAAAAAAATAGTTTTTTATATTTTTTTAATTCTAAATACAAATTTTCTCCTTATTTCTACTAATATAAAACAGAAAGGAATCATTGATTTTGCTGAATTAAAAATTAAAAATCAAAAAGAATGGTATATAAATTTAGATACTGAGTGGGAATTTTATTTTAACAAGTTTTTATTCTCAGAAGATTTTAAGAATAATAATATTCAAAAAGAATATATTTTAGTTCCCGGCTTCTGGAATTTACAAAAGAAATCTTTTAATAGATATGGATATGGAACTTACCGATTAGTATTAAAAAATGTTCCACAAGATATTTTAAGTATAGATATACCAAGAGTATTTTCTGCTTATAGACTATTTATAAATGGGGAATTGATTAAGGAAAAGGGAAGAGTTGGAAAGAATAAAAAAGAATCTTTGCCATCTTTTGGTAGAGAAATATTAACTTTTAATTCTAAAAATAAAGAATTAGAGATAATTTTTCATATTTCAAATTATTCCGAATATAGAGGTGGTGGAATTTTTAGAAATATTAAGATTGGAAATGTTTATGCAATATATAAAAGATTTACTTTGAGTCTTTTGCTCGATATCAGTTCAATAGCAATTTTAATATTTGTTATTATTTATCATCTATCTATTTTTATATTTACTAACAAAAAAGATAAAGGATTCATTTATATCTCCTTATTTGCTTTTCTTTATATTATAAGAATTATGTTTACAAATAGCAATTTAATCTTATATTTATTCCCAAATTTGTCATATAATATTTTTTATAGAATAGAAATTTTAACTCTTTTTTTAAGCATCCCATTTTTTTTGTTTTTTTTCAAAAGATTATTTTACTATGAAGCCAAGAAGATTTTTATATATATTTATATGATTTTAGCAGGATTTTTTACTATTTTAAATCTCTTCTTACCACAAGATTGCTTTTCCATAACATTATTATTTTCATATATTCTTTTGGTGTTTGTTATGGGGACAGTGTTTGTATGGTCGATTAATGCTATAATTGATAAGAAAAAAGATTCTATTATATTTTTATTTTCTTTTTTGATTTTAATAGGTACTGGATTAAACGATATATTTTTTTCATTATTAGTTATAAGAACATTATATTTATTACCTATTGGAATTGCTATTTTTATTTTTATTCAAATTTTTATTCTTAATAAAAGATTTTTATATTCTTATGAAATCATAGAAAACTTTTCAGATAATCTTTTCAAATCAAAGGATCAATTATTAAATATAAATACAATTCTTGAAGAAAAGGTAAAAGAAAGGACAAAAGAACTTGAAAAAAAGATAGAAGAAAATGAAAGAATGAAAGAGCAAATTTTTAGAATGCAAAAGATAGAGGCATTGAGTTTTATTGCGAGTGGGGTTGCTCATGACTTTAACAATATTTTATCAATAATACTTTCTAATATTTCGCTGATAAAAATTAATAAAGAAAATACTACTGAAATTGATACTTATATTTATAACATCGAAAATGCCTTAAAAAATGCTTCTAATTTTATTAATCAATTGTTAACCTTTTCAACAGGTGAAAATGAAGATCTTAAAGTAAATATAGATTTATTTTCTCTTTTAGATGAAATATTGAAATTTGTTCTTACTGGAACCCAGATAAAATATAGATTTTTATCTAAAAAAAATGGATATTATGTATATGGCGATAGGGGACAGATATATCAGGTATTTTTAAATATAATAGTAAATGCAAAACAGGCAATGGGGAATAGAGGGGAGATTGAGGTTAGCATTGAAATATTAACAGATAATAATAAATATAATATTAGAGAAGATTTAAAATTTATAAAAATAGATATAAAAGATAATGGACCTGGCATACCAGAAGAGAATCTGTCTAAAATATTTGATATTTTCTGGTCAAATAAAAAGGAAGGGAAAGGGATAGGTCTTGCAATGACTTATTATATTGTCCAAAAACATAATGGATATATATTTGTGGATTCAACAGAAGGAGTTGGAACTACTTTTACAATTCTTCTGCCAGTAAGTAATAAAAAAAATTGTATTAATGATAAAGAATCCAATGAAACGATTGCTGCTAAAAATAATAGTAGAGTTTTAATACTTGATGATGAAGAGGCTATTTTAGATCTGACTTCATGTATTCTTGAAAAAAACGGCTTTGAAGTTTTTAAAGAAGATAACATCGAAGATGCTTTTAATTTATATAAGAATTTATTAGAAAAAAATAATAGGATTGATTTTGTAATTGTAGATTTAAATATAGATGGAAATATTACGGGTCTTGATTTTATAAAAAAAATATTGAATATCGATAACAATGCTTTATTTGTTTTGTCTACTGGAACTCCGGATCTTATTAATATTAATTTAAAGGAGTATAATATCCTTGATATTCTTAAAAAGCCTTATTCTTATGAAAATTTAACCCTATTAACAAAAAAAATTATGAAATTTAAAAAAGATTTTAAAGTAATTAATTCACACTAATTTTGATTTTAAGTTCCGAATAAGTTATCATTGAACTAAAAAAAATAAAGTAACATAAGGAATAGAGAAAGGGACAGACCTTATAATAACCAGAAATAATTAGTTAAATAGATTATTAGAAATTCATAAATATAGTTAAAAGAATAAAAAGAATATATTTTTAATCAAAAGGGACAGACTTGGTTTTCTTTAAAAAAATTACTTTCTTTTAATATAAAAAATATATTCAAGATTGCCTTTTGTTCCTTTTATTTCTGACTCGACAACGCCAGAAATTTCAAGATTCATATTTAAAATCTCTTCTTTTACAGCCTCTATTATCTTATCTCTATCTTCAGCATTAACAACCCCTCTAAAATCAGATGAAAGACTAAGGATTTCTCTATATCTCTTAAATTCAAATTGAGGTTTAATTAAAACAATCAAATCTTTAATATCAAGATTTAAAAAAATATGTTCTATAATAGGAATACTGGAAGTAAAACTAACATCCATTACCGCGAACTCAACATTTTCAGGAAAATCGGTTTTCACAAGAGATTGAATTACTCTATTTTCTATTACAACTACTTTTGGATTTATCCGTAAGAAATAATCAATCTGATTTTTTCCACAATCTACAGCATAGACTCTTTTTGCCCCTTTTTGAAGAAGGACCTCTGTAAATCCACCAGTAGAACTTCCTATATCAATTGTAATCTTATCTTTTACATTTATATCAAAATGTTTAAAAGCAGTAAGAAGTTTATATGCTCCTCTTGAAACATATCTTTTTTTTTCTTTTATTCTGATATTATCTGTATCTTTTATGTGATAATAAGGGGATGTGATTACTTTATCATTTATTAATACCCTACCAGCCATTATAAAAGCCATTGCTTCTTTTTCAGAATAGCCATAATTATTGATTAAAAATTCTACTAATTTTATTTTTTTCTTCATTTATCACGATTAATAAGAAAATCTAAAAATTCGAAAAAAAATTCTTTATTTGAAGGAAGTTTTTCAATAATATTAGAAGCCATATTCTTATATTTTAAAAGAAGTTCTTTTGCTTTTTCTATACCAAACAAATTAACTATACAGGATTTTTTATTCTTTTGATCACTATCAACTGGTTTACCCATAGCCTCCTCTTTTCCTTCTACATCAAGAATATCATCTTTTATTTGAAAAATAAATCCCAATACTTCCCCAAGAAATTCTATAACTTTTAAATCATTATTACTTGCTCCCCCATTTATGGCCCCTAAAAGCATTGAAAGTTCTATTAAATTTGCTGTTTTATGTTTATTAATTCTATTTATATCATTAAGATCTAAATTACTATCAGAATATATATCAAGATATTGCCCTAAAATCATCCCTTTTTCGCCACTTTTATCATAGATTAAATAAAGAATCTCATTCAATTTATTAATTTTAGAATATTGAGAAAGCATTCCAAATGCTTTTGTTAAAAGAGCATCTCCTATGAGTAAAGCATAAGCCTCATCCTTTACAACATGAAGGGTCTTTAATCCTCTTCTTAATTCATCATTATCCATGCAAGGTAGATCATCGTGAACCAAGGAATAAGTGTGAATTAATTCAACAGTTGCAGCAAGTATATAAGAATCATTATCTATTTCTTTGAATATTTTGTTTGTCTCAAGCAAAAGTAGGGGACGGACTCTCTTACATGGGGCAAAAGTAATGTAATTCATACCCCATTCGAGTGATAAATAGGAAGAATCTTCATAATATAATAAATCATATAATATTTTTTCAATATTAAGTTCGGAAATTTTTCTATCTACAATATTCATACAATATCCTAATTGTAATGTTATATAGAGAATCTTTTTATTTCAACTGTTTTAAAACTAACTTTATCAATACCTGCTATAATTCCTTGCATTTTACAATTTTCCTTAGAAGGAATAAATGGAGCCATTGACTGATTTATAATTTTTTCTAATACATTATTTTTTTCCATACCTATTATACTATCGAGTCCCCCACACATTCCTATATCTGTAATATATCCGGTCCCCTTTGGTAAAATTGTTTCATCAGCAGTCTGAGTATGAGTGTGTGTCCCTGCTACTAAAGAAACTCTTCCATCAAAATCCATTGCGAGTGTTATTTTCTCTGGATTATATTCTGCATGAAAATCAACAACTACTATTTCACAGTTTTTTAATTCATTTCTTAAAAGTTTATTTAAAGTCTGAAAGGGACAATCTATTGGTATCATATTGTATCTGCCCATAAGATTTACTACACCAATATTTATATCTCCTACTTTTCTTATGCAATATCCCTTCCCTTCTACCTCTGGATAATTAGCAGGCCTTAATAATATATCATAAGTCGTTAATAATTTAGCAGCATCATTATTTGACCAGATATGATTCCCAGAAGTTATTACATTTACCCCAGAGTTTATAAGGTTTATAATTATCTGTTCTGTAATCCCAAAGCCATTATCAGCATTTTCTCCATTAGCAATAATAAAATCTATTTTTTCTTTATTTCTTAAGGAATTTAACTTTAAGAAAACTTCTTCTACGCCGGGTTGTCCGACAAGATCACCCAACATCGCTATTTTTATAGTATTATTCAAAATATATTCCTAAAATAAAATTTTTAATAAAATATAGCAAAAAGTTTTTAAATAGTAAATAGTAATTTTTATTTCATATCAAAAATTCCAGTAATAGAGGCAATCTATCAAGAAATTCAAAATTTTTATTCTTAAAATAAAAAACTCCACAAAAAATATAATTTTCTAATGCTTCATGTATGTTATTTTTCTTTAAATTTTCGTTTACTCTTTTAAAACTTCTTACAAAATCCTCAATTTTTTCTATTACTTCACTCTTAAATCTATCAAACCACACCTTTCCTCTTATTTTTAATCTTTTGTTGTATCTAATGGCAAATGTTCCCAGTACCCACTGCATTATTTTTGATAGATTTTCCCCTCTTTTGGGTCTTATAATAAAATGACAGTGAGTATAAACAAAGACGAAATTTAGAAGTGAGAATCTAAATTTCTTCTTTGCCTGTTTTAAAGTTAATAATAGCATTTCGCGAACGAAGAGGGGCTTTAGTTCAGGTCTGTCCCTGTTGATTGTGCAGGTAATATAATAGCTAGCCCCCTTTTTTAATACTCTATTTCTTCTCATAAAAAATCCTCCTTTCTTTTAAAAAGTATTTCTATATATTAATCACAAAATTTTTGAGAAAATCCTTTACAATTTTTGAGAAAAAATTTAATTTTTTTTGAAAAAAATTAAAGTGAGGGACAGACTTATAAATTTTTTTATGATTTAAAGAGGGACAGACCTAATCATTATGGATTTAAAAAAAATAAAGAAGAAAAGATATAATATTTAGATATCCCTGAAAGAGAAAGACAGCCTTCTATTATTATGATTTTTAATATTTAATTATGTATAATAATATAAATATAAGGGACAGACCTTGACTCCTTATAATCCCTCTATAATAATTATTTTAAAATACCACAATCCTATTTAATAAGAAACATAAAATTTTTACTAATTATATTTTATTAATTTTAAGACTTAATAATTTATATTTATAACTTTAACATTTACTAAACAAATATAAATGTTTTTTTTATTAAACTTTTGACAAAATTAGAAAATTGAAGTATATCAATCTAAAAAACTATAAACATAACTTTAAGGAGAAGACAATGGAATATTCTTATGATGTTTTTGGGTTTGAAAATGCTTTAATGGATATTCAGGCATTTATTCCAGAAAAGGTTTTGAAAAAATTAGGGATTCAAAAAGGTGTTATGCATCTTGTGGATGAAAAAAAATCGAGAGAAATATTGGAGGCTATTAGTAAATACAAAACAATTTCAGTGCCTGGTGGAAGCTCTGCAAATACTTTGAGTGCTCTTGCTTTACTGGGGGGTAAAGCAGTATATACTGGCATTGTCTCTGATGATTTTTATGGAAGACTATACATTTCAAAAATAGCAGAAAGAGGGGTAAAAACTCTTATTAAGAAAAAGGATTATGGTATAACAGGAACTTCAATAATTCTTACAACTGAGGATGCTGAAAGAACCATGAATACTCATCTTGGAGTTTGTAGAGAATATCAGATTAGCGATATTGATTTAGAGATATTATATAAATCTAAAATGGTTCATTGCACTGGTTATCAATGGGATACTGATCCACAAAAAGAAGTCACAATGTTTGTTTTAAATGAGGCTAAAAAGGCAAATATAGAAGTAAGTTTTGATATTGCTGATCCTTTTTGTATAGAAAGAAATGTTAATGATTTTAAAGATATATTCTCTAAATATGTATCTATTCTTTTTGGTAATAAAGACGAAGCGACTATTCTAACCGGTAAAAATGATCCAGTTGAAGCAGGAAAAGAGATAGTAAAAATGGGAGTAAAAATTGCAGTTGTAAAAATTGGTAGCAAGGGGAGTTTTATAGTAACAAAAGATGATGTTATAAAGATAGATATATATCCAGCAGAAAAGGTACTTGATTCCACTGGATGTGGCGATATCTATGGTGGTGGCTTTTTGTATGGTTATACAAGAGGATATTCTCTTGAAAAATGTGGTAAAATAGCAAGTTATCTTGCTTCTCAGATTATAAGTGTGCCAGGTGTGCAGCTTGAACTTCTTGATTTTAATAAAATAAAAGAATTTATAAATATAGAAATAATAGAAAAATAAAAGAATATGTATAACAATGATATTCTTGTTGAAAATGTAGAAAAAAGAGCCCCTTTTTATCTTGATAATAAACCAAGAGATAAAAGAGTTTTAGATGCAATGAGAAGGGTTGATAGAAAACTCTTTCTTCCAGAGTCATCCAGATCTCTTGCTTATGAGGATATCCCCCTTCCAATAGGTTATAATCAGACCTGTTCTCAACCGAGCATGGTTGCCTTTATACTTGACGAATTGGAGATAAAAGAAAATAGTAAAATTCTTGAGATTGGATCTGGTTGCGGATATGCTGCTGCTATTGCTTCTATCTTATGTAAGCCTGCTGGCATTGTTTACGCTATAGAAATAATAAAAGAACTTTATGAATTTGCAAGAAGAAATCTTGCTTCATATATGGAAAATATTGTCCTCTTAAATAAGAATGGCTCAAAAGGTCTTATTGAATATGCACCATTTGATAGAATATTTTTATCAGCAGGGGTAGGTAAAAATTTTAACAATAAGATATTGCTGGATCAACTTAGTGAAGGAGGCATTTTAATCTATCCAGAAACCTATGGAAATCTATATAAAATCAAAAAAGAGAAGGGGAAAATATTAACAGAAATATTTTATGGTGTCTCTTTTGTCCCATTAGTAGAATGAAATATTTAAAAAAAGGATGGAAGATATGGAACAAAATAATGACTATAAAAAGAAGGCTCTGTTTTTAATATTTATATTTGGTATCATAAGTTTATTAGGGGATGTGATATATGAAGGGGCAAGAAGTATATACGGCCCTTTTACAAAAACAATTTCAATGGATATTGCCCTTGTTGGATTTATTACTGGACTTGCCGAATTTTTAGGATATTTTATTAGAATTATATCTGGCTATTTATCAGATAAAACAAAATCCCCTTGGATTTTTACTATATTAGGTTATGGAATGCTTATATCAATTCCATTACTATCATTAACTGGGATATGGCAAATAGTCTCTATTTTTATTATTTGTGAGAGAATTGGGAAGGCAATAAGAAGTCCTGCAAAAGATACTATTTTATCACAGGCAACAAAGAGAATAGGGACAGGCCTCGGATTTGCAATTCATGAAGCAATGGATCAAATAGGAGCCTTTTTAGGCCCTTTACTTTTTAGTCTTTTGTTAATAGTTGGTAAAAATGAAAATAGTCTTTCTCAATATCAATTTGGATTTAAAATATTATGGATACCATTTATTATTTTAATGATAAGTGTAATTTTTGCATATTTAAGATTTCCAAACCCAGAAATTTTTGAAACTCAAAAACAACAAGATAATCAAGATAAACTCACAAAACAATTCTGGCTTTATTCTATATTCAGTTTTATCACCACATTAGGTTTTACGAGTTTTGTAATACTCGGATACTATTTTAAAGAAAAAAATTTAATAAAAGAAGAGAGTATCCCTTTTTTTTATTCAATCGCAATGATTGTAGATGCAATTGTCGCACTCATTGTTGGTAAAATATATGACAACTTAAAATCCGGATTAAAAAATGAAAAAGCTGGTTTATATCTTTTAATAATTATTCCCCTCTTTACTTTAATATTGCCATTTTTTGTTTTTACTAAAAACTATATTTTAATAATTACCGGTATTATAATGTGGGGAATTGTGATGGGGACACACGAAACAATAATGAAGTCTGTAATAGCAGATATTACACATCTTAAAAAAAGAGGCACTGGGTATGGAATCTTTAACTCTTTTTATGGACTTTCAATGTTTTTGGGTAGTTTTATATTAGGATTGTTGTATAAAATAAATATTAATTTTATAATATTTTTTATTATAATTATTGAATTATTGTCATTATTGATATATTATATATTAATAAAATCTTTAAAAAACAGATAAGGATTTATTTATGAAGAGAAAACTATTTTTATATTTTTTTATATTTATAATTATAGTTATCTCTTACTCAAAAGAGTTAAAAGGTATTGGCTATGGTAAAAATGAAATTGAAGCAAAAAATTTTGCTTTGGCAGATTTATCAAGTTTTATAGAGATTGAAGTTCAGAGCAATCTTGATTCTACAATAGCAGAAATAAGTAAAAATAATGAAAAAATTTCTTATGAATATTCTTCACACATTATAAAGACAAAATCAGAATTGCCAATTTTAGGAGCAGAATATAATATAAAAAAGATAAAAAATTATTTTTTTTGTGAGGCAATAATTAAAACAGAGAATACAATAAAAATATACGAAGATAGATTAAATACTATAAAAAATACTATAAATAAAAATTTGAATCTTTTGAATCAAAAAAAAGATAACAATTCCAAAATAGAAATTTTAAAGACTATTTTTAAAGACTTAAATCAATTTAAAAAATTAAAAATAGTGACTCTATTTTTAGGAAGCTCTTATAATGCAGAAGAAATTTTATGTTTTACAACAATAGAAAAATAAACTAGAGGTGGATATCTTATGATAAAAAATCAGATAGAAGAATTTAAAATTAATAAGTGTCCTCAATGTAATAAAAAGCATAATTTAAAAATCGATGTTTATAGAGATATAATTCCTGTTGATATTAATAGAGTAAGGGTGCCAGTGTTTAATAAGATAAATGTTCCAGTGATATGTCCTGTAAAGAAGAATAAATTTAATATTGATATAATGATTCAAGAGGATGAATTTTCAAGAGTTATTAAATTAAAAAGGATTTAAATTTATCTCCATATTTTTTCTACAAATTTGTCAATGTCAATATTAATTACGTAAGTAAAATAATCATCGTAATATGTCCCTTCAAGATTGATAAGAATTGATTTTGTCTTTTTCAAAAGATTTAGAGCAAAACTTGCTGCTGGTTGAACAGTAAGAGATGACCCAGCAACAATTAAAAGATCTGTTTCTGGTGGATTATAATAAACTTCAAAAAAAGATTCTGGTAAAGATTCACCAAAAAAAACAACATCTGGTTTAATAATTCCTTTACAATCACAATATGGAATTGTCCCATCTTTTAGGTTATTCTCATATTCTTTAAAATCGTATTCTTTTTTACATTTTAAACAGTGTGCCTTTATATATGAGCCATGACACTCTATTACTTTTTTACTACCAGCCTTTTGATGAAGCATGTCTATATTTTGAGTCATAACAAGAGCAATCTTATTTTTACTTTCAAGATAGGCAATATATTTATGAAATAAAGTTGGCTTAATCTCGTCGTTAAACATCTCCTTTGACAATTGAAAAAAAGGGGCTGGATTACTTTTAAAATAGTTAATCTCAAATACTGCCTCCGGGAAAGGAAGATTGAATCTTTTTTGTATTGTTTTATATAAACCATTTGGACCTCGAAAATCTGGAATCCCAGAATTAGTGCTAACACCAGCACCGGTAAAAACAGTAATATGATTTGATTTTTCTATTAAATTTGTAATTTCGTCTATAATATTCTCATTTAGATTTGTTACTCTCATATTTTTATCTCTTTCTTAAATTATATCTAAAAAATTAAAATTTGTCAAAGAGAGTAAAAAATATTTTTGGGGGCGATTGTTTTTTCAATCAATTAAAATGAGCGAATCTATCATTAGAGCAATTTTTTTTAGAGAGATATAAAGAATATAACTTTTAAAAACAGTCTTACTGTTATTTTCTGTACTTTTTTAGGTCTTCTTTATCCTTGTTTGCCCATACCCTTACAAAAATTATACGACAATTCTTCTCAAAAGTGAACCTGTGCTAAAAAATTTAGATATATCCATGAATATCATAATCAACCTCAATTCTTTCATACTTATTGTTATTTTCAACTTAAAGTATCTCTTTTGCGTTTGATTACCTTAAGTAGTAAAATATAAACAAATCCAGAAAGAGGCATCTTTAACTATTTTGCAATATCTTAAACTCTTTTTTATTTTTGAGTTTACGGCAAAGTGAAATTTATGCCTCCTATTTATAATTTGCTAAACTCTATTCGTAAGAGCCCCATACAATAAAAAAAATAGATATTTGCTTTGATTGAGAAAGTAATATCCCCACGACAAAGCACCAATTCCAAATAACAAAAGGCTCTCTTTTTTTTACCCTGGATGAGAATATATCTTTTCTATAACTAAAAGTAGTAAAATAATAAACTAAAAAATTATTTCTTTTTAAATGTTGTATTTATTGTTGTTGTTTTGGTATCAATAAGTTCATCAGATTCATTATAAATTTCTTTTTTAAATTCATAATTAAAGATATACATTCCATTTTCAAATTTAATATTAGCAGAACCTCCAAAAATTGTACCATCCCAGAATTGAGAAGCATTTTCATAAGACTCAGAATAAAGCATTAGATAATCAGAATCCTCATCATTCTCGTAAAACTCTTTACCTTTATTACTTTTGATTTTAAATTGATACCTTAAATTATCTCCTGAATAATCATCTTTACCAAAAGAGATTTCTAATGAATAATTATTATCATCCGAATAATAAGAGCCAAGAATTTCCTGATTAGCTTTTTGTGGTTGATTGTTAGAAATATTTTCCTTTTTACATGAGATAAACAACAAAAAGACAATAAAAAGAATAACTATTTTTTTCATAAAAACTCCTTCTCTTAATATGTTATATTTTAATAAAAAATAAGACTTAAACTATTTTTTTAAAAAAATCAATATTTTTTAGTAAAGTTTTTCTACTCTTTCTGGGTTATTCTCTTCTTCTTTTACATTAATCCATTTAGGCGAAAAAGAGAGTTTTTTTATTTGATCTTTTCCAGATATTCTTAAAATAAAAGATATTGGAGTAAAAAATACAAAAAAGACAACTGTAAAAATCAAAAAAGTAATAAAATTGCCTATTATTTTAGCAATAAAATCAATCGGATAAAAAATTATAACTAACATTTTAGGATAAATAATGGCAAAGAATAGATTATAAATAGCAAGAGTTATCACTATAATAAGAAAAATTTTATTGAAATTTTTAAAATATCCAATAATAAATAAAATTACCATCCCACAAGCAAAAGAAAAACCAAAATTTCTTAATCTTTTATTAAAGTCTTTTTCCATTTTTTTAAATCCTTTATTTCTGGCTGCTCTTCTTTATATAAAATAAAATTACCAATGGCAAGAATATCTATATTTGTCCCCATAAAACAGTAATATGCATCAACAGGAGAACAAACTATGGGCTCTCCTCTTACATTAAAAGAGGTATTAATAATTACAGGGCATCCGGTCTTTTCGTAAAATCTTTTAATTAATTTGTAATACAATGGATTTGTTTTTTGATTCACAGTCTGTAATCTTGCACTGTTATCAACATGAGTAATAGCAGGAATAATAGATCTTTTTAGTTTTAATAGATCCAGACCTTTTTTGCCACTCTTATCCACCTCTATTAATTTATCCTTTTTGACCTGTGCTACAAGAAGCATATAAGGAGAGGGGATATCTATCTCAAAATATTCTTTTGCATAATCCTCTAAAACAGATGGTGCAAAAGGTCTAAATGACTCTCTAAATTTTATTTTAAGATTCATTACTGATTGCATATCCGGATCTCTTGCATCACCTAAAATTGATCTAGCTCCCAATGCCCTTGGTCCAAATTCCATTCTACCTTGAAACCAGCCAATTACTTTTTTGTTTGCTATTTCACTCGAAATTATCTCTATTAATTCTTCTTCTGTAACTTTTTTATACTTTGCACCAAATCTTTTTAAGGAATTTTCAATCTCTTCATTTGAGTACTCATTTCCTAAATAGGAGCCTTTTTGAAAATCGTTTATATTATCAGCAACTCTCCTGTTATTAAGATAATGATAATAAACATATAGGGCAGAGCCTAAAGCACCCCCGGCATCCCCTGATGCTGGTTGAATCCATATTTTCTTAAAAATTTTTTCAAATAATATTTTAGAATTAGACACACAATTTAATGCTACCCCACCTGCAAGGCATAAATTATCTAAACCAATAATTTTTTTTGCTTCTCTTGCTATCTTTACCAGTATTTCATCAAAAACAGCCTGAATTGAGGCTGCTATATCCATATAAAATTGATCGGGCTTTTTATCCGGAGGCAAAGCCTCTCTTCCAAAGAGTTTTTCAAATTTCTTATTAATCATTCGCAAACCAGAAATATAATCAAAATATTTTTCATTTAACAGATATGAACCATCCTCGTTTATTGTGATTAACTCCTTTTTAATAATATCAAGATACTTAGGTTCTCCATAAGGGGCAAGTCCCATTAATTTATATTCGCCAGAGTTAACTCTAAAACCGCAATAATATGTAAATGCCGAATACAATAAACCAAGACTATGAGGGAAATTTATCTTTTTTAATAATTTTATTTTATTTTCTTTACCAATGCCTATTGTTGTGGTAGTCCATTCTCCAGCCCCATCCACTGTGATAATTGCAGCCTCATTAAAAGGTGAAGGGAAAAAGGCACTTGCAGCATGTGATTGATGATGTTCTGTGAATAAGACATTCTTTTTATATTTTAACTTTTTCTTAATCTCATCTTCTGTCCATAGTTTACTCTTAAGCCAAAGTGGAACTGCCTTTAAAAAAGATAGCAAACCTTTTGGCGCTGTGTGAATATATGAGGCTAAAATTCTATCAAATTTAAGAATTGGTTTGTCATAAAATACTATATAATCAAGATTAGAAATATCTATATTACCAATTTTTAAACATTCTCTTATAGCATTAATAGGAAAATCAGCATCTCCTTTCTTACGGGTAAACCTCTCCTCCTGAATTGCCGCAATAATTTCACCATTCTTTATAAGAGATGCGGCTGAGTCGTGATAAAAAGCAGAAATACCCAGGATATAAACATCACTCATTTATATAACCTAAAACAGAGAGTAAATAAATGGTGCTATTGCCTGAGACTGTGAAACTAATACCACTATTCCAATAAGAGCAAGAATTATGATTAAAGGTATAAGCCATAACTTTTTATTCTCTCCAATATATTGAAAAAATTCTTTTATCAATCTTAATTTTGACATATTTACCTCCTACTATCTTTTTGTAAGAATATCATAATTTATTATTTTTGACAAACAAAAATTACCTTTTAGAAAAGATAAGGGACAGACTTGTACTACATTTTATTTCTAAAATCCGCATTAAAGACGATATAGTTATCCTAAGATAATTTTTGAATAAGAAAGATATAATGAGTGCAATTTAAATAAAGAAGTAATTTTTAAAGGAATTTTATCTCCACTAGCCGAAATTTCGAGTCAAAAGTAAGCATGAAGTACTGGTCTGGGTGGAGAGTGCGGGGGATATCAGGCGGCATCACCTTCCCCTTATCTTTTTTCACAACCACAGCCTTCTTTCCTCTTAACTCCTCAAGTTTCTTTTTTAGCCTCTCAATTTTATCTTTAAACTCTTTTTCTCCCAATGTCTCCACACCAACAAAGTATTCCTCCAGTATTTCTCTTACAAGCACAGCCATACTGAATGTATTCAGATGGCTATGAATTAACTTTAACTGATTATACAATTTTTTGGAAAGATATACCCTTACTCTGTGTGTAGCACAAACTATTGGGTATTCTTTTTCCCTTCTTTTTTCTTTAAGATGCTTTTTTTCAAGAATAGGAATAACCTTTTCAAAGATCTCTCTCATTAAAAAAGAAAGTGAAAGAGATCTCTTTTTTGCCAAATTTTTAATTTTATCTAATAAAACTTTATTAAGAACAAAATCATATTTTATCATAGTTTTTAGCTCCTTGAAATAAAAATTGTTTTCTAATTATTAATCACAAAATTTATGAAAAAATCCTTTACAAAATTTAAGAAAAAAATAAAAAATTTTACCTGTAAATAAAATCGAAATCAGTATTATCAATATAACAAGATAATTTTGACAAAATATAAAAAAATTATTAATATGTCTTCAATTAATTTAATTCATTATAAAAATGTTTTTAGGATTTTAAAGTGGATAAAAATTATATTCTTTTTATAGATTCTGGAGTTGGCGGTCTATCCATACTAAAATATTTTTTAGATTTAGAAAATAGAGTAAATATAATCTATTTTGCCGATACTTTGAATTATCCTTATGGCAAAAAAGACGAAAAAGTATTAGGCAATATTTTATTTAATATATACTCCTCTTTAAAAAATCAATTTAATATTTCGTTAATAGTAATAGCATGCAATACTGCATCTGTTTCTGCTCTTGCCTTTTTAAGATCAAAGGTCTCTGTCCCTATAATAGGAACAGTTCCGGCAATTAAGCCAGCTGCAAGACTTACAAAAAATAATAAAATAGGAATAATTGCCACTGAAACAACCACAAAACTTGATTACATTCAAAATCTTATAAAGGAGTTTGCAAAAGATAAAGAGGTTTTTATAAAGTCATCTTCAAAATTAGTAGATGCAGTAGAATTATTTTATTCAACAGATAAGGTAAAAAGCCTTATAGAAGAAGAACTTTCTTTTTTTGTCGAAAAAAATATAGATGTTCTTGTTTTAGGATGCACTCATTATTCTTTTTTAATAGAAGAGATAAATCTTTTTTTTAAAAATAAAGTAAAAGTGATTGATTCAAGAGAAGGAGTCTCAAAAAGAATAATTCATCTATTACCAAAAGAGATAAAAGATAATAATCCAAAAAAAATTTTATTTATAAGTAGCCCTGATCCAGAAATTCATAAAAAATATAAAAGGTTTAATGAAATATTAAATATTTTTGACTCAATAGAATATTATGAAATTTTACCATTTAATTAATTTAAGATTTTTAGAAATAAAATTTAATTTTTTGACAAATAAAAAAAAATTAAGTATATAATAAATATGAAAAAAATATTTTTTCTACTTTTATTGTTTTTTCTATTTCTTTCATGTTCCACAATAGAATATTCAAGAATCAAGAACATTTTTGAGGATAATACTACAGATTTAAATTCCATTAGAGAATTTGATCTGAAATATGAGCAAAAAATATTAGGCATAAAAATAAAAGGTGATAAAACAATTGTAGAGGGATTTTTTTTACACCCGGATCAAAAAAGCATATTTATACCAGTTAGTTTTCCAAAGATTGGAATTCTTAAAACAGATGATTATGGTAAGACAATTTCTGCCAGTTTTTTTAAACTGCAAGGACTGGAGGAGTTTTTTGGTTATTCAGAAGAAGATAAAGAAACAGAAATAAAAAAAGATAAACAAAAAATTTTACCTAAAAGAGTCTGGACAAATTTTACATATTCGCCAATAGACAATAATAAAATAGCAATTTCTTTTGGAGAATACATATTTCTTTCTAATGATAAAGGAAATAAATGGATAGCAAAAAAAATTTTTTATGATAGAGATAAATCAAATATAATAGATATCTTTATTACAAATAGAGAAGAAATAATTGCCATTACAGAAAATAAAATTGCTAGAAGTTTTAATTGGGGTAAAAACTGGAAGTACGAATATATAAAAATTCCAGAAATAAATTTTTTTAAATTAAGATATATTTCTGGATTTTACGACAATTCTTCTGATCTATTGTATGCCTCTTTTATTAACACGGATGAAAAAGATTCTTTACTTTCTTATAGTTCTTATCAGTTTTTATACAAAAATAAAAATATATTACTTAAATCTGGGTTATTTGTTTCAAAAGATCTTGGCAAAACATTTACTAAAACATCTTTATCAATTCCCTTAGTTTTATGGAAATACAATGATAAAATATATGCCTCATCTATTTATTCTTTTTCTCTTTATAATCATAATTTCTCAGAATCTTTTTTAAATTCGAGTATTGTTAAAACAGGTAAAATAGATGCAAATATTTCTCAATTAAAGGAATATATTCAATATTTAGAAAATTTAACATCAGAGGATTTTGATATTGTATCTTTCAAAAATAATAGAATACTTACGATTGAGGAAGATGGAGAAAGTTATTCGATTATAGAAGAAAGGGACTTTTCAAATATATATAATGCTAACAAGAGGCTTGAAAATCTCCCTTATTTAATCTGGGATGAGAATTGGATGGACAGGGAGAAAAGTAATAACTTTTTTTATGAGTATTCACCAGATAGATTATTTAGAATATGGACAGGCATGAGAAATAATTCTCCTAATTTATATCTTAAAGGCAATAAGATATATTATAGAATAAGTTGTAATAAAGAATTCTTGAAGGTATTTTTTAAGTATTGTATAGAAAATACAATTAGAATTAATAAGATAAATCCATTTTTAAGAAAATCCACGGATATAGAATTCTTTGATCCATCATTGGATCCAACTTATGGCTTTCCAGTAAATATAGAATATTCGAGTGATAATGGTATTATCTGGCATAAATTAGTAGATTCAAAGCATATAAGAAACATTATAGATCCCTTAAATAATAAAAGATCCGGTTTTTACTGGTATAAGAATGTTGAGCAAAAAAGAATTTTTAGACTTCAAATAAGTTTTGGATTTGATCAGGGGGTAAATTATATGGTTTATCCATTTAGTGCGACTCTTCTGGAAAATGATATTGCTATTGTAATAAATTATTTTACCATTTCTAATAGTTATAAAGATATCTATCTTATCCCTGTAAAAAAGGATTTAGAGTAATGGCTGATGGAGAGAATAAAGAAAAGAGAAATTTTTTACAAATGTTATTTTCTAAAAATAATAAGCCGGATTTAATACCAAAGGACATTCATAAAATAGATAATTCATTAATAGAGATAGATGCAAAAAAGGTTATTTATAGATTGAAAAGATTTGGCTATCAGGCTTATATTGTTGGTGGAGCGATAAGAGATCTTCTTTTAGGTAAAAAACCAAAAGATTTTGATGTTGCAACAGATGCCAAGCCAAATGAAATAAAAAAGATATTTTGTAATGCAAGGTTAATAGGTAGAAGATTTAAACTTGTTCATATAATATTTAAAGATAGAATAATAGAGACAGCAACTTTTAGAGCAAATATAAAAACAAAAAAAGGTATAATTATAAATGATAATAAATTTGGGACAATTGAAGAGGATGCTTTAAGAAGAGATTTTGGCATAAACGCCCTATATTATGATATTGAGTCTGAAAATATAATCGACTATGTAAATGGATATAAAGATATTCAAAAAAGAAGAATAAGGACATTAAAAAAAGCAGATATAAGTTTTTTAGAAGATCCAGTTAGAATGATAAGAGCCATTAAATATTCCATTCTATTGAATTGTAAAATAGAAAAAAAGATAGAAAATTCTATTAAGAAGAATTCAAGCCAGATAAAAAAATGTTCTCCATTTAGATTGCTTGAAGAGATAAATAAAATAATAAAAGCAGAAAAGGCAAAAGATATTTTAGTTAAGTTAGCCAGTAGTAAATTATTAAAACACTTTATCCCTATTATTGATGAAGAGATAAGGGGGGATAATTCAAAACTTTATCTAAAAAGGCTTGAAATCTTTGATAAAGAAAAAGATAATTTAAAAGAGATTGAAGAGAAAATAGATCTTTTCTGGTCCATTATGCTTTTTGAAAAAGTAAAGTCCCAAATAAATAATGAAGATCCAATTTTATCAATAAGCACCTGTCTGAAAAATTATCTTTATGTGATAAAATCACCAAGAAAGACAGTAGAAAATATAACAAAAATTTATTATAACTATATTAAAATAAATGGTCTAATACCAGAACCAAAAGAAGAACTTAATTCTGTTATTGCCAGAATGAGAAGAACAAAATATTATAATGTATTTGTATATTTTGTTAAGATAATAGGTGATAAAGAAGTAGAAGAAATTTTTAAACCATTAAAGAAAAGAAATTCCAAGCATAAAAAATTTAGATCAAAAAAGAAAAAGAAATTTTTTAAAATGGTAAAAACAGAAAAAAACAGTACTGTCCCTAATTAGATTTTTCTAAGAAATATGAGAAATATGTAACAGATTTTAATATGATAATTAAAAATCTTTGCATATTGTGTCCAAGAAAATTAAGACCACATTTCTATTTTTTCAAAAGGTGACATTTTAAAATAAATTCAACAATCTTTTATAAAATAGCCTTTTTTATCCAAATTTTTTACATAACTTATTGACCATTTATTACTTTTTAGGTATAAAAATAATATGAAAAAAATATACATTTTTCTTTTTGTATTAATCATTACGAGTTGTTCTGGATTTTTTACATCCAATGAAATAAATATAAAATACAGAGAGAAAAATATTGTAGAAATTATCAGAATAGATTCTGTTAATGGAAATATTGATATTATTGGATGGCCAAAAGATTTTATAGAGATTAATACAAAGAAAAAAATACAGTCCGGTTTTTCTGGGGATTTAAATCTTATGGATACTATTTTTAAATTTGATCCAGAAATTAAAGAACTTCTTATAAAAACAAAAATTCCATCCCGTATCAATGGATCCATTGAATTAAAAATTTATATCCCTTTCACTCTATTGAAAATATTTATTGATTCAAAAAAAGGAAATATTTTTATAAACGATTATCTTGGCGATGTTGAATTAACTAATTCTAATGGTAATGTAGATATGGTTTTTCAGGGAACTATTTTAAGAATTAATTCTATAAATTCAAGATTGAATCTTGTTGTAAAATCTTATAACTCTTCCGATATTATAATAAATTCTGAAAATGGAGATAATAAGATATTTTTTGAAGCCATTGGTAAAATGTCATATTTTGATTTGCTCTCTTTGAATACCTCAAATAATATCTACTTAGCATACGAAATAGATCATAATATCTCTATAAGAGCAAAAGAAGAAGATATTTCAATAAAGTATAATTTAGAAAATAAAAATCTAATTAAAACCGGATATTCTTTTTTATCCGGCTCATTTGGACAGAATCCAGAGTTTTTCAATATTGATATACATTCAGAAAATGGCAAAATTAATGTATTGCAATTAAAAAAATAGAGATTTTTTTGACAAAATTATATTTTTGAATTATATTTATAAAGAGATTAGTTATGAGAAGAATGAGGATGAGGATGAGAATTTTTTTTATATTCTTATTAACATTACTATTATTTTCCTGCATTACTCCACCAGAAAATGTAAAAGAGATAAATATTTTCTTATGGATCCAGAAGATGATTGAAAAAATGAATCAGGCAGTAAAGAATAGAGAAAAACAAAAAGCATTATTAGATGAAGCATGGAATAATAATGAGTATTTTGCATTTTATAAAGATACTGTTATCCAGATATCCAGTTATGAGAATAAAAAGTCTGATTTATTTTATTCTCTTAATAATAACTCTTTTATAATAAAACAGCCTTTATATATTACCTATATAGGTAATGATATGTATGTTTCAAAAGATGGGGAGAATTGGCTTATATTTAAATTAAACGATCAAAAAGATAACCAGGAGTATTTTGAGGCAGACTATATAATAAATTCAAGCCTTGAGAATGAAGGTAAAATTTTAAATATAAAATATTCTATATCCTTTACCCAAAAAAAAGAATTTAAAACAGTCAAGTTAAAAGAAAAAAAAGAGAGAGTTACTCTTTCTAACAATATGGTATTGGCAGATAAGGATAAGAATAATTTAACGATTGATTTAAAAAAAGTAATTCTTTATATACCATCAGAGACGATTTTTTCTGGAAAACTCAAAATAGACGGTAACGTTGTTGAGAGTAATTCAAAAGATGGTATAATAAAAATTAAAAGTTTAGTTGATATATTCATCTATGCAAAAAATAAAATGCTTGCAATAAGCTTTGATAGAAAAAACTGGGGGATATCCATTCTTTCTTTTAATATTTCTCCAAACTTAACAGTAAAATCCCTCAGTGATAAGCATATAGAATTTTTTTTATATATAACGGCTCTATATAAAAGTAATTAAAAATACAAAACTTAGAGGGAAATTATGGGAAAAGATATTTTATCACAAAAAGAGATAAATGATTTAAAAATTGATGAAAGTATATCTCTTGATCAAAATATAAAAAATCTTATAATCTTATGTAAAAATGAGCTTACTATTCTTGAGGAGACACTAATTAAATATAGTGAAAAAAGCAAAAAATCTATTTTTAAAAAGATTAATAAGATTCTACTAAAATTAATAAATATACGAAAATAAAAATTTCTATTTCTTCTTTCTTAATAAAATCTGATTTATCATTCTTATAGTTGCTTCAATTGCTGCTATTATCTGATCTGGATTAAGCCCTCGACTTACAATATGTTCTACCTTATTATTTTCATCTTTTAATTCCCAATATATCGTGGTTTGAACTAAAGCATCTGTTTTCCCTCCCGGCGGAATTGTTACAACATAATCAACAAGATTTGGTATTGTTATATTAAATCGTTGTAATATCTGCTTTAAGGCATTCATAAAGGCATCATAACCACCATCACCATAAGCATAAGCATCCATTACTTCATTATTATAAGAACATTTTACAGCAGAAAAAGGTTTTAAATTATAAGTGGTATTTATTACACAATTTATTAATTTAAATGGGACCTCCTGAGGCATCTCAAATATATCATCAATAATATAAGGCAAATCTTCTATGGTAACAACCTTTTTCTTATCTCCTAATTCTATTATTTTATCGAGTAAGATCTTCTTTTTTTCTTCATCGAGTTCTATACCTAATTTTTTTAGATTCATTTCAAGACTTGCCTTGCCTGAAAGTTTACCGAGAGCATATTCTCTTACCCTTCCAAATCTTTCTGGCACAAGTTTATTGGCATATAAATTCCCTTTTTTATCCCCATCAGCATGAATTCCAGCAGTTTGAGTAAAAACATTTGCCCCATAAATTGGCTTATTATTAGCAACTCTCTGGCCAGAAAACATTTCTACCATTTTTGATGCTTTATATAATTCTTTTTCACAAATTCCTGTTTTAAATCCAAAAAAGTCCTTAAGACCAACGACTACTTCATCTAGTGAAGCATTACCGGCCCTCTCCCCCATTCCATTCACTGTAACATGAATCCCCTTTGCACCAGCCTTTGCTGCGGCAAGTGCATTTGCTACCCCAAGACCATAATCATTATGTGGGTGAAAATCAAAGTGGACATGAGGATATTTTTCAACAAGAAGTTTTACATAATCATAAGTCTCAAAAGGATTAAATATTCCAAGAGTATCGGGAAGCATTATTCTTTTTATTGGTAATTTTATAAGATTATCTATCATTTCAAAAACATAGTCTGGGGAGTCTTTTATCCCATTAGAAAAGTCTTCTAAATATACATTTACTTCTATATTTTTTTGAATAGCATAATTTATAGTCTCATATATATCATGTAAATGCTCTTTTAAGTTTTTACCAAGTTGATTTTCGCAATGCTTTTTTGATCCTTTTGTTAGAAGATTTATTCTTTTTATACCAACAGATATAGCCCAATCTATTGATTTTGTCTTATCAACAAAACTTAAAATTTCTAATGCATTTATATAACCAGCCTCTTCTGCCCATTTTGTTACTTTTTCCACAAAAAATTTCTCACCAGTTGATGCTCTTGCTGAGGTTAATTCGAGTCTATCTACTTTTACCTCAGTAAGTAGTATCTTAGAAATTGCAAGTTTTTCTTCTGTTGTATAAGAGACATTTTGCATCTGTTCGCCATCTCTTAATGTTGTATCCATTATTTCTATACTTTTCAAAATGGACTCCTTAAATCTTAGAAATTTAAATCTTTAATATTACCAAAATATACTTAAAAATTTTATTTTTGTCAAAAATAATGATAAATTTTTTTAAGTTTTAGAGTCATTAAAAATAAATTTGGATTTATTTATAGATATTCTATCTATACAATTTGTTTTGTAAAAAAAATTACACTATTCTTAAGTTGTTGAAAGCAGACTTGTACTAAGATTAGTTTGCGGTGAGAATAATAAAAAGAGAAAATTTTTTAAAAAATGGTCGTTTTTATAGAAATTGAATCTGTTTTAGGCAAAAATCCGTCCCAAAAACAAGGTAATAGTATACTTCTTGGTCGATATAAAAGGGGATATCTGGATGAATCCTCTCATCCTTATCCTTATACCATTTTACCTTCCTTGCCCTCATATTCTCTATCTTATTTTTTACCTTCTCAAGCCTCTTTTCAAACCCATCAACCCCATACTTTTCCACAAGTTCAAAATATAATTCCAATATTTCCCTTACCAATACAGCGATACTAAAAGTATTCAAAGTATCGTGTATCTGTTTTAATTCATTATAAACACTTTCTTCCATAAATACTCTTACCCTTTTTGTAGCGTTTACACAGGGATAGTCTCTCTTTCTTCTATCCTCTGTTAAATGTTTTTTCTTTAAAAAAGGTAGCATTGTATCTATTACCTCTCTTATTATTTCTGACAACCCCTTGTTATTTTTTTCCGTTAAGATTTTAATCTTACCAAATAAATTATCATTAATAACAAAATCAAATTGTAACATTTTTACCTCCAGTAATAAAAAATATTTCTATATATTAATCACAAAATTTTTGAAAAAATCCTTTACAACTTTTAGAAAAAAAATAAAAAATTTTGCCTA
>Ga0116166_1000768_pt1 | contig 30313 bp, 24 predicted proteins | sample AD_JPNMR2_MetaG_FD_89884 | JGI IMG/M metagenome (GOLD analysis project Ga0116166, IMG submission 89884) | Active sludge microbial communities of municipal wastewater-treating anaerobic digesters from Japan - AD_JPNMR2_MetaG | ecosystem: Engineered > Bioreactor > Anaerobic > Digestate | place...
CGAGCATTTCTAAAAAATATCGGCTCGAACTTTATTTTAAAAGGTAAAAAATTCCAATTTGAAGGGAAAATCGGCTGGCGTGCCCTTTTAAATTCCCCCCAGAATACCAATTGGCGGAGAGAGAGGGATTCGAACCCCCGATACGGTTACCCGTATACAGCATTTCCAATGCTGCGCCTTCGACCGCTCGGCCATCTCTCCATATGCAGGGATTATTATGGTGCCGGAGGAGGGACTCGAACCCTCATGCCCTTGCGGGCGCCAGATTTTGAGTCTGGTGCGTCTGCCAATTCCACCACTCCGGCAATAAAAAACCCATTAATATAATTCACAGATTATAAATTAAAAGCAATGGAAATCTGAAAAATTTTCATTATTTTTTTTTTTGAACTGTAAAAATAAATAATTCAATGTAAAATATAAAAAAATCAATTAAGAAAATCCTGGAGGCATGTAGTGTCAAAGTATAATAAGATAAAAGTTCCTTTAGATGGGGAGAAGATAAAAATTAACTCAAAGGGGCAGTTGCTTGTTCCTGATAAACCGATAATAGCTTTTATAGAAGGGGATGGTATTGGTTCTGATATCACTCGCGCCAGTATGATGATATGGAATGCGGCAGTTGAAAAGGCTTATTCGGGAAAAAAGAATGTGGCGTGGATGGAAATCTATGCTGGTGAAAAAGCAAATAAAGTTTATGGAGAAGAGATATGGTTACCACAGGAAACTCTTGACGCCATTAGTGAGTATCTTATAGCTATAAAAGGTCCGCTTACGACTCCTATTGGAGGTGGAATAAGGTCTTTAAATGTAGCATTAAGGCAAAAACTTGACCTTTATGTTTGTTTACGCCCTGTAAAATACTTTAAAGGTGTTCCTTCTCCTGTAAAGGCTCCGGAAAAAACTGATATGGTTGTATTCCGTGAAAATTCAGAAGATATTTATGCTGGTATTGAATGGAAAGCCGGGAGCCCTGAAGCTGAAAAAGTAATATCATTTCTACAAAATGAAATGGGAGTGAAAAATATAAGATTTTCGCAGAATTGTGGTATAGGAGTAAAACCTATTTCAAAAGAAGGCACGGAAAGACTTGTCCGTGCTGCTCTTAATTATGCAATATCTCAGAAAAGACGCAGTGTGACGATTGTTCATAAAGGGAATATTATGAAATATACCGAGGGAGCATTTAAAGAATGGGCCTATAACATTGTCAGAACAGAATTTTCTGATAGAGCTGTTGTAGCCGAAGATTGCAATTGGAAGGCTCCAGAGGGAAAAATTCTTGTAAAAGATTGTATTTGTGATGCATTTCTTCAACAAATTTTAACCCGTCCTGATGAATATGATGTAATAGCAACAATGAACTTAAATGGGGATTACATTTCGGATGCTCTTGCCGCGTGTGTTGGAGGTATAGGTATTGCTCCCGGAGCAAATATAAATTATCTTTCAGGGCATGCAGTATTTGAGGCTACTCATGGCACAGCACCGAAGTATGCCGGGCTTGATAAAGTAAATCCATCTTCACTTGTTCTTTCAGGAGAGATGATGTTTCGACATATTGGCTGGAATGAAGCCGCAAATTTAATTATTAAAGGCATAGAAAACGCGATTAAAGATAAAGTCGTTACGTATGATTTTGCCAGATTAATGGATGGAGCAAAAGAAGTATCTTGCTCTAATTTTGCAAGGGCAGTAGTTGAGAGAATGTAATTTTTCTGTGCCTCATTTTTTATGGAGGCAATGATGGAGAAAATAGAGAGTTTTATTGAGAGGAATAGTCTCAAATGGTTCTTCTTTATTTTCTTTATAGCTATTTTCTTTAGGATTTTTAATATTTCAGTTCCAAGTTTATGGACTGATGAGATTTCAACTCTATGGGTATCATCGGCACCAGGTCTTAAAGATGTCTGGGAAAGAGCTTCTGCAACTCAAGGAATGCACCCCCTGTATTTCTTGCTTCAGCACATAGTAATTTCCTTTTTGCCAGAGTCTGAAACTGTTATCAGAGGGATTTCGTGTACGGCATCAATAATTTCCGTTTTTTTAATATTCTGGTTAGCAAAAATTATTTTTAATGATGAAATTCGGCCACTTATTTCGGCTGCGATTTTCGCAATACATTCTGAAGCAATTTATTACGCCCAGGAAGCGCGTCCTTATGCTCTGGCAATGATGTTTGCACTTTCTTCAATGATATCATTTTTTGGTTTAAGAAAAAAAGAAAAATTTCTCTGGATATCAACTTTGTATGTGTTTTTTACTGTCCTTACTGTTTACATGCATTATACTTTTGCCTCTCTATTGCTTTTTCAAAATATTTTCATTATTCTGACTTCTTTTGTAAGAAGATTTCGAGATGATGAGAGCTTTTCATTAAAAATCCCTTTAAAGAATTGGATTATACTTCAGTTAATATGCGTTTTTCTTATAGCTTTATCTTTTGCACACATAAATTCTCTTTATCATTCGCGTAATGCTATGACTTGGATAAGAGACCTGGACTTTCAGGAGGCTGTGACTTTATTTATTTCAATGTTTGACTTAAAAATAATAATAATAATGTTTTGTGTTTCTATTATTTTTTATTTTTTTGAAAAGGTAAGCTTCCTGGACATATTGAAACGACTTGAATTTAAACCTTCTTTTATTTTGCTTATATGGCTTCTTTCTACGTTCATTTTTATTTTTTCTGTATCAAAGATTCTGAAAACGCCCTTATTTGATCCCAGATATATGTTATTTGCTATGCCTGCTTATTACCTTTTACTTGCAAATTTTCTTGATATTTTTAGAAGTGATATTTTAAGAACATCTTTTCCGGGGACATATTTTATAGTTTATCTTGGTCTTATATCAACTCCTCTTTATGCTGACAATGGTAGTTTTTGCAATAGGATACAGCATGATTGGAAAAGAGCGCTTCTTCACATACGCGCAAATTATCAACCAGATGATGCTATTCTCCTCAGGTATGGAGAGATAAAAGAAAACTGGATTCCTGATGACCCCAATATATTGATAAAGGAATATGTATCTGCTCCTTTCAGAATATTCTACTGGAAAAAAGGCAGTAATGAAGAATTACCCCCTATTTTCAATCTTACATTTATTTGGGATAAAAGATTTTACCCATATTATGATAAAATTTTTAATGAATTATGCAAGCATAAAAGAGTATGGTTAATCGGTGTAAACCCACCCAATACTAACTATAAAATTCAATCCGTCGCAAAGTTTATGTGCGATGAGTTCTCTTTTAATAAAGTATGGGAATCTGATTTTTCCGGACTTTATCTTTGCTTATTAGAATCAAATCCAATTTTAAGGCAAAAATACCTCATACCTTCATATTATAAGGAGATCAGAGAAGAAATAAAAAAACAAAAAAAGATGGAAAATAAATGAAAGAAATAGTAACACCATATTACTTAATTGATGAGAAAAAATTGATGAAAAATATGAAAATCATCAAATATATCCGGGAAAAGTCAGGAGCAAAATCATTATTAGCATTGAAATGCTTTTCGACCTGGGGAGTCTTTCCATTAATGAGCAAATACATGGATGGAACAACAAGCAGTTCCCTCTTTGAAGCAAAGCTCGGTTTTGAAGAATTTGGCAAAGAAACTCATGCTTATAGTGTTGCCTATCCAGAAGATGAAATCTTAGAACTTGCGAAATTTGCCGATAAGATAATTTTCAATTCTGCATCGCAATTGTTTAGATATAAAAAATTCGTGAAGGGAAAAAACATTGGCGTAAGAGTTAATCCCGGAATAAGCTATTCCCACTTTGACCTTGCAAATCCAGCAAGAAGATATTCAAGACTTGGCATTCAAGATATAAAAACATTACGGACAATTTTACCTGAAATCAGTGGTTTAATGTTCCATTTCAATTGTGAAAATGATGATTTTGCGAATTTCGCAAGGTCGATTGATTTTATAGGGGAAAAATATGCATTTGCATTGAAAAAAGTCTCCTGGATAAGTCTCGGAGGTGGAATTTATTTCTCAAAGAAAGGGTATCCTTTAAATGCTTTTTGCAAGAAATTAAAAGATTTTTCTAAAAAATTTGAATTACAGATTTATCTTGAACCTGGAGAATCATCAATTACAAATATCGCAGAACTTGTATGCACTGTAGTAGATATAGTAAAAAATAAAATAAACATAGCCATAGTAGATGCCTCAACTGAAGCCCATATGCTTGACTTGCTTATCTACAGAATACCTGCGAAAATCGCAAAACCAAAACTTAATGGTAAACACCAATTTATGATTGCAGGGCGTTCTTGTCTTGCAGGTGATATATTCGGGACTTATAAATTTAAAAACCCCCTCAAAGTTGGAGATAAAATACACTTTGCGGATGCTGCAGGATACACAATGGTAAAAAAGAATTGGTTCAATGGGCTTCCAATGCCTTCAATAGTGGTAAAAAGACTTAATAATTCGTTTGATGTTGTAAAACAATTTTCCTATAATGACTTTAAGAACGCACTTGGCATTGAGAAATAAAAATTATCATTTTTCTTTCTTTGATATTTTTTTATTGGAAATAAAATATTTTTCTGATATATTCCCTATCTCTAATGAAGTGAAAAATGGAGAAAACGCACAATGAGCAAAATAAAAGTTGATCATGTTTTTACTTCTGAGTCAGTCTCAGAAGGACACCCGGATAAAGTTTGTGACCAGATTTCGGATGCAATTTTAGATGCATGTTTAAAAGATGATCCGGATAGTCGTGTTGCTTGCGAAACACTTGCTACAACTGATTTAATAGTAATTTCAGGTGAAATAACTACGAAATCATTTGTTGATTGGGATGCTGTAGCAAGAAAGGTTGTAGCAGATATTGGATATACTGATAGAACAATTGGTTTTTCAGCTGAAGATTGTAAAGTAATGATGTGCATTCATAAACAATCTCCCGATATATCTCAAGGAGTAACAGAAGGACAGGGTCTTTACAAGGAGCAGGGTGCAGGAGATCAGGGGATGATGTTTGGTTATGCGAGTAATGAAACTCCAGAACTGATGCCAGCTCCAATAATTTTTGCCCATCAGCTTGTTGAAGAATTTGCAAGATTAAGAAAAAATAATCCTAAAAAATATTATTTTCTCAGACCTGATTCCAAAAGTCAGGTATCTATAAGATATAAAAATGGAAAGCCGGAAAGAGTAGAAACAATAGTCCTTTCTCATCAACATACTCCAGATATGAAAAGAACACAACTTGAATCATTAGTCAAAGAAGTATCTAAGAAAATTATTTCCAAAGAACTTATGAAAGATAAGGTTAAATACTATGTAAATCCCACGGGAAAATTTGAGTTTGGAGGACCACATGCCGATACAGGACTTACTGGCAGAAAAATAATAGTTGATACATATGGAGGTGTTGGGTCTCATGGGGGAGGAGCTTTTTCTGGAAAAGATCCGAGCAAAGTAGATCGTTCAGCCGCTTATATGTGTAGATATATTGCAAAAAATATTGTTGCAGCGGGACTTGCAGAAAAGTGTGAAATACAGGTTGCTTATGCCATCGGTGTAGCAGAACCATTAAGTATTAATGTTGATACATATGGAACGGGAGCGCTCAAGAGTGATAGTTTATTAGAAAAAGTTGTTCGTAAAGTCTTTGACATGAGACCAGCTGCAATAATAGATACTCTAAAACTCAAATTTCCTCATAAAAATGGATGGTCCTATCAACAAACAGCCGCGTATGGTCATTTTGGACGCAACATCTTCCCATGGGAAAAAGTAAATAAAGTAAAAGAACTTCAGGCAGAAGCAAAAAAACTAAGTTAAGGAATCTTTATATCAGCAAATTATAAAGCTCCTTTTCTACAAGAATTTTAATGAAGACGGATCCTATAATTGAGCAAAAAGTTATCGGAGTGGGCTCTCCCATCCTCGATATAATAGTCTCTGTAGATGATGATTTTATTGAAAAAAAAGCTGGAGGAGGGAAAGGGGGTTCTGTAATGATTTCGGCTGCTGAATTTAATAAAATACTCGACTTGATAAAAACTGATAAAAAAATTGCTCCAGGCGGCTCTGCCGCAAATACTATATTTGGTTTGACAAAACTCGGAGTACAAACAGAATTCTTAGGTGCTGTTGGGGAAGATGATGAAGGAAAATTTTACTGTGAACGATATAAAAAAATGGGAGGAAACCCTTTAAAAATAAGAGTTAAAAAGGATTTTCCTACAGGCAGATGTCTTTGTATGATATCTCCAGATTCACAGCGTACTATGCGAACCGACCTTGGCGCGGCAATAAGTCTCTCTGCTGATGAAGTAAATGAATGCGATTTTGAAGGACTCTCTCATCTCCATGTGGAAGGATATATGCTTTTTAACGATGCTCTATCATTAAAAATCCTCAGACTTGCTAAAAATTGCGGGCTTCGCATAAGTTTGGATTTGTCAAGTTTCGAGGTTGTTAGAGCATTTAAAAATCTTTGTGAAATTCTTTCCGACTATGTCGATATAGTTTTTGCTAACGAGGATGAGGCTGCTGAATTTACAAACGGGAAAAAACCAGAGGAGGCTCTAAATAAATTATCAGAATTATGCGAGATAGCTGTTGTAAAACTTGGTAAAGAAGGAGCTATCATAAGAAGTAAAAAAGACTTTTGCAAAGTTCCTGCAAAGATTGTTGATGCTGTTGATACAACCGGCGCTGGAGATATGTGGGCAACAGGATTTCTCTATGGAATATTTAAAGGTAAATCTCTCTATGAGGCAGGAACTTATGGAGCTATCGTAAGTTCAGAAGTCGTCAAAATTTTTGGAGCAGATATTTCTGAAAAACAATGGAGGAAGATAATAAAAACCATTAAAGCAATAGCCGAAAATGAAAAAGGAAGTTAAATTAAACTGCATATTTGAAGTAGGTTTTCATAGTGAAAGAGAATATCAAAATCCCCCTTTCGAAAATGAATTAATAGCAGAGTTTTACTCTCCATCAGGTAAAATTCTAAAAATCAGAGGCTTCTGGGATGGAAAAAGAAAATGGAAATTACGTTTTTCCCCAGATGAAATTGGACAATGGGAGTGGAAAACTTTTCCAGTTAACCTCGACAATGGACTTATAAAATCAGGTTCTTTTATATGTAATCAATATACAGGGAAAAATCCTGTTTATAAAAATGGTTCTTTAAAAATTTCTAAAAATGGTTTTTATATTTCATACCAAAGTGAAGAGCCATTTTTTTGGCTTGGAGATACTGCATGGAATGGCGTAATACGCGGGGATGACAATAATTGGCAAAAATACCTAAGAATTAGAAGAAAGCAGAAATTCAATGTAATACAATTTGTTGCTTGTCATTGGCGTGGCGATAGTGAAGATGAATTTGGAGAAAAGGCCTGTGATGATGAAGTATCTCCAATAAAGATAAACCCACGATTTTTTCAAAGAATTGATAAACGCATTTTCATGATAAATAAGTCTGGATTATATGCAGCGCCAGTAATATTATGGACACTCCTTGAAACCGATATTGGTCAAAAGTTATCTGAAGAAGATGCTATATTGTTGGCAAAATATATAGTTGCGAGATATGATGCATGTCAATGCGTCTGGTTGCTTGGGGGGGATGGAGATTATCAAAAAATAGGTATTGAAAGATGGAAACGAATAGGAAGAGAAGTTTTTAAATTTTCCCATAAACGCCTTGCTACACTTCATCCATGTGGTCAAAACTGGGTTGGAGAAGAATTTCGTTCTGAAGATTGGTATAGTTTTATTGGTTATCAATCCGGGCATGGAGATAGTGATGAACATATTTCCTGGTTAGTGAAAGGTCCTCCTTCTCTAATGTGGAAGCATCAAATTCAGAAACCCGTAATTAATTTGGAACCAAACTATGAGAATGCCATTGCTTATCATCATCGCACACGTTTTAATGCTTACCATGTAAGACGCGCAGCATATTGGAGTTTATTCGTAAGCCCTCCTGCAGGAATTACCTATGGGCATGATTCTATATGGAATTGGAATTTTGAAACAGGACCAAGTGAAGGACATGGAAACTGGGGGGATAGATTAATAGAACCGTGGTACATAGGACTTGAGACTGAAGGAATTTCTTCTATGACTTTAATGAAAAAAATAATAGAAAAGTTCAAATGGCATACCTTTAAACCTTTTAATGCGATATTAATGGAACAACCTGGCGATACAGATCCTAAAAAATTTATTGCTATTGTAAAATCTGAAGACAACATCGTTTTAGCTTATCTTCCCTGTGGAGGTGAACTTAAATTAAAGCCTGATATTAAAGTAACTGAAGTTTATTTAATAAACCCTGAAAACGGAAAAAAAACTAAAGTAAAGCAGGGAAATAATAACTTAATAAAAACTTATCAAGAAAAAGATTGTCTCGTCACATTTAAAATGGCATAATATTTTTTGCTTTAAATTTATCCCTTACTCCATCGAATATTTTACTTTTTACAATACCAATTTTGTCTAATCTATAGCAAAGACCTGTCCATAAACATCCTAAACCATATTTTATACTCCGACTAAAATTTATTGAAGATGCTTCTGGAAAATATTTTGTAGGACAACTTATTTCAGCAATTTTATAACCAAGATATAATATTTGGCAAAGCATTTGATTGTCAAAAACAAAATCGTCTGAATTATATGTGAAATCTATTTTTTGCAGTAATTCCCTTGAAAAAGCTCTATAGCCTGTGTGATATTCAGATAATTTTGCTCCTGTAAATATGTTTTCTACAAACGTTAAAAAACGATTAGAAATATATTTGTAAAGAGGCATACCGCCTTGAATTGCATAACCGCCTAATATTCTTGAACCTAAAACGCAATGATAAAGCTCATTTCCAATTATTGAGACCATAGCTGGAATTAATTTAGGTGTATACTGATAATCAGGATGCACCATAATTATTATATCAGCACCAGCCTCAAGAGCCGCTTTATAGCATGTTTTTTGATTGGCTCCATATCCCTTGTTTTTGTCATGAGTTATGACTTTTATGCCTCTCAGTTTTTTTGCTAATTCAACTGTTTTATCACTACTTGCATCATCCACAAGAATAATATAATCCACATAATCTTGCTGAACGATTTCATTGTAAGTGGCTTTAAGAGTTTTTTCCGCATTATAAGCAGGCAGGACAATAAGAACTTTTTTATTTTTATACATTTTATCTATTTATTAATAGTCTTATTTTTGCAGGATTTTATATGTGGTAAATTGGTGGTGGGGGGTGGATTCGAACCACCGAAGGCATCGCCGGCAGATTTACAGTCTGCTCCATTTGACCGCTCTGGAACCCCACCGTATAAACTGGAGCGGGTGAAGGGAATCGAACCCTCACAATCAGCTTGGAAGGCTGATGTTCTACCATTGAACTACACCCGCATTTTTTCTGAGGTTGTAATTTACATTATTTCAGTGCGTATTCAAACTCTTTTTTTAAAAATATTTCTTTTACAAAAAGCTTGACTAATTCTTTTTATCTGCTAAATTCAATTTATAAAATAATTTGTGTGTGCTAATATGCAATCATTTTTTAATCTTCTTAGTGGTGACCTCAAATATTATTGGATGCTTGCACTATCAGGAACGGTAATTTTTGTATTTCAGATAATCCTCCTTCTGATTTTTGGCGTAGGTTCTGATACAGATGTAGATGCGGATCTAAATGGTATTGATGGAGATATGCATCCAGACACAGATATCGGTGATTTTCGCATAATATCCTTTAGAACCATTGTAGCATTTATAACCTTCTTTGGCTGGGGGGGAATTATCTATGGTAAAGGAGGTTGGGGCTCTTTTATTGTTGCTCTAACCTGCGGTATATCTATGATGTTTATAACTGCTATACTTATCTTTTATGTGTTAAAGCTTCAGCAAAGCGGAAATATTTACGCAAACGACATAATCGGAAAAACCGGAACGGTTTACCTTAAAATTCCAGCAGGGAAAAATGAGCATGGAAAAGTGACTGTCTTTACCGGGGCTGGAACACGAGAAGTCCTCGCTATATCAGAAGAGGAAATCCCCAATGGTGCTACAGTAAAAATAATATCACAAATAGGTCAAAATAAATTTTTAGTTGAAAAAATCTAAATCAGGAGATTTAAAATGGGTTCTTATATTATTCTATTCTTGCTGGCTGTCTTCTTTATCTTTTTTACATTAATTATTTTACTGAGCAGATATAAGAAGTGTCCCTCAGATAGAATATGGTAATATATGGAAAAACTAAGGAAAGACGTGCCGCCAGATGTATTCACGGAGGTGCAGCATTCATAATGCCGGTTATTCAAGACTACGGTTTTATGAGCCTCAGACCTATGCAAATAGAGGTAAATCTAACCAATGCTCTTTGTAAACAAAATATAAGAATCAATGTGCCATCAGTATTTACAGTCGGAATAAGTACTAACCCTGAATTAATGAATAATGCCGCCGAACGATTATTTGGTTTGCACCCTGATACAATAGCAGATCTTGCAAAAGATATTATCTTTGGACAATTGCGTCTTGTAATTGCATCAATGACAATAGAAGAAATAAATGCAGATAGAGATTCTTTCCTTAAAAATATAGAACAAAATGTTGCGGAAGAACTAAATAAACTCGGCTTACAATTGCTAAATGTAAATATCACAGATATTACAGATGAAAGCGGATATATCACAGCAATAGGTAAAAAAGCAGCAGCAGAAGCCGTAAATGAAGCTCTCATTGATGTGGCAAATGCAGAGAAAAAAGGACAAACTGGACAGGCCGTAGCTAAGAGAGACCAGAGAGTTCTAGTATCAAAAGCCAATGCTGAAGCAGCGGCAGGAGAAGCGTCTGCAGATAGAGACCGCAGAATTGCCATAAAACAAGCAGAAGCAGAAGCAATAAATGGAGAAAATTTATCTGCGATTGAAATTGCAAAATCAAATGCTATTAGGGCTGAGCAAGAAGCAGAAGCGTTTAGAAAAGCAGAAGCAGCAAAGCGTATAGCGCAAGCCCAAATAGAAAAAGCTGAATATGAGGCAGAACTCGAAGCTCAAAAATCTCGTGCAAAAATGGAAATGGAAAAACAAAATGCAGAGATAATTGTGCCATCTGAAATACAGAAAAAACAAATTGAAATAGCAGCAGAAGCAGAAGCAGAAAAGTATAGAAGAGAAGCAAAAGGAGAAGCAGATGCGATTTTCGCAAAATTAAGTGCTCAAGCTAAAGGGCAATTCGAAATACTTAAATCAAAAGGAGCAGGTTTCCAGGAAATTATCAAAGCGTGTAATGGCGATACAGATGCCGCTTCTAAGATGCTACTAATAGAAAAACTCGAAGAAATAGTGAAACTTCAAACCGAAGCAATAAAAAATATCAAGATAGATAAGGTTACTGTCTGGGATGGAGGGCAAAGGACTCCAGATGGCAAAACCTCTACGGCAAACTTTCTGAGTGGAATGATGCAAAGTCTTCCACCTCTTCACGACGTTGCAAGTATGGCCGGTATAGATTTGCCGGGTTATCTCGGAAAGGTAAAGGAATGCCCTGCTAACCAGAGTATTACAAACGATAAAAAATAGTTCGGGAATTTATTTCTTAATTCCTATGTTTTCCAAAAAACTCTACCTTAGCCTGGAATTAATTGTATTATTTTTTCTTTTACCAGTACTTTATCTTTTTTCTCCTATAAAGATTCATATATTATTGATACTCTCTGCAATAACAGTATTGTGTCTTATTATTCACTATTTTTCAGGAAATGAACTTTCCTTTAAAGTTCTACCTATCCCATCCAACTTAATAGAAATGTTTTTAACTTTTTTTATTATATCGATTCTATTGGGGATATTCGTTTATATTTATTTCCCTGAGAATTTTTTTTCATTCCCATTAAAAAACACTAAAATATGGATACTCGTGATGTTTTTTTATCCAATTTTATCAGTGTTACCGCAGGAGTTCATATATAGAGTATTTTTTATCTCCAGATACCGCGAAATCTTAGGAGGAGAACGCTCTATGAGTCTTGTTAATGCTCTTGCTTTCGCTTTCCTTCACATTGTATTTAAAAATAGCCTCGCAGTAATCTTAACTTTCATAGCTTCCTTTATCTTTTATAGAAATTATCAAAGAAACCACTCACTGTTCTGGGTAAGCTTTGAACACTACCTTTATGGAGCAATGATTTTTTCTATTGGATTAGGACGTTTTTTTTACAACGGTGTACATTAGCCTAAATCTTTCATAAAAAGTTTTAAAATAAACCGTAAAATCTATCATAACCTGTTATTTGGTAGTTTGTTACAAAAATACAAAAAACATGAGATTTACCAATGACACAGTGGAACACTTTAAAAGACAATTTTCAATCTAATTTTTTCCTGCTATTAAAAAGGGGGAAAGTTAAACTGTAGATTTTCTTCCACGTTGGTCTCATTTTGGCTCAGAATAGTTCCAAAAAGGAGCTGTCATCTCAAAGCCAACAATGGGAGAGACAATCTGTCAAAATCATCAACCTAAAAAATTGACGAAGCATAATCTATAACAACTTTATTTTCATATACATAAAAATAAAAACAATTTTCAACAGCTTTTATTAGGAGCAATTTACAAGCATCTTAACAGCATAAATTCAAAAATCACATCGAGAAAATAACAAAAGTTAACAGAGCCTGCCTTATGAAATAAGCAGATTAATGTTATTTTAAGATTTTCCTGCATTTCGTGTTTCAGTTAATTAAGAGATAAAAATGTCGGGAAAGATACGAATGGAATACAAATTATTTTATCATAGATATCAAATAATTCGAAGGGTTTGACTATCACAAAGGTTTGCGAGAACTTCAATATTTGAATATTGGAATAAAAATTTCAAATTGCATAAAATTACCAGAAAACAGCACAAAAAGAAGAGAAAAATTGTTTTTTTACATATAATATTTATAAAGTTAATTAAAAAAGTAAACATTAAAGAAGGAGATGAAAAATGAAATTCAAAGAAATGAAAATTAAAAGTTCTGATGGTTTAATATTTGGAAAGGCTCCAAATCCAGTAAAAACACGAAGAGGACTCTTAATTGGAGGTGGATTAGTGTATCCTGAATTAAATTTTACAGTTCCAGAATCTACTTTAATCAATAGAGATACATTGCCAGAACTTATTGATATGTATTCAAATCTCGTAAAAAATGTTCTTGAAAGAGCTGTAGAACTTGAATCAAATGGTCTTGTCCTCGAATTTGAAACCTTGCTGGAAATGACAAATGACCCATTTATTGGAACTGAAATTGTAAAGGCCATGAATAATATATGTGAAGAGTTTTATATAAAATATGGCTTAAAAACTGAAATACGTCTAACTCCTAATGATAGTCGTGATATGGAAAGACCTCCCAAAATGAGAAATGGCAAATATCTTGATGCGATGTTTGAACTATTTGAGAAAGGCTCCGATGCTGGGGCTGATTTATTATCAATAGAGTCAACTGGCGGAAAGGAAATTCATGATGATGCGTTGATGAATTGCGATATAAGACTTTCCCTATTTTCCCTGGCTATTCTCGGCGTAAGAGATATGAAATTTTTATGGAATAATATTGTGAAAATTGCAAAAAGAAAGGGGAAAATTGCTGCATCAGATACTGCATGCGGTTTTGCAAATACAGCAATGGTTCTGGCAGATAAAAATTATATTCCTAAAGTTTTTTCTGCTGCAGTGAGAATGATAAGTGTAGTAAGGAGTCTTGTAGCCATTGAAGAAGGAGCTCAAGGACCACATAAGGATTGCGGTTATGAAGGAGTCTATATAAAGGCAATATCCGGTATTCCTATATCTATGGAGGGAAAAAGTGCGGCATGCGCTCACCTCAGCCCGGTTGGGAACATATCCTGTGCAGCGGCAGATTTATGGAGTAATGAATCTGTTCAGAACATAAAACTCCTCGCAGGAATGGCTCCTACTGTATTTGAGGAAATTCTCGAATATGATACACGCATTTTAAACACAGCTTCCGCATGTGACGAGAAAAGTGCCAGGCAACTTCAAAAATTACTTATAGAATCAGATTGTCATCGTGATCCTCAGGCCTTCGTCTTATCCCCTGAATTTGTTTTAGAAGTTGCAAGTGAAATCTTAAAATATGATAATCACTATATGGCAGCTCTAAAAAGTTCTCTTAAAGGTCTTCAGATTTGTAAGGAAGCTATTAAATCTGGTTTTCTAAAAAGTTCAGAAAGAGAAAAAGACTGGCTGGAAAGGATTATAGACGAATTATCAAGTTGTCCAGAAGATGAAAGCAAATTTATAGATGAAGTTTTACCTCTTGTTGATACTGAAAAGTGCGATTTAAAACAGTATGAACTCTGAACAACATCATATTTTTTAAATACAGTTTGTTAAAATATATTCTGATTTTTCAAAAATTTTTTTGCGCGGTTTTTGATTTCTTAATTTTTCGCAAAAATTTTATTTCCTAAGACACAACACATTACGGATTGATATTATACTTATTAAAATTTATAACACTTGAAAAAAAAGTATTATGATTTATATTTTGTGGAAAATTATTCTTCTATGCGGAAAATATAATTATCTGTTAAATTAATGAATAATATCAAGGAGAAATCAGATTTGACAAGAAATGAGGAAATAGAATTTTGTGACGGGTGTGGAAAACAGTTAACACCCGGAACTCCAAGATATCGGACAGATGAAGGAACTTTCTGTCCAGAATGTTATAAAAAAAGAATTTCAACGTGATGGTAAAATTTCTATTTCTGAGATAAAAATTTGGAAGAGCCTTAACGGCATTTATTTACTCATTTAGGGTAAATAAAATGGATTAGGTTTAGAAGCTTAATAATCAAGTACTAATAACTTTGCCAAGCCTTGAGTTTAAGAAGTAAAAATATACGTGATTTTGGATATTTTCAGTATTCTCATACAAACCGTATGTTGGTATATTTATATATCATTATAGTGTCAGGGAGATAATATTCCATCTTGATAATTTCTCCAGTTTAAATTATTTAAAAACTTTTTGGTTAAGTTCATCCTCTAAATTAAGCAGTTGGGCGCATCTGCCGTAGATAGTAGGTAGCAAAACGAGCTGTAGCAACTACTAGTGGAAGCTAACGAAGTAGATACGATAAATACGGACAGCCATTCGCGGGTTGAAAATCGTAAAAAATCGTCAACCTAAAAGGTTGACGAAGCATAATCTATAACAACCTTATTTTCATATACATAAAAATAAAAACAATTTTCAACTGATTTTTTTAGGTTCATTAGTGTAGTATATACAACGTTCTAAATAGAGCTTTTACATAATTCTTTATATAATAAATCAGTATTTTCAGAGAGGAGATTACTTTATTTTTTGATACACTCTAATATAATCAATGATAAATTGTTGTGGTAAGATATTGTCATCTATTTTGCCACCCCAAGTACCGCCGATTGCGAAGTTCATAAGGATATAAAAAGGTTCTCTGAATGGATTATAATTTTCTTCATCTGCTTCTGAAACATTGAATGAGAAATATTTATTTTCATCAAAGAAAAAGTTAATTTCTTCTGAATTCCATTCAATGGCATAAATATGGAAATCATCAAAAGGTTTTTCTGTGTAAAATTTTCCTCCTTTAGACTTATGCTTACCGTTTATTGCAAAATGTACTGTTCCATGAATTGTCCCTGGTTCTTTACCAACAAATTCCATAATGTCTATTTCTCCACATGTTGGCCATCCTTTTGTATCGTGGGAATCTCCCAACATCCATATAGCTGGCCAAACGCCTTGGCCATGTGGAAGTTTTGCTTTTACTTCAATGCGTCCGTATTTAACGCTGAACTTATTTTTTGTAATAATGCTTGCTGCGGTATAATCTGCATATTCCAATTTTGTTTTCCAGGAGTTTGATCCTAGTTTAAACATGTGATTTTTAAATTTTTCTTTTCTGCATTCGATAATCAAGAGCCCATTTTCTACTCTGGCATTTTCCATTCTTTCCCGGGTATAATATTGTTTTTCTTCATTTCTTACAAAGCCATATTCATAGTTCCATTTTGTTGGGTCAGGTAAACCATTGTTATTGAATTCATCACACCATATGAGTTTCCATTCATCGGGATTATCTGCTTTGGTTATAGTTGGTAAAATTATTATGGTGCTCATCAGGAGAAGAAGTTCTAAATTCATTGCTCATACATCCTTAATTTTTCTTTAAAGAATCAAGATATTCTGATGGTGTCATAAATATAGAGCCTTTTTCAATTAGATAGTCGATAATTTTTTTGAAATTATTCCATTTTTCTTCAGTATTCCACATATTTGGATGACCTTGCATGCATATATATGGTTTTTTAGGGGCGAATTTTTCATATGCCTTTTTGAAATTGTCGAAGTCAGGAAGACCCGGTTTCAATTCTAAATTTACATTTCTTTCGAAGATAAATTTACTTGTTTTTTTTGAAGGGGGGGAATAAAAAAAGACCATTTTAATTTCAGGGATTTGTTCAAGTGCAAGGAAAGTCTCTTCGCTTGTTCCTGACCAATGCGGCCCAAAAGCTTTTAAAATTATTCCTGTTTTTTCTTTCATAAGATTTTGTGTTTTTTCAAGAGCTTGTTTTTGTTCTTCCAATGATGTTTTTTCAAATTCTGCGCTATCATTTTGTCCTTTACGATTCTTGTACCCATGATTCCAGAGTTCAAAACCTTTTTTATCTAGATCTTTTAGATAATCGAAGTATTTTTGATTATTTTCTTCTAAAGTAAAACCAATTACTCCTATAGAAGCTTTCAATTTTTTGGCAAGTATATAATCTACTACCTTTTGCCAGCGTGGTGAAACTGGCAGTGAGCCATCTGAAGGAGCTCCCGATGTACCCATATCGTCTAATTTAAGAATGACTATTGGGACATTTTGTTTTGCAGTGTCCTGAGCATTAAGTAAAATGCCTGAAAATAATGCAGCAGCTAACAACTGAGTTCCAAGTAATGAGATTTTCATTTTTTTTACTCCTTTTTTTAAGAAAATTAAAAATTTAATTACCATCTGTAGTATCTATATGGGTCATCTTCAGCAATTGGGTTTTGTAGATAGTAAGAGTTAATCCATGGAGCTGATTTTCTTTTTATCCTTGGTTGTTCTCTGAATCCTCCATTCATATAAGTATCATTAACTTTTACAACGAGAGTGTTTTTTTCTTTTTTTCTTAGGATTTCTGTTTTGAATGTATAAGTTCTTGGAGCATTCCAATAGTTTTTTGGATTTGTAGTTTTTGTGAGCTCTCCGAGAAATTGTTCATTGAGCCACGTCCATGATTCATCATCTATTCCACCCAATTCAAGGGTGAGTTCATCTTCATTTTCAAATTCTTGTGGGAGAGTAAATTTCAATCTATACCAGAAAAAACCATCATATCCATTTAAATCTTTTCTTAGTAAGTCAAACATTCCAGGAACTAATATGGGTTCCCATGTAGAATCATCAAAGTTTTCTTTCATCCAACCTGCAGATTCTCCTATATTATCTTTATCAGGTACACCTTTCCAATCTTTAACTAATCTTAAAATTGAAGATGAAGGAGTTCTTGCGAAATTCGCAAGTAATTGAGTTGTCATTGTTGCGTGAAGATTTGCCAATAGCCTTGAAATAAGGAAACAGTTCCTGCGATATGTTGTCCTTTGATATGGTTTTGTTGTATAATCAATATTCCATGGTGCTATTTGAACTAAAGCGACAGTACCATTACCTACTTTTAGGATTTTAAGCATTTCTACTGAATCTCTGTCTTTTTCTGTAAAGGCATCAAAGCTGAATTTTCCTCTAAAATGCAATTCAGAGTTTGAGATTCCATTAAGTTCTTTTGCTGTCATATTCTCCATTGTGGATGAAAACCCTGTGAAGTGCTCCATTTTTAGCATATTTGGTAGAATATTTGATATTGTTTTTTCATCAAGTCCTATTGTGAGTAAGTTTGCTCCTTGATATACCAGATCTTTTAGCGATGAAGATTTGCTATTTGGGCCGATTACAACGAGAGAGTTAAGAGGTGTAATTTTTTCATTATTGAGCTTAGAAAACTTAACTCCAAGAGCCTCAAGAAGATTTGCACCTTCCTGATTTCCATCATAATAAACAGATCTTATTTTTTCAATATGGACTTTATCGAGATATTTGACTATATTTTTTGTAATTTGGAGAGCAACCGGGTCATTTTCGGTTCTTCCTGAGACATCAAGCTGACAGAAAATAATTTTTTTATTCCCTTCAGAATATTCAATAAGAGGAGAGTATTGTAAATCAAAGCCACAATCAACAATGGGCAACCAGTTACCTCGTTCTGGTTTTTCTATTACGATTGAAGCTACATTTCCACTATTCCCACAACGCCATACTCGAGTATTCAAAAAGCCACACCATTCCCATTGAGGATCGTGCTCTTCAAATTCCTCTAAATCAGTGAGATAAGGAGGAGTAAGCGTGGATTCTCCACGCCAATCCCTTAGCATGTCCTCATCTATGCCAGTCAGAACAGGATGATTTTTACTTCTAATAAAGAGATTGCGAAAACCATAAATATTTATTCGGAAACCCAGTTTATTTGACAAAGAAATTTCATTTTGTTCAAATACAATCATTTTTAGTGGTTTATCACTCTTTGAAAAATCGTGATTAGCATCTTTTTCCTGAAGGGCATTTTTGCCGATTATGAGAATCCTATTTTCATCGGGTTCAAAGTCTGAGTATGAAACAATTTTTTTATAGTTTATAGAAGATTCATCAAATAGGCGTGTTGTATCACCTTTTGGATCAAATAGATATACTTCTGAATCAATATTAATATTTGCAAGATTGAGTTTAAGTATATTGAAAGAGAAAATATCACTACATTTCCATTTTTCTTCAAAGTTAAATTCTGCAATCATTTTCAGTGATTGTTTTTTTTCTGGAGCTTTGAATTTGATAGGACAAAATTTGATTTCTCCTGGTTTTAGTTCAACTTCTCCTCTTCCTTCTATATTAGTTGACTCGATTTTCCAGGAATATTTACATTTAACATTTTCTCTTGAGTCATTGATAATGACCAGTTGTTTGGCGATATTTTCTCCCGGGAGAAAGTTATGAGACTTATCTGTGAACTTTGGATATCCACCTACAAAACCAAGGTATTCCATATTATTTTTAAGGAATATTTTCCCAAGTGAAGATGGGATGAAATTACTTTCATCTCCTGGATCATTTATAAACTGAGCCCCTGAATGAAAAAAGTCAGGTACAATACCTGGCTTTTGCAGTGTTTTGTATTTTAAGGGGTTATCTTTATCTGGAGTTTCTTTTACTCTTTGCCATAGAGAAGCTTGATCCCATGGAAGTATTGAAGAAACCCCCCAGGCTCTATGTGAACGCCAGTTGTCGGAAGCATAGTATGAGGTAATTTCCCTATAATTTTCTTCCATTGATGAAAGAGTTGGCACAAAAATGCTCCAATGGAAAGGCTTCCCTATCGCAAAATTTTTTTCTTCCGCTTCAATAAGTTCAATTTTTTTAGGAGTCATATTATAGGCTTTTTCTCCTGTTATTGCTGCTGAAAATTCGCTATCCCAAACACTTTGATATGCCAGGCATCTCCAGATGAATTCAGGTCCTCGATAACTTGACCATGAAGCGATATGAGGGAGCCCCCATTCTACAAAGAAAAAGGGTTTTACTCCATTTTTGCTCCAATGTTCTAACCACTCAGAACGTTCCTGTCGTGGGGCCCAGTTAAGATAACAATTTACAGTGTATATATCTCCAAGATTTCCACACTGATGATGGTAAACAGGTCTGGTTGGATCAATTTTTTTTGCTATAGAAGCAGCTTTTTCAGATTTTTCTCTTCTTTCTATATAAGAACCTTTTTTACCTTTTTCAATTTCACTTTTTAGTCTCTCTGGCATATATGTTCCATCTAATTTTAGAGGATTCTGATCCCCATGGTAGCCATTTGCATTATGATTCATTGCATACATTATTATTGATGGATGGTTTTTAACACGTGAAATAAGCCATTCGGTGATTTCTGCATAACTTTTTACTGCAGATTCGTTATTAAACCAGTCAAAATTTTTGACATGCGGTAATGAGAATGAAAGCAGTATTCCACTCTGGTCTGCGGCTTCAAGAATTGAGTCCATATATGACACGTCGCCAGGAGCAAAATCATAATTGCCTGTAATAAAAAAATTAAAACCATATGCTTTCATTCTTTTACAAAGATTAATTCCAGCTGAAAAATCACATTTATCGGCAAAATCGGCAATGCTGTTTACCCATAGAGCTCTTAATCTTATCAATTTACCATTTAGAAAAAAGTTTTTACCATCTATTTTAAATTCCCTAAAACCAAATTTTACAGGAAAAAATTCATCTATTTTTTCACCCTTTTCATTTTGAAGGGTTATTTTGGTTGAGTAAAGATTATGGGGAGCATTTGTATCCCATAAGAGAGGATCTTTCCATTCATCTGAAAGGATATAAGTATCATTTTCATCTGAAAAAACGATTTTATCTGATTTGAAAAATTTTATTTGTTTATTAGAAGCATCAAAAATTTCTGAAGAGAGAAAATAATTTCCTGGTATAACTCTGGCAACTTTTATTTTAAAAGTAATCTTTTTTTCGGATACAGAAGTAATTACGTGAACATCCGTGATAGAATTTGTTTTGGGTTCTGAATACAGAAAAAGATCTCCAGTTATTCCCTTGAGTTTAACGACTGCTTTACTGGCAATAACGCGATCTGGAGCCATAAAAACTTTTTTTTCAGCCTCGAGAGGCCTTGCTGTAACAAGTAAAGTTAATCTATGTTTTTTACCGGGGATTACTGAATCGGTAATATCAAAATTTCCTCCTGGAAACCATTTTTCTCCAATATATTTTCTATCAATAAATATTTTTGCGTGTGTTTGTAACATTGTAAAATCGAGGTAAATTTTTCTATCATTCCAGGAGAGAGGTACCTCAATTTCTCTTTCATACCAGAGTTGCTCTATATTTTTTCCATTGAGCATATCTTCTGCCATTGGAGGAAAAAGAAATTTTTGCGTTGACTCTTTTAATGTCCAATCTGTTGTTGGCCAAATACCGGGAACCTTAAACCACCCCCATCCAACTCCTTCTGGAGGAGGGATTTCTTCATTTTTTACTTCGGGTATAACCCTCCATAGGCCATTAATACAAATCTTTTCTCTGCTAAAATTTGTAAGTTTCCATGCTTGATTAATATCCCATGGATTTTTGTCAGCGGTTTCTGGCAGAGGCATATCACCTTTAAAATTGAGGGAAGTTAATTTTACAGTAATATCTGAGAATTCAACTTGACCTGAAGTGCCAAAATTAGCCGGATTCAGGATCAGGGCTGTTGCTCCAGGAGGGATTTTATAATCGCGCTCACAGTAAATCCAATCATCAGAAGATCCCGACCAATTAAAAACATCAGGCCAATCTCCTACTCTATTTCCAGAGTCATCTGCGAAATTCATCGCCATCCTGGCATTTTGCCAGTTTTCTTTATCTGGAATCACATTTTTGTATCTTGCTTTAAATGAAATTTTTAATGTTCTCCATGTAGGTTCAAGTTCTATAATTTTCTGAAGGCTTTTTTTTCCTCCTTCTATCATAAGCCATCGCTTTCCATTCTCAGAAGGATAACTTATTCCATCTCTTTTAGTCCAGCCATCGGGGAGATCATCATTGTTAGAGTCTTCTTTAAAATCACCATTATTAAGAATATTACTGTTTAGCTTTTTGAAGTCGGAATCATCCGGTTCATAACGGTCTTTTTTTATTTTGCTTACAGTCAGATTGATCTCGCTAAATTCAACAATTCCATTTTTCCCAAAATTCGCTGGTTGAAGGAGGAGATAATCCGCACCTTCCGGTATTTTATATTCGCGTTCAAAATATACCCAACCATTTGAATTTCCTATTTCGCCCCATACGTCTGGCCAATTTCCTACCCTTTTCCCATTTTTATCATTGAAAACCATAGCCATCCTGGCCGTTTTCCAATCTTGATCGCCTACTTCGACATCTTTATACCTGACTTTAAAGGATAGCTTCAATTGCATCCATGAATTTTTTAGTGGAATTTTTGTTGCGGCAAAATGATTTCCTCCTTCTATTTTTAATAACCTTTTGCCGCTTTCAATAGGATATGAAATACCTTCAGATACCTCCCATCCATCAGGTATCCCGTTATTATCCCTATCAATACTAAAATCTGAATTAAGAATAATGTTTTCTCCTGGAAGAAAAAGGGGAAATATAACAAATATGAATAAAATCACTGGTAAAGTGTGAAAGGATGATTTCATTTTTTTCTCCATTTTTTTTATTATTTATATTTTTTGGATGGCAACATTCTTTATGGTGGAAATAGTTTGACCTTTTATAAAAATAGGGTTAAATAAAATGTATCTTTCATGAATATTATTTTTATTAAATAACAAATCTACTGCTGCCTTTCCCATTTCCGCAAGAGGTTGAACCATACACGTCATAAGCAACCCTGTTTCATCATTGAAATTAGCAGAAGCCTTGTAATTTATTATTGACAGTTCATCAGGAATAATTAGTCCATTGTTAAGCAATTCAGAAACATATTTTGTTACAAAATCATAGCCAACGATTATAGCAGCAGTATAGTTTCTATTTGAAATAAATTCTCTCGCATATTTTATCCCTTCATTTGAATGATCTTTATATTTTATAATTAAAGTAGGATCTAATTTGAGACCAGAACTTTTTATGCCATTTTTGTAACCTTCTATTCGTGCTAACGCAGATGGAATGTGATTAAAATTCTTTGTAATATCAAAAAATGCAATACGTTGGTGTCCCATTGATACAAGTTTTTTAACGGCGGTATATATACAATACTCATGATTTACCTCAACATATGGAATATTTGCCCCATCAGACGGAGTACCGATACTAACGCAAGGAATATTCTTTCTCAAAATAGGCTCTACAAATTTTTTATCTGAAAGAGAACCTGAGAGAATCACTCCACTACAACTATCTTTTTTTATACTATGTTCTACATAAGTTATAAAATCATTAGCTAAAGGAATATTTTTTAGGAAAACAGGACAGTCCTTATCAAGCAATCCTTCATGAACTCCAGACAAAATTTCAGTACCAAAGAAATCATGTATATGTGGATTTACGGTTATAACATAAACTGGTTTAATTAATGGTGCTGGTACTTCTGTTTTTGACTTTATTACAACGGTTCCTTTTCCTTGAATACGTTTTAAATAACCTTTCTCAACTAAAACTGAAATAGCAGCACGAACAGTAACCCGACTTGCTCCAGTCATAGCCATTAAGTCATTTTCAGATGGAATACAAATTCCAGGAGGATATAAACCTGTTTCAATGGCATTCAAAAGCCGTAACTCTATCTGTTTTTTCTTGCTATGAACCACTTCATTAATCATATTTTATTAAAAAGTTGTATTATTTAAATATAAGATATTAATTTATCTAAAAATTTCAAATACAAAAAATATTTTTTTATATTTTTAAATGTAATTACTTTATAATTAATAAGTTATATTCTTAAAAAAAAATAAAAATATTTTCTCTTTTAAAATTTGACTTTTAATTATTATAATTTATATTTATAATAAAAAAATATATATTTGTATTATTAAATTATTATCAAAATGATTGATTTTTCCAGAAAAGAAGTTAACTATTAATTAAAATGGAGAAGAATATGAAAGCTTATCTTAAAAAAGAGAAAATCATAGTTTATAAAATCTCCTTTACTTTGATAGAATTACTTGTTGTTATCTCTATTATAGCTGTTTTATTAGCATTACTCCTTCCTTCTCTAAAAGCAGCCAAAGAGTTTGCAAAAAGTATTCAATGTAAAAATAATCTGAGGCAAATTGGGCTTACGATGTTTAATTTTAGTTCAGAGCATGATGGTTACCTTCCGTGTACATTCACAAACGATAAGGTTTCTGATCATCAGGATGAGTTGTTTCCTGAAGATGCTTATATGCTTCCAACTGGTAATCCACGTTGGTTTCAAAATTCTCCCAGCAATACTTATTGGGAATATTTTAAATCTTGTGCCAAATTATTATGTCCTTCAAACGCCAGACTAGATATTATTAGAACAAAAGCTTTGATAAATATTAATTCTGGTTCTGACGATGCAGTTACATATGCGGTATCTGATAGAATTTCCAGATGGCAGTGTTATGGGGCCTCTGTTCATTACAAAGCAAAACTGGATAAAATAGATCCCAAAAAATTTATGTTTACTGACAGATCAGATTTTGCTACTACAACCGGTGGGGGACAGACAACATTTTTTTACGCTAAGTCAGTAATGACCGCAACTTTTGAACAAATAGGTTGGCCTCATAAAGGGGTAAATTCAATTCACTTTGATGGACATATTGATTTTTTTCATTTTAATCACCGCCCAATTTCTCAAAATGACCCACCATTTCAGCCATGGTTATTTTAAGAGGGGATTAATATTTTCAGGATTAATTAATACTTTCTCTTATTAGACCGTTCCAAAAAAAATCCTCGTTTTCCTATTGTTTTTAGAAGGGATTACTGTATAATTATGTATAATATAGACTACAAAAATCTCTTTTTATATGAAAATTAAAGGTTTGTTTACATTGATAGAACTTTTAGTTGTAATTGCAATAATAGCAATCCTGGCCTCTCTTCTTCTTCCAGCCTTACAAAGAGCTAAAGAAAGTGCGCGAACTATTGCATGTGTTGAAAATATGAAACAGATTGGTTATGCACATAATTGTTATATAAGCGATTTCAATGAGTATATTACTCCTTCGTATATGACTGATAATGGACAGAAACCATCATATAACTATCCTGCGTTTTGGAGTCCATGCTGGAGTTCATACGTTTTCTTGGGACAATATCTTTATACTGTAAAAGACCCTACGAACTATCTTAACTGTCCAAATGGTTATGGGTGGTGGGTTTTTATCGACCCTAAATTTAATTGCCCTACAGGTCAACCTTTTTATGCTCCTTTAGGTTGGGATCATCTTGCTCAGATAAGATATGGGATGCGTACAGATATAGGATGGATTGGCAGTATTGCGGATTGGAATACTAAGATGGTTCATATTTCAAGGATTCAAAGCGCATCGCGAGAACCTCTGATATTTGATTGTATTATCGAAAGATTCTGTCCAGGTTATTCTTGTGAATTCTATGGCACAAAAGATGGAACAGCAGATAATTGGGGCGCTGGAAATCCTACGTCTATGTACAATTGGGCAAGGAGGCATGGTGGAGGAAAGAATTCGGGTAATATTTTATTTATTGATGGTCATGTTTTAACTTCTTCTAATGTAAGAAATATGTATTTATCAGGAGATATTCTCTGGAAATGGTATCCATAAAATTCCCATTTAGTCTTTTTATAGAGGAATGTCAATCAATATCTTTTTTTTATTATCTATATGTGACATATCAATTCCTGAAAGAGTCCTATTGTAGGGTCTGCTGAAAAAAGATTTTTGAGTTTTGGGCAAAAAGTTTTTTGCGCATACTTCTATATTTTATGAAAAATTTATCTTCATTCCCTATGCGTCTAAGCCTTCGGCTTGGATCATGCTCTGACGATTGCGGTTGGTTTTCAGGTTCATTCCGAGAAGCCCCAGCTGCGTATCCAGCGCAGGACGCCCAAGCCTGGAAAGCTTCGAGGCGTATTCACGCCCCTCCTCCCACGGAACCATGCCGGACATCTTCATCCACCTGTTATCCGGATCCAAGCCGCCACCAAAAGGAAAAATATTCTGGAACAGCTCTCCGGTATACCTATTCTTTTTTCTGTATATCTGAATGTCCTCCAATTTGACGGCTCAAGTGGGAGGTTTTTGAAGTGACATCTTGATATTCCTTGCAATTTAAACCATTTTTTGATAACATTATACTATATAAATATTTACTTATCAAGTTATTATATAATATTTTTTGAATTTTTCAGTAAAGCCTAAATAGTTTTCTGTTTAATATTCAATTTTTTAGGCGGATTTTTTTTTGAAAACCAAGTAGAAAGAGTCTTTTTTAAGGGCTGGCAATGGAGCTAAGCGGAATTACCGTCCGTGTGCAGCGCCTTGTTAGGCATTTTTGCTTCGCTTTCATCCAAACGCAAACCCAAGTATCATGAGAAAGATCGTGCCCACAAGAGATACAACTGATAACACAGTGCCCAAGATAGCAAAAATCTTATTTCTATCTTTCTGCAAGAGCCCACCAATACCCAAACCAAGGGCGAGAAGGTCACCCGAAAGGAAGGCAAAAAGAAAAAGGCCAAGCATAACCGCGCCAGCAGACTCTTCATCAATACCTCCTGGAATAGATGCTTCCATAACTGCGCCGATTACGATAATCAGGAAAATGAAGGTTCCTGAGACGATGTGTATGATGAATGATGCCATTCCGAGCCCTGAGTGTTTTTGCTCTTGCATATGTTAGTCCTTATTTTTTGATGCCTAACGTGGGCATCAGCGGCGCGGTCCTTCCGCGTCCGCTGGAGTGCTTTGTTGGGCAATGGGATCTGACCATTTTCTTCTGCTTAAAATTCCAAATGGCGTAAACATTGGCCAGATCCACAATAGATTCCACCAATTCAATCCGATAGTGCTTAGACCGCCGTATGACCATATGGCCCAAGCTACAGATAGGAAAAATATCCCATATGGCGCGAGCATTAGCTTCCAATAATGCGTTGAAGCAAAACGCCATGGTGAGAAAAAAAGAATTGTGAAAACAGAGACGCCAACCAGAGCTATACCCAATACCCCCTGCTCTATTTTTTCTTGGAAAAGAAAGACAATGGAGAGTACGAGAACCCAGATAAAACCACCGAGCCAACCCGCCGTCCAACCGATTTTTTCACCTATTCTGTCTTTCACTGTTTCACCTCTTGATAAGAGCCCAACGTTCCGCATAACCGGCTGGCAATTGACAGCAGCGGAATTGCCAGTCCGAGTTGACGCGGTTGTTAGGTTTCCATTCATATTTCAAGCACATCAGGTGTTCGGCTACGGATGCTTTGAATGAAATAATTGAGTGTTTCTGGCCACAGAAGCGCTGCATTGGTTGGGCTCGCAGGGGGCGGTGCCCAGCTACCCGTAATCTTTCCTGCTTTGATCGAACCGTCAAGATACAGGAACTCGTAAATTGGACCATCAACGTCGTTATCCATGCGTTGAAAGTCATTGCGATTTACCAGCAAGGGATCTTCGTCTATGAAAAGGCCGTTGAGGCGCAATAAGATCGGGGTCCAGCCGTTATCAGAATAACCCCAGACATCCATAACCTCATATAAAGACAAGTTTGTCTTGTTCTGTTTTGGCTTCAGATCGATCAGAAGGGTGCTGTCCAAGTAATCAGGATGTCTGCCCAATTCGCTAACTATATCGACATGCCATTTACAAGGTTCTCCTTGATCGGGCGGCAGCTTAAGGCCTAACAGCCAGGGAATAAATCCATTATTAGATCCGAAAAGAGAGACTTGTTCTTTGAACTCATATCGATTTGCGTTTGTTGCGAGGCGAGTTCTTTTGTATAGGGCATACATAACATCCTCCTAATGTTAATAGTTGGAAATCCTTTTCCTAGATTAGTATATTGCGATATTCGCAAAAGTCGAGCTTAAAATCTTTTGAACTGGCAATATTCTATTTGCTGAAAGGGTATAATTCAGTTTTATATTGGAATTACCATGTATATATGGAATTTTCAGATAAAGGAATTGGGCTTATTGATAGTATTTCTTAATTATTTATTTGAGGTTTACTTATTGCTGCTCTACCGGTACGACTCATTTCTATTATTCCAAAAGGTCTTACAAGTTCAATAAAGTCTGAAATCTTTTCATCCCTTCCAGATAGTTCTATTCCAATTTCATCAATTCCAACACACACAATTTTCCCCTCAAATATTTCAACCAATTCTATAATCTGCGACCGCGTCTCAGCTGTAGTTTTAACTTTCATAAGTAAGAGTTCTCGTTCTATAAAATTTCCAGGACTGGTGAAGTCAATAACTTTTATGACATCTATCAGTTTGCTAACCTGTTTATCTATCTGCTCTATGATCCTATCATCGCCTGATGTTACAATAGTCATCCTCGATATTTTCGGATTTTCCGTTGTATTCACTGATAATGATTCTATATTGTAACCTCTACCGCTAAAAAGTCCTGCAACTCTGGCAAGAACACCAAATTTATTTTCAACGAGAACTGATATGGTATGTTTTTTCATTTTTCTCCTTTTTCTCCCTTTTTTTATTTCATTCTATTCTGCTTGAGTGACAAGTGAAACTTCTTTTATTCCAGCTTCTTTTGCTACTTTCATAATTTCCATTACTTCTTTATATTGCCTACTTCCATCTGCTCGAATCAATAGTGATAATTTATTGTTAAGAGTACGCGCTTTTATTAGCTCTTCTTTTAATTCGGAAATTATACATTTTTTTTTATCAAACTGAATTATACCATTTTTATCGAGATTTATCACTTTAAAATTTTCATCAGGTAATTTTTCAGCGTTCATTTCTGGTGGGGTTACATTAACGCCATACTCCATCAATGGGACTGTTATCATAAAGGTTATAAGAAGCAAAAAGGTAAGGTCTATAAGGGGCGTCATGTTAATATCATCTATAAGCCTTAATTGAGACCTTTGCCGTGGCATAACTATTCTCCAAGTTGTTCTAATTTAACTTTCGCCATAAATTCCTCTACAAAGTTATCCATTGTAACAATCATTTGCCTTATAGTATTTGATAGTAAATTATATCCTATTAATGAGGGAATAGCAACTACTAATCCGACTACAGTTGTGAGTAAAGCTCCACTTATACCTGGAGCCATTGCGTTGATTTCTGCCTTGCCATGTATTGCCATTGCACAAAAGGCCATCATAATCCCCCATACAGTTCCAAACAAACCTAAAAGAGGACTTACACTTACTGCTGTTGAAAGAAAACCCATCTTGTCTTCAAGACGCACTATCTGATCTGCTACAGCTCTATCAAGAGTACTTCTTAAAGTTTCTATTTGTGCAGTAGAGAGTTTTTTTATTGGAATTTGTGTGCCATATTGTTCTGCAAACTCCAGCGGAATGCCGTAAAAAGCTAACAATTCATCTGCTCCAGCTTGATAAACCCTTGCAACGGGCCCCTTAATTTCCATGCTCTTTCTGTATAGAGATAAAGGAAACTTTTTCTCTCTAAAAAGCCACGAAAATAAAAGAGAATTCCTTTTTGCCCTGTAAAGCAATATACCCTTGTCAATCATTATAGTCCAGGTAAAAATTGAAAATAGAATAAGTATCAACACTATCGCTTTTCCAACAGTATCTGACTGTTGATATGGATAATAAGGGCTAACATAAATAGCTGGTATCATGAGTAATTTCATTTTTGAAAGAATATCTCCAGTTTTTTTACGAATATTAACTTGAAAGAAAATAAATCAAGTATGAAATTTGTAATTTTAACACATTTGAACTATTTTTTTCTTATATATACAGTTACTTTTGTGCCCACTCTTGGAACTCTCTCCGAAAAAATTTCAAGTACAGAATCATCAGTTGCATCATCGGAAGGATTATCTATAATCGTATTACCAAATGTCCATGTATTTGCTATATTTCCTTCTTCTTTTGCAAGACAAGTTCCATCATGAGTGAAATTTGAACCCACAAAAACCCAATCACTGAGTTGTCTTTCCTTTCCCGTCTTAATTTCTCGAATCCATTTTTCTACTGGAATCCTCTTCCCCCCTTCAGGTTCAACTTCTATTTTTAGCAAGGTTCCTTGTTGTATATGGCCTCCAGGAGTTCTGAGACCATTTTCAGCCCCAATAAGCAAGAGCGCTATTTGCAAATCGAGTGGTTCTAAATTTGTAATCAATAAACTTTCATGGGCTCTACCACCCGGTATACAAATTAGAACTTCAATTTCTCCTGCTTTCAAATTTACCTCAGCAGGGAATGAAATTTCCATTTTTTTTCGATCTATTTTTGCTAAACCTATTTTTATATTGCCATCTTCTAAGACTTCACCCCCTAATTTTTTCAACAAATTTATTTCCTGTTCAGACAGAGGAGGAAGTTCTGCCTCTTTTTTTTCGTTTATGTTAGTATTTTCTTCAGAGTGAATTGACTTACATCCACTGAACAAAATAGTTGATGCAAAAACTGCAAAAATAAAAAAATTTATA
>Ga0116166_1000781_pt1 | contig 30069 bp, 29 predicted proteins | sample AD_JPNMR2_MetaG_FD_89884 | JGI IMG/M metagenome (GOLD analysis project Ga0116166, IMG submission 89884) | Active sludge microbial communities of municipal wastewater-treating anaerobic digesters from Japan - AD_JPNMR2_MetaG | ecosystem: Engineered > Bioreactor > Anaerobic > Digestate | place...
TATTTTTCAAGTATTTCAAGGGTATTATCTGTAGAACCGCCATCTAAAATGAGATATTCAAGATAGAAATCTCCTTCCTGAAAAATTACACTTTTTATTGTTTCTTCTATATATTTTCCCTGATTTAAGGAGACGGTTATGATAGAAAAAATTTCTTCATTTTCCATATTTTTCCGTAAACCATTTATATGTCAATTTTAAACCTTCATATATGTTATATTCCGGTACCCATCCTAATTTTTTTATTTTCTCAATGTCTAAAATTCTAATACCAGCACCTTCTGGCATTTTTTCATTAAATATTATTTTCCCCTTAAAACCACTGATTTCTTTTAAAACTTCAACAATTTCTTTTATACTTGTACCTCTTCCAGTCCCAATATTTATAATCTCTTTACCATTGTAATTTTCCATTAAAAAAATACAGGCATTTGCTATATCATCAACATATATAAAATCTCTTTTTGCATTTCCTGTTCCCCATATCTCAATTTCCTTTAAGTTTTCTTTTTTTGCAATATAAAATTTTTTAATCAAAGCAGGTATAACATGTGCTCCTTCATCAAATTGTTTTTCTCCTGATCCATAAACATTTCCTCCTATAACTGTTAAAAATTCAGTTTTATATTGTTCATTATATGCCTGACACATTTTAAGTCCCATTATTTTTGCAATTGCATAAGGTTCATTTGTTTTTTCAATTTTTCCTGTTAATAAATATTCCTCTTTCATTGGCTGGGGACAATTAACCGGATACATACAGGAACATCCAATATAGAGAAGTTTTTTAACATTAAAAATATGAGAAAAATGAATAAGATTGAGATTGATTATTGAGTTTTCATAAATGAAGTCGGCACCCTTTTCAATATTTGCTTTTATTCCTCCTGTTCTTCCTGCACATATAAAAACATATTCAGGTCTTTCTTTTTCAAAAAATCTTTCAACATCTTTTTGAATTCCTAAATCAAGTTCATCTCTTTTTTTTAAAATTAAATTTTTATATCCTTTTTGTTTCAAAATTCGTGTTATTGCTGAACCAATAAGGCCGGTATGACCTGCTATGTAAATAGAAGAATTTTTATCCATTTATTTCCAGAAAACTCTTTATTACTTCTCCAACATATTCAATATCTTCATCATCTATATCCTGATGAACTCCTATATGGATTCCGTTATTTCCAATATATTCAGAAATGGGAAATTCACCTTCTTTATATCCCAAAAATTTATATCCAGGTGTCTGAGTGGGTATTGAAGAAAAAAGGTCTCTTGTATCAATGCCATTTTCATTTAAATAAAAAACAAGTTCATCTCTTTTAAACTTACATTTTTCCTTTAAAATAAAAGGGAAAGCATGGGGACTTAATTTTTCTTCTTTTGCCTCATCAATTGTATAGAAATAATCTTCAAATTCCTTAAAAATTTCTTTCAGTTTAAAAAAGTTTTTTCTTCTTTTTTCAATTATTTCTTCATATATTTCAAGGTTTCCAATGCCTACCGCCGCTTCAATTTCATTCATTTTTGAGGAAAAGCCAACTCTTTCAAATACAAATCTTATATCCCTACCATATTTAAATCTTTTTTTGCAATATCCGGAAGAAGTATTTAAAACACAAACATCACATTTACACGCTCTTCCATGTGCTCTTAAAGACCTCAATATTTCAGCATATTCTTCATTATCTGTTATGATAATTCCTCCTTCAATTGTTGAAATTATATGGGCAACATATGTACTGAAGCAACCCATATCTCCAAAAGTTCCAACATTTTTACCTTTATATTCTGAACCGTGTGCTTCTGCTGAATCTTCAATTAAAAATAGATTATATTTTTTTGTAATTTCACATATTTTTTCCATATTTACAGGTTTTCCCATAAGATGTACGGGTAACATTGCTTTTGTTTTTTCTGTTATTTTTTCTTCAATTTTTTCTGGATTTATATTTAATGTTTCAAGTTCTACATCCACAAATACAGGTTTAAAACCAGCCATCAAAACTGCATTTGCAGTTCCAATAAAAGTTAAAGCAGGAAGAATTACTTCATCACCTCTTTTTGCACCAAAATCATAAAGAACTGAAAGAGCAAGAGCAATTGCATCTGTTCCACTGCTTACAGCAACTCCATATTTAACTCCCCAAATATCCGCAAACCTTTTTTCAAATTCTCTAACATATTTTCCCTGAGATACTCTTTTTGTTTCAAGTAATTCATATATTATCTTTTTTGCTTTTTCTGTTATTACTATTGTGCCGAAAGGTATTTTTCTTTTATACATATTTCCTCTTAATTTTTATTTTTAACATATCTTTTATATGTTCAACAACTTTTTCTCCAAACTTTTCTTCTATCATTTTCAAATATTCAGGATTACTGTAATAGTCAATAAAAGCATCATCTCTAAATTTCAAAACCTCCTCCGGTTTTAAATACTTTGTAGGTAAAGGATATGTATCTTCAGAAAGTTGTGCAAAACCACTCCATTCATCTGGCAGTTTTATACCATTTTTTAAAGCCCATTCGTATAAATAAGAACCCGGATAAGCCATAGCAACATAAAAATTCACATATTCACAATTTAATTTTTTTGCAAGTTGAAGTGTTTCATTCATAGTTTCATAATTATCGTCAGGAAGTCCAAAAATGAAATTCCCGAGTATATAAATTCCTGCTTTTTTTGTCATTTCAATTACTTTTTCAATTTTGTCCTGCTGTATTTTTTTAGAAACACCCTTTCTTACTCTTTCACTTGCTGATTCAATTCCATAACATAGCCAATTAAAACCTGCTTTTTTTAACTTTTTCAATATTTCTTCATCAACTGTATCTATTCTTGCATAAGCCCATATATTAAGTTTATATCCCCTTTCTATAATCAAATCACATATTTTATTTACCCTTTCTTTATTTAAAACAAAAAGTTCATCAGCAATTTTTAAATTTTTAATATTATATTTACCCACAAGTTCATCTATCTCTTCAATGACCTTTTCCGGCGATTTATATCTTATTCCTGGTTTATTATTATAAAGTGCTTTTATGTTACAATAAGAACAATTAAATGGACATCCAAAACTTGTATAAATTGCAGCATAATTACCTCTTTCATCAATATTTTTAAAACAATGCCAGTTATGCGCTCTATATTTTTCCATAGGTAATAAATCCCATGCAGGTAAAGGTAAAGAATCAAGGTCTGTTATTATTTCCTCATATCCACCACTTACTATTTCATCATTCTTTCTATACCACAGACCTTTTATTCCTCTTATATCTTTTTTTCCTTTTAAACATTCAAGTAAATTTAAGGTTGTTAAAAACCCCTCTCCCTGACATACAAAATCAGTTTTTTCTTCTTTTAATGTTTTTTCAGGTAATGATGAAGGATGTAAACCAGAAAGCATGACTTTTATATTTTTATTTTTTTCTTTTAATATGTTAAGTAATTCTCTAACGGTTGTCATTTTGGGAGTAGAAGAAGCAGAAGGATTTGTTCCCATTACAACGATATTAACAAGAACCGGATTATTTTTGATTATTTCATTTACAGTTTCCTCAGGAGATAAATTTTCAGCATCAGCATCTATTATTTTAACTGAATAACCTTTTTTTCTTATAAAAGAAGCAATTAAAGCACACCAGTATGGTGGTTCTATTCCGGCAAGATTACTTCTCAATTTCCCATAAACTTTTTTAGGATTTCCTGGATTTACAAGTAAAAGGTCAATCATTTTTTATTTTAAACATTTGAAAAGCCATATTTTCTTATAATTTTATAACCTTTTATTAATTCGTTTATTCCTTCGTCAAGTGAAATTTTTGCTTTATATCCGGTTTTTTCAATCTTTTCATTACTTACAATGTAGTTCCTTTTATCAGGGTCCTCTCCAACCTCTGCTTCATGATAATAAAAATCAGGGATATGTTTTTTTATCAGTTCACACAGTTCTAATTTGCTTATATTTGCATCACTAAGTCCAACATTATAAGTATTATTTTTCATCTTTTCAAAATTCTCAAGACAGTGAATGAAAGAAAAAGAAGCATCCCTTACATGTATATAATTTCTTTTAAAATGTCCCTGATAAACAACAAGATATCTATCTACAACCGCTCTGTAAACAAAATCATTGACAAGTAAATCAAGTCGCATTCTCGGACTTATTCCAAAACATGTTGCAAATCTTAAAGTGATACTGTTTCCTGAGTCCAGAACTGCTTTTTCTGCTTCAACTTTTAATCTTCCGTAAAGAGATATTGGTCTTAAAGGAGTTTCTTCTGTGCAGTATATTCCTTCCTGTCCAATTCCATAACCACTATTCGTTGTTGGAAATATGATTATTTGTTCTTTACTTCTCAATTTAAGTATCAATTTTATAGCGTCAAGATTTACAGATTTTGCTTCGTAAGGATTTCTATCACAGGCAGGAGCCCCTGTTATGCAGGCAAGTGGAAATATAACATCAACTTCTTTTAATATTTCTTTTAATAAATTTTCATCTCTTGTGTCTCCTCTTATTATTTCAAGGTTTTTTAAATGACAGCAATCAAGAAGAGATGTCTGGTTATACATAAAATTATCAAGAACAATTACTTCATAACCTTTCTGTAATAAAATAGGAACCAATACCGAACCTATATAACCACCTCCACCAGTAACAAGTATTTTCATTTTTCTATCCTCTTTATATATTTAAATGTTATCATTTCTGTTGATTTTTGTAAACTTTTGAATATTTTTTTGAATAGTTATAAAATAAGTCTGATGAAAAATGTATTTGAAATTTTGATATTAAGTTTTTTCATTTTTTTTAGTGGTTATTTTCCTGCAAGATTTCTTACTCAAAATTTACCTTTTGAAAAAGAAGAAAAATTTATTCTGAATTTTGCTTTCAGTTTTTTTCTTTTTTACATAGTAGGTTTTTTAAGTTATGTTTTTAACTCTAATTTTGCGATTTTTAATGGTATTTTTCTTTTAATCTTCTTATTTTTTTCTTTCTTTTATATTCTTAAAAATGGTTTTGATAATCAGGAAATTAAATTTTTAAAAAATTTTTTTATAATTTTTTTAGTTTTTATTCTTTACCAGACACTTATTCCTCTTTATTTTGGTGGTTTATTTTACTGGGACTGGTTTGAACATTTTTTAAGAAGTATTTTTTTTCTTGATAGATTACCAAAAGACATAGTTTTTGAGGGGTATATTATTCCTTCAAGACCTCCTTTTTTCAATATTGTTTGTTTTTTCTATCTTTCAATTACAGGTGGAGAATTTTATAAATATCAGATTGTTTCAACTTTTTTAAACTCAATGTTAATTTTATCAGTTTATCTTTTTTGTAAAGAATACCTTAAAATTGAAAATAAATACTTATTTTTAATAGTTTGTGTTGTTATGTTTTTAAATCCAGCGATTTTAAGACAGATAACTTATACCTGGACAAAAGCATTTTGTGCTTTTTATGTTATTTTAGGACTTTATTTTTACCTTAAATTTCTTAAAAATCAGAATTCTCTTCATTTATTTATTTCAAGTTTTTTATTCGGTATAGGTTTTATAGTTCATTTTTCTGCTGGTTGTTATATAGTTCCTGTTTTTTTACATCTTGCTTTTAGAACAATTCTTAATAAAAATTTGATAAAAAAAACAGGGATTTCTTATTTGATTTTCTTATTTGTGATTTTTACATATTTTTCATGGTCAATTAAAAACTATGGAGTTTATAAATCTTTTTTCTCAACAAATATATATCAACAGCAGAAAAATATAAGTTTGATTGATAGAATTGAAAAAGATTCCTTTAATTTTATAAAAACCTTACATCCTTTTCCATTAAAATACTACAAATATTTTTTCAATAATTCACCTTTATTTTACAAATTTTTTAATTACCTTCATCCTGCTTATGTATGTACACTACCAGGAAGTTTGACATTTTCATTAACTTTCTTTTTGTTAATTTTATTTTTAAAAAACATTAAACAAATTAATTTAAAAACACTTTCTTCTCATTCTTTTCTTATTTTTTTCTTTTTTTTGAGTTATCTTTTAGATATAGTTGTTATGCCTTTAAAAGAATTGTCAGGACTTGCTCATACAGGATTGCTTCCACTTACATGTTTATTTATCTGTTTTGGAATAAAGTATATACTTTCTATGCCTGAAAAAAATTTTTTTATTTTTAGTTCAGTTTTTCTAATAGAAACACTTTTTATCTTAACTGTTTTTACAATTGCATTTAATATATACTCTGACCCGCAAAGAATTATTTCTCTTGGTATGTCTGAGAGGATTGATTCTTCTTTAATTTCAAACTTCCTTTTAAAATATTATAACCATCTCGTTTTTCTTCATGATAAAATTTCAATCTTTAAATAAAGTCAATATTTATTCTCTTCAATATTGATAGTACTTTCAACTATATAATTTGGCCTGTTTAATACTTCCTTCCATATTCTTCCGATATAAACACCCAGAATTCCATTTGAGAAAATAATAATACCTGAAAAGAAAACCATAAAAGAAATCCAGAAATAAATAAGATGAAAAATTGAGAGTATAAAAAAAACAATTCCAAGAAAAATTAAAATAAGTCCAAGAACAACTATATAAAGTAAAGGCAAAATAGAAAAAGAAGTTACTCCACTTATAAATTCCATAAAAGGTCCCATACTTCTTAAAAATGGAAAATGAGTTTTACCTTTTGCCCTTTTTTCTCTGATATAATAAATATAGTCCTGTTTAAAACCAGCCCATACAACAAGTCCTCTAATATAAGGGTCTTTTTCTTTCAATTTTAAAACTTCATTTAATGCTTTCCTTGATATTAACTTAAAATTTCCAGCATCTTGGGGTAATCTAATTTCAGATACAAAGTTTATAATTTTATATGCGATTTTGATAAGAATAACTTTTATTTTACTATCTCCTTCTCTTTTTTTTCTAATTGTATGAACTATATCTGCACCATTTTCCCACTTTTTTATTAATTCTGGAATAAGTTCTGGAGGGTCCTGTAAATCAGCATCAAGTGTTATAATTGCGTCTCCTTTTGAATAATTAAGTCCTGCAATAAGTCCTTGATTATATCCAAATCTTCTTGAGAGGTTTATTATTTTTATTCTTCTGTCTTCAATGGCATATTCTTTTAAAATTTCAAGGGAATTATCTGTTGAAGCATCATTTACAAAAATTATTTCATAATCATAATTTGTTTTTTCAATTGCATTTTTTGTTCTTTTTATCAATTCAGAAAGATTTTCTTCTTCATTTCTAAAAGAAAAAACAATAGAAATCAAATTTTTCCTGTCCATTCAAGAATTCCATTAACGACTGACTCTTTGTCCAGTCCGCATATTTTCTGGATGTTTTCTCTTCCACCATAAGCATAAAGATATCTATCTTTTACTCCAAATCTTTTTACAGGTAAATTTATTCCATTATCCATCAAAACTTCAATAACAGCACTTCCCATTCCACCTGCAAGCAAATGTTCTTCAATAGTTACAACTCCTTTTGTATTTTTAACTATTTTTATGAGTAATTGTTCGTTTATTGGTTTTATTCTGTATAAATCAATCACTCCTGCGTTTATTCTGTATTTTTCAAGTTCTTCTGCTACCTCAATTGCTCTGTGTGTCATATTTCCAGTTCCAATTATATAAAAATCTTTCCCTTCTTTTAAAACAGAAAGTCCATCTGAGAAATCATTATCTTCTTTATATATTAAAGGTAGAATTTTTCTATCAAGCCGTACATAAGAAGGAGATTTTAATTTATAAGTAATTTCTGCGAATTTATAAGCCATTAAACTATCTGATGGAGAGAAAATATAAAAATTAGGTAAAACTCTCATTATTGTTATATCTTCTGTACAATGATGAGTAGGTCCTGAATCATCATAACCAAAACCAGCACCAACTCCAATGGCAGTAACAGGAATATTCATCAGAGATAAATCAACTTTCAACATCTCATAGCATCTTGAAGTTACAAAAGGCATTATTGCATATATATATGCCTTTTTTCCACACAGAGATAACCCTGTTGCAATTAGGACCATATTTTCTTCTGCAATTCCAACATTTATAAACTGCTCTTTTAAATCTCTTCTATATTTATCAAGAGAAGGTGCTCCCATATCAGCAGAAATTAAATAAATATTTTTATCCTTTTTTGCTAAATCATAAAGACGGTCAAAAAAAGAATCTCTCATAGTTTTATTTTTCATTATTTAACTCCTTTTTTGCTTTTTCTGCTTCTTTTCCTTTTGGTGCCATACCATGCCATAAAATCTGATTTTCCATGAAAGAAACACCTTTGCCTTTAATTGTATTTGCAATAATAACAAGGGGTTTTTCAGATTTCCTTTCTTTTACATTTTTTAATACTTTAAATATTTCACCAAAATCATGGCCATTTATTCTTTCAGTTTCCCATCCATAACTTTCCCATTTTTCTTCTAATGGTTCAAGTTTAACTATATTCTCTGTAAAATCAGTAACACATAACCAATTTCTGTCAACAATAGCAACAAGATTATTTAATTTATGATGAGATACAAAAAGAGCAGATTCCCATATAGAACCTTCATACAATTCTCCATCGCCCAGTAGTACAAAAACAAACCAGTCCCTTTTTTCCTTTTTAGCAATATAAGCCATACCAGCACCAATTCCAAGTCCATGTCCCAGAGAGCCAGTTGTTATTTCCACACCAGGTACATCATTCTGTAAATGAACTCCAAACATTCCATCTGCACAACAAAATTTATCACAGGCAGAAATCGGAAAAAAACCCAGGTCTGCTAAAATTACATATAAAATAGGACTTGCCTGTCCTTTACTTAAAATAAACCTATCCCTTTTTTCCCATTTTGGATTATCCACTTTATATTTTAAAATTCCTCCATAATAAAGAGCAACAAGAATTTCAATACAGGAAAAAGAAGAAGTAACATGACCAGTTCCCGCTTTAACACACATATCAAGAACTAATTTCCTTAAATCTTTTGCCTTTTTCTCATATTCAATAAATTTGTTTTTTTTCATTAGAGACTCCTTTTTTATTTTTTATAATTTCATAAATAACAGGTATTAGTTCTCTATAAAGATTACAAGCTATAACTTTGTTTCCTTTGTCTCCTAAATGACACAAATCTATAAAATATTCTTCTTGATTTAAAAAAAAATTTCTGTAACTAATAAACTTGAAATTAAACAATTTTGATACTTGTTTCAATTCTTTCTCTAATTTCTCTGCCATAATTAAACATTCTTCAGGATTATCACTTCTAAATGGTTGAAGCACAAAAATATATTTAACTCCAATTGAATTTAAATAAGAAGAAATTATATGAATATTTTTTATGGTTTTTCGTGGAAAATCGTTTGGAGTATAAAAAAAATGAAAAAAATCAGGTGTTATTTTCAATATAAAATCCCTATTGTTGTAGTATTCATATTCTCTATAAGCCCAGTAAAAATAAGACCCTTCATTATGTAACGCAGAAAATAAATCTTGTTTAACTCTGTAAACATTATATATGTCATTATATCCTGAATATGAAATTATAACATCCGGTTCGAATTCTGTAATCCTATTAAATATCCAAATTCTTTCATCAGTAGTGTGATATCCTCCACATGCAGCATTAATTACCCTAAAGAAATAATTTTTATCTGGAAATTTTTTAAATTCTTCTTCTAAAAAAGCTGATATTGTGGATTTATTATCTGGCATGAGACAACCCCATGCAGCAGAACCACCTGTTATAAAAATTCTTATTTCATTTATCTTTTTCTTGTCTAAATTCTCAGGATATCTGAATTGTTGATTATTATGAAAAACTCCACCCATATAACCAGGTGCAGGAGCGTAATGAACATATGGAGTATAAACCATTGTCGCATGTCTCACGTATTCATTTTTTGGTTTTTTAAAAAAAGCTCTTTCACTATGTGGCATTTCTTTTTGAATTATTGGATGATTTATTAATCTCGGTAATTTACTTATTTGAGGCAAAAATAATTGTGTATATCTATCTGAAAAACAAAAAATCATCTTTTCTATAAAATTTCTATAATGTCTCTCCGTTCTTTGTATTATTTTAAAAGAAGATCCTTCCCATATTATACTTGCACCGGTAATTCTTAAAGATAAATTTATACAAACTTTTGTGAGTATATAAAATATAAAAAATGAAAAAACGAAAGTAAGAATTATTAAAACAGTCATTATATGATAAATTGATATTTCTTTTTTCCTTTTCATTATTTCTCCTTCTTATCCTTTTTAAAAATAATAAAATCTTCCATAACTAAACAATCCATTTCTGTCTTTAAAAAACATTTTATAGCATCTTCAGGTGTACATACAATTGGTTCACCTCTAACATTGAATGAAGTATTTATTATAATAGAATAGCCAGTAAGCTCTTTAAAAGTTTTTATAAGATTCCAAAATTTATAGTTTGTTTCTTTATGAACTGTTTGTAATCTTGCTGAAAAATCAATATGAGTTATTGCAGGAACATCAGACCTGATAAAATATAATTTATCTTTTATATCCCACTCATAATAATCTTCTGGTATGTTTTTTCTTCTATTTTCTTTAACAGGTGCTGTAAAAAGCATATAAGGAGAAGGCCTATCCCATTCAAAATATTCTTGTGTATCTTCCCATAAAACAGAAGGAGCAAAAGGTCTAAATCCCTCTCTAAATTTTATTTTAAGATTTAATTTTTTTTGCATTTCAGGGTCTCTTGCATCAGCAAGAATACTTCTTGCTCCAAGAGCCCTTGGTCCAAATTCCATTCTTCCAGAAAACCATCCAATTATTTTCTTTTCGTTAATCAATTTAGCAATAAGATTACATAATTTATCCTGATTTTCTTCTTTATAAAATTGTAAATTATCATACTTTTTTAAGGTTTTTTCTATTTCATAAGAATTATATTCGGGCCCTAAAAAACATCCTTCCATTTTATCTTTTCCATTACAAATTCTTTCTTTCCCTAAATACATATGATAAACTGCATAAGCAGCACCAACTGCCCCACCTGCATCAGTCGCAGCAGGTTGAACCCATATATCTTCAAAAATTTTTTCTTTAAGAAGTTTACTGTTTGCTACACAATTAAGTCCCACACCACCACCAATAACTAAATATTTTTCTTTTGTAATTTCTTTCAAAAATTTAGCCATCTTTATTAAAATTTCTTCCAGAACATTCTGAATGGCATATGCCATATCTGCATATTCAGTTAAAATTTTACTCTCTGGTTTTCTCGGTGGAATTCCAAAAGTTTCTATCCATTTTTTCTCATTAACCATTTTAAAAGAAGTATTAAATGCAAAATAATCCATATTTAATTTTATAGAGCCATCTTCTTTTATCTCAATTAATTTTTCTTTTATTGTCTTTATATATCTTTTCGTTTTTTCTGAATGAGGATTTCCATAAGGTGCAAGACCCATTAACTTATATTCTCCATCGTTAACTTTAAATCCAGTATAGTAAGTAAAAGAAGAATAAAGAAGTCCAACTGAAGACGGAAATTTTAACTCATAGAAGAAATTTATTTTATTTTTATTCCCAAATCCAAGTGTGGCAGTTGCCCATTCTCCAACACCATCAATAGTTAATATGGATGCTTTTTCAAAAAGAGATGGGAAAAAAGCAGAAGATGCATGAGAAAGATGATGAGGGCAGAATAAAATTTTTGTATTCGGTGATAATTTTTCATTTAATTTTTCTTCTATTTCTTTTTTAATTATATTTTTTATTAAGATTCTTTCTTTTAACCATAAAGGCATTGATTGGACAAATTGTATTAAACTTTTTGGTGCATGTAAAAAATGTGTTTCAAGTAATCTTTCAAATTTTATAAATGGCTTTTCATAGAATACAATATAATCAAGTTTATCAGGTGTTAAGTTTGCATAATCAAGACAAAATTTGATTGAATTTATTGGAAAAGAAGGGTCGTGTTTAGTTCTTGTAAATCTTTCTTCCTGAACAGCAGATATTATTTTATCATCTTCAAGTAAACAACTTGCTGAATCATGATAAAAAGCAGATATACCTAAAATGTATATCGGTTTCATTTTTATCCCATTTTTTCAAAATTTTCTTTTTCTATTTTAAAATCAATTTCTTCCCAAAAACTATTTTTTTCCAAAATTTTCTTCTTTTGTAATTTTTTGATAAAAGAAATAGGACAGATTAAAAAACAAAATATTATCGAAAGAATAAGTTTTGTATATAATTCACCAATAAAATTTCCAAATTTATAAAGATACACAGGCACTTTGGGAAAAACAGCACCTGATAAGGCAAAAATAAGTATCAAAATAGGGAAAATTTTATGATTTGTAATTAAAAAAAGGATTGAAAACAAAATGATATATATTAAAAATGTTCTTTCAACTATTTCTTTTTTAAATTGTTTATGTTCCATATTTAATTAGAATAAAGGATAAATAAAAGGAGAAACCCCTGTTATACTGCTAACAAATATTAAAATTCCTATAAGTAAAAGTATAATAACAACAGGAATTAGCCAGAATTTTTTTCTTTCCCATAAAAATTTTAATAATTCTTTAAAAATTTCCATTTAAACTCCTTTAGGGTTGGTAGAAAATAATCTGACTGCCTTGATTTTCAAATTTAAATGGAACAAAAAGTCCTTTTATTTCTTCCTTTATTTTTTGGTGTAACTCAGGAGGAGCAAATAAAAGCATAAATCCACCTCCACCTGCTCCAAGAAGTTTTCCTCCTATTGCACCTGCTTTTTTTGCTTTCTCATAAATTTCATCAATAAATGGATTTGAAACTTTATCAGAAAGAGACCTTTTAAATCTCCACGCCTCATCAAGAAGTTTTCCAAATTCCTTAATTTCACTATTTCCAACAAGTATTTTTATTCCTTCTTCAACCATTTCATGTAGTATTTTTAGTTCATATTTTTTATTTTCAATATTTTTAATCTGTTCACTTGCAATTTCAGAAGCATATCTTGAAATTCCGGTAAAATATAGAAGCAGGTGTTTTTCAAAGTCCTCTTTTTTTCCCGGTGGAAGAATTAATGGCTCAACAATAAAACTATCATCTGGTAAAAAAGTAATTTTATTTAATCCACCAAATGCAACTTCAATCTGGTCCTGACAGCCAACATTTTCTTTTAAAATTTTCTGTTCCACATATATTGCTTCTTTTGCAAGTTCTTCTTTTGATTTCATCTTACCAAGAAGTGCATATAAGGCATTTAAAAGTCCAACTGTAAATGAAGAACTTGAGCCAAGTCCTGTTCTTGCTGGAAGGTCTCCGTCATGGTGAATTTCAACTCCAAAATCAATGTTTAAATATTTTAACACTCCCCTTACTGCTGGATGCTTAATTTCATCAATTTCTTTAACAGTTTCAATAATGGAATATACAATCCTGTGTTTATGTTCAAAAAATGGGGGTAAGTATCTGCATGTAATATAGCAGTATTTATCAATAGAAGTTGTTAAAACAGCACCTTTATTATATCTATACCAAGAAGGATAATCAGTCCCTCCTCCAAAAAAAGAAATTCTAAAAGGAGTTCTTGTTATTACCATTTTAGTTTTAAAATTATAAAATCATCATTCTTTTCAATTACATCAAAATTATACAAAAATTTCTGTTTTTCATCAAATTTCAAATAATTCTGCCATTCCATTAAAATGAGAAGTTTATAATTTTTTCTGTACAGATTTTTTATTGTGTTTTCCTTTAATTGACTGCTTTCTATATGTATTCCTTTCCTTTCAGCATAATATGTATAAGCGGAATTCCAGTCATATCCCGGGAAACAAATAATTATATTTTCATCAGGTTTTGTTTCTTTTTTTACAATTTCTCCTATTTTTAAAGCAAGAGGAGCGTCAAATTTATGGTATCTGTAAGCAAATTTAAGTGAAATTAAGGTATTAACTATTAAAAAGAGTGTTAAAAATAATTTTTTTGAATGTTCTGATTTAAATAAATTCTTAAAATATAAAAGTCCTTCAGCACAAAAAATAGAAACAATAGGAGTAATTAGCATATTGTAATAGTGATGACATTGAATTTTTATAAGGACAAAATAAAAAAGAAATGAGGAAAGAAAAAGAAAATAAAAATATTGATAGTTTTTTCTTCTTTTAATTGTAAAAATCCCAAATATAACAGGTATTAGGGTTAAATGAGTTAGAAGTTCAGGAAATAGATTTAAAATTCCCTGTTTGTATGTTTCAAAAATAAATCTTTCAGAAATAGTCCCAAAATTTCTTATTCTGTATGCTTTATCTGCAAGTGTTAGAGAAAAGTGATTATTCATTAAGTTCATTTCATCACAATACATTTGCCATCTAAACATAAGGGAAAGAGGTATTAAAAGGGATAAAAGCAAAATAAATTTATTGAATTTTTTATTTTTAAAAATTATTAAATAAACTACAGGAAGAAGGAAAAAAGGACCATAAAGTGATTTATGGAGAAAAGAGATTGATGAAAATATAATTCCAAGAATCCAGAAATATATGTTTTCTTTTAAAATTCCAAGAGTGAAAAAATAAAGAAATCCAAGAATAGTTGCAATAACTGTTGGTTCCATCAAAAAAGTTCTGTTGAAATGTATATTAACAGGTATGGAAAGATAAATAAAAGTTGTAAGTAAAGAAAAATTTAAATCATCTGTTAATAAAAAAAGAAGTTTAAAAAGTAAAAAAGCACCTAAATAAGCCATTATTATTGAAACAATTCTTCCCCATATTTCTGATGGAAAAAATAATTTATAAAAAATACATACAATTGCCTGATAAACAGGAAATTCAAGAAGTAAATATTTTTCATTACCTGTCCCGAAAACATCAAGTTCAGTTTTTAAAAAATTTATTCCATTTTTATAAAAATTTCTTGTTACTGCTGCTGTTTGTGTCTGTCTGAAAGAATATGTATCAAGAATTGGAATATTTATATGATAAAGAAGAACGGGAAGAAAGAAAAGAAAAATTAATAATAATTTTTTCATTTTTTAATAGTTTTTTTTAAGTTTTTGTAAAATTTTAACAGAAATTTAAAAAAGTAAAAAGGAATCAATGTTAAAAGACAGTAAAGATATATTTTATAGTTTAAAAAATTGTTTTTAAAAGCAAGTATAAGAGTTTCCCATCCATATCTTTTATGACCCGATAGAATAAATGCTTTACACATATAAATGTAATAATCAGAATAATTTTTTTTCAACCGTCTTTTAAATATTTCATAATCGGTAAATTGTTTTCTTTCAAGATTAACTTTTTTTTCTATTTCTAAAAAAACATTTAACATTCTATGATAGGGAGTGTAATTTTCAATACATTTTTTCCATCCATTTTTTGCTATTTCTTTTCTTTTTTTTTCATTTTTCAGGTAATATTTTACTTTATCAACAAGTTCTTTTTCGTTATCAAAACAATCTATTTCTTTTCCTATTTCAAAGTATTTTTCAAGATATGTAACATATTCAGTTAACATAAAACCACCCTGTAGCATAACTTCAAAAATTCTTCCTTTCCATTGTCTCTTGTTATTAAATGTTTTTGTAAAGCATAAATTTATTTTGCTTTTTCTGAAAACCTCATTCATTTCATTAAAAGTTAAATATTTCTCCCATCCATATCCGGCAAGAAAAATATTCAAATTTAGATTTTTTAAATAATTTATATATCTTTCTCTATCTTCTGTTTTAAACCCAATAAATGATACATCATATATTTCTTCTTTTTTATCCCAGTCAGGATAAAAAGGGACTCCATCACTAGGTAGAACATGAATAACATTTACATTAAAATTTTCGTATTTTTCTATTGCTTCAATTGAATGGGTTACAAAAAAATCAAAGTAAGGAAGATAATATTTTGTATAATTTTCAAATCTGAATTCATCATCAAAAAACCATCCAATTAAAATAGATTTTTCTCTTAATTTTTTTAATGTCTCTAATGTAAACTCATAATATCCTGAAAGATAAATAATATAATCAGGTTTGAAATTTTCAACAATTTTAACAACCTCTTCATTCATTTTTTTTATTCCTATTTCTGCAATTCTTTTTTGAAAATCATAGGTAAAAACAGATGAAAAAATTTTTTTTAAAGGTTCTACAAAATATAAATCAAAAGGGCATGTCAATTTTAAATAAGAAGAAGCATATTTATAGATTTTGTAAGAAGTTAAGTCATATAAAGGTGTAAGAATTAAAACTTTTTTCTGGTATTTTGTATTCATTTTAAGGTAAAATTATATCATTATCATTTATTCCATACTTTTTTAATTTTTTATAAAATTTTTCTTTATTTTTATAAGAGGTAATTACAAATTTTCCATCAAAATTTAATGGCTGGTTCAAATCTAAATTTTTGAAATTAATATTAAATTTTTTAGCCAAATAGATATAAATAAAAGTATAATCGTCTTTCCCAGTAAAAAAAAACTTTTTATTTTTTTCAGGAATTATATGGTTATAAAAAAGCAGGGAAATGTTATTGATATTGCTTTTAACCTTTTTATTGAGATAATAAAAATTCCAATAAATATCTCCAAAAATTTTTAAAACCAATTTCACAAATTTAATTATTAAAAATCTACTTTTTTTAGATTTTAATTTTTTAAGAAATGGAAAGCAATCTTTTTCAAAAATTTCTTTAATTTTTTTCAAATTTTCTTTTTTAAAAGTTGTTTTTATAAAAATTACAAAAATTCTTATTTTTTTATCCAGTGGAAAAAGTATCTTTTCTATTTCTTTTTCCCTTAACACATCAACAGTCCAGGTTTGAATAATTTCTTTTTCAGGTATTGCTAATTTTAAAAGTTCTTCTGTTTTAAAAAGTAATTTTTTTTCTCTTATAATTTTTATACTTTTATTTTCCTGTAAGGGTAAAATTCTTTTTGTTATTAAAACATTTAAAGCAGTTGTTGACATGTTTAAACCATCATGTGGACCCATATAATCAAATGAACCACTTTCTCCAGGATGCCATGTATGATATAAAAATTCTTCTTTTAACCAAACTTCTTTCAAGCCATAATTTCTTAATCTAAAAGTCATTTCATAAACACCGCATATATGACCTAAATAATCAATATGTTCATCTGCTCCACCTATTTTTATTAAATCCTCTTTTTTTGCACACATACACGCACCATAATTAAGTAAGTGAATTGGGTCATCTAATTTTTCTATATCTGTTTTCCCATCCCATCTTAAAACTCTTCCTTCACCCAAAACTTCTTCAAAAGAAGGATAATTAAAGGGATAAAATTTCTTATTTTCATTTCTTATCTCATCTATATGCAAAACAATATTTTGATTTTTTTTGAATTCTTTTATTATCGTTTCAACAAATGTTTTTTTTACCATTGCGTCACTATCTGGAATACAAATAATTTCTCCTTCACTTAAAATAATTCCTACATTAAACATAAGATGCTTATGGTAATAAACTTCTCTGGGCATTTCAAGTATTACCCATTTGTCAAGAACAGATTTTCCTTTTTTAATAGAATTATTCAGTTTTTTTTCAATTTTTTCCGGTTTTCTATCATAATATTCAATCCATATAATTTCATAATTATTTCTATCAATTGTTTGATTATTCAAATACTCCAGAATATGAAAACTATGCCTTACAGACCAATCAATCAAAATAATACTCACTTCTGGATTTCTCAAATTTTCATTTTTATAAAGTATTTTCATTTTTAATTTTATCTCTCAATCCCATAAATCTTATTATTCATTACAAAAATACCATCTCTTGGATTCTGCAATTCCCAATTTGTTTCAAATGGCCTGCAGTCAGTTATCTCAAAGTTCATTGCATTTTCCCATATATCAATCTCATCTCTTGCTCCACTTTGTATCTTTCCTTTTCTTAATAAAAGTTGTATTCTATAAATTCCTGTTGTTAAATTGGTAGGTCCTATTTCTATTTTTATTTTTTTTACATCTGGTTCAAAATATTTATTATGTAGTTCAGCAGAAGCACCCGAAAATAACATAATTCCATGTTTATCATAAATTCTAAAGACAATATGATATTTTTCGTCTATTTCTCCTTCAGGTTCAACAACTAAAACTATTTTTTCATTATATTTAAAAGTAACTCTTGAATTTCCATTTTCATCAAAAATTTCTACTTTTTTAAAATAGAATTTTTTACCCTTTATTTCCTCCTTATCTCTTTCCCTTATACTTGAAATTCCATATTTTTGAGTGTATATTTCTTCATATTCAGTTGTTATTTTTTCACTATTTCCTATTTTTTTTATTTTTCCTTTTTCCAGCCATATAACTTTTTCACATAAACTTCTTATTGCTCCCATATTATGACTTACAAATAAAACTGTTCTTCCTTCTTTTGTTATATCACCCATTTTACCAAGACATTTTTTCTGGAAGGATATATCTCCAACTGCAAGAACTTCATCAACAAGTAAAATGTCTGTTTCAAGATGGGCTGCAACTGAAAATGCAAGACGAACATACATCCCTGAACTATAATATTTAACAGGTGTATCAAGAAATTTTTCCATTTCAGAAAAAGATATAATTTCATCAAATTTTCTACCAATTTCCTTTTTACTCATACCAAGCATTGCACCGTTTAAATAAATATTTTCCCTTCCAGTTAATTCAGGATGAAAACCAATCCCAACTTCAAGTAAACTCCCTACTCTTCCATATACTTCCGCATATCCTTCTGTTGGTTCAGTCACTCTTGATAAAATTTTAAGTAATGTTGTCTTTCCTGCTCCGTTAGATCCAATTATTCCAACAACTTCTCCTTTTTTTATTTCAAATGATACATTCTTTAAAGTCCATATATATTCGTCTTCTTTCTTTTTCTCTCCTTTAAAAAATTTAATTAATTCTTCCCTCAATGTTTTATACGGTAATCTTTCTCCTATCCTGTATTTTTTACTTAATCCTTCTACTTTTATTGCTATTTCCATTTTTATATTACATCTGCAAATGATTTTTCCATATTTTTAAAGAAGTAAATACCGCCTATAAAAAGAATCAGAATAATAAAGATAGAAAAATACATCATTTTTATTGAAGTTATTTCTTTTCCAAGAAGACACCATCTGAAACCTTCTATTACTCCAACCATTGGATTTAAACCATATAAAAACCTGTATCTTTCAGGAACTATTGAAGATGAGTAAGCAATTGGACTTAAAAAAAACCAGACCTGAATCAAAAAGTTCATAATGTATCTAACATCTCTGTAATAAACATTTAAAGCAGAAAGATATAGAGAAACAGAAAAAGCAGTTATCACCGCTATTAAAAGGAATAAAGGGAAATAGATTAAATTTATTGATGGATTGATTTTATAAAAAAGGAGAAATAGAATTAAGACGAAAAAAGAAATTATAAAATCAAGAAGATGACTTATAATGGAAGAAAGAGGTAATAAAATTTTTGGGAAATATATTTTTGTTATAACATTTTGATGTTTTACAATACTTTCTGTTGCAAAAAGTAAACTGTTTGAAAAATAACTCCATATGATTAAACCCGTATATGAAAAAACAGGATAAGGAATGTTATCAGAAGGTATTTTAGCAAGTTTTCCAAAAAATAATGTGAAGATAATCATCATAAATAGTGGTTGTAAAATAGCCCATCCAATTCCAAAAATTGTCTGTTTATATTTAACTTTTATATCTTTCCAGACAAGAAAAAAAAGCAGTTCTCTGAATTCAAATATATCTTTTAAATTCAGTTTTCCCCATTTTGAACTCGGTTTTATTATTATTTTTTCCATTTTGTTTAATTTATTTTAAACAAATTAAACAATTTTGTCAAGAAATTTTAATCTTTTATAATTTTAAACTTTTTTAAATATTTCAATCTTTCTGCCAGTTGGAAGGAGAGTTTTAATTTTTTTTCAAATGGAAGATTAACAAATTCTTTTCTACATTTTTCTTTAAATTTGAATATTTTTTCTCTGTATTTTTCTAAATCCATTCTGTTTTTTATAATCTTATTTTCCATAGTATTTTTCTATAAACTCATTAAATTTTTCATATAAATTATATCTTTTCAGAATATCAAAAAGAACTTTTTTATCTATCTTGGATTGCTCAATCAATTTTATAATTTTTTCTCTATCTTTTGGTCTAAAAACATCCAAAAATATTGCTATCAAGTATTCCGCCTTTAAAATTTTAATTTCTATATTCTTAAATTTAACTTTTACTGAATTTTCTATCGCTTCTTTTTCTAAATCTTTACTTGCTGGAATAAATTGAACAGGAATTTTATTTATTAAAATATATTCTTTATAAACTTTGCCACCCTTTTTTAACAAAAAGTCATAAAATTGGGTAAGGATAATAAGTTTTTTTACATTTGATGGGATAAAAAAAATGTCTATATCTTGTGTAAAAAAAGGTTCTGTATAATAAATTGTGGCGACTGCTCCTCCAATAGCATAATTTTTTAAAATCCTTTTTTTTTCCATCTGATTTATTAACTTGAAAATTTTTTCTAAATCTTTATCTCTCATTGTTTTTAAGATACTTTAAGTTCTTGTTTAAAAATTCAAGTTTATTTATTAATCCTTCAATTTGTTCAATTTTTTTTAGAGTTTCTTTCTTTTTTTGTTTATTTAACGAATTTTTTATTTCTTCAATATATTTTCTTATTTCATTTATTCTTTTTGTAATTCCAATTTGGAGTTTATTATAAATAATCTCTTCCATATCTTCATTCGCTTTATAAAGGGCTCTTGTATATCCTTTTTTCCAGACCTTTTTTATTGCATTCCATTCTTCAAGTTTTTTTAAATTTATACTGACATTACCTTTACTTATTCCGAGTTCTTTTGTTATCTGTCCTGGAGAAAGTGGAGAAGAATTTATATAAAGTAAAGCGTAAATCTGACATGTTGTTCTGTTTAAACCCAGACTTTCTCCAATATTTCCTGCTAATTCTATGAATTTTTCTTTTATTTCATCCATTTTCGTTTAATTTGTTTTATATATTTTAAACTTTTTACATTTTATTCCGATTTTTTTGTAAGTCAAGTTTTGAATTTCTTGTATAATGACTTTTTCATAATTTCCGTAGGTGCTTTTTTACCTGTCCATATTTCAAAAGATATTGCTCCCTGATATACAAGCATTGATAAACCGTCAAGATAAGGAATTTTTAATTTTTCTGCTTCTTTCAATAATTCTGTTTTTCTGTTATAAACAATGTCATAAACAAATTTGACTTTTTCAATATTTTCTTTTTTTATCAGAAGTGGGTCATTTTCTTTCATGCCGACAGAAGTTGTATTAACCAGAAGGTCAACATTATTCCATATTTTATATTCATTTCTTTTCTCAAAATCAATTATTTCAATATTTTTAAAATTCAATTTTTGAACTATATGTTCTTTTAATTTTTTTGCATTTTCATAAGTCCTGTTTGTAATATAAATGAAATTAACTTTTTCTTTAATTAGAGCACCTGATATAGCATAAGATGAACCACCTGCTCCAATAATTAAAACAGTTTTACACTCGGGATTAAATTTTCCATCTTCTTTTAATGACCTTATAAATCCATCTCCATCGGTTGTGTAACCCTTTAATTTTCCATTAATGTTATGAATGGTATTTACAACTCCAAGAATTTCTGCTGACTCATCAAGTTTATCAATATATTTTACAATTTCTTTTTTATGAGGAATTGTCACATTTACTCCTACCCAATTAAAAATTCTTATTGAATCTACTGCTTTTTTTAGGTCTTTTGGTTTTACTTCAAGAGGAATATATACATAATCAAGTCCAAGATATTCAAAAGCAGTATTCTGAAAAATAGGTGATAAAGAATGACTAATAGGGTATCCAAAAACACCTGTTATTTTTGTAGTTCCTTTAATTCTCAATGGTTTCTCCATTTGCAAGGACAAATTCCTCAAAATAAGTTAGTTTAATTATAAGTTTTTTCAATTCTTCTTTCAGAATAACCGAATATATTGTGCCTGAATCAACAAGCAATTCAAAATATTTATTTTTTTTCATAAACCTTTATTTTTAGAAAAATTATTCCTGTTTTGACTCCTTTTGTTTTTTTATTTTACCTCTTTTTGCTATAAAAATAAATTTTATTTGACATTACTTTAAATTTGTTTAAAATAAATTAAGAAGTTATGAACTTATGAAAGGAGGGATATGAGAAGAATAGCGGTTATAAATCAAAAAGGTGGTTCAGGGAAAACAACGACTGTAGTAAATACTGGATATTATCTTTCAGAACTTGGGAAAAATGTATTACTTATAGACCTTGACCCTCAATCACATACTACAATTCATCTTGGTTTTGAACCACCCCAAATAGGTAAATCACTCTATGATTTACTTGTAAATCAAACACCTCTTTCAGATGTTTTAAAGAAAACTCCTTACAAAAATCTTGACCTTATACCATCAAAAATTGACCTTGCAAGTGCAGAAATTGAACTTGTTAATGAAGTGGGAAGGGAAATAATTTTAAGAGAGATACTTAAGAAACACAAGGTGAAATATGATTACATCATTATGGATTGTCCCCCTTCTCTTGGACTTTTAACTTTAAATGCTTTAACCACTGCAAAGGAAGTTTTTATACCAATACAGGCAGAGTTTTTTGCACTTGAAGGATTAACAAAACTTTTTCAGACAATAAAAATAGTGAAAGAAAGATTGAATCCTGAACTTGAAATTAAAGGAATTATTATTACAATGTATGATAAAAGAAAAAATATATGCAGGGATGTTGAAAGGAAAGTTGAAGAATATTTTAAAGATAAGGTTTTTAAAACAAGAATAAGAGAAAATGTTCGTCTTGCAGAAGCACCAAGTTACGGAAAACCAATTGGTGAATTTGATAGTAATTCTTATGGAGCAGAAGATTATAAAAAACTTGTTAAAGAAATAATAAAACAGGAGAAAAGTTTATGAAAAAAAGAGGTTTAGGAAAGGACCCTTTAAGTTGGATAAGTTCAACAATAGCAGAAGAAAGAGAAGAAACTATTGAAGAAAAAAAAGTTGAAAGTATTGAAAAAAAAGATGAAGAAAAAGTTGAAAAATTGCCTAAATTTAAGACATTTGAAGTGCGGCTTACTACATTATTAAGAGAAGACCAACTTGAATTTCTTGAAAAACTTATCAGAGATATTCACAAAAACAGAGAACCACAGTACAGAAAAGAAAGAATTACTAAAAATACACTTATAAGGGTTTTTATAGATGCTTTTCAAAATGTAAATTTCAATATCAAAAATATTCCTGACGAAGAAGAACTTTTAAAAAGGGTCCTTGAAAAAATTTTAAAGGATTAATATTCTATAATTTTCCCTTTTTCTGCTGATTCAATGGTTTTATCAATTATTCCTATAACATTTCTCGCTATCTGAACATCTATTTCGGCTTTTTCTCCAAAAATTAAATGGTCTGCAATACTGTTATAAAATCTGAATATTTCACTTTTTAAGGGTTGAACTATTTTTTCAGTCATTCCATTTTCATATCTGTAAACCTTTATTAAATCTGTCTGAATAATTCCTCCTTTTTCTCCAAGTATTCTCCATCTCGGTTTTGGGATTGATGCAATAGAAGATGATTGAACATCTGCTACTTCTCCATTTTCAAAAGTTATTATACTTTTAACTTCATCTTCATTTGAAAAGTTAAACCATTTTCTTTTTTGAATAATTCCATAAACATTTTTTATTTTTGAAGGGATAAGAAGTAATAACCAGTAAAGAAAATGTGCTCCCCAGTCATAAAAAATTCCACCTGAAATTTCTTTTTCACTTCTCCACCATTCTCTTGGCATTCCATATCCACCCATAAAAATTTCAATATTAAAAATTTTCCCTATTTCACCTGATTTAACAATTTTTTCTATTTTAAGAAAATCACCATCCCATCTCCTGTTATGAAAGACAGAAAGCATTAAGTTATTTTTTTCTGCAGTTTCTATCATTTCATCCGCTTCTTTTAATTTTATACACATTGGTTTTTCCACTACAACATTTTTTCCTGCGTTTAGAGAAGCAATAGTGAGGTCTCTATGTGTATTGTGTGGAGTTATAATCACAACAAGTTCTGTTTCTTTATCATTCAGAAATTTATCTAACTCTGTAAAAGTTTTACTATCTGGAAAGTCCTTTTTTGCTTGTTCAACTCTTTCTTTATTAATATCATAAAAAGAAACTGTTTTTAATCCATATGTAGAATTTATTAAATCCGCATGATATTTACCCATACCAAAAGCAGGCCCATATCCAATAATTCCACACTTTATCTCTCTTTCTTGTTTTTCATTTCTTGTTGACCAGAAAATTCCCCTTTTAATTGCCTTTATAACATCCTTATTTTCAAAAACATTTAAACTATGACCACAGGCAAAATAAAAAATTCTTCCGTTTCCATAATTTCTTATGTAGCCAAGAGGTAATAATTTTCCCTGCCAGTAACCATTAAATAAAACTTCTACATCGTCTTTTACATTTAAAAAGTAAAACTCGTCTTCAATTATTGTTGATGGTATTCTTCTATTTATATAATGAGAATTATTTGATTTAAGTTCAAATGGAAAGACAGGACTATGAGATATAAATTCACATCCAAGAACTTCTTTAAACTTTTTATTTTTTTTGAAATAAGCACCTGTTGAATGAATTCCTATAAGCCCTCCTCCATTTTTGATATACTGAATCAGTTTTTCTTCTTCTTTTTCATCTAAATCTGTATTGTCTGCATAAATTAAAATTCCATCGTAATTAAATATTTCATCTTTTGAAAAGATTTCTTTGTTTTTTTCAATTAAAATTTCATATTCATTTAGGTCTTTTTCTATTATCTTTGCAAGTTCAAAAGAAGGATGATAAGGTTTTTCGCCGATAAAAATTAATAATTTCTTTTTTTCCATTTTTCTCCTTTTTTATTCAAAATAAAATAAATTTAAGATTTTTTTGCAAATGAAGGGTCTGTAATTCTTTCTTCTTTAACGACTTTTTTTGGTTTTGATGATTTCTTTAACTCTTCTATTAATTGGTCATATTCTTTTCTATTAACAGGTATTTCAACCTCTTTATTCTTTTTTCCTGAAAGTATACAAGCATTTATAAATTCTACACTGTTTAATCCTTCTTCTCCATTTACAATCAGTTTTTCTCCATAAAGAACCGCTCTGGCAAAATTTCTTATTATTACAGAATGACCTGTTTGAATATTTGATGTAATTTCAATCTTTTCTTCAGTATATTTTAAAGAGCCCCACATACTTTCTACTTTAACAATTGATTCACTTATTGGATATTCAAAAGAGTAAAAAGTAAGAGAACTTCCTCTGATTACAAGTTTTCCTTTATCTCCTGTGAATTCCATATGTAACGGTCCAACAGGCTCACAGGTAGATGTATAATAATATCCCCATGCACCATTCTTATATTCAAGGAGCGCACTTACTTCATCTTCTACTTCTATATCATGGAGTTTTGTTCTTGTTTTTGCATAAATTTTTTTAGGTAAGCCTCCAAGAAGAGTAAACAAATCAATTGTATGAGGCGCCTGGTTTATTAAAACACCTCCTCCTTCTCCAATCCATGTTGCTCTCCATGTTGCACTATTATAATATGCCTGACTTCTATACCATGGGTCTACACATACACTTTTCTGAATTTCTCCAAGTGCCCCGCTTTTAATAATTTCCACTGCTTTTTTAAATAGTGGTTCTGCTCTTCTTTGAAACATAATTGTGAAAACTTTACCTGATTTTTTTGCTGCTTTTATCATTTTGTCTGCATCTGAAACTCTTACGGCAATTGGTTTTTCGCTTAAAACATGAAGTCCATTTTCAAAAGCAAATATTGCTATTTCAGGATGAAACCAGTGGGGAGTTGCAATTATTACACCGTCACATAATCCACTTTTTATTGCTTCTTTATAATCAGTAAAATATTTAACTCCTAATTCTTCTCCTTTACTTTTTGCAACATTTCCGTCTATATCACAAACAAATGTTAGTTCAGTTTCTTCAAGATTTTTAACACTTCTACAATGAGCAGAACCCATTCCACCAACTCCTATAACTCCTATTCTTAATTTTTTCATTTTCATCCTCCTTTTGATCTTTAAAATTTCTGTGCTATTTTTAATTTCGTTTCTGTTTCACCACCATTTATAAGATAGAGTAGTGGTAAAGGTCTGTCAATACCTTCAATGAATTCTGGTCTATCTTTCCATGGATTTACAGATAATACATTTGATAAATCCATCCAGTATTGAAGTCGTGCAACAGGTAAATCCCATATCATATGGAAATGATTTGCTGGAGCATACTGTTTATACTCAATCATACTTGCATATTTAGGGACTACAAATGTATGAGGCCATGTATATGTTGAAGTTTTACAAACTGCTTCTGCAAGTTTTTCAGGAAGTTCAACCGTTTCGGCCTCATCCCATATCATTGAGAATATATTATTTAATGAACTGTAAGCAAGACGACCTGCAATACCTTTAATTCCACCAGGTGAAACAAATGTAACAGAATTTCCAAGGCCTGGAAAGTAAAATTCATCAGCGAGAGGAAACTTAATTCTTTTCATTATTTCTTCAGGTTTTTCTCCCGGATAACCTGCCCAGTCAAAAGAAGCACTTCCAGAATTATCTCCATCTACAAATCCTTTAACTGCCCATATTTCATCACCTTTTATTTTTATACCAATTTTCTCTGCAAGTTGTTTAATTTCCCATCCTTCCCAGACCTTTCGGAAATCCATAAATAATGGAGGTGCTCCTCCTGAAAGATATGTAAAGAAAAGCATTGTTAAAAGTCCCTGAACATCTGCTTCTGTTGCATATGGAACTGGTTGTTTTTTACCATTATGGTCAAATGTGGAGTTAAAAATTGACTCCATAATATCTGCAACGGGTAAAGGAATCCCTCTTTTATCTGAACCCCATTCAAGTTGACTCATAAAACCACCACCAACAGCATTTAAATCCTTCATTATATCTCTGACTATAAGATACATTGCAAGTGATTGATTTAATCTTTTACTATCCTCTTCATTTCTAATTTCAATTCCACCTGAATTTTTTTCAAGCCAGTTTCTTAATTCTTTAAGTTCTTCTTTATTATATGCTTCTTTATTCAACATATCAGCAAGAAGTTTCATATCAAGACGAGTTATTTCAATTCCAAAAATTTTTCTTGTTGGAATGATATGGGCAAGAGCAGTTTCCATTCCCATAGAATCATGGCCAAAAATAACAACTCTTCTACCTTTAAGACCTGTATATGTAATTGCAGCATAACACCAGTCAATGAGTTGTTTTTGTGTTTCTTCACTCATTACAGGATTTAAACCTGTATCAGGCCAGTTTCCAACAATTATATGAATTAACTTACCATATTGAGAAATTGCTCCACTGCATGCGTGAGTATAAACGACTCCTGGTTTTGGTCCACTATTTCCACAAGTTAAGTTAATAGGTGTATCTGAGGGAAATTGTTGCAAAAAAGAAATAAGAGTTAACTGCGGAAATGCCCATGTATCGGGAACACCTACAAGTATATTTACTTTTTCATTTTCAAATTGTCTTGCAACTATATCTGCCTGTTTTTCTCCATCAATTAAGATATCGCTATAAACCACTTTGCAGGGAGAACCGTCTGGTAATTTTACTTTTTGAGCAATTATATTTGCGGTCATTTCAATTATATTTTTTACTCTCTGCCTGGATTCTTCGTCTATTCTTGGATCACATGGGGCAAAAACACCAATAACAACATTTTTTATATATGAAGAAAGATTAGTATTTGCTTTTACTGCCTTGTTCATTTTCATCCCCCTTTTTCTGACTTTCTTCTATTTGTTTTCGGCTTAAGAGAACCCTACCCTGTTCATCTATGCCTATTACTTTGACTTTAATAGGAGAACCAATTTTAACCACATCTTCAACTCTTTTAATCCTGTATGGTGCAAGTTCAGAAATGTGAACAAGTCCTTCTTGAGAGGGTAAAAATTTAACAACTGCACCAAATGGAAATATTTTTGTCACCACACCTTCATATATCTGTCCTATTTCAGGTTCTTCTGCAATTTTATTAATTTCACTTGCTGCTTTTTTACACGCTTCCATATCATTTGAGTATATCCTTATTTCACCTTCTTCAAGTATATCAATTCTAACTCCTGTTTCGTCTATTATCTTTTTTATTGTTTTTCCTCCTGAACCAATTACAAGACCAACTTTTTCAGGATTAATTTTAATTGTTAAAATTTTTGGAGCATAGGGAGAAAGAGAAGTTCTCGGCGAAGAAATAACACTGTACATTTTATCAAGGATTTCTTTTCTTGCTTCTTTTGACTGATAAACTGCTTCTTTTAAAATTTCAAACGTAAGATTGGTAATTTTAACATCCATCTGGAATCCTGTTATCCCGTCTTTTGTTCCAGCTATTTTTAAATCCATATCTCCGTAATGGTCCTCTTCACCCTGAATATCTGTAAGTATTACATATTTATCTCCATTTTTAATCAATCCAACTGATACCCCTCCCACATGTTTTTCAATAGGAACTCCAGCATCCATAAGGGATAAACTACCAGCACAAACTGTTGCCATTGAAGAAGAACCATTTGATTCAAGTATATTTGCAACTATTCTTATTGTATACGGAAAAACTTTTTCAGATGGAATCATTGGTAAAAGAGCTCTTTCTGCGAGATTTCCGTGTCCAATTTCTCTTCTGGAAGGAGCTCTTAACTGGGAAACTTCACCAACAGAAAACGGCGGAAAGTTATAATGAACCATAAATCTTTTTGTTGTTTCTTCATAAAGCCCATCAACTATTTGCTGGTCCATACTCGTACCAAGAGTAACAGAAGCAAGGCATTGTGTTTGTCCTCTTGTAAATAAAGCAGACCCATGATTTCTCGGTAGAAGTCCAACTTTACACTCTATCGGTCTTATTTCTTTTAAATCCCTTCCATCAAGTCGTTTTTTATGGGTTAGTATTAGATTTCTTATTTCATTTTCAAATATATGTTCATATATTTTTTCAATTTCTTTTTTCTTTTCTTCTTCAAATTGAGTGAGAAATGTTTCTTTAATCTGTTTATAAAATTCTTTTCTTTTTTGTTTTTCGGGATAATTATACGCATTTGTTATGTTTTTTCTTATATAGTCAGTAATAATTTCAGATATTTCTTTTTCAATACTGAACTCTACTTTTTCTTTTTCCTGACAGGTAATTTCTTTTAAGACATTTACTATTTTTTTTATCTCATTCCATCCCAGTTCTATCGCTGTTAAAAAGTCCTCCTCAGATATTTCATTTGCAATTCCTTCAAGCATTACTATGGAGTTTTCCGTTCCTGAAATTACTAAATTCAAATCACTTTCCTGTGAATCAGAAATTGTCGGATTTATTAAAAATTTTCCATTTTTTTTCACTATTCTGACAGAAGCAACTGGAATATAAAAAGGGATTGGAGAAAAAAGTAATGATGTTGAAGCACCAATTATTGATAGAATATCAGGTTCATTTTCCTGGTCTGCTGAAAGTACAAGAGAGATTATTTGGACTTCTTTATAAAAATTTTCCGGGAAAATTGGTCTTATTGACCTATCAATTAATCTACTTACAAGAACTTCTCTTTCAGATGGTTTTCCTTCTCTTTTAAAAAATCCTCCTGGAATTTTACCTGCGGCTGATGTTTGTTCTCTGTAATCACAGATTAAAGGGAAAAAATCAACATCTTCCTTTTCTTCTTCACTCTGGACTGCTGTTACAAGTACAATTGTTTCTCCACACCTGACAAGAGAAGACCCATGACTTTGTTTTGCAACAGAATTCAATTCAATCTCTATATTCTTCTCTCCAGAGGAGATAACTATTTTTTTCATTTTTTACTTTCTCAGATTCAACTCGTTAATTACTTTTGAATATTTTTCCGGGTCTATCTGCTGGAGATATCTTAGCAACTTTCTTCTTTTTCCAATCA
>Ga0116166_1000788_pt1 | contig 29858 bp, 33 predicted proteins | sample AD_JPNMR2_MetaG_FD_89884 | JGI IMG/M metagenome (GOLD analysis project Ga0116166, IMG submission 89884) | Active sludge microbial communities of municipal wastewater-treating anaerobic digesters from Japan - AD_JPNMR2_MetaG | ecosystem: Engineered > Bioreactor > Anaerobic > Digestate | place...
CGTGCGGCTCGCACAATCCGTACGTCAGATAAAGGAGCGGGCATTCCGCGAACGCCTGCTCCAGTTGATCTGGGAACATCCGCTCCCAACGCACTTCACGCATCGTCTCTCTCCCTGTTCCAGCTATGACCACCGCCTCGCTCACGCGTCCGGCCACCTCGCCTGCCCAGGCTGTCGTGACAGCAGCTCCACCGCCTCGAGGAGATCCCGAGCCACCGGCGCATCGCCCGGTGAGTGCTTTCCCTGGCGGTCGAGGAGGATGGGGGCGATGCCGGCGGCGCGGGCGCCCAAGACATCCTTCTCGTAGGAGTCGCCGATGTGGAATGTCTCCTCCGCGGCAACGCCCGCCTGACGGAGCGCCTCGTGAAAGAGGCCCGGATCCGGCTTCTCGCACCCGCAGAGCGCTGAAATGATGACGCACTCCAGGTAGGCATTGAGACCGAGATCGCGGACCACCTCTTGCAGCGAGCAGTCCCAGTTGCTGATAAGCCCGATACCGACTCCACGCTCCTTCAAGGCCTGGAGGGCAGGGAGCGCGTCCGGGTAGAGCTCGAAGCGGATGGCGTCCATCAGCGCGTCCACCATCTCTTCGCAGCCCACGGAGAGCGCGTGGCCTCGCTCGCGGAGCGCCTCGAGGAGCACGCCGGCGCATTCCAGGCGGAGGCGACGCAGCCGTTCGGGGTCACTTGCCTTCACGCTGTGCGCGATGTAGTAGGCGAACTCCTGGCGCATTGCCGCTTCCACGTCGCCCAGCGGGATGGAGTATCCGAGCGATTCCAGGTTCGCCTTCAGGCGCTCGAACGGGCGGTGGAGCGTGACCAGCGTGCCAAAGGCGTCAAAGAAGACGCACCGAGGGGAGGGCCTGCTGGACGAATGACAGGCCGCTGGCCGGACGGGTGTCACGCCAGGGTTTCCTCCCTCCAGCACGCGATCCCCTCTCCCCTATTCAGCCGCCCGGCGACACGCCTCGCCCAGCGGGAGGCCCGCACGGAGGAACTCCAAGATCCGCTCCTCGCGGGCGTGGAACGCTTCCGTTTCGGCGATGATCTCGGGGGCGAGCGCCGCGGGGATCACCACGACGCCGTCGCTATCGCCGCGCACCAGGTCGCCCGGGTGGACCAGGACGCCGCCGCACTGGATCGGGATCTGCGTCTCGGACTGCTGGGAATCGCCCGTGCCGCCGCGGGGCGTTACGGCGCGCGCAAAGACGGGGTAGCCCAGCTCCCGGATGCCGGCGATGTCGCGCGCGGCGCCATCGATGACGGTGCCACCGAAGCCCAGCTGTTTGGCGGCAGTGCTGAAGATCTCGCCCCAGAGGATCGCCTCGGTGTAGCCGCCTCCCGCGAGCACGATCACATCGCCCGGGCGGGCCTGCGAGAGCGCCAGGCCACTGGCGTGAGTCGCTCCCGGATAGGTGCGCGCGGTGAACGCGGGGCCACACACCTCGGCGCCTTCCCAAACAGGCTTCATCGAGGAGTGCATCGTGCAGGGGTCCATCCCCCGGCGCCGCATCACATCGCTCAACGCCGCCGTCGGCAGCGCGGCCAGACGGCGTAGCCATTCCTCAAGCATCTTCATTCCTTTCCACTCAGCCAGCAGGTCGGCTCAACGCGCTGCCTGCCGGGAGGCAGGGGCACCGGCCAATTCGGGCCAGCGGGGCTTCACACCGTGATTCACCCACGATTCTGGCCACTCGCGCCGGGCGAGCGCCGCCAGCGCGCGCACCGAGTGCGCCCAGAACTCTTGCTCGAATCGGACGGAAGACGCGGCCATGTGCGGGGTGATCACAACGTTCTCCAGGGCGAACAACGGGTGATTGGGAGGCGGTGGCTCCTGCTCCAGCACGTCCAGCGCCGCCCCGGCGATCCATCCCTCGCGCAGCGCGCGCACGAGCGCGGCCTCGTCTACCACCCCGCCGCGCGTGGTGTTGACCAGGTAGGCGGTCGGCTTCATCTGGCGCAGTTGCGCCTCGCCGATGAGGCCGCGCGTCGCCGGGATCAGCGGGCAGTGAAGCGAGAGGAAATCGACCTGGGGCAGGATCTCCTCCAGGGTTGCTGGCTCGACGCCATAGCGCGCCATCTCTTCCGCTGGCACCGCCGGATCGCTCACCAGGATCCGCATTTCGAAACCGCGGAGCTTCCGCGCGACGTGTCGGCCGATGTGCCCGAAGCCGACGAGCCCGAGGACTCCGCCTCCCAGGAGCCCGGGCACACGTGTGCCGCCCCCGCCCCACCGGCCCTCGCGGACCACGCGGTCGAGCCTGGAAGTCTGCCGGACAATCGCGAAGAGGAGCGCGATGGCATGCTCCGCGACCGCCTCGGCGATTGCCGCAGGCGTGTTCACCACCACGATGCCCAGGCGCGTCGCCTCTTCCACGGGGAGGTCGTCGGTGCCGCTCCCGGAGCGCATCATGGCGGCGCATCGGAGCAGCTGCGAGAGGCTTTCCGGCGTGATCACGCGGTTGGCACCAAAGAGCCAGAGCACGTCGGCGTCGCGGGCCAGCTCCACCGCTTCCTCGGTGGTGCGGCACTGCCGGGCCACGAGCTCGATCCCCTCCCGGGCGAGCTCCTCGCGCGCCCAGGCCGGCACTCGTTCCGCGTTGGCCGTCACCAACGCCACCTTTAAGCGCATACCCGCTTCTCCCATCCTACAGCGCGCGCGCCTTCTCGATGCACCCCCGCAGGTAGTCGAGGCTCTTCGCCAGGGAGGCCGCGCGGTCTGGCCCGGAGAGGCCACACTCATACGCCATGTAGTCTTGGAAGCCGATGTCGAGGAGGGCGCGCATGCCGGCCACGTAGTCAATATCGCCTGTTCCCGGCTCGAGGCGGGTGTTGTCCGCCAGGTGGCAGTGGCGCACGTGCTTGCCAGCGGCGCGCAGGGCGTCCGGCGTGTTGGTCTCCTCGATGTGCATGTGGAAGAAGTCGGAGATGAGCGCCACGTTGGGGTGGCCGCACCGCTCGATGATCTCCACACCATCCGCCTGCCGGCGGAGGAGGTGCTGCTCGTAGCGGTTCAGCGGCTCGAGAAGGAGGTAGGAGCCGGCTTCCGCCGCGACGTCGCCCAGCTCCTTGCACAGCTCGACCAGGAGGTTCTTCTCCAGCGTGATCGCGTCGGCGTAGGGCGAGAGGTCGGGAATCCGCGGCGGCCCGAAGATCGGGGGCACGATCTGGCCGGTGGCGCCCATCTCGCCGCAGAACCGCAGATACGCCTTGCACTGCTCGATGCTGTTGCGCCGCTTTGCCGGATCGGGATCCAGGAAGTCGAACGTCGGATTCCCGCACACCGAGCAGATGGGCACCGGACTCGACTCGAAGTCGGCGCGCGCCTGGTCGAGCCGGTCGACGGGATAGTTTCCAGCAGAGACCTCGATCCCCTCGACTCCATGGTCAGCGGCCCACTTTTGCTTATCTCTGACAGTGCTCCCGGGGAGCAGGTTGAGCTGTACCGCGATCTTCATCTTGCAATCACCTTCCCGGCGCCGGGATTGCCGGCCCCTGGCACGCCCATGCAGTGCCAACACTGCTTTCGACGCCCGTCTCCACCTCCCTGTCGTCTCTCGCGCGTCCTGGGCACCAGGGGTGTGAGAAACAAACGTTAGGTGGGTAGAGTCTAAAGGAAGCAAGCAGTTCAACATGGCTCGACCGGCTATTGGGAGGCAACGATGGCAGTACGCACATCCGAAGCAGAGTGGAAGGGCGACCTTCGCGGCGGAGAGGGGATGATGAAGTTTGGAGGCGGCGCGTTTCAGGGGCGCTACTCCTACTCTTCGCGCTTTGAGGAGGGCCCCGGCACCAATCCCGAGGAGCTGATCGCGGCAGCGCACGCCGGGTGCTTCAGCATGGCGTTCGCCGCGCAGCTCAGCGAAGCCGGCTTCACCCCGGCGCGCGTCCAGACCACGGCCAAGGTGCATCTCGGCAAGGTGGCCGATGCCTTCGCGATCACCCGCATCGACCTCTTCACCGAAGCCGAGGTCCCAAACATCCCCGAGGGACGTTTTCGGGAGATCGCCGAGGCCGCGAAGGCGGGGTGCCCCGTCTCGAAGGCGCTCGCCTCGGTGCCGATCACGCTGGACGCGAAATTGGTGTAGTCCCTGCCGCGCCTCTCCGGGGGGCGCGGCTTCCCACATCTGGCGCGGCGATACCGCCGATGAAGGGGGCAGGCACGGATGGGGAGTGCGGGCGCCTCAGAACCGCAGCAGCGCAGACGTTTGTGTTTGCGCCACGCCTGCCCTGCCCCGCCGGAAACAGGGCGAACACTGAAGGCTCGCTACACCAAACAAACACACCCGTTCCATTCATCTGCGTCCATGCTCGCGACGCCCGGGGGTATGCCCATCTCTGCCGGATCCTAACTCGCACCCCCCTCATCATCCTGCCGGATGTGAACCAGAGCGAGAAGCAGTTCACCGCCGAGCCGGGCCCGGCGATCCGCGTCGGGTTGATGCAGGTGGAGGGGATGGCTGAAGCCGAGATCGAAGCGGTCGTTGGCGAGCGCCAGCGGGAGGGCCCCTTCTCCTCCCTCGCGGAGTTCTAGCGGCGCGTGCCTATCCGGCGCAACATCCTGGAGCGGATGATCCTCTGCGGCTGCTTCGACAGCCTGACGCCGAACCGGAAAGCGCTGATGTTCGAGCTGGACGGCGTTTCGAGCCACTCCACTCAGCTGAGCGACTATACCGACTTTGAGAAGTTCTCGCACGAGGCGCGCATCCTGGGGACAACGCCCGCTGCCACCTGATGGCCTACTACCGAGAGGAGTTGCGCCGGCATCACGTCCTCTCTACGGCGGAGGCGCACGCGATGCCGGCGGGAGCCGTGATCAACGTGGCCGGGCTGGCCATCCGGCCCCATCGTCCTCCCACGCGCAGTGGGCGCACCGTCGTCTTCTTCAGCCTGGAGGATGAGCATGGGATGCTGGACATCACGACATTTGAGGACGTGTACCAGCGCTATGGAAAGGTAATCTACCGCCGCGATGCGCCTGCGCCTTCCGAGCGGATCATTCGTGACAACACCGCCCGCGGGCAAAGCCCTGGCGCGCTGCTCAGTCGTAAGAGGTGAGCGAGCCGCCGCTGGACTCATCCGAACCGGGGAGCACCTGCTGGAGTGCAAGCCGGATACTCTGGTCCAATTCAAAGAGATCGATCGGCTTCGTGAAGTAGCCATCGAAGCCGGCCTCTCGGGCCCGGCGGATATCCTCCTCGGCCCCCAGGCCCGTGGTCGCGAAAGCGATAAGCCGGTCGGCCCCGGCCAGATTCCGCACCCGGCGCATCAGCTCCAAACCATCCATGCCGGGCAGGCCGATGTCAGAGAGGAGGACATCCGGCAGCTTCGTCTCAAGCTGACAGAGCGCATCCTCGGCCGTCTCCGCGGTTTCAACCGCGTAGCCCATCAGGCTCAGCCCATCGGCCAGCAACTCGCGCACATCCGCGTTATCTTCAACCAGGAGGAGGCGGTAACTCTCCTCCATATCCAGCGGCTCGCCCGCCGGCATGACCGCCCCGACCAGCGTCCCCTCGAGCGCGAAGAGAGGCTGTCCAATCCCGATCCAGCTTCCCTGGCCCGGACGAGCATGCACGTCAGCGCACTCTTGGGTCACGGCCGGCCAGACATCAAGCCCTTGTTGTCGGGGAGCGTTACCTGCCTCTTCCCACGATCGCTCGGAAACGCAAGCCTGCCCCTTGGATAGGAGGCTACCACCCGTGCCACAAGAGGCAACACAGAGGACCTCCCTATCGAGAGCGGCCTGCATCTCGCGCTGGTGCGCCTCGAAGCGCGAAACCCGCCCGTCATCCTGTACACCAAGGCCATTCATCGCCTTTCCTCGCTCCGCGGAGGCAGGACCCTCAGCTCACGCGCTTCCCCAGCGCCCCGCTCCTAAGCACCCGACCGATCTTCCCGAACGAGCGACGCCTGCTTGCTTCCCCGCCTTACTAGTCTTCCCCCAAACCGGCAAGCGTAAACATCAACCGGGGGCCACTCCCTTGAGCGCTTCAGCAACGCCTGGCCCCCGCCGCATATATACAAAGCCCTGCCAGGCTGGGCCGGGCCATACTCCTGGGCAACCCAACATGGCGGGAGCTGGAAGGAGGAGCCCCAAAGCGGCTTTGCCGAGAAACAGCGCATAGCTTCCAGCTCCGCGCGCGGGTGGCCCTCTCTATCCGTGGTATCGCCGCTACCGCGGACCATCCCCGCGCGCCCTCCCGGGAGGAGCGACCGCCGCCCCATCGAACAGGAGGGGGGAGGGATGGGCCGCGTTCCCGCGCGCGGCGAGAAGCATGACAACAATGGAGATCAACCGGGCAAGCCAAACGCGCGAGTCACGTCGTTGCGCGGCCGGCGGAAAGAAGAACCGTCTCGGTCGAGCCGGGGCCGGGCGCCGGCGGCCGATAATCCAGATCGCGCTGCTCTTGCTCGTCGGCCTCGGTCCCCTTCCCCCACACGCCGGCGCGGTGACGGAGGAGGAGCTTGGCCCCGCCATCCGCGCGGCGATTGCCGTGCCCGCCCTGGAGCACGGCGTGACAGCGGTGCTTGTCCAATCGCTGCGCGACGGGCGCACGCTCTATGCCACCAACCCGAAGATGGCGCTCATGCCGGCGTCCAACGCCAAGCTGTTCACCGCCATCCTCGCCCTGGAGCACCTCGGACCCGAGTTCCGGTTTCCAACGGTGCTCGCTGCGCGCGGTAAGGTGTCGCAGGGGGTCCTGGCAGGCGACCTCATCCTCAAGGGCTTCGGCGACCCGACGCTCGTGACGGCGACGCTGCACGACTTCGTCAACGCCGTCCGCGCGAAAGGGATCGAGCGCGTCGAGGGCGATCTGCTGGTCGATGCCACCTATTTCACCGCCCCGCGCTGGGGAAGCGGCTGGTCGTGGGACTACCTGGAGGACTACTACGCCATGGAGATCAGCGCACTCTCGCTCAACAACAACACCATGGCGCTCGTCATCCAGCCGGGCACGGAAGCCGGCCGGCCAGCGCTGATCTCATGGGCGCCGCCCACCCGTCATATGGAGGTGATCAACGAGACGACGACCGGTGCGCCAGACTCGCCGCGGACGCTCCGCTACTCGCGCGAGCTGGGCAAGAACCGCGTGGTCGTGCGTGGCGCCATCCCCCTCGGCAGCCAGCCAGCGGTTCTGGACGGCATCCCGGTCGAGGACCCAGCCCTCTACTGCGGGCACGTTCTCTCCGAGCTCCTCCGCCAGGCGGGGATTCCGGTGGCCGGGCGCGTCCGCTACGGCACGCTCCCGGAAAGAGAGGCGACCCGGATCTACCAGCACCACTCCGCTCCCCTCTCGGAGATTCTGCCGCTCTTCCTCAAGCCGAGCAACAACCACATCGGCGAGCAGCTCATCCACACGATCCTCGCCGTGGAGAAGGCACGCCTGCGCCAGGCGAGCCAATCAGGCGCGCAAACCCCGCCGCCTTCCATCGAGGGCCTGGCGGACGCGCTCATCACGAAGTCCGGCGCGGACCCGCGCGCTGTTCGCCTCGTCGATGGCTCCGGGCTGTCTCGCCTCAACCTGGTGACGGCGCTGAGCGTGGTCCAGCTGCTCCGCTACGCCTACCAGCAACCGTATCGCGACGTGCTGGTCCGGGCGCTCCCGGTCGCGGGGAATGACGGCACGCTGAGACGGCGCATGCGGGAGACGCGCGCCGCCGGGAACGTGCGCGCCAAGACGGGCACACTCAACGCCGTCAGCGGGCTTTCGGGCTATGTGACCGCGGCGAGCGGCGAGCCGCTCGTCTTCTCCATCCTGATGAACAACTTCCTCGCCGGCTCCCAGCCCGCGCGCGAAGCCCAGGACCGGATTTGCGTCCTTCTCTCCGAGCTCGAGCGGTAGCTGCGGAAAGCAAGCGAGCGTGCAGGAGAGGCATGGCCCACCGCGTTGGGCTCGCGGTGAACCGCGGGGCTGTGGCGGGAGAGGCCAGAGAGATTCGGGCATTCGAGCCAGAAGTCTCGGTGCCCTCGACCGGATTTCTTACCTCGGAATCCCAGGGCGCCGCCCGGTCGGCCCGCCCGCCACGCCCACGTGCAGGGTGGCCACGCCGCCCATCAGAAGGCGAAACCGGACCTCTTCGAGGCCGGCGCGGGCCATCATCGCGGCGACCTCTTCGGGGGAGTGGAACGCGGCAACGGAATCTGGGAGATAGGTGTAGGCGTCTTTGTGACTCAGCAGCGCGGCCACGCGCGGCAGAATCCGATGGAAGTAGGTCTCGTAGACAGCGCGAAAGAGGGCGCCGCGCGGTCGGCCCAGCTCGAGCACGACCACACTGCCGCCCGGGCGGACCACGCGCGCCATCTCGCAGAGCGCGAGCTCCACGTCCGCCACGTTGCGGAGCACGAACGCCATCACGGCGGCATCTACGCTGGTATCGCGCAGCGGAAGCGACTGCGCGTCGCCCCCTGTCAGGAGAACGCTGCCTTCGAGGCCGCGCGCGCGCAGCTTCGCTTGGCCGCGAGCGAGCATCGGCTCGCAGAAATCGACGCCGATCACGCGGCCTTGCGGACCCACCTGCCGGGCCATACCGATCGCCATGTCGCCCGTCCCGGCTCCTACGTCGAGCGCCGTCATGCCGGGGCGAAGCCGGCAGGCGCGCAGGGCTGTCCGGCGCCACCACTTGTGCGTGCCCGCGCTGAGGAGGGTGTTCAGGAGGTCGTAGCGAGGCGCGATCCGCGCGAACATGGCGCGCACGCGCCTCGGCTTCTCATCCATCCCCGTTCCTCCCTGGCATGGGCCTTCCCGGTACCGAGCGAGCCCTGGCGAATGGCCCAGCTATCCGCATCCGGCCACTCGCGCGCGGGCTTCACCAGGTGAACCGTCCTATCAGGATGCTAAAGAGCGGCGTGGAGGTATAGACCGCATCCTGGCTCAGCGCAAGGAACGGCTCCGCGGCGATGAGAATCGCGATTGTCGCCACGGCGCAAACACCCACGGTCAGCTTCAGGCCCAGATGGGCCGAAATGCGCTTTTCCGCGACCGGCTCGCCCAGGTACATCTGCCGGACCACGTTCAGGTAGTAATACGCCGAGATGACGCTGTTGACGAACATGACGACCGCGAGCGTCGTCATCAGTGGCGTGCTCGCCTTGATCGCGGCGAGGAAGAGGTAGAGCTTGGCAATGAAGCCCGCGGTGGGCGGGATGCCGATCAGCGACAGGAGGAAGATCGTCATGGCGGCCGCCAGCCAGGGCGCGCGCCGCGCCAGGCCGGCGTAGCCCGGAATCTCCTCGACGCCATCCTGGTTGGCCACAGCGATCACCACGGCGAAGGCACCGAGGTTCATGAAGAGGTAGGCCAGCACGTAGAGGAGGATGCCCGGGATGGCAAACTCACGAACCCCTTCGCCGGCCACACCCGCGGCGGCCAGTCCGGTCAGGATGTAGCCCGCCTGCGCGATGCTGGAGTAGGCGAGCATGCGCTTGATGTTGGTCTGCCAGATCGCCGCGGTGTTGCCCCAGGTCATGGTGATCATCGCCAGGATGGCGATGAGGGCCGCCCAGTGGGGCGCGATCTGCGGCAGCGCCAGTGCCACGCCGAGGAATCGGACGGTAACCGCGAAGCCAGCCGCCTTGGACGCCACCGAGAGGTAGGCGGTGATCGGCGTCGGCGCGCCCTCATAGGCATCGGGCACCCACTGGTGGAAGGGCGCCATGGAGACCTTGAACCCGAGCCCAGCCAGCACAAAGAACGCGGCCGCCAGGACCACCATCCGCCGGGCGACGTCCGTCTCTCCTGCCAGGACGCCGGCAATGCCCTGAAGCAGCGTGCTCCCCGTCAGCCCGTAAAGGAGCGACATACCGTAGAGCATGACGGCGGAGCAGACGGTGCCAAAGAGGAAGTACTTGATCCCCGCCTCGGCGGAACGCGGCTCGTTCTTCAGGTAGCCAACCAGCACATAGGAGACGATGCTGAGGAACTCCACCGCCAGGAAGAGCACCACCAGCTCGGAGGCCGACGCCATGAAGAAGATCGCCAGCGTCGCCAGGGTGAGCAGCGCGTACATCTCCGGGCGGTTGGGGAAGGAGCGCCGGTAGGCGGCGGTCATCGCCATGACCAGAAGCGTCGCCACCGCCACCGCCACCTTGAAGAAGGCGCTGAAGGGGTCGTGCATCATGCCGCCCCAGAAATGGACCATCACCCCGGGATGCAACGCGCGCGTAGACCACCCGACGGCGGCCGCGAGAAGACCCGCCACGGCCACGCCTACGATGCAGATCCACTCCGCCGCGCGCAGCACCGTGCCCTCGGCATCCTCCGGCGGCACCGCAGGGCGCGCGAAGGGATGGCGCGCCCAAGGCGTGCGCATCGCGGCCGCGAGCAGCCCGGCCAGGCCGGCGAAGGTGAGGACCAACTCCGGCGCCACCCAGAACCAACGAATGTCTATCACCGCAGAAGACATAAGATCCGCCTACATCGGCATTGTGGTCAGCAGCCGCGTCACCGCGCCATTGATCACGTTCAGGAGCGGCGCCGGGTACACGCCGATGGCAATGATCAGGACGAGCAGAGGCGTGAGCGCCAGCAGCTCGCGCCGGTCCATATCCGTCAAGCCCTTCCACTCCGGGTTGATCGGGCCGAGAAGCACGCGCTGGATCGTCCACAGGAAGAACGCCGCCGTCAACACGAGGCCGACAGCCGAGGCTACGGTATGCACCGGGATCGCCGGGAAAGCACCGACAAAGACGAGAAACTCGCTCCAGAAGCCTGCCAGCGCCGGCAGCCCCAGCGAGGCGAACATCGCCACGCTGAAGAAGAAGGCATAGATCGGGGTGACCGCTCCCAGGCCGCCAAAGCGCTTCAGATCGCGCGTGTGCGTGCGGTCGTAGATCACGCCCACCAGGAAGAAGAGCGCGCCTGTGATGATACCGTGGTTCACCATCTCCAGGGCCGCGCCGTTCACCGCCGTCACTTTGCTCGCCAAACTGGCGCTGCTCGTATAGGTGGCCGCGGCAACCCCGAGCATCACGTAGCCCATGTGGCTGACCGAGGAGTAGGCGATCAGTTTCTTCAGGTCCCACTGGGCCATTGCGACGAGGGCGCCGTAGACAATGGAGATCACCGCGAGCACCGCCACGACCGGCGCAAACTGGCGCGCGGCCTCCGGCACAATCGGGAGAACGATCCGCAGGAAGCCGTAGGTGCCCATCTTCAGGAGGACGCCCGCCAGGATGACGCTACCCGCTGTGGGCGCCTCCACGTGCGCGTCCGGAAGCCAGGTGTGGAACGGGAAGACCGGCACCTTGATGGCAAACCCGAGGAAGAGCCCCCAGAAGACGAGCGCCAGCCAGATCGGGTCACCCGCGTAGGGGCGCATCGTGGCCATCTCGATCATGTCGAACGTGCCGGTGCGCAGGTAGAGCGCCACGATCGCCAGCAGCATCGCCACGCTGCCGAACAGCGTGTAGAGGAAGAACTTGATCGAGGCGTAGATCCGCCGCTCGCCGCCCCAGATACCGATGATGAAGTACATCGGCACCAGGCTGATCTCCCAGAAGACGTAGAAGAGGAAGAAATCGAGCGCCACGAAGACGCCCAGCATGCCCGTCTCCAGGAGAAGGAACATGAAGAAGTATTCCTTCACCCGATGCTCGATGTGCCACGAATAGACGATGCAGAGGCTGGTGAGCGCCGTCGTCAAAAGGATCAGCGGCAGGCTCAGCCCGTCCACCCCGAGCTGGTAGTAGACCGGGATCGCCTGGATCCACTGCACCTTCGTCGCCATCTGAATGCCGGTGGCGCCATAGTCAAAAGCGATCGCCACTCCGACGGAAAGAAGCAACGTCACCACGCTGAAGGCAAGCGCCGTCCAGCGGATGGCGTTGGCGCGCTCCTTCGGTACGAAGAGGATCGCCAGCGCTCCGACGAGCGGAACGAACGTCATGAGAGTGAGCAGCATCTGCGGCATCTAGTTGTGCCTTCCTCTACCGGAACCCAAAGTACAGATACAAACCCGTCGCGGCCACGAGGCCCACGAAGACGATGAGCGCGTAGCCTTGCACCAGGCCAGTTTGCAGGCGACGGAAACCCTGTCCCACCTGGCCCGCGGTCCACCCAGCCCCGTTCACGGCGCCATCGACCACCTGCTTGTCGAACTTGCCCTGGAGAATCGCGGTGAGCAGCGTGACGTGGCCCACGGCGTTGACAAAGTGATCCACCACCTTCACATCGAAGCGGTGGGCCCACCGCGAGACAACGAAGAGGGGCGCGATCACAACGCTCGCGTACAGCTCATCCAGGAAATACTTGTTCTTCACCAGGGTGTAGACGCCCGGCGCGCGCCCCAGCCAGCCGGTAGCCCCCGGCACGAGACGCTCGCCCACCAACGGCAGCGCGATCAGCGCCCGGCGCGGGTCGGGGCTCTGGCGGTAGTAGACCAGGTAGCCCGCCAGAATGCCGAGGAGGCCGGCGCCAATTCCGAGGATCTGGACGATCCCTGCGTGCTCCACCTCAGCCGAGAAGTGCCCCGGATCGATCAGGTGGTGCAGGGGCAGCATCACGAACTTCCACCACCCAATCGAGAGCACGGCGAGCACCCACAACGGGAGGCACATGTTCAACGGGCTCTCGTGGGCATGGATCTCGGGGTTACGCGGCTCGCCGAAGAAGGCGAGGACCACCAGGCGCGTCATGTAGAACGCGGTCAACACCGCGCCGAGGATGCCGGCCACGAAGATCGGCGTCGAGACGTGGAATGCCCCGAGCAGGATCTCTTCCTTGCTCCAGAACCCAGAGAACAGCAGCGGGAAGCCTGCCAGCGAGAGCGATCCGATCAGGAACGTCCAGAAGGTCTGCGGCATTTTCTTGCGCAGGCCGCCCATCTCGAAAAGGTCCTGGGTGCCGGTGCCGTGGATCACGCTCCCGGCCCCGAGGAAGAGGAGCGCCTTGAAGAAAGCGTGCGTCACCAGGTGGAAAAGCCCGGCGAAGAAGCCGCCCACGCCCAGGCCGATCATCATGTAGCCAAGCTGGCTGATCGTCGAGAAGGCCAGCACGCGCTTGATGTCGCTCTGGAGCACGCCGATGGTGGCCCCGAGCACCGCCGTGATGGCACCAATGGCGGCGACGAACTGCAATGGCGTCGCCTGGAAAAGCGTCATGCCCAGCACCGAGGGCGCCCACGGCTCGGTGGCCGCCTGGAAGAGCGGGTACATTCGCCCGACCAGGTAGACGCCGGCCGCAACCATTGTCGCCGCGTGGATCAGGGCGCTGACCGGCGTGGGGCCCTCCATGGCATCGGGAAGCCACACATGCAGCGGGAACTGCGCCGACTTGCCGATGGCCCCGCAGAAAAGGAGGAGCGCCGCCGCCGTGAGCACCATCGGCGTGGCCGCCGCGATCTCCGGCAGGCGCTGGAAGAGCTGCGCGTACTCGAACGTGCCCGCGTGCCGGAAGAGGATCAGAAGCCCTAGCAAGAAGCCGATATCGCCCAGGCGCGTTACCAGGAACGCCTTCTTGGCGGCGCGCATCGCCTCGGGGCGCTCGAACCAGAACCCGATGAGCAAGTAGGAGCAGAGGCCCACCAGCTCCCAGAAGATGTAGAGTTGGAGCAGGTTGTTCGCCAGCACCAGGCCGAGCATGGCGCAGCTAAAGAGCGAGAGATAGGCGAAGAAGCGCCAATAGCGCGGATCGCCATGCATGTAGCCGATAGAGTAGAACTGCACGCCGGTGGCGACAATGGTGACGACCAGGAGCATGATCGCCGCAAGGCCATCCAGGCGGAAGCCCATGCGCAAGACGAAGTCGCCGGTGGGCACCCAGGCGAAGCTACGCTCGACGGCCGCGTGCGCGCCACCGAGGGCAACCGCCGCGAAAGCATAGAGCGACGCCCCCAACGAGACCACAATCCCGGGGATCGCGAAGCAGTGCGCCCGCTCGCGCAGGTGCGCCGGCCACCTCCCCGCCGTCATCAGCACGATGAAGGAGAGAAGCGGCGCAAAGATGATGACGGGCGCGAGCGCCAGTGCACTCTCAGCACTCATCGGCAGACCCCCTCACCAGCGGTCACGAAATCGAGCGCACAGGACGTGGGAAGCGCGCGCGTCCCACCCATCTCCTTCATCGCCCCGATACCTCTCTTTCGCTCCATCACTGACCCCGTACTCCGGCTACCACTTGAGCAACCGCACGTCATCCACCCGGATATGGCGCATATTGCGATAGACCGAGAGGACGAGCGCCAGGCCGACGGCCGCCTCAGCAGCGGCGATCATCATGACAAAGATGGCGAAAACCTGGCCGGTCAGCATCACCGGGGTGGTATAGCGCGCAAAGGCTACCAGGTTGATATTCACGGCGTTGAGCATCAACTCGATGCTCATCAGAATGGCGATGGCGTTGCGCCGGGCCAGCACCCCATACACTCCGATGCAGAAGAGGAGCGCCGCCAGAATCAGATACCAACTCAAGGGCACCACGTTATCGCCCCTCCTGTTTCGCCAGCACGACCGCGCCCACCACCGCCGCCAGCAGGATCACCGAAGCCAGCTCGAACGGCAGCACGTAGCGCTCCACCAGCGCCAGGCCCAAAGCAGTGGTTGAGTCGCGCGGGACCTCTTCCACCACGCGCCACTCGCTGCGGAGGATCAGGTGGAGCAGGAGAAAGAAGAAAGCACAGGCGCCGGCCAGCGCCCACTTCCAATGCGCCACCAACTGCGGGATGTTCTGGCCAGTGATGTGCCGCGTGAGCATGATGCCAAAGAGGAACAACACCGTGATGGCGCCGATGTAGATCAGCACCTGAGCCACCGCCAGGAACTCCGCACGCAACAGCACGTAGACCCCGGAAACCCCGGCGAAGCAGAGCGCCAGGAAAAGCGCCGCGTGGACGATGTTGCGCACCGAGACCACCATCAACGCGGAGAGGAGAATGCCCCCCGCGAGGATCAGAAACACCACTTGCTGCGTGGCCATCAGGAAGTCGCCTCCTTCGCGGGCTTAGCCGGCTTCTCGCCGGCGGCGGCTGCCGCCAGGTCACGCTCGGCCAGCTTGCGCGGCGTGGCCGCCAGATACTCCTCTTCGGGGATCTCCACCGGCTTCGTGTGCCAGATCGCCTCCAGCTGCGGCAATTCGAGGATCAGCGACCGCTTGTTGCCGGCCGCGAGCTCGAACATGTTCGACATGCGAAGCGCCTTCACCGGCTTGGTGGGGCAGGCCTCCTGACAGAGCCCGCAGAACATGCACCGCCCGGCCTCAATCGTGTAGCGCACCAGCTCGCGGTGTTTCGTGCCGGGGATCTTGCGGCCTTCCACGGAGATCACCCCCACCGGGCAGGCCTTCACACACGCCCCGCACGCGATGCACAGCTCGGGATGCACCCCCGGGATGCCCCGGTAGCGCTCCGGCAGCTGTGGGCGCTCGTCCGGATATTGAAGCGTCTGCCGTTCGCGCCACATGTTGCGCCACGTCACCTGGTGGCCCTTCATGATGCTCACGAACGTATTGAAGATGTCGTCCCTCAGACGTGCGAGTAGGCCCAACGTTTTCTCCAACCAAACACCACCAGCAACACCAGACCGAGGAGGAACAGTCCGTTCAGGATCCACCCGGACGGGAAGCCCGTCGCCGCCTGAAATGCGAGCGCCAGGAAGTTGAGCAGCCCGAGCGGCACCAGTACCTTCCAGGCGAAGCCCATCAGCTGATCCACGCGCACGCGCGGCAGCGTGCCTCGCAGCCACATCAGCACGAAGACGAGCATCGAGGCCTTCATCAGGGTGACCACGACGGAGATGAACCCGAGGAGGCCGGCCACCAGGACGATCCCTGCCAGGATCGCCGCCGGGATGGTGCCCCATTTGAAGGTCCAATCCGTAGCCGAGGTCAGCCCGGCATAGCGCCGGTTGAATAGCCAGATGCACCCGAAGAAGAGGGCATAGACCACGACCGCCGCGATCCCCGCTTGCCACCCGGGAAGCTCGTCGACCACGCTCAGCCCGGGCAGCAGGTGCCAGCCGCCCAGGAAGAGCACCGAGGCCAGCAGGCAGACGGTAAACCCGTTCGCGAACTCGCCCAGGAAGAAGAGCCCGAAGCGCATGCCGCTATACTCGACGTTGTAGCCGGCCACCAGCTCCGACTCCGCCTCCGGCAGGTCGAACGGGAGGTGGCTCACCTCGGCCAGGCCGGCGATGAAGTAGATCAGGAAGCCCAACGCCTGCGGCACCACGAACCACATCGCCTTCTGCGCCTCGACGATCCCTGCCAGGGAGAGCGTGCCGGCCATCAGCGGCGGACCGAGCAGCGCCAGCGTCATCGGCAGCTCATACGACACCAGCTGCGCCGCCGAGCGCAACCCGCCCAGAAGCGCCCAACGGTTATCTGAGGACCACCCCGCCGTGATCAGCCCGACCGCGGTGATCGACGAGATCGCCGTCAGATAGACCAGGCCAACGTTCAGGTCCTTGGTAATGAACCCGCCCTTGCCGAAGGGGATGACCACGTAGAGCATCACCGCGGGCACGAACACCAGGAAAGGCGCGATCAGGAAGACCGCCCGGTCGGCGCTCGCGGGGATGATGTCCTCCTTGTGGAACAGCTTGATGGCGTCGGCGATCGTCTGGAAAACGCCCACAGGTCCTGTGCGCATCGGGCCCAACCGGCGCTGGATGAAACCCATCACTTTGCGCAAGAGCCAGATGACCACCGTCACGACCGGGAAGATCACCAACATGACGATGATCAGGGCGTCGAGCACGTAGACGACGAGCGGCACCAGGCCCGAGAGCGTGCCCAGGCCCAGAGCGCCTCCTACCCAGGCGAGGAGGGAGGCGACAACGTCGGTTAAAGTCGGCAGGTTCACCAGCTACCTCCCCGGCGTCGGGCGCGCCACCCAGGGCGTGACCAGGGGGCCGGCCGATACTCAAGCCTCGCCTCGCGCTCCGAAATCCCCAATTCGCGCTCCGCGTGTCTCACCGGTCTACGTCTCCAAAGATCGGGTCGATGCTGCCGAGGATCATCACCAGGTCGGCGATCTTCCAGCCGCGAGAGATGACTGGCAACACCGAGAGGTTGGCAAAGGAGGGAGAACGCCACTTCATCCGGTAGGCGGTGTTGCTCCCATCACTGATGATGTAGGCGCCCATCTCACCCCGGGGCGACTCCACGGCGGCATAGGCCTCGCCGGCAGGCGGACGCACGGCGCGCGCGCCCTTGGCCATGATCTCGCCCGGCGGGATCTCATCGAGCAGCCGGTCGCACTGGCGCAAGATCTTGATGCTCTCGCGCATCTCGTCGATGCGCACCTGGTAACGCGCCAGCGCGTCGCCCGTCTCGCGCGTGACCACGTTGAAATCGAGTTGCGGGTAAAGTCCGTACGGCTTGCTGCGGCGCAGGTCATAGGCCACGCCGGATCCGCGCGCCATGGGGCCGCTGGACCCCCAATTGATGGCAACATCGGGCGGGAGCACGCCGATGCCGCGGGTGCGCAGCAGGAAGATCTCGTTCTCGCTGAGGAGCGTGTCCTGCTCGTCCACCATGGGCGGGAAGTAGTCCAGGAACCAGCGGAACCGCTCGCGCCACTCACCCTCGGGCAGATCCTGGGCGACGCCTCCCACGCGCACGTAAGAGTAGGTGAGGCGCGCCCCGCAGATCATCTCCAGCAGGTCGAGCACGTACTCGCGGTCGCGAAACGCGTAGATGAAGGGGGTGGTGGCTCCCAGGTCGAGGCCAAAGGTGCCCACCGAGATGAGGTGGCTTGCGATCCGCTCCAACTCCTGGACGATGACCCGGCAAAGCTCCGCGCGCGGCGGAATGGTGATCCCCAGCAGCTTCTCGACGGCGACGCAGTAGGCCGTGTTGCAGGCGATTGCCGCCACGTAATCGAGACGGTCGGTCAGGGGAAGGACCTGGACGTAGGTGCGGTTCTCGGCGATCTTCTCGACGCCCCGGTGAAGGAAGCCGATGTGCGGCTGAACATCCACAACCCACTCGCCATCCAGGCGCACCTTGAGCTGGAGCACGCCGTGCGTGCTGGGGTGCTGCGGGCCCATATAGAGCTCAATGTGGTCCGTCTCGATCTCGTGGAGCTCGCCACTGGGATCGAGCGGCACGGCAGAGCCACCCACGCGCGGGAGGGCGTCTTGCAGCTCCCCTCTCTCGTCTCGGTCAGTTTTGCTCATCTGTATTCCAGGAGTCGTGAAACGGCACTCGAAAAGCGCCCGCCAACGCCCGGCGGCAACCATCCCTCGCATAGCGCGGCATGCGAACCGCGCCCGGCGTTCAGCGGGCCCACGGGGTCACTGTTGGGAGCGCGCCTTCCCGGGCAGGGGGCCGTGCCCCACTTCTCACTCGGTGATACTGAACTTCCCGCCCGGGCTATCCAGCTTGAACTCTTTGCGTAGCGGATGGGGATACTCGTCCCACTCTTCAGGAAGCAGGATGCGGCGCAGGTCGGGATGCCCCTCGTAGCGGATTCCCATCAAATCGTATGACTCGCGCTCGTGCCAGTCGGCTCCCGCCCAGATCGAGGTAACGCTCGGCACCTGGGGGTCGTCATACGAAACCGGCGTCTTCAGGACGATCACCCGCGGCGAGGTCATCTGGCCCAGGTGAATCACCGACTCCAGGCCATCGCCACGGTCCACGCCGGTGACCAGAATCGGGTAGTCGAACCCCTGCTCCTCCTTCAGGTAGCGGCAGACCGCAAGCAGGCGCTCGCGGCCCACGGTCACGACGAGATCACCGCCGGGCGCGAGGGTCACCGCGACATCCTCGCCAAAGCGTTGCTGAAGCCCGCGGCGGACCTCGGAAAAGGGATCCGCGGCCTCGTCGGACGCCGGGCGGGCTATCTTCTTCTCATCTGCCATGAGCTGCGGCCTTGCTCCCCTCAGGCTTTCCAGGTAGCGCGGTACTTCTCGCGGCGGATCTTCTCGTGCAGCTTGATCACGCCATCCAACAGCGCCTCTGGCCGGGGCGGACACCCGGGAACGTACATATCGACCGGCACGATCTGGTCCAGGCCCTTCACCACGGAGTACGAATCATGGAAGGGCCCGCCGCAAATGGCACACGCGCCCATCGCGAGCACGTAGCGCGGCTCCGCCATCTGCTCCCAGAGGAGCTTCAGGCGCGGAGCCATCTTCTTCGTCACCGTTCCAGAAACGATCATCAGGTCGGCCTGCCGGGGACTGGCGCGGAACATCATCCCGAAGCGGTCGAAATCATAGCGCGCGGCGCCCGTCGCCATCATCTCAATGGCGCAGCATGCCAACCCGAAGAGGAGATACCACAGCGACGACTTCCGGCTCCAGTTGAGCGCGACTTCCCCCGCATCGAGCGCGCGCTCCAGATACCGGCGGAGGCTCTCCGCGTCCGTCGTCAGGACGCCGCCGTCCGGCCAGCGCTCCAACACACCCACGGGGAGCTTTGCAGGATCGAGGGAAGCGGCTTCGCCAGCGGGCAATACCGGAAGCGCAGTGGCGTCCACCACTCGCCCCTGGCCAGCGGTTGGCTTCTCTGCCGGCCCTCCCGGCGACTGGCGATCTACTCCCACCGCAGGACCCCTTTCCTCCATGCGTACACCAGACCGACCACCAGAATGGTCACAAAGACGAGCATATCGAGAAAGGCAAAGAGACCGAGACCGTGCGCCTGCACCAACCGGCCGCCCACCACGCGCACCCACGGCCAGAGGAAGACTACTTCCACATCGAAGATGATGAAGACGAGGGCATAGAGGTAGTAGCCGATGTGCATTTGCGGCCAGGACATTCCTACCACCCGCTCGCCACACTCATATGGACGAGTCTTCTGGGGTGTGGGATGCCCCGGACCAATCATCCGGGGGATGACGATCATCACCACGGAGACGACCACAGCGATGAAGAAGAATACCGCCACCGGCAACCAGTCGGCTGCCGGGCTGGCCGAGATGGGCGTCGGCATTCAACAATCTCCCTCTGGGGGCTATTATACTCCTGCGGCCGAGGATCGTCAAGGCTGCTGGCACTCACGCAGGTGGAATCCGGGCATCCCTTGAGTCGAATAAGGGAATACACTGATACACAGCCCCCGGCAGGCACGGGCCGCAATGCCACCGGTGCAGGGTGCGACCGCGGATGGCGAGCGCTGGGGCCCGCGGTAGCCGCCCGCCACGCGGGAACTGTTGCGGTTCACCCGGCGATACCGATCCGCGTTGGGGCCGCTCAGGCGCGGTATCGCCTCACCGTTGCTCCAGGATCGTGGCGTGGAGCCGGCCGATGCTCTTCACGGCGCCGTACATTGTGGCGGCGTCGCCCTGGGTGAACTTGATATGCGTGGCATCGACGAATCCGGGGGCAACCGTGGGATCGACCGGCACCCAACAGCCCTCCGCATAGCTTTCGGCCCAGGCGTGGTAATAGAAGCGGTCGCGGAAATAGACAATGCCGGCACACACGCGCGTGGGGATCCCGACGGCGCGCGCGAGCGCGGCATAGAGGGTGGCATAGTCGCGGCACATTCCCACCGGCTCGCGCAACACATCGAGCGCCGTGCGTGGGAGACCGATGTCGCCCTGGATGCGCAGATTCCCGTGCACCCACGCCCACAGCGCCTGGATCCGCGCGTCGTCCGAGGTGGCTCCTGCCACAATCTCCGTGGCTTTCGCCTGAATATCCGGGTGGGTCACTTGAAGGTAGGCGCTGGGCGCCAGCAGCGCGGCACGCTCGGCGGGGGTAAGCGGCGCCGGGTGCGCCGCGGTGGCATCCACAGTGTACTCCACCGTGAGAGCATCGCCCTCCTCCACAATGCGCGCCACCTGCCGGGCATCGGAGAGGACAAACCGCCGCTCGGGGAGGCCGCGCAGGCGCAGGCGCAGAAACCGGGTGGATTCAGGCGCCGTGATCGATCCTTCCATCTGTACGGCGAGCTGTTCCGCCAGATCCCGGATTGGCTCGCTGGCGCGGTCATCGAAGCCGCTGAGGGCTTTCTCGCGGCTCTCGCGCACCAGGGTGATCCCGGGATGCATCACCATCTTGACCGGCTGGCCGTCGTCTAGCAGCCAAGAGGTAGCGTCCACCGTCGGTGAGGTGGTCTGCACCACAACCGTGTCGTACTCCTCGCCGTCGTGGCGAACTCGCTCCCGGCGCACAACGCGCGCAGTCGCTTCTTCCAGCGAGAGGGTGACCGTGTTGAGGAAGAAGTAGTGAAGGCTCTCTCCAGGCGCCACCGCGTGGCCCAGGAGCGCGCTCTCCACGTCGGCAACTAGATGGGCGCCCTCTGGGATCGGCAGCGACTTTCGGACCACGTCGTCCTGTGCCCGGCGCTCGACCTCGACCACGGTCTCGTGGAAGCGGGCTTTCACCTCCACCTGCTTGCCAGCCGAGCCCATGTGCACCTTCAGAGTGACCGGGCGCAGGTCGCGCGATAGGTGCTCATCCACCTCGACGCGCTGTTCCTGCACGTAGCCCAGCGCCAGAGCGCGCGTCCAGGTGGTGGTGCGGATACGGTAGCCCCCGCCCCTCAAGCCTCGGGCAGGCGCCACGGTGATCTGCACATGACCGAGCTTGCTCTCGCCCAGGTAGACTCCCATCCACCACTCGCCCGCCACCGGCTTCCGTCTTGCGGGAGCAGCCAGGGAGACAGGCGGAAGCACGAGTTCACTCATGAGCAGCAGCACTCCCAGAGCGACGGCGAGGGTGGTGCGGGAGAGCGCGGGCAAAGGCAGGTGGAGCGGGCCGTGAAGCCATCCCCACCCGCTTGAGCCAGCAGCCTGGCGCGTTCTGCCCCTGCTTGCCTGTTGCCACGCGGCCATGGCCAGGAATCCCCGCTCGCCGCTTCCGGGCGAGAGCGTGCTTCCCAACGAGGCTAGGCAATCGGCTCGGCGGAGTCGGCCAGGACGATCGCGCGGTTATGCGATACCTCCATGAAACCGCCGCCGATCTGCATGGCGACCCGGGTTCGGTCGCTGCGGCGCGCCTCAATGACGCCGCTGCGCAACTCGGCCATCAGCGGCGCATGCCCTGCCAATATCCCCAGGTAGCCTTCCACCCCCGGAACGGTAAGCGAAACGACATCCTCGCTCAGCACCAGCTGCTCGGGGGTCACTATATCGAGCGTGAAGCTTCGTTCAGGCATGATCCAGATTCCCAGGCCAGAGCGCCTCGAAAGGCGCTCTGCACCTTACGCGGCGGCGCGCATCTTGTCGGCCTTGGCCAGAACATCCTCAATGCCGCCGACCATGTAGAACGCCTGCTCCGGCAGGTCGTCGTGCTTGCCGTCGAGGATCTCCTTGAAGCCGCGCACGGTATCCTGGCGAGAGACATACCGTCCGGGGTTGCCGGTGAACGCCTCTGCGACGAAGAACGGCTGCGACAGGAACATCTGCAGCTTGCGCGCTCGGGCCACGGTAAGCTTGTCCTCATCGGAGAGCTCGTCGATACCCAGGATGGCAATGATATCCTGCAACTCGCGGTAGCGCTGCAGGATGAACTGCACGCCCCGAGCCACGTCATAGTGCTCCTGACCCACGACGCGCGGATCCAGGATGCGCGACGTGGACGCGAGCGGGTCCACTGCCGGGTAGATGCCCAGCTCCGTGATCCGGCGGTCCAGGATCGTCGTCGCGTCGAGGTGAGCGAACGTGGTTGCCGGCGCCGGGTCTGTCAGGTCGTCAGCTGGCACGTAGATCGCCTGCACCGAGGTAACGGATCCGCGGTTGGTGGAGGTGATCCGCTCCTGGAGGGCGCCCATCTCGGTGGCGAGCGTCGGCTGATAGCCTACGGCCGAGGGCATTCTCCCGAGGAGGGCCGATACCTCGGAACCCGCCTGGGTGAACCGGAAGATGTTGTCGATGAAGAGGAGCACGTCTTGGCGCTCGACATCGCGGAAGTACTCGGCCATGGTGAGGGCGCTCAGGGCCACGCGGAGGCGGGCACCGGGCGGCTCGTTCATCTGCCCGAAGACCATCGTGGTCTTCTCAATGACGCCCGACTCGCGCATCTCCAGCCAGAGGTCATTCCCCTCGCGCGTGCGCTCGCCGACGCCGGCGAAGACGGAGAAGCCTCCGTGCTCGGTCGCGATGTTGCGGATCAGCTCCTGGACGAGGACCGTTTTCCCAACGCCAGCGCCGCCGAACAGGCCGATCTTGCCACCCTTCAGATAGGGGCAGAGGAGGTCAATCACCTTGATGCCGGTCTCGAGGATCTGCATCTCGGTGCTCTGCTCCTCGAAGGAGGGCGCTGGCCGGTGGATCGGGTAATAGTCATTCCCCTTCACCGGGCCCATATCATCCACGGGCTCGCCCAACAGGTTGAAGACGCGTCCGAGTGTATTCCGACCCACGGGAACGGTAATCGGCTGTCCCGTATCCCTCGCCTTCGCGCCTCGGGGCAATCCATCCGTCGGCGCCATGGCCACGCAGCGCACCGTGTCGTTGCCCAGATCCTGCGCCACCTCAGCGATGATGCGCGAGGTCTGGCCGTTCTGCGGCATCTCGACCTCGATTGCGTTGAGAATCTTTGGGAGTTGGCCCGCTGGGAAGCGGATATCCAGCACCGGCCCGATGATCTGAACGACGTGTCCCGTCGCCCCGCCTTGATTCACCTCTGCCATCGAAACAACTATCCCTTCAGCGCGTCGGCGCCGCCCACAATCTCGGCAATCTCGCGGGTGATCGCGGCTTGGCGCGCGCGGTTCAATGAAAGCGTCAATCGGTCGATCATCTCGGCGGCATTATCCGTGGCGCTCCGCATTGCGGTCATGCGTGCGCCATGCTCACTCGCCACCGACTCCACCAGTGCCTGGTACACCTGCACATCCAGGTAGCGTGGGAGCAGGCTGGCCAGGAAGCGCTCTGGCACCGGCTCGAAGAGATACTCCTCAACTCCCTGCAACCGTGATTCTGCTGCCTGCGGTGGTTGCAGCGGCAGGAGTTGCTGCACAGTCGGCTGCAGGCGGAGCGCCGAGATGAAGCGCGTATAGACGAGGTACGCGATATCAATCTCGCCGCTTCCGAAGAGCCGGCGCACCTCGCGGGTGATCGCCTGAGCATCCGCCAGGGCCACATCGCGCGAGGGTAGCTCGAACGTCGCCCCCAGGGTGCACCCACGCTGCCGAAATGCCGACGGCCCCTTGCGCCCAACCGGCAACACCACGGACTCTAGATCCTTATGCTCGGAGAGGAGTTCCATCGCTGTGCGGACGATGTTGGTGTTGTAGCTGCCGCACAGGCCCCGGTCCGCGGTGATCACCACCACCGCCATCCGCCGGGGCTCGCGCACCTCCAGCAACGGATGCTCGATTCCCGAGGCAGCACCTGCCAGGTGGCGCATCACTTCCGCCATCTTCTCGGCGTAGGGCCGCGCCGCCCCGACACGGTTCTGAGCGCGCTTCAGGCGCGCTGCCGCCACCATCTGCATCGCGCTGGTGATCTTCTGTATGTTCCGCACGACCCGGATCCGCTGCCGGATATCGCGCATGCTCGCCATCGCTTAACCCCCGGACTCCCTGCTGGGGATGCGGTGTGCGAGAGAGGGGATGCGTGGCCCGGCGCCCTCCGGGCCGTGAGTGCCGGCCCTCAGGTGCCGCACGTTCCGCTCACATCCCGCGTCTCCCGCTCGCATCATACCTGGAACTGCGTCTTGAACTCGCGGACCGCCTTCTCCATCACCTGCCGCGTCTCGTCGGAGATCGCCTTCTCCTTGGAGATCCGCTGGATGATGTCTTGGTAGCGATCATGCACAAAGGCGAGCAGCTCCTGCTCGAAACGCGCCACCTGGTCCAGCGGCAGATCGTCGATATACCCATTGGTGGCAGCCCAGATGATGACCACCTGGTCGGCAACGGACATCGGCTGGTACTGGGGCTGCTTCAGGACCTCCACCAGGTGAGCGCCGCGGTTCAGCTGCTGGCGCGTCGCCTTATCGAGATCCGAGGCAAACTGCGTAAACGCCTCCAGCTCGCGATAGCGTGCCAGGTCCAGGCGGAGGCCGCCGGCCACCGTCTTCATCGCCTTCGTCTGCGCCTTGCCGCCAACGCGCGAGACGGAGATACCAACGTCAACAGCCGGGCGCACGCCGGCGTAGAAGAGGTCCGTCGCCAGGTAGATCTGGCCATCGGTGATCGAGATCACGTTGGTGGGGATGTAAGCCGAGACATCGCCGGCCTGCGTCTCGATGATCGGCAGCGCCGTGAGCGAGCCACCGCCGAGGGCATCGCTCAACTTGGCCGCGCGCTCCAGGAGGCGCGAATGGAGGTTGAAGACGTCACCCGGGTAGGCCTCGCGACCAGGCGGGCGGCGCAGGAGCAGCGAAACCTGGCGATAGGCCTGCGCGTGCTTGGAGAGGTCATCATAGATGACCAGAGCGTGCCGCTTCGTATCGCGGAAATACTCGCCCATCGCGCACCCGGAGTAGGGCGCGATATACTGCATCGGCGCAGAGTCGCTCGCCGTGGCGCTCACGATGGTCGTATATTCCATCGCGCCATAGTCCTCGAGCGTCTTCATCACCGAGGCAACGGTCGATTGCTTCTGGCCGATCGCCACGTAGATGCAGTAGACGTCCTGCCCCTTCTGATTGATGATGGTGTCAATCGCGAGGGCTGTCTTACCCGTCTGACGGTCGCCAATAATCAGCTCGCGCTGCCCCCGGCCAATCGGGATCATCGAGTCGATCGCCTTCAGACCCGTCTGCAGCGGTTCGACAACTGGCTGGCGCTCGACGACGCCCGGACCGCGCTCCTCGATATGCCGGCGCTGATTCGTGACAATGGGGCCCTTGCCATCGATCGGCTCGCCAATCGCGTTCACCACGCGGCCAACGAGCTTCTCGCCGACGGGCACATCGACGATGCGGCCCGTGCGGCGCACAATATCGCCCTCTCGGATATCGCGGTCGTCGCCGAGGATGATGATGCCGACGTTGTCTTCCTCGAGGTTGAGGGCGATCCCAAAGACACCGTTTTCAAACTCCAGCATCTCGCTCGACAGACAATCGCGCAGGCCATAGGCACGCGCGATCCCGTCGCCCACCTGGAGGACGCGCCCGACCCCAACCTCCTCCAACTCCTTCTTATATCCCCGGAGCTCTTGCTCCAGTACCTGAGTGACCTCTTCGGGCCTGACAGCCATGGAACCCCCCAAGCAGATTGCAGATTATCGTTCGTTGAAGTCAAGCCGCCGGGGCTTGCTCCCCCGGCTCCGCGAGACGCCGGTCTGCGGACCGCGTCCCGGGCACTCTCACCCGCCGTGCCTCTTGCACGCCGGAACCGTTTATTACAGCAGGGCTTCTTTCAGCCGGCCGCGCAGCTGCCGCAGGTAGCCCACCACCGTGCCATCAATCACGGTGTCGCCCACGGTGACGCGCAGCCCCCCGATCAGCTCGGGGCGCACTTCGGTGCGCAACTCGATGCGCTTGCCAGTCATCGCCGCCAGCCGCGATACCAAGGCTTCCTCTTCCTCCGGTGTCAACGGCATCGCCGAGACAACCGACGCCTGAGCAACGCCGCGGTAATCGTTCGCCATCTCCGTGTAGAGCGAGTAGAGATAGGGCAGCACCTCACTGCGTCGCTTCTCCACGAGGAGATTGAGCATGCGCAGCGTGATCGGCTGCACCTCCTCGCCCAGGAGGCGGTGGATAATCGCTTGCTTTCGCTCCACCGGCAGCAGCGGATTGTGGAGCGCCTCCAGGAATTGCGGCGTGCGCTCGACCAACGCTGAGAGCGACGCGAGGTCTCTCTCGATGGCGTTCACCTGGTCTTCGCCACGCGCCGCGACGAAGAGCGCCTCGGCATACCGCCTGGCAACCGTCTGCGAGGCAATCATCAGGCCCTCTTCTCTCCTGCCGGCAGTGCCGCCAGGAACTCCTGGACGAGGGCGCGGTGCGTGTTCTCATCCATGGAGCGCGCGATGATCTTCCCGGCGGCGTCCACAGCCATGTTGGCCACCGTCTCGCGCACCACGTAAACCATCTTCTCGCGCTCCTCGCGGATCTCTTGGTGGCCCTGTTGGATAATCCGGTCGCGCTCCTGTTGCGCCTGCGCCAACAGCTCCGCGCGCATCGCCTGGCCTTCGCGAATCCCGTCCTGGATCCGGTCGCGTGCCTCAGCTTCCGCCTGCGCCATCCGCGTCTCGTACTCGCGCTGGAGCTTCAAGGCAATCGCCCTGGCCTCATCGGCATCATTATAGCGCGCGCGGATCTCCTCCTCGCGCGTGCTCAACATGCCAAGGACCGGGCGATAGAGGAATGCGCGGAGGATGAAGAGCAGGGCGAGGAAACCGACCGCCTGGGCAATAATCAGCGGAAACTGGATGCCCAACTGGGCGAGGATACTATCGCCCCCGCCGTGCGCGGCCGCTCCCGCCTCGTGGGTGGCTTCTTCCGCCGCGACCAGGCTCATCCACAATACATGATGTAGCGTACCCATGCGCCCGTTCCATCTCCATCCGGTGTCTCAATTGGTGCCGGGCTTTCTCGCCCGGCGCGAAGTGGATCAACACAATGCGCAAGCGCGCCGGTTCCAGTCTCCCGCCACGGCGCGCAAGACGGGTTCGGGGAAGCGGATCACCCGCCTCTCCCATCACAGGCCCCGAACCCACCTTACGTTGCACGCACTGCGATTTCGATTCCTAGCCCGCTCCGGTGGTGGCCTGGATGACCTGCATCACCGCCGGCAGCTTGCCCTGAAGCATGAAGAACATCAGCAGAGCGTAGATAACCAGCGACTCGATGAGCGCCAGGCCGATGATCATGGCCGTCTGAATCTTGCCTGCCGCTTCCGGCTGGCGAGCAATTCCCTCGAGGGCGGCCACCGCAGCGCGGCCCTGACCCAAGGCGGCACTGATCACCGCGATCGGCAGGCCCAGACCCGCGGCCAGCGCCAGCATGGCTCCGTATAGCATTATCGGATCTCCCTTCCCCATGCGGTGCATGCCTGTTGTGACGCACCGGCATCCGCAGCGCGTCGCGCGCGCTGCAACTTTATGACTATCCGCCTCCGCGCGCCCTCCCATTTGGGCGCGCTTCGCCCGCTCGTTCTCCCTTTGCAAACGCCGCCCACCCAGCCAACCCTGCGCCCACACACGCCACTGCCACGAAATGGGGATCGTGATGCGAGGGTGACGGGGAGAGCAGGCTAATGCGCTTCAGCCTCGCCCGCGGCGAGCGAGATATAGACGCAGGCCAGCATCGTGAAGACCAACGCCTGAACAAAGCCCGTGAAAAGCCCGAACACCATCATCGGCAGCTGATATGGGATCGGCACGAACGGCAACACATAATAAGCAAGCCCGGCCAGGATGACGATCACCTGCTCCTCGCCAAAGATGTTCCCGAAGAGACGCATGGAGAGCGAGAGCGGCCGGGCCAACTCGCCGATAATTTCGATGGGGAGCATGAGCGGGGCCATCGCCGGGATCGGTCCGGCAAGGTGCTTCAGGCGCCCCACCAATCCGTGGGCACGGATACCGTGGTACTGCACGTAGAAGAAGGTGATCAGCGCCAGGGCCACCGTGGTGTTCAGGCTGCTCGTCGGCGCCATCGCCCCCGGCACGAGCCCGATCAGGTTATTAAACAGGATGAAGAGAAAGAGCGTGCCCACGAATGGGGTGTGCTTCTCTCCCTCTGGCCCGATAATCCCCTTGATGAATTCATTGAGCGTGCTAACGATATACTCCAGGGCGTTCTGTAGACGCCCGGGCACGGGCCTCATTTTTCGCGTACCCAGGTAGGAGATCGTACCAAGGAAGGCTATGATGACACCCGACCAGAGGAGTATGACCCACGGGGCGAAATGCGATTCCACGATCCGGTCCTTACCAACACCGCGACACCATCATCTTGCCGAGGTTCCTCCGGGCTGGCTGCAACGCTCCTCTTCGCGTTCCATCAAATAGATGCCGAAGGCTTTCAGCAAGATCACGGCTTGGATGAGCGCCACCCCCCCAGCGAACGCGGGAAGATGGAACCATCCGGAGTTCACTACTAGGTAGAGCAACAGGGCCATTGCAGGCAGCTTGAGGATCAAGAGCTTGGCAATCGTCCCCTTCGTGGCCGTTCTCTCTGGCACGAAGAGAGCGCGTACCGCCCAATCAAAGCCGCGCAACACAAGCAGTCCCAGTGCCGCACCTGCCACAATGCTCCACGCGACGCGGAAAGCACCCAATCCGGTCGTGAAGAGCACCACCAACAAGAGCACCCACCCGCTCGTGCGGTAGGTCCTCCTAATAAATCCTTCGTCCAATCTACTCGTCCCCTGAAATTTGCGCCGCCACTCGGAACAACTCCAAAAACCCAGCCGCGGCGCCCAACAGCGTAAAGAGCGCGGTCAACCAGGGGTCCGTGCCCAATTTCCGATCCAGCCACTGGCCTAGGGCCCAGCCGATGAAGATCGCGGCCGCCAGGAAGATCCCCACCTGCCCGGCGAGCGCCATGTTGCGAATCCACTTGCGTTCGCTATCACCCAATCGGTTAGGCCGCATGCCGTCCCTCTCAGGCCGCTCCGGCGATAAACTGGGCGTGCAGCGCCTGAACTGCGCGCTGCGTATCGTTCTCATGCACCAGGCAGGAGAGCGAGAGGGGGCTATCTGCCACCTGGAGGACGCGTACGCCAACGTCGCGAAGCCTCGCGAGCACCGCCACACCCATGCCGGGGGTCTCCCACACGCGGGTCGCAATCACCGAGACGATGGCGCACGTCTCCACCGTCTCCGCGTCCGCCATTACCACTTCCTCGGAAGTTCCGGAGGCGGAAAGGAGCGCGCTTTGAACCTCCGAGCGCGAGCCACCCTGCCCCACGCGCAGCAGATAGAGCCGCGTTCCACCACCTTCCCGGGCGATGGGCAAGACCAGGCCATCCAGCAGATCGGCCACCCGATTCAGCGACTCGTGCGCCACCGCGAAGCCCACCACCCCTGGGCTTCCCCGCAGCAGGTGGAACCCTACGCGCA
>Ga0116166_1000828_pt1 | contig 29050 bp, 25 predicted proteins | sample AD_JPNMR2_MetaG_FD_89884 | JGI IMG/M metagenome (GOLD analysis project Ga0116166, IMG submission 89884) | Active sludge microbial communities of municipal wastewater-treating anaerobic digesters from Japan - AD_JPNMR2_MetaG | ecosystem: Engineered > Bioreactor > Anaerobic > Digestate | place...
CAGGAAGGATGATTATACTTGGAGAATATAGTGGAATTAAGGGTTTAAGAAATATATATGGTAAACTTGAAATTGAATTTAAGGATGATGATGAAGCAAGAAAAATTCTTGAACTTGCAAGATATGCAAATGTTCATAAACAGAAACCAGTTACTGAAGATGAATTGATATTTATTGCAAAATATCCTGAAGAAGCACGTCTTTTAATGACAATGACACCTTAAAAATGGGAAAAACAATAGTTGAGAAAATCTTATCCTCTCATTCAGGAAAAGATGCAAGAAGTGGAGAAATAGTTCTTGCTAAAGTTGATTTTTTAATGGCTCAGGATGGAACTGCGCCTTTGGTAATTAAAAGTTTTGAAAATCTTGGAATAAATGAGGTTTTTGACCCGAAAAAATCTGTATTTGTAATTGACCATAACAGTCCAAGTCCAAATGAAGGGGTTTCCTCTTTACATAAATTGATGAGAGAATTTGCAAAGAAATATGGTATAGAAATCTTTGAAGTTGGAGAAGGTGTATGTCATGTTCTTCTTCCAGAAAAAGGAAAGGTAAAACCTGGAGACCTTGTTTTAGGTGCAGACAGTCACACTCCAACTTATGGTGCTTTAAACTGCTTTGCAAGTGGAGTTGGTTCAACAGACCTTGCAATAGCACTTGTAACCGGCTCTTTATGGTTTAAAGTACCTGAAACAATAAAGATAGAAATAACAGGGAAAATTCCTTTCGGAATTTTTGGGAAAGATATTGCATTATATATAGTAAAAAATTTAAAAGCAGAAGGAGCAATTTATAAATCAGTTGAAATAAAAGGAGAAGTAATAAAAAATTTATCTATGGATGAAAGATTTACACTATGTAATTTAACAACTGAAATAGGAGCAAAATGTGGGATTATGGAATTTGACGAAAAAACAAAAGAATACATGGAAAAAAGAAGAATAAAAGAATATACTCCTGTTTTTCCTGATAAAGATGCCACTTATGAAAGTATTTTTAATTTTGATATTTCAAATATATCACCTCAAATAGCAAAACCACATCAGGTTGATAATGTATGCAATGTTGAAGAAGTTGAAGGAACAGAAATAAATCAGGGTTTTATAGGTACATGCACAAATGGTAGAGTGAGTGATTTTGAAATTGCTGCAAAAATTTTAAAAGGAAAGAAAATAAAAAAAGGAATTAGATTGATATGTACTCCAGGCTCAAGAGAAATTTATCTTGAATGTTTAAAAAAAGGATACATTGAAATTTTGATTGAAAGTGGTGCATGTGTTACAAATCCTGGTTGTGGCCCTTGTGTTGGAACCCATCAGGGAATACCATCTGATGGAGAGGTTGTAATATCAACAGCAAACAGGAATTTTAAAGGAAGAATGGGTAATCCAAATGCCTTCATTTATCTTGCTTCTCCTGCAACTGTTGCAGCAAGTTGTATAGAAGGAAAAATAACAGACCCAAGAAAGTATTTATGAAAAGCGAGATTTTGAGTTTCAGTGTTTGTGAATTAAAGAAACTATATAAAAAAAAAGAGGTCAAACCATCAGAAGTAGTGTCATTATTGCTTGAAGAAATTTACAGAAAAGACAAAGATATTCATTCCTACCTTTATGTAACCGAAAAAACAATTGAAGAAGCGAAAAGGATTGACGAAAAGATAGCAAAGGGAGAGGAATTAAAAGAACTTGAAGGGATACCGGTTTCAATAAAGGATAATATCTGTACAAAAGGAATGCCAACAACATGTGCTTCAAAGATTCTTGAAAATTTCATACCTCCTTATGATGCAACTGTTATTGAAAGATTGAAAAATGCGGGTGCTATAATAATTGGAAAAACAAATATGGATGAATTTGCCTTTGGTTCTTCAACTGAAAATTCAGCATTTGGTCCAACAAAAAATCCTTTTGATTTAGAAAGAGTACCTGGTGGCTCTTCAGGTGGTTCTACTGCTTCAGTTGCTTCCAATCTATGTTTCGCTTCCCTCGGTTCAGATACAGGTGGTTCAATTAGACAGCCATCTGCTTTTTGTGGAGTTGTGGGGATGAAACCAACTTATGGAAGAGTATCAAGATATGGACTTATTGCTTTTGCTTCTTCTCTTGACCAGATAGGACCAATAACAAAAAATGTAAAAGATAATGCACTTATTTTAAAAGTTATAAGTGGTAAAGACAAATTTGATTCTACAAGTGTTGAAATTATGGTACCTGATTATATAAATTTTCTTGAGAAAGATTTAAAAAATATAAAAATAGGTGTACCAAAGGAATATTTTACAGAAGGGATAGAGAAAGAAGTAGAGGAAAAAATTTTAAAAGTTTTAAAAATTCTGGAAAATACAGGAGCAAAAATTGAAGAAATTTCTTTACCTCATACTTCTTATGGAATTGCTACATACTACATAATTGCAACAGCAGAAGCCAGTTCAAATCTTGCAAGATTTGACGGTGTAAAATATGGATATAGAACCCAGGATTATAAAAATTTAATGGAAATGTATATGAAAACAAGGGGTGAAGGATTTGGAGAAGAGGTTAAAAGAAGAATTATACTCGGTACTTATGTTTTATCTTCAGGTTATTATGAAGCATATTATTTAAAAGCACAGAAAGTAAGAACATTGATAAAAAATGACTTTGAAGAAGCATTTAAAAAAGTTGATGTAATAGTAACACCAACAACTCCTGAACTTCCTTTTAAAATTGGTGAAAAAAAAGACGAACCATTAAAAATGTATCTTTCAGACATTTTCACAGTGAATATAAACCTTGCAGGACTTCCAGCAATAAGTATACCTTGTGGTTTTTCATATAATAATTTACCTGTTGGTGTACAATTTATAAGTCCTTATTTTAAAGAAGAAAATATTTTAAATGTTTCTTATATAGTTGAAAATGAAATAAAAGGGGGGAAAATATGAACACTTTTTTCACAAAAAGAAGTTTTATAACAGGTATTTTATTCTCAATTTTAATTGCTTTTGTTGACCATTATTCCACAGATGTAATTCATGCTTCATATATGGCAATTGACCACATGCCTGCAGGTGCAATTTTCATATTTTTTATTTTAGTTTTCATAATAAACACTTTTCTAAAATTAATACAGAAAAAGATAAAGAAAAATATTGCTTTTAATCCAGGTGAATTACTTGTAGTATATTCAATGATGCTTGTTGCTTCTTCTGTAACTGAAATGGGATTGGGAAGTCAAATTTTACCAATAATTTCTGCACCAACATATTATTCAAGTCCCCAGAATGAATGGGAAAAACTTATAATTCCTTATTTGAAAAAAGTTCTCTTTGTTACAGATAAAGAGGCAGTGAAATATTTTTATGAAGGTCTCCCAAAAGGAATGGCAATACCCTGGAAAATATGGATTTTACCATTAATTTTCTGGCTCCCTTTTATTTTTACACTTTATTTTGTTATGATATGTATCGCTTCTATTTTGAGAAAACAGTGGGCAGAAAGAGAAAAACTTGTTTATCCTCTTACAATTTTACCAAAAGAAATGACCGAAGAAGGAAAAGGAATTTTACCTAATTTTTTTAAGAACCCATTAATGTGGTTTGGTTTTTCAATCGCCTTTATAATAGGAACATCTGTTGCCTTAAATTTCTATTTCCCTGCATTTCCTAAAATTCAACTTGTAAAAGGAATACCTATATTCAGAAGAACTCTTACTCTCAATTTCAGAGTTAGTTTTCCTGTTATGGGCTTTATTTATTTTATCAATCTTGATGTTGCTTTCTCTCTCTGGTTTTTCAATTTAGTTTTTAAAGTTATAAGAGGGATGTTTAATATCGCAGGAATTGTAAGTACTGAAAATGTTGGGATTTATGGATGTTCAGGAGAAGCAATTTTTGCACACCTTGGAATGGGTGCAATGATTATGATGATTGGCTATAGTTTGTTTCTCTGGAGACATCATTTAAAGGATGTTTTTGCTGGTGCAATAGGTAAAAAAGTTGATGATAAAGACGAAATTCTATCTTATAAAAGTGCTTTCTGGGGGATTGTATTTGGTTCTTTATTTATGATTTTATGGTTATTTTTTTCTGGAATGAAGTGGTATATCGCAGTTTTGTTTTTAATTTTTGCTTTTGTAATCTGGTTAACTTTAACGAGAATTGTATGTGAAGGCGGAATTCCAACAATGGTAGCAACAACAATTGCTTCTGCTCAAATTATCTCAATGTTCGGTTCCAAAAATTTAACTCCATTTACTATTATTGCTCTGGGATTAACATACATATATGCTGCTGATTTAAGAACATTCCCTCTTGCATCTACCTCAATGTCGCTTAAAATGATAGAAAAATCAGAATCTAATAGAAGACCGTTTTTCTGGTTTTTATTTTTAGCAATTTTTGTAAATATAATTACAACCTTAATACTTGAATTAAAACTTGCTTACAAATATGGTGGAATTAATTTAAATAACTGGTATTTTGTAGGCGGACCTCAGGCACCTTATAAATATGCTGCTGATATTATAAAAAATCCAACCTTACCAAATAAAATTGGATGGTTATGCAGAGGAATAGGATTTGCTGTAATGGGTATTTTGATTTTTGCAAGACAGAATTTCCTCTGGTGGCCTTTACATCCAATTGGATTTTTAATAGGTCCTGTATGGCTTATGGACCAGTTATGGTTTTCAATATTTGTTGTCTGGCTAATTAAAAAATTGATTTTAAAATATGGAGGGGCTCAAATTTATAATAAGTTTAAATATTTCTTTCTTGGACTGCCTCTGGGACTTTATACATGTGCAGGTGTCTGGTTTATTATTGATATGATTACAGGAAAACAGGGAAATGTAATTTTCTGGATATGATAGATGAAATTCAGTTTAGAAAAGATTATAAATCTTGAAAAAATTGAAAAAAATTTTAAAAAGTTCACTTTAAAAAAAATTTTAATAATTGGAGACATTATTCTTGACCACTATATTTTTGGAGAAGTAGAAAGGATCTCTCCAGAAGCACCTGTTCCGGTAGTAGAATTAAAAAATGAAAAATTCTTACTCGGTGGCGCAGGGAATCTTGCTTTAAATATAAAGAGTATGGGGGGGGAAATTTTCTTAATTTCAACAACTGGAAAGGATAAAAATGGAAAAATTTTGAAAGATATACTGAAAAAAGAAAAAATCAATTCATTTATTCTTCAAAGGGATGTCCCCACTATTGTTAAAACAAGAGTAATTGCAAAAAATCAACAAATTGTGAGAATTGATAGAGAAAAAATTGAAAAATTAAATAAAAAAGAAGAGGAAAAAATAAAAGATGTTATTTTGAAAGAAATTGAAAGTACAGAAATTATTGTTATTTCAGATTATGGTAAAGGAATTATCACTGAGGATATTATCAATTTTTTAAAAAAATTTAAAAAAAGAATAATTGTTGATCCAAAGCCAGAACACTTTAATTTCTATAAAAATGTTTTTTGTCTTACTCCCAATAAAAATGAAGCATGCCTTGGAATAGGAAAAATTAATGTTAAAGAATTAAAAGATATCATTCAAACAGGAATTGAAATAATAAAATTACTAAAATGTAAAAATTTAATAATAACTCTTGGAAAGGATGGTATGCTCATATTTAAAAATAAAGAGGAAATATATAAAATTCCTTCTATTGCAAAAGATGTTTACGATGTGACAGGAGCAGGAGATACTGTTTGCGGAATATTTTCACTTTATCTATCTGTAAGCAATGATATTTTAGAAAGTGCTATAATTTCAAACTTTGCTGCTGGAATTGTTGTTGGAAAAATCGGAACAGCAACAACAAACAAAAAAGAGTTTATTGAGTTTTTTAAAAAATCCTTTAAAGATATTTTTATTGAAAAAATAAAATAAAAAGTTTATAATTATTTATATTGACAACTGGAAAGGAAAAAATGATAAATGAAGAAATAGAAAAACTTTTGATTCTTCAGGAAATTGACAATGAAATATTTGAAAAAGAAAAAGAGATAAATGCATTTCCTGAAAAAGAGAAAAAATTAAACAAAGAAATTGAAGATATTGAAAAACAGATAAAAACTTTAAAAGATGATTTAAAAAAGTTGCAACTTGACAGAAAAGAAAAAGAACTTGAAGTCAGAAGTTATGAAGAAGAGTTAAAAAATCTAAATAAAAAACTTGATGAAGTGAAATCAAATAAAGAATATGAAGCCCTTCTGATTGAAATAACAAATATTAAGAAAAAAATTTCTGATATTGAAGAAGATATTCTCATTTTAATGGAAAAAGAAGATGATATATTGAAAAAAGAAAAAAGTTTAGAGGAAGAAATTAAAAAAACAAAGGAAAAAATTTCAAAGTTAATAGAAGAAGAAAGAAAAAAAATAGAAAATCTTAAAATACAGGTTGAGGAGAAAAAGAAAGAAAGAGAAAATCTTGTTAAAGAAATTGAATATAAAATTTACAGTTTATATGAAAAAATAAGGAAATCTAAAAAGGACAAAATAGCAGTGGTAAAAATTGAAAATGGGATATGCGGTGGATGTTATATGACCCTTCCTACCTTTATAGTGGAAAAAGTAAAAAAGAAAGAAGAAATTATTCAGTGTGAAAATTGCAGTAGAATTTTATTTTGATGGAAAAAATTCTTATCTATATTGATGGAGCATCAAAGGGAAATCCTGGTAAAAGTGCTTACGGAATAGTGATTTTTAAAAATGAAAAAATATATAAAAAAATTGGAGATTATATTGGAATCACAACAAATAACATAGCAGAATATCTATCTCTAATTTTTGCTCTAATAGAATGTCTACCATTTAGAACAGATGAAATTGAAGTAAGAAGTGATAGCCAACTTCTTGTCAAACAAATTACAGGAGAATATAAAGTAAGGGATGAAAAATTATTAATTTTTCATAAGATAGCAACTTTCTTATTTTCAAAGTATAATAATATAAAGATTATCCATATTAACAGAGAAGAAAATAAAATTGCTGATGAACTTGCAAATTCGTTCATTGAAAATAATGGTTTATTTTGAAGGAGTGACCGGGTGTCCGCCCATTAAAATTTTGGTGGGAGGAAAGTCCGGACTCCTGCAGGGAGGGTGGTTCCTAACAGGAACAGGTAGCGATACCTGGAAAGTGCCACAGAAAACATACCGTTCACCATATTCCGGTGAATAAGGGTGAAAAGGCGAGGTAAGAGCTCACCGTCCACTATGTGGTATAGTGGAGTATGGCAAACCCCACCCGGAGCAAGGTCAAGCAGAACCTATGGGTTCCCTGCCCCAAAAGGTTCGGGTAGACCGCACAGAGTCAGCAGGTAACTGCTGACCAAGATGAATGGACACCTAAAACAGAATCCGGCTTATAGGTCACTCCTTCGTTAAATTTTAAAATAGGAGGCATATATGAATTACGAAAAATGGATTGAAAATGGAATAAAACAACTTGAAGAAGAATTTGGAGAAAAAAAGGTAAAAAAAGCAATTGAATATGTAAAGAATTTTGAAGTTGAAATACCAAGTTGGATATTTGGAAATTTTGGTGGTGGAAGATTTGGAAATTATACCCCTCCAGGATTTGCAAGAAACATATATGAAAAAATTGATGATGCTTCATTGGTTCACAAACTAACTGGATGCACCCCCAGAATAGCAACACATATTCTCTGGGATTTCTCAAATGATGGAATTGAACCTGATGAAAAAATTGTTAAAGATGTTTATGAATATACAAAAGAAAAAGGAATTTCTCTTGGAGCCATAAATCCCACATATTTTCTTACTGGCTCTTATAGAGGAAGTTTTACCTCACCTGATAAAAAAACAAGAGAAAGATATATTGAACAAACTATTTTTGGGGCTGATATTTCCAAAAAATATGGAAATAAACTTTTAACATTATGGTTCCCAGATGGTTCTCTTTATCCGGGACAGATTAATTTGAAAGAAAATTATGAATTAATGAAAAAAACTCTAATTGAAAGTTATGAAAAAATTCCAGAGGATGTAAAAGTTCTTGTTGAATATAAATTATTTGAACCAGGAACTTACAGTACAACAATTCCTGACTGGGGAACATCCTATATCCTTACCCGAGCACTTGGGAAAAATGCAGGAGTTTTGATTGACCTTGGACATCATCCACATGGAACAAATATAGAACAAATAGTTGCTATTTTAATTTCAGAAAATATCTCATGCGGTTTTCATTTTAATACAAGATATGCGGCAGACGATGACCATGCAGTTGAACCCAATCTACAGATGGCAAGAATATTTTATGAACTTGTTAAGGGTAAAGTTATATGTAATAAAGAAAAGATAAAAAACTGGGCTTATATGATTGACCAGGCAAGTGGAAGAGAAAATAGATTTCATTCAATTTTACATTCAATAGATTCACTGCAAATTTCACTCGCAAGAGGTGTTCTTGTTGATGAAGAAAAATTAAAAGAATTTCAAGATAAGGATGAAATAATTCTTGCTAATAGAACTTTTAATTCTGCAACTTCTTTGTGCGATGTAAGACCTATTGTTTTTAAAGCAAGGTTGGAAAAAAATATTCCAATTGACCCCTTAAAAAGTTATATTGAAAGTGGATATCAGAAAAAAATAGAAGAAGAAAGAAAATAAAACCACCTTTTTTATAAAACAAAAAAATTTGACAAAAATTAAAAGTGGGTATTAAATTTTATAAAAAAGGTGAAAAATGGTATATTTTGGTGAATATAGGAGTGCCATAGAAAGCCAGGGAAGAGTGACCATTCCTTCTAAATTAAGACATTTAATAAAGGAAGAGGGAAGTAATATTGTTTACATAACTAAAGGAATAGAAAAATGTCTATTTGTTTTTCCTGAAAAAATTTTTGAACAACAGGTGGAAAAAATAAATGAACTCTCTTTTACAAAAGGAAATCCAAGAATTTTTACACGACTTTTTTATTCTGGCTCTTTCAGGGAAAAAATGGATAAACAGGGTAGAATTTTGATACCTTCACAGTTAATTGAATATGCAGGAATCAAAGAAAACATCGTTATAGTTGGTGCAGGTAAAAGGATAGAAATCTGGGATGAGTTAAACTGGAAAGAATTCTGGGAAAAATACGGTCCTTCTTATGGAGAAATTGCAGAAAAAATATGGGAATGAAGAACATTATCCTGTTTTAAAAGAGGAAGTTTTAAAATGGATGAATTTAAAAGACGGAGGAATTTATGTAGATTGTACATGTGGAGCGGGTGGACACAGTAAATATTTACTTTCTTCAGGTAAAAAGATTTTTTTAATTTGTATTGACAAGGACGAAAAAATGCTTGAAATAGCAAAAGAAAATTTAAAAAATTTTAAGAATTTTCAACTTATAAAAGGTGGTTTTGAAAATATAAAAGAAATTTTAGAAAATGAAAAAATTTATAAAGTTGATGGATTTCTCTTTGACCTTGGTTTTTCTCTGTTGCAAATTAAAGATGGAAAAAGAGGTTTCAGTTTTCAAATAGATGGACCCCTTGATATGAGATATGATACATCTTCCAATTTAACTGCTTATAATATTTTAAATAAATGGGAAAGAAAAGATTTAATTTATATATTCAAAAATTATGGGGAAATAAAAAACTGTGAAAAAATAGTTGATAAAATTATTGAAAGAAGAAGGGAAAAAAAATTTGAAACAACAAGAGAATTTTCTGATTTTATATGTCAGAATTTTAAAGAAAGGAAAAAAATACATCCAGCCACAAGATTTTTTCTTGCTTTAAGGATTGCAACAAATAATGAATTAAACTGTTTGAAAAGAGGACTTGAGAATTCATTATTTTTTTTAAAAAATTGGGGAAGAATTCTTGTAATAAGTTTTAATTCTCTTGAAGATAGAATTGTAAAAAATTTTTTCAGAGAAAAAAGTGAAATAAACATCTTAACAAAAAAACCAGTTATAGCATCTGAAGATGAGTTAAAAAAAAATCCTTTAAGTAGAAGTGCAAAACTGAGAGTTGGAGAAAAAAATGAAAAAAAATAAGAGAAATTTAAATAAATTTAGAAGGTTTTTATTTTTCACAGCCATTGGTTTTTTTCTAACTGTCTATGTTTTTTTATACTTGAAGATAATATATATTGGCTATGAAACAGACAAATTAAAAGAAAAATATGATTTTTTAAATCTTTTAAATAAGAATTATAATCTACAAATTATAAAACTAACAACACCTGAAAATTTAATAAAAATTGCAAAAGAAAAAAACATTAATCTTATAGTTCCAAAAAACTGGTGCTATTTAGAAATAAAGGAAGAAAATGTACAGGATACTAAACAAACGGGGATTCTTGAAGCAGAAACAAGATGATATTTTTGAAAGAAGAATTAGATATACAAAACTTATTTTTTTTACGGGTTTTCTGTTAATTTTCTGTCAACTTTTTAATCTTCAGGTAATAATGTACTCAAAATATAAAATAATTGAAAGGAAAACTAGATATGCAAAAATAAAAGTTCTTGCAGAAAGAGGTAAAATTTATGATAGATGGGGAAATCTTCTTGCTTTTAATTTACCAAATTATTCTTTATATTTTGATACATGGATGATTCAAAAATTAAAAGAAAAAAATCCAGAATATTTAAACGAATTGAAAAATAAACTGTCCGAAATTCTTAAAATAGATAAAAAACAGATAGAAGAAAAGATGAATGAACCATATGCTTTAATCAAAAAAGATATTGAAATTGAAGAATATGAAAAAATAAAAAAAACAAATCTTAAAGGTATATACTTTGAAAGAAAATATAAGAGAGTTTATCCTTATGGAAGACACGCCTGTCATATACTTGGCTATACAGATATTGATGGAAAAGGACTTGAAGGAGTTGAATATTTTTATGATTCATTTTTAAAAGGAAAAGATGGGATATATCTTGTATTAAAGGATGGACTGGGAAATTTAATTCCTTCTATTAAAAAAACTCTTATAAAAGAAGAAAAGGGAAAAGACATTGTCTTAACAATTGATTCAGATATTCAATTTATTGTTGAAGAGGAAATTAAAAATGGATATGAAAAATTCAGTCCAAAAAATATTTCTGTTATTGTAATGGATGCTGACACAGGAGAAATTCTTGCTCTTGCAAATTATCCTGATTATGACCCAAACAATTTTTCAAAATTTGATTTATCAATTATAAGAAATAAATGTGTTACCGACCTTTTTGAACCAGGTTCGGTATTCAAAATTGTTACTGCTGCCGCTGCTATAGAGGAAAATATTTTTACTCCAGATTCAACAATAATGTGCGAATATGGGAAATGGTTTGTAAGAGATCATTATCTTCATGATGTTCACCCTTATGGAATTTTAACATTTGAAGAAACAGTTGTTAAATCAAGTAATATTGGGATTGTTAAAATTGCAATGTCTCTTGGAGAAGAAAAACTCTATAAATATTGCAAAAAATTTAAATTTGGGGAAAGGACAGGAATTGACTTACCGGGAGAAATAGGAGGTATATTCAGACCACTTGAAAACTGGTCTTCATATTCAATTACAGCCATACCTATAGGACAGGAGGTTGGAATAACTTCAATTCAGGGAATAAGAGCAATTTCTGTATTTGCAAATGGTGGATATCTTGTTAAACCTCATATAATAAAAGAAATCAAAGACGAAAAAAGTTATGTAATTAATAATTATGAGGATGAAAAAGAACAGATTTTATCAACAAATACAACAAATATTGTAAAAGAAATGTTAAGAAAAGTTGTTAGTTCAGAAGGAACTGCCTCCTCTGCCAAAATTGATGGATATATCATATGTGGGAAGACAGGAACTGCTCAAAAAGCAGTGAATGGAGGTTATTTAAAAGGAAAATATGTTTCTTCTTTTGTAGGATTTTTATTGAGTAAGAAAAAAAATATAGCAATATCAGTTAATGTAGATGAACCAATGGGAACTTATTATGGAGGGCTTGTTGCTGCTCCAATATTCAGGGATATACTTGTAAGAATAATAAATTATTATCAAATACCTCCTGAAAAAGATTTAAAAATGGTATATAAAAATGAAACTAAAGGAACTAATTAAAGATATCAAGAAAAAAAAGGTTTTTAATCTTAATAATTTTGAAGTTGAGGGAATTGCTTATGATTCAAGAAAAATTAAAGAAAATTATGTTTTTATTGCAATAAAAGGAACAAAACAGGATGGCCACAACTTTATAAATGAAGCCATTGAAAGAGGAGCAAAATGTGTAATCGTAAGCAAAAGACCTTCAATTATACCTGCAGATATTACAGAAATTGTTGTTGAAGATACTAAAAAAACATTGAGTGAGATTGCAAATATTTATTATGATTTCCCTTCAAAAAAATTAAATATTGTAGGAATAACAGGAACAAATGGAAAAACAACAACAAGTTTTATAATAAAAGAAATATTAAATGAAAATGGAATTAAGGCAGGTCTTATAGGAACAATTTTTTATGAAATAGGAGAGAGAAAAATTGTATCAACAAATACAACTCCTGAATCACTTGATTTAATTGAAATGTTTTCTGAAATGTTAAAAAATGGTTGTAAGTGGGCTGTTATGGAAGTTTCTTCTCATGGAAGTGAACAGAGAAGGATAGAAGGTATTGACTTTAATGCTGGAATCTTTACAAACATTGCTTCCCATGAACATCTTGATTATCATAAAACATTTAAAAATTATTTAAATGCAAAACTTCTTTTATTTACGAGATATTTAAAAGACAGTGAAAAAAAGGAAAAATACGGAATAATTAATTTAGATTCTCCCTATGCGAAAGTTTTCATCAAGGGATGTGAAAAAAATGGTATTAAATGGATAACATTTGGTAAAAACAGGAACTCAAATGTAAAACTTTTGAGTTATAGAGTAGAAAAAGGAGGAAACTATTTAGAAATTGCAATTGAAAATGAAAAATTATTTTTCAATAGTAAAATTAGTGGACTGGGGAATGTATATAATTTACTTGCAGGAATTGCATTTTCTTATATTTATAAAATTCCTTTTGAAACAGTTCAAAAAGCATTTTTAAAGATTGAAAATGTACCTGGAAGATTTGAGTTTATTGATGAAGGACAGGATTTTTCAGTTATTGTTGACTATGCACATACTCATCATGCACTGAACAATTTATTACTTTCTGTCAAAAGTTTAAGACCAAAAAGAATAATACTCATTTTTGGATGTGGAGGAGATAGAGATAAAAGTAAAAGACCTTTAATGGGAAAAATTGCAGTAAAAATGGCTGATTTTGTTATTATCACATCTGATAATCCAAGAACAGAAGACCCAATTAAAATAATAAAAGATATTGAAAGAGGTATTCCATTTTATCTCAGGAAGAAATATGTTGCAATCCCTGATAGAAAAAAGGCAATATACGAAGGCATTTCAATGGCAAAAAGTAATGACTGTGTTGTTATAGCGGGTAAAGGACATGAAGCATTTCAAATATTAAAAGATGTCACAATCCCTTTTGACGATAGAGAAGAAGCAAGAAAAGCAATAAAAGAAATAATTAATAGAAAAAAGGAAGAAAAATTACTTTAAAATGGAAAAAGTTAAATTGAGTGAAATTATAAAGTGGTGTAAAGGAAAGGTTAACAAGAAGTTTAAAGATTTTTTTATAGAAGGAATTTCAACTGATTCAAGACAGATTAAAAAAGGAGAAATTTTTATTGCTTTAAAAGGCGAAAAATATGATGGTCATGATTTTGTAAAAGATGCATTTAAAAAAGGAGCAGTAGCTTCAATTGTATCCAGTGATTACATAGGGAACGATAATTTACTGATAAAAGTAAAAGATACTCTATACGCACTTGGAGATATAGGTAAAAATTATAGAATTAAATTAAATATGCATGTTATTAATATTACTGGGAGTGATGGTAAAACAACTACAAAAGAAATTATAAAAGAAATATTATCAGAAAAGTTTAATACAACAGGAACAATTGGAAATTTTAATAATCAAATTGGTCTTCCCCTTTCTATTTTACAGGCAGATAAAAAAACAGAAATTGGTGTTTTTGAAATTGGAATGAATAAAAAGGGAGAAATTGATTATTTAAGTAAAATATCTGCACCAAATTCCTGTGTTATAACAAATATTGGAGTGGCTCATATTGGTTTTTTTAAAAATAGAAAAGAACTGGCAGATGCAAAATCGGAAATTTTTGGTAATCTTATTAAGGAAAAAAATGTTTTTCTTAATAAAGATAGTGATTTTTTTTATTATTTAAAGGGAAAAACAGATACAAAAAATTTAATTACAATTGGTGTAAAGAAAAATGCAGATATAACAGGAGAAATTATTGAAGAGGAATTTGATTATTTCATATTTGAATACTCTGGAGAAAAATATAAAATGAATTTCTGGAATACTTCTTTCATTTATTCTGGGCTTTTTGGTATCGCTTTTGGGAAAAAATTTGGAATATCAGAAAAACATATAAAAAATGTTTTATACGGACTTAAACCACTCAAAGGAAGGGGAGAATTTATAAAGGATGATATTTTTATAATTGATGAGAGTTATAATTCAAATCCAAATTCTTTAAAAAATTCTTTGTTGTCATTTGAAAGAAAAAAATTTAAAAGAAAAATAGCAATTATAGGAGATATGGCAGAACTCGGAAAATTTTCAAACTTTTATCACTGGTATATAGGAAATTTGATTAGAAATTTAAAAATTGATATTATTTTTACCTTTGGAAAAGAAAGTAAAAAAATTTCAGAAGTTTCTGGAAAAGGAAAACATTTTTATGAAATTGATGAATTGAAAAAAGAACTTAAAAGGGAAATAAAAAAACAAGATGCTGTGTTTATAAAAGGTTCAAGAATTGTTAAAATGGATGAAATAGTTGATTTTTTAAAAACAGATTTTTTTTAACGGAGGTATCTTAAATGTTATATAAACTTTTATATTCTTTTACAGATTTATGGTTTGGTTTTAATATTTTTAAATATGTCACAGTAAGAGCAACTCTTGCAACATTCACATCTCTTTTACTTTCTCTTTTGTTTGGAAGAAAAATCATAAATAAGTTAAAAAATTTCTGTCATCCAAATTATTTAAGAGAAACAGAAAAAGAAAAAACTCCTACAATGGGAGGATTTTTAATTCTTGGGACTTTGTTAATATCTACATTTTTCTGGGCAGATCTTAAAAATACTTACATTATACTTCTCATTTTTTTAACTTTTTCTCTTGGATTTGTTGGTTTTATAGACGACTATACAAAATTAAGATATAAATCACACAAAGGAGTAAGACCACTTTTTAAAATTATAGTACAGATGATAGTTGGTTTTATTATTGGACTTATTCTTGTATATAAGAGCGATTTAAATTTTAACACCTCTTTGTATATCCCTTTTTTTAAAAAAGCAATTTTGCCTCTTGGAGAATATTTCATCCTTTTTGCTGTTTTCATAATAGTTGCCACATCAAATGCTGTCAATCTCACAGATGGAATGGATGGACTTGCAATAGGTCTCATTTTAACTGTATCTCTGGCTTATGCAATAATCTCCTATGTAGTAAGTAATGTAAAATTTGCAAATTATTTAAATGTACCCTTTGTTAAAGGTGCAGAAGAAGCAACAGTTTTTTCAGGTGCACTTGTAGGTTCATGTCTTGGATTTCTGTGGTTTAACTGTTATCCTGCTGAAATATTTATGGGAGATATTGGTTCTTTACCACTTGGTGGAATTGTTGGACTTCTTGCTATAATAGTTAAACAGGAACTTTCATTAATATTTGTCGGTGGTATATTTTTAGTTGAAGCATTGTCTGTTATAATTCAAGTCATTTCTTATAAAAGTAGAGGAAAAAGAATTTTTCTTATGACCCCTATTCATCATCACTTTCAACTTAAAGGAGTTTCAGAATCAAAAGTTGTAATAAGATTCTGGATAGTAGGAATAATACTTGCATTATTTACAATTATAACCCTGAAAATAAGATGAACCAGATAAAAGGGAAAAAAATAGGAATTATAGGACTTGGAATTAGTGGATTTGATACAGGTATTTTTTTACTTGAAAACGGAGGAGAGGTTTTTATTTCTGAAAAAAATGTTAATGAAGACATACTGGAAAAGGTTAATATTTTAAAAGAAAAAGGAGCAAAAATTGAAACAGGAGAACATACCCCTGAATTTTTTAGAGAAGTTGAGTTTGTTGTAATAAGTCCAGGAGTGGATGAAAAAAATGAGTTTATAGATTTTTTAAAAAAAAGAAAAATCCAGTTTATAAGTGAAATAGAACTTGCTTATAATTTTTCAAAAAGCAAAAAAATAATTGCAATAACAGGAACAAATGGAAAAACGACCACGACCACCCTTATTGGAAATATTTTTAAAAAAGCAAATTATCCATCGGTTGTATGCGGTAATATAGGAAATACATTTATAGGAGAGATTAAAAACATAGAAGAAAAAACGTGGATTATTCTGGAAGTCAGCAGTTTTCAGTTAGAAAAAATAGTAAATTTCAGACCTTATATATCCTGCCTTTTAAATATTGATTATGACCATTTTGACAGATATTTAAACATGGAAGAATATATACAGGCAAAAAAAAGAATTTTTGAAAATCAAAAAGAAAATGATTTCAGTGTGTTAAATTTTGATGATTATCATACAAAAAGATTATTGAAAGACATAAGAAGTCAAAAAAGATTTTTTAGTTTTTCAAAAATTTCAAATGGTGTTTATTATGAAAACGAAAATATATTTCTGAATCTGGATAACAAAAATTTAAAAATCCTTGAAACGAAAAATTTAAAAATTCAGGGGAAAGGAAATATTGCCAATATAATGGCTTCTTCTTTGATTTCTATTCTATGCGGAATTGAACAGGAAACAATAAAAACTGCAATTGAAAATTTTGAAGGTCTTCCTCACAGAATGGAAAAAGTTGCTGAAATTGATGGTGTTATCTATATAAATGACTCTAAATCAACAAATCCCCATTCTGTTAAAAATTCTGTATTAAGTTTAAAAGGTAAAAATAATATAATTTTGATACTTGGTGGAAAAGATAAAGGATTTCCATACCATCAACTTACAAAATATCTTAAAAATAGGGTTAAGTTTATAATTCTTCTTGGAGAAGCAAAAGAAAGGATAAAAAAAGAACTTGCATCATCAAATATACCAATGGAATATGTTGGAAATTTAAAAGAAGCAGTTATACTATCAAAAAAGGTTGGGAAAAAAGGAGATTTTGTCCTTTTTTCTCCCGGTTGCTCTTCTTTTGATATGTTCAAAAATTACGAGGAGAGAGGCGATGTTTTCAAAAAAGAAGTATTTTCTTTATGTTAGTATTTTTGTTTCAACTTTTTCACTTATTCTTCTCGGAACTGTTTTTGTTTTAAGTTCAAGTTTTTTTTATGGATTGGAAAAAAATAATTTAATATTATATTTTGAAAAACATTTAATTTATCTATTTGCTGGCTTATTTATATTTTATCTAATTCAGAAATCGGATATAAAAAAACTGGAAAAATATGGACTTATGATTTTGGGAATTTCTCTGATAATTTTGCCTTTACCAAATATTCAGGGAGGACTGAGATGGATAAAAATTGGACCTTTTTCTTTTCAGCCATCTGAATTTGTAAAAATTACTTTCATTATATATCTGGCTATTTATTTAAAGAAAAGAATTTCTATGGTAAATAATTTAAAGACACTCATAATACCCATCATCATTTATCTTTTTATTATCGCAATTTTACAATTACAAAAGGACTATGGAACATTTTTAATTATCTCTGTTACTTTCCTGGGAGTTCTTTTTTTATGTGGTCTTAAATCAAAATATATTTTTTCTATCTCTGGATTTTTTATAATTTTAATGCTTGGACTAATTCTTCTTTCACCTTATAGAATAGAAAGAATTAAGTTATATCTGAATAAAAATGAAGACCCGCTTGGCAAAAACTTTCCACCCAAACAGGCAAAAATATCATTAAGTTCAGGAGGTTTATTTGGAAAAGGACTTGGTGCGGGAACAGGAAAACTGAAATTTGTTCCAGAAATTCATAAGGATTTTGTTTATGCTGTTGTAGGAGAAGAACTCGGTTTTGCCGGTTCTTTTGGAATTCTTCTTCTTTTTAGTATTATAGTTTTTTGTGGACTTGAAGTTTCCAAATTCTGCAATGATTTATTTGAAAAGATTTTAGCATTTGGAATAAGCACTTCTTTTGGGACTCAGTTTTTATTACACGCAGGTGTTGTTCTATCTATTCTACCACAAAAAGGAACAACTCTTCCCTTCTTCAGTGTGGGAGGTTCTTCTCTTTTAGCAAATTTAATCTCACTTGGAATTCTACTAAAAATTTCTGAAAATATAATAAATCAGGACCATTCAAAGGATATAGAAGAAACAATTTTAAAATTAAAATGAACTTGAAAGGAATTGTTTTTGATGGTGATGGTGTTTTATTTGATACAGAAAAATTGCATGTAATTGCATGGAAAACCATCTTCAAATTTCATAACATTGAACTGACAGAAGACGACTTTGCTGAAGGAGTTGGTGTTGAGGACAGGGTTTTTTTAAAAAATTTAAAAAAGAAAGGGAAAATTAAAAAAATTTTTAAAATAGAAGAATTGGTTTCAGAAAAAAATAAGCAGTTGCTTAAAATTGTGAACAAAAAGAATTTAGGAGTTTCTGAAGAAACAAAAAAAATACTTAAATTTTTAAAAAACAAATACAAAATTGCACTTGCTTCAAATTCTGAAAAAAAATTTGTTTTAAAGGTACTTAAAATTTCAGATATATATAAATTTTTTGACCTTGTAATTACAAGAAATGATGTTAAGAAACCAAAACCATTTCCTGATATATATACCGAGGTTTCCAGAAAATTGAAAATACCTGCAAAAAATATAATTGCTTTTGAGGATTCTGAAACAGGAATTATCTCGGCAAAATCAAGTGGAATTTTCTGTGTTGCTCTTCCTTCTACTCAACCACTTGAAAAAATTAAAATTGCTGATATAATCATACACAAATTAAGTTTAAATAATGTAAAAAAGGTGATAAAAATTTTTGAGGAGAAAAATGAAAGTTAAAAATATAGAATCGGAAAGAATAAGAAATTTACCAATTTATATGTTTCAAGCAATAAATGCAAAAAAATTACAATTAAGAAGAGAAGGAAAAGATATTATTGATTTTGGTATGGGAAATCCTGATAAACCACCACCCGCACCTGTGATAGAAAAATTAAAAGAAGTTTTGAAAGATCCAAAGGTTCACAGATACAGTGCTTCAAAAGGAATTTTTCACTTAAGAAAGGAAATAGCGAACTGGTACTTAAAAAGATTTGGAGTTAAACTTGATCCTGAAGAAGAAGTAGTTGTCTGTATCGGTTCAAAGGAAGGGATAAGCCATCTTGCTCTTGCAATTTTTGATAAAGGGGATGTTGTTCTTATACCAAATCCTACTTATCCAAGCCATCTTTACAGTGCAATTATTTCAGGAGCGACAATATATGATTTACCACTAAAAAAAGAGAACAATTTTATTCCTGATCTCAATCAACCAATTTATGACAGATTTCCTAAACCAAAAGCAATGATTTTAAGTTATCCTAATAATCCCACAACACAAATTGTTGATATTGATTTTTTTAAAGATGTTGTGAAATTTGCAAAGAAAAAAGACCTTATTATTATACATGATATTGCTTACTCAGAAATATATTTTGAGGATAAGGATAGACCACACAGTTTTCTTGAAGTAAATGGAGCAAAAAGTATTGGGATAGAATTTTATTCTCTTTCAAAAACATATAATATGGCTGGTTGGAGGGTTGGTTTTGCCGTTGGAAATAAATATGTGATAAGAGCATTGACTAAATTAAAAAGTTATTATGATTATGGGATTTTTACTCCAATTCAGGTTGCTGCAATATGTGCCTTAAGATTGGAAGAAAAATATATAAATGAAGTGAGGGAGACATATAGAAAAAGAAGAGATGTTATGGTTGAAGGACTGAATAGAATTGGATGGAATGTTGAAAAACCAAAAGCAACTTTATATATATGGGCAGAGATTCCTGAAAAATTTAAAAAAATGGGTTCAATGAAATTTTCCTTATATCTCCTTGAAAATGCCCATGTTGCAGTTTCTCCAGGTGCTGGCTTTGGAAAATATGGAGAAGGATATGTAAGATTAGCACTTGTTGAAAATGAACACAGAATAAAACAGGCAATCCGTTCTTTAAAAAATTTAATTAAAAACAAAAAATAAAACTATATAGATAAAAATCCTTTTAAAAATTTTGAGATATACGCATCTTCATTTGAATAATCAGAAACAATCTTTGCAATTTTTTTAACCTTCTCTTTTGCATTTACGGGAACGACTGAAATTCTTGCATATAAAAGCATTTCAATATCATTTTCTCCATCTCCAAAAGCAATTATTTCATCGGGTTTTATATTGTAATATTTGGCAAGTGCTTTTAAAGCAATTCCTTTATTCACCCCTTTATTCATGAATTCAAGATATTCTGGATTTGTTTTTACAATATTCAAACTTTTACCAAAAAGTTTTTTGAAATATCTGTACTGGAAATCTCTCGTCCTTTTAATATTCTCATTTTCAGTATCTGTTATTAAAATAAGTTTTGTTGGTTTTTTATTTTTAAAATTTTCTAAACTATCAACAAAAAAATATTTTGCACCTGTCTGTTTTGAGTAAATATCAACATATTTTTTTAACAATGGGTCATTCACAGCATAAAGAGTATCATTATAGTAGAAATTAAGAAGGAATTTGTTCTCCAAACAATAATTAATTATAAACTTTGAGTACTTTAAAGGAACAGGATTATGATAAATTATTTTTCTTTTTTCTTTTTCTGTTAATCTGACCATTGCACCATTATAAACAATAAGAGGAGTATCAATTCCAAGAATTTCTGAATATACAGAAACACAATCAGTCATTCTTCCTGAAGCAAGAACAACAATGCCACCGGATTTATAAAATTTTTTTAAGGTTATTTTATCTTCTTTATTAATTTCTCCTTTATTGTTAAGTAGAGTCCCATCAAGATCTATCGTAAGTAATTTTATCATTTTGTCAGATTTAAATTTTATCTTTTTTTATTCTGCATAATTTCTGCTCTCTTTAAATATTCTTTATAGGTTACAAGTTTAAATTCTTTTATTATTTTTTCTATTGATATTTTTCTATCAACAACTTCTATTGTAAAAATCGCTTCATCCCCAAAAGTTTCTAGTTTCACTCCATCCTTATATTTTTCAATTATTTTTCTTACTTTATCTCCCTGGTAATCCCAGTGAAAAACAGTTCTTTCAAGATTTATATCTGACCATACCCAGTATGAAAATCTGTCTGTTTTTACCAACCATCTTCCAGTATTATCTATTATTCCAGAATTTAAAGACCATATACCAGCAACTATAAAAACCTGATATAAAAGAGATATTGAATTTAATATTTTACCTGCAGGATATGCTGAAGAAAAAACAAGTAATTTTGCTCCATTATTCACCTGATATTTTAAGTCATAATGCCAGTTTGCATCAAAACAAATAAATGCACCAATTTTACCAAATTCTGTTTCAATTGGTTTCTGATCCTTTCTTCCAGAATAAATACCTTTCTCTATTTCTCCTTCTGTTGGATGAATTTTATCATATTTTCCTACTATATCTCCTTTCCTGTTTACAAAAAAACAACTATTATAAATTTTTTCATCAACTAAATCATAACTTGACCCACAAACCCAGCAATTTGTCTTTCTCGCAATATATTTTAAAAACTCTTTTATCTTTTCCCATTTTCCAAAATCTCTTTTTTCAAATTCAATACCAACATATGCAAAAACCTCAGGTAAGACAACAAGGTCAGGATTTATATTTTTTATATCCTTAAAAATATTCTCAATATAAGATAAATTATCTTCAATCTTTCTTACTTTTCTGTATTCATATGCCATAGAAATAGCAACAGTTCGCATACTTTCTCCTTTTTAGTTTTTATATTACCAGTAAATAAACTTTGTAAAAAGATTTTTTTCAACAGGTGTAAGTTTCTCAACATCAGATATAATATATCTATCCTCAAAAATATCTATTAAAAGTTTACCCTTCTTACCAATGTCAATTGCCTTACTCCTTTCCCATCTCAAGTAAAACTCTTTCTCGCCTTTATCTGTCTCTACTTTAAAAAGAAGAAATCCAAATTTCCATTTAATATCTAAAATTCTGGTTATTTCATAATAAAAATAATGTTTATTAAGTGTTTCTATTATCAACTTTTTTTCCTCTTCAGGAAAAACAGAAATATTCTTAATTATTCCTATTTCTTCTATTTCACCCGTTTCTTTCTGATAGAAAATTGAAATGAAATTATAGGGATTGGTAACAGGGAAACATGAAACTGCAAAAACACTCTTATAAAGAATTCCATCTTCTATTAAAAAAAGATTAATTGTATTGAATTCTCCTTTTAAAATTTTAATATTATCCGGGGTCAAATATTCTTTTTTAATTTCCATGTATCAATGCTCCATCAATACTTGAAAGTTGTGTCTGCATAACAATAAGATTATAGTATATACCTCTTTTTTCCATTAATTCATTATGATTTCCAATTTCTGCAATTCTTCCATTATCTATAACAATAATTTTATCAGATTCTTTTAAAGTTGAGAGACGATGAGCAATAATAATAGTAGTTCTGCCCTTCCAGAGTGAAGATAAAGCATCCTGAATTTTTTTCTCCGATTCTGTATCAACAGAAGATGTTGCTTCATCAAGAATCAGAATAGGAGGGTCACATAAGACTGCCCTTGCAATTGTTATTCTCTGTTTTTCCCCACCAGAAAGTCCTGCACCTCTCTCTCCAAGTAAAGTATCATAACCGTTTGGAAATTTCATAATGAATTCATGAGCATTGGCAACTTTCGCTGCATTGATAATTTCCTCAAAAGTAGCATCTGGCTTTCCATAGGATATATTTTCAGAAATTGTTCCTCTAAATAAAAAAGGTTCCTGTAATACAAGTCCTATATGTTTCCTCAATTCATATGAAGGTATATCTTTTAGATTTTTTCCATCTATTAAAATTTCTCCTTCTTGAACATCATAGAATTTACATAATAAATTAACAAGAGTAGTTTTCCCACTCCCACTCCTTCCAACTATTCCGACTATTTCCCCAGGTTCTATTTTAAAACTCACATTTTTTATAACAGGTTGATACGGGTCATAACCAAAAGTTACATTTCTAAATTCAATTTCACCTTTAATTTTCATAAGTTTCACTGCCCTTTTTGGTTCTTTAACCTGTGGTTCAGTATCAAGAACTTCAAAAATTCTATGACTGGCGGTTGTAAAATTACTGAACCAGGTTGATAAAAGGGTAAGATTTGTTAAAGGTGAATAAAACATACCAATATAACTCAAAAAAGCCATTAATTCACCAAGAGTTAATTTCCCCTCAAGAACATTTTTACCTCCAACATACCATATAATCAAACCACCTAAACTGAAGAGAAAAGCCATGAGTGGATTGAAAACAGAAATGTTTATATTGACTGTCCTGACCGAATCCTTTAATTTATCAGCGTAGAAAGTAAATCTATTAAATTCTTTTTCTTCCTGAGAAAATGCCTTTACTGTTTTTATTCCAGAAAGAACATTATTCAAAAATGTTGAAAGTTTTGCCTGACTATCCCAGACCTTATAATATTTTGGATAAACACCACGCCAGAATATAAGGGTTCCAATCACTACAAATGGTATAGGTATCATAACATATAAAGCAAGTAACCAGTTTATTGAAAAAAGCATAATACCTATTCCAATTAACATAAATATATTTAAGAGGAAACCCTGTCCTGCCTGAGTTACAAAACCATGAAATGCTTCAACATCAGAAGAAAATCTTGTCATTATAGTTCCAACTGAATTTATGTCGTAGTAACTCAAAGACAATTCTTCAAGTTTTTTGAATAATTTTTTTCTCAAATTATTTGTAATCAGTGTCCCGACAGAAGTGGATATAGTTCCTACAAGCATATTAATCTGGGCACGGAAAAATTCAGCACTGACAAGTATAATTACAAGATATGGAAGCCAGTCAACATGTTTTCGGGTGGTTAAAACTTCATCTACAAGAATTTTTGTAATTCTTGGAGGTATTAAACTTAAGGCAACTCCTATAACCATTAAAAAGAAAATAATAAAAATCCATCCAATATGCTCAGAAAGTAAAGAAAAAACTCTTGATAATATTGCTCCCTGTTTTAAACAATTTGGACATGTGGACTCTTCCGTCTGCAAAGGGAATCCACATTTCTGACATAAAAATGGATGGGGTTGATTTAATATATCATTGGAAACAGGTTGTCCTGATTTTAAATTTTGTACCTGGGTTATAAAACGAGAAAATTTATATCTGTTTGAATTTGTGAACCTAAATATGTCAATAAAATATCCATCTATTTTAATTTGAAAAAAAGCACTTCCAACCGTCTGTCGTATATTAAAAGATTCTATCCTTTTTAAATCAAAAGAAATTTTTTCCTGAAATCCTTTTTCAGGAATTATATAAAGTTTATCAGATGTAGCAACAATCCTAATTTTTGCAGGATTGCCGAATAAATCAAGGTCTGCTTCTGTTTCCAGTTTTATATCCTTTATTTCTTCCATTTTCTTTAGAATTTTCCGAGTTTTTAATTTTTAAATATTATACCAGATATTCTTGAAAAATATAAAAGAGTGTGATAAATTTTAATAATCTCAAACATCTTTTTAAAATTGTTAGTTTTTTTGTTTAAAATAAAGGAAATGAAATGAAAATTGAAAAATTTTACAGGATAATAAAAATTGACTGGTCACATTTTTTGAAAAAATTAGTTTTTACATTTATTATTTGTTTTTTCTCTTTTAAATTAAACTGTGAAGTTTTTTCTGGATATCCTGAATTAAAAATATTTGGAGAGGATTTTTTTGAAAATTACACCCCACTTTTAAAAACCCACCAGTTACCTTTAAGTGATGATTATATTTTAGGACCTGGAGATACACTTATTATCAATGTGTGGGGATTTTTTGAACAGGAGTATCAAAAAGAAGTTGAAACAGATGGAAGTATTTTTATTTCAGGGATTGGTAAAATTTATCTTGCGGGAAAACCACTGAAGGAAGTCAAAAAAATAATTGAGGATAAATTCTATAAAAAATATAAGAATATTCAGGTCTCTGTTTCGGGAGGGAAAATTAGAACAATTAATATTTATATTCTTGGAGAAGTTAAAAAACCAGGAGTTTATGAAATTTTTCCTTTTTTAAACATAATAGATGTAATTGCCATAGCAGGTGGTCCAAATAAAAATGGTAGTTTAAGAAGAATTGAAATAATTAAAAATGATGGAGGAAAAGAACTTATTGACATCTATCCAATTCTTCTTAAAGGTGAAAAACCAAAAGTTTTTCAATTCCAGAGCGGAGACACTGTTTTTGTTCATCAATCAGAAAATCTTGTCGGAATTACAGGTGGAGTACGAAGACCTGCAATATATGAATTGAAAAATATGGAATTAAAAGAATTGATTGATTTATCAGGTGGTTTTTTACCGGTTGCAGATATTTCTCATATTCAAATTGAAAGAATTGATAAAGAAAAAGGGAGAGTGTTAATTGATATAAAGGAGAAAGATATCTTAAATCTCTCTTTAAAAAATTTTGATGTAGTAAAAGTTCCATTATTAAGTTCTCAATCTTTTTATCAGGTTTCAATAACAGGTGCTGTAAAAACACAGAGAGTTTATGGATGGAAAGAAGGGATTAAAATAAGTAATATTTTAAAAAAAGATGATTTATTACCATTTGCTGAAACAGAAAAAGCAGAAATTATAAGAATTGAAAATGGATATAGAAAAATTATTTCTTTTTCTCCTGAAAAACTTTTTTCAGGAGATACAAATAATGATTTAAATCTTTTACCTCAGGATAAAATTGTAATTTATTCAAAAGAAAGACCTGAAAAAAAAGTTGTAATTACCGGAGAAGTAAAGTACCCTGGAGAATATGTAATTGAAAGTGGAGAAAAAATAAGCAACATTATAAAAAGAGCAGGTAATTTTACTTCTTCTGCTTATCCAAAAGGAATTGTATTTTTAAGGGAATCGGTGAAAAAACAAAAAGAAGAAGAAATAGAAAAACTATTAAAAGAAAAAAGAGAAACATTGAATTCTGCATTAAAAACTGCTCAAAACACAGAAGAAAAACAGGTAATTGAAAAAACTTTAATAGCGGTTGAAAAACTTGCAGAAGTTAAACCACAGGGAAGAATAATCATAAAAATGGATGATTTTGAAAAATTTGAAAATAGTGTTTATGATATTTCTCTTGAAAACGGAGATATTATTTATATACCCAAAAAACCTGTATATGTTTCAGTAGTTGGAGAAGTCAATAATCCAGCAAATGTATTGTATGAACCTGATTTAACTCTGAATGATTATATTCAAAAGACAGGTGGCTTTACAAAAGATGCTGATAGAAAAAGTATTTTTATTGTTAGAGTTGACGGTTCAAGTGATAGAAATTTAGAAAAAATCAGTGAAGGAGACACCATTATTATTCCTTTTGAACCAAGAGGAGAGAAATTAAGATTCATTAAAGATATAATGCAAATTTTCTATCAAATAGCGGTTGGAGTAGGAGTGTTAATAAAATGAATAGAGAAAAAGTAAAAAATGGAATTTTAAAGGGAAGTCCTATAAAAAGACATATAATTTTACTTATTCTAACATATATCGCGGTAATAAACCTTACAGTGCTCTTTTATTTAATTACACCTAAATATTACAGAGCAACATCTACTATTTTGCAACCTCCTGAATCAGAAGTCAGTTTATCTTCCTCACAAACAGCAAAATTTTCAAAAGAACCCCTTTCTCTTATAAGAACAAATACAGAACTTTTTTTCTCCATCCTTAACAGTAGAAGGATGAAAGACGATATAATTGAGAAATTTAATCTCAAAAAACATTACGGTGTATCAAATGATGATGAGGCAATAGAAATACTTAATGAAAGAACTAACATTTTCTTAACAAAAGATAAAGTAATTCAAATAGATGTTATTGATAGAGACCCGAAAATCGCCGCAGGAATAGCAAATTTTTATACAGAAAACCTTGATTATTTAATAAAAGAATTAACAATTACCACAGCAAAACAAAACAGGATATTCATTGAAAAAAGATTGAAAGAAACAACTGAACTTATTGAGGAATTGGAAAAACGACTAACTACAATTCAGAATACCAATAAACTTGTTATTGACCAGGATTTAACTCAAATATCACAAACAGGCGGTAAACTTATGGAACAACTTATAAATAAACAACTTGAACTTGAAAAAGAAAGACAGATTTTAGATGATAAAGACCCTAAAATTATAATGCTTAAAAATGAAATAAAAGAAATACAATCTTCTCTTGCAAAATTACTTGGCTCTCAGGATGAATTAACAAGAATTTTAAGAGAATTAAAAGTTCAGGAATCTCTATATAATTTTCTCACTTCAAAAATGGAAGAAGCAAAAATAGAAGAAACAAGAGATACTCCTGTTGTTCAGATTCTAGATAAAGCAAAAGTTCCTTATAAGGTTTACAAACCTGATATAAAATTTATATTACTTCTTGTAAGCAGTATTATAGGCGGAATTGGATTTCTAATTATATTTTTTGACTTCTTAAGATTTCTTGGAACTATATAGGAAAGGTTTTTATGGATAGAAGAATATGTGCTTATTATAATTACAAAGGAGATGTTTTTGTTGAAGAAGAACCTATTCCTGAATTGAAAGAAGGGGAAATTCTTGTTAAAGTTGAGGCAAGTTTAATAAGTCCCGGAACAGAAATAGGTGGAATTAGAAACTTACGAATCTCCCCTGCTCCAACAAAATTTGAGAAAAGAAGATTTGGATATGCTAATTCAGGAGTAATAGTTGAAATAGGTAAAAAATGTAAAGGATTTAAAATAGGTCAGAGAGTTGCCTGTATGGGTTCTGGATATGCTTTACACACAAATTATGCCTGTATTCCTCAGAATTTATGTTTTCCATTACCTGATGAATTAAGTTTTGAAGAAGGAACTTTCTGCCATTTATCTGCAACTGCACTCTGGGCTGTCAAAAGAGGAAAACTTGAAATAGGGGAAAATGTTGTAGTGGCAGGTTTGGGAATTATAGGTCAGATTGTCAGTCAGTTATCTAAACTTTCAGGATGTCATGTAATTGGGTGGGATAAATATGATTTAAGAATGGAAAAAGCAGTCCAGAATGGTATAGATAGAGTGATTAATATTGAAAAAGAAGATTTAGTCAGACAAACAATTGAATTTTCAAGAAATTACGGAATAGATACAGGATTTATCTGTTTTGGTGGAGAAGCAACTGAAACTATAAAATTACTTGTTGAAACTATGAAGACAGCACCGGATACACATAAAATGGGAAAGATAGTCATTGTTGGATTGGTTTCTGTAAATTTAAATTTTCCAGTTTATTTAGGAAATATTGATATACTTTCATCTTCAAGGACTGGACCTGGTTACCATGATGAAAAATGGGAATACGGAGAAGATTATCCACCAGTTTTTGTTCAATGGAGTACAAAAAGGAATGTTGAAGAAATTTTAATTTTCATAAAAGAAAAAAGATTAAATGTTAAATCACTTATAACAGATATTTTCCCATTAACAGAAATAGCATCAGCATGTGAAAAATTAATAAATCATCCAGAAAAAACCTTAGGTGTGATATTAAAACCATAAAAAGGAGGGAATATGAGATTTCAGAAAGATACTCTCTCAAATGAGGACTTGAAAAAACTTGAAGATTTAAGAAAAAATTGCATAAGAGATATTCTAACAATGACAACAATTGCAAATTCAGGCCATCCCGGAGGAGCAATTTCTTCTCTTGATATTTATCTTATTGTTTTTTCTTATGCAAATATTTCACCTTTAAAA
>Ga0116166_1000837_pt1 | contig 28964 bp, 19 predicted proteins | sample AD_JPNMR2_MetaG_FD_89884 | JGI IMG/M metagenome (GOLD analysis project Ga0116166, IMG submission 89884) | Active sludge microbial communities of municipal wastewater-treating anaerobic digesters from Japan - AD_JPNMR2_MetaG | ecosystem: Engineered > Bioreactor > Anaerobic > Digestate | place...
ACCCCGGCATCGGGCCCGGAGAGCTCTGCAGAAACAAAGGACCGGCCTGTATCCGCCTCGAGCGAGAGAACTCCCCTCTCCCTCTCGAAGCCTACCCGGCGCGCCCGGATCGGCCGCATCCTTTCCGCCATGGTCCCTCACCCCTTACCGCGACCCAGTGGCACGTTCCCAACAGCATCCTTTTCACCGGCCTGAAGTATAGCACAGCGGTCCCACCTTGTCAACCAATATTCATGCGCGATGCGCCATCCGCGCCGCTACGTTTAGCAGGCACGCCCATCGGAAAACACCCGATGGGGAGTGATACCGACAGCAGATCTGGGTCTGCGATTCGGAATGGCGCCTCCATCCGGGAGGGCGGCGTTCCGGAGCTGGAACCGGTATGAGTTGCGACGCTTCCCAGGGAGGGAAACCGGAAAATGGCTGAGAGAGAGAGAGGCGAGGACATCCGCATCACCCCCGAAACCGGGCAGGTGGGCGGTGTGGCGCCCGCCGCCGTCATGCCGGCCGTCGGTGCTGACCGGGTTCGCTGGGGCCCAATCTGGGCAGGTCTGCTCGTCGCCATCGCCACTCAGATGATCCTGAGCTCGTTGGGTCTGGCGATCGGGCTCTACTCCATCACCCAGACGGCGGCCGGGGCGTTGGGCATCAGCTGGAGCGCGATCGGACTGTGGTCCGCTATCTGGGCGTTGATCTCGCTCTTCCTTGGCGGCTGGGTGGCTGCACGACTGGCTTCGGCAACGACGACTGCGAGCGGCGCGTGGCATGGCGTGATCGTGTGGGCACTCGCGCTGGTTCTCGGCACGCTGCTGACAGCCATTGGCGTCACCGGAGTGCTGGGCTACCTGCCATCGCGAGTGCTGACCACACCGGGGGTGACCCCGACCGATATCGCGAGCAACGCGTGGGGCTTCTTCATCGGGGCTCTGCTTGGGCTGGCCGCAGCGGCTTGGGGCGGCTCGGTGGGGAAGCGACGAGAGGGCACCGAAGCCTAGCCAGCGCGCCACACCCACGAGAGAGAAGCGGGCTGGCTGGCCGCGCGGCACCTGCGAAAGATGGCGGGGGCACGTTGGCCCCCGTTCTCCTCGCCGGGTGACGCCCGGACCAGCCCCCGCCTCTCTCCATTGCGGCCGGGGAGAGTTCGAGATTCCGAGGTCGGCGGCAGCGTGAGCTATGCCGTGACCTCCAGTGCCATCAGATCGGCGGCGATCACCGTGTTTGGAAAGACGGCCTGCGCTTCCGATAGCAGGGGAGCGGGATCGCCATAGCGGGGGCTGATGTGCGTGAGCGCCAACTGGCGCGCGCCGGCGCGCGTCGCGATCTCCGCCGCCTCGCGCGCCGTGCAATGTCCTTTCGCATGGGCATCCTCGGCACGGTCGTGCGCGAAGGTGGCCTCATGGATCAAGAGATCCGCGTCCCGGGCGAGCGCAATGGCCTCATCTGAGGGCCGGGTATCGGTGCAATAGGCCACGCGCAGGCCGCGACGGGCCGGGGCCACCACCTGAGTCGGCTCCACGGTGGCGCCGCTAGAAAGGGTCACCGACTCGCCCCGCTTCAGCCGGCCCATCATCGGCCCGTCCGGCACGCCCAGGGCGCGCGCGCGAGCAACATCCAGAGCCCCCGGAACAGGCGCCTCGACCAGCGCGTAGCCAAGGCAGAACGCGCGATGGTCCAGGGGCCGACACTCGATCTGATAACCATCGCCGCGCGCCACGGTCTCCGCCGCGCCATGTTCAAAGAGACGTAGCTCGTAGCCGATGTGTGCCTCGACCAGGCGCAGGACCGCCTGAATCAGCGCCGCGATGCCGGGTGGCCCGTGAATCTCCAGGGGAGTGGCTCGCCCGCCGAGTTGCAGGCTCATGAGAAACCCGGGCAGGCCCAGAACATGGTCGCCATGTAAATGGCTGATGAAGACGCGCGAGAGCCGCCCCGGGCGGAGGCCCGCTTTTCGAAACTGAAGCTGGGTGCCCTCGCCGCAATCGAAGAGGAACAACTCGGGGCCGCGCCGGAGCGCGAGCGACGGCAGGCCGCGCGCCAGGGTGGGCGCGCCGGAGCTGGTACCCAGGAAGGTGATCCGGGCATGTCGCGCGGCGTGTCGGCCGGTCAACGGCACCTCCCTTGCTTCTCCCGCGTGGCCGGCCCGGCCACGGAAGCCTTCTTCAAATTGCAGCAGAACGACCGGGAGCAGAGCGCAAGCGCCTGTTCTCAGATCACGCCTTCCAGTTTCAGCTTGGCGCGGATCTGATCCAGCTCTTCCAGGGCAGCGTTGCGGTCGAACGTCTCCCGCAAAGACTCCGGGAGCATGCTGCGCGCGGAGCATTCGGTGAGCGCCAGGAGCTCCATGTAGCGGATCATCTCCTCGTTGCGCGCCTGGATGAAATCGTCCAGCGCCGCCAGGAGGTGTTGTTGCGTCACCGCCGGCGCCTTCTCCTCGGCAGCGAGCTCGTCGGCGCTCAGGACGATCGACTCGATATCCGCTCCGGAAAACCGATCGGTCGCGTCGATGATCGGCTGCCAATCGGAGACGTCGTAGGGAATGCCTTGTTTCTTAAAGATGGCCTGAAAGACCATCGGGCGCATCTTGTCTTCCAGATAAAGGAAAGGAATGATCTGGTCGATTCGCCCACGGCGCTTCATCGCCACGTCGATCAGATCCAGGCGGTTGCTCGTGAAGATGAAGATGATCCGGCCGCGGTGAGCGGGATCGCCCATAAAGCGGATTTTCTGCGCCCAGAGCCGCTTATCCACCTCGGAGTCGGTGTGGTTGCCGCGCGAGCCCTCGGATTGGTCTGCTTCATCCACGATGACGATGACGGGGGCCATCGCCTCGATCAGGCGGAAGACGTATTCCTGATTGCGCTCGCTGGAGCCCACCCACATTTCGCGTGCTTCCTTGAGGATCACGCAGTTGACGCCCGATTCCTTGGCGAAAGCGAAGGCCACCGCCGTCTTGCCCGTTCCGGGGGGGCCGCCGAAAGCCAGCGCCATTGGCACGCGCTTGGTATCGCCCTCGCGCATGTAGCGGGCGATCTTCATCAGGCGCTCCTTGATATACTCCAGGCCGCCGATGCTGTCCAGGCCGTGCTTCGGCTCCACCACCTCCAGGAGGCCCGCCGACTCATCCTGGAGAATCTCCTTCTTCGTATCGCGCACCAGCTCATAGTCGATCGCCCGGGACTCGCGCCGTGCCAGCTTGTGAATGTTATACAGATTCTGGCGGTTCAGGCCGGCGGTCAACCCTGCCAGGCGCTCGAGCGGCATCTCTGGGGAGACCGTCGCGCCCTGGCGCTCGATGAGGTAGCGCAGGTAGGCAAGACGCTCCTCATGATCCGGGCGAGGGATCTGTTGCAAGTCGATCTGGGGCGCCGAGCGGAGGTTCTCATGCACATCGCCCAACTTCGAGGCGATGAGGATGACGATCGTATCCGACTGCTCGAGCAGATACTGATTGGAGGCCCAGCGCTGGAGCGTCGTCACGTTCTGCCGGTCCTCGGCCGAGAGGAAGGAGATCTGCCCGGCGGGCGCCACCGTCTCCAGGTAGTCGATCACCACGGCGATGCTCGCCTTAGGGGCCTTCAATGCCGTCTCGATCAGGCCAAGGACGACAGAGGCCTGCTTGGGGATCGGCTTCAACCCGGCGGCGTACTCCTCGCTGCGCAACCCCGGGAGGGAGAAGAACTTCCGGCGCATCTCCTCCGTGGCGAAGGTGAGGCCCTCGCTCACGTTGTAGAAGACGACAATCTCCTTTTTCCCATCGAAGAAGCGGTAGAAGAACTCCTTCAGGGGGACGTAATCGCCGTTGTAGGGCACCTGATCGAACACATTGAAGTGGATCAGGAAGGTGTTGGCAACTCCGGCCAGGTACTTCTGGCGCAGCTCCTCCGCCCACGGGGGCAATACGCGAGTCGTGGTATCCATTTGGCCGCGTGGCTCCTCACTCACGATTCTATCAGAGGGGTTGGGTCGAGTCAATCGCGGGCGGCGAGGCTCTGGGATTCCGACGTAAGGAGAAGGCCGTCCGCACGCGCGGAGCTCGAAGATCCGCGCTGCTTTCCGGCAAAGCCCCTTCGGGCCTTCTCATCCCAGCCACCGCCGTTTTGAGACATCTGGGAGTATCCCCAACCCAGCCCGGCAGGGCTTCGCTCGCATGCAGCGCGGTGATTTATCGCCGCGCGCCGGGTTGCGCAATGCCTCCGAGGCTTCGGATTCCTTATGTCGAAATCTCAGGGCGAGGCTCCGTCTTGTTATCCACAGATGGCACGATGAACACAGATAGGTGAACATTGCAGAACAGACCGGCTGTGCGAGAGCAAACACCGCCTGCGCCGATTGTCCGTACTTTTACTCATCTGCTATCCGCGGACGATCGATACGCCATGCCGGGCTGGCGCGGTGGAATACCTGAGTGAACTAAGGCGCGCGGCTCGCCGTCCCCCATACCAGTTACCCACTGGGCTTCTGCGGCCCGGCGAACGGCAGAGAGGGAGCGAGGCGCCGTCCCTGCCCAACCGAGCCTGGCTCGTGTCTGGCCTCTCTTCGTGATTCCGGCTGCACCACAGTCCCCATTCGCCATCATAGAGGAGGCAGCGTGCGCGCACTCACAACCGGTCTTGTTTCCGTTGCTCTGGTTCTTCTGGCGCTCCATGCGCCCGTCTCGGCGCAACAGCCGGCCGTGCCCGCGGGCGCAAAGGAGAGCGTGCCCCTGCTGCAACTGGCGCCGCCATCGCCGCACGAGAGCTATCTGCCCTTCCCCGCCCTCGGGCCGGTGGAGCTGGATGAGGCGAATAACGGCATTGGCGTTGCCCAGGAGATCGCCCGGAAGCGCCAGGTGCAGGGACGCGTCCTCTGGATCGATGCCGTCGCCAACCTGGAGCGGATCAACTCGGCTGAGAAGGTCAAGGCGCTCGTGGAACGGATCGCTTCCGTCGGGTTCAACACGATTGTGCTGGATGTGAAGCCGATTGTGGGCGAGACCCTCTACCCCAGCCAGCACGCGAAGCGCCTCACCCGGTGGAACCAGGCGACGCTGCCGTCGGACTTCGACCCGGTCGCGGCGATGGCCGAGGCCTGCCAGGCCGCCAAGATCGGGCTCTTCGCCAGTATGAACACCTTCAGCGAGGGCCACCGCGGCATGTCGAGAGGGCCGGCCTATGAGCGCACCGACTGGCAGACGGTGGTGTGCGAGGCGCAGCTGTGCGTGGTGGATCCCAAGAGCGGCGTGCGTCTCCTTATCAATCCCCAGCCGAACACGCGCGCCGAGGCACTGGACGAGCTGACAGTCTACACCCGTACTGACGTGCTGGCGCCCACGGACGATGCCACCGTCGTGCTCCTGGATGCCTCTCGCAAAGTGATCAGCGTGACGAGCGGCGCTGCCTTCACCCTCGCGGGTCTCTCTCCCCCCTCGGGAGGTGCCATCCTCGTTGGGGAAGGCCAGGCGGGCGCTTTCCTGCGCCGGATCGCTTCGGTTGGGCAGATGCTCCAACTTCAGACGGCTACCCGGTTTGTGCCGATCCTGCAATCGCGCATCCCTGGAGTGCCGGTGTGGGTCAACCCGCACCACCCGGAGGTCCAACAGCGGCTGCTGGAGATGATTACCGAGCTCCTGACGCGCTACCCGCTCGATGGTGTGGTGTTCGACGACCGCCTGCGCTACGCGGCGATCAACGCCGACTTCAGCGAGTCCACCCGGCAGGCTTTTGAGGAGTGGATGGGCCGCGCGATGACATGGCCGGACGATGTGCTCCGCTGCCACGTGAGCTTTCCCGGCATGGCCGTCCGCTGGATCCCGGGTCCCCACATGGATGCCTGGCTGGTATGGCGCGCGCTTCACCTGCGTAACTGGCTGGCGCGGGCTGCGGCCACCGCGCGCACTGCCCGCCCCACCGCTACGGTGGGCGCCTACGTCGGCTCCTGGTACGGCGATTACCCCGCGCTGGGCGCCAATTGGGCCGCCGATGATTTCCAGGCGGGATTCCGCTTCCTCACCGATACCTTCCGCCCCACCGGGTTTGCCGGCCTGCTGGATTGGATCGCGCCCGGCTGCTATTATGGCATGCCTACCATCGCCGATGCCATCCAGCGCGGCTACTCTCCAGGCGCCACCGTGGAGGCAGCCGGGCAGCTTGCCAACCGCGCTGCCAACAGCCAGGCGTGGGTCTATGCGGGCATCGCCCTGGAGAAGTATGACCGCAATCCGGATGGACTGGCGCGCGCCCTCCAGGCGGCAGCGGCGTCCACGCAGGGCGTGATGGTGTTCGACCTCTCGCACCGAATCGACCAGTTCTGGCCGGTCTTCCGGAAGGCGTTCGCGAAGCCGGCTCAGGCCCCGCACGCCGTTCCGGGGCTGCTGGCCGAGGTAAGGCGACTGCAGGCCGAACGCAAAGCCGCTGGGATCGTCGATCCCCCCGTCATTATCCAGAACGGCCTCTCTGGTACCGGCCTGTAGCGCGGCGGGCGCCGTGGTCTCCCCCCGAGGCCACGCGCGCCCCCACCTTCCCCCGTGCCATGCCGAGCAAAACGAAGCATGCCTCGCTCCCAGCGCCTGCAGGAGATCCCAGTAGTCTGCCGGGCGTTGGCTTCCCGCGCATCCTTCCAGAAGCCGGCGCATGTGCAGAACGGCGCGCGAATGGGTAGAACCCAACGGAGCGAGGCTGCCAGCCGCACGACGGCTTCAGGAGACAAGGATGGCACAGGGCTACGTTCTGCACGTGGTGTCTCACACGCATTGGGATCGCGAGTGGTACCTGCCGTTCCAGCGCTTCCGCATGCGCCTGGTGGACCTGATCGACCACCTGCTCGATCTCCTCGACCGCGACCCGGAGTTCCGCTGCTTCCACCTGGATGGGCAGACGCTTCTCCTGGAGGATTACCTGGAGATCCGCCCGGAAAACGAGGAGCGCCTGCGCCGCCATATCCGTGAAGGCCGGCTCCTCATCGGGCCGTGGTATCAACAGAACGACGGGTTTCTCGTCAGTGGCGAGGCGACCATCCGCAGTCTCCTCATCGGGCATCGCATCGCGCGCCACTTTGGCGGCGTGATGAAGGTGGGCTATCTCCCCAACCAGTTCGGGAATATCTCGCAGATGCCCCAGATCCTGCGGGGCTTTGGGATCGAGAGCTGCATCTTCGGGCGGGGTTTTCTGCCCAACGGCTCCTGCATGGAGTTCATCTGGCAGGGCGCCGACGGCTCCCGGGTTCTGGCCAACTCGCTGGTCTTCTCCTACAGCAACCTCGCGCGGCTTCCCGAAGAGCCGGAAGAGGCCCTCGCCGAGCTTCGCCACGCCCGCGATCTCCTGGCGCCGCTCGCGAAGACGCGCCACCTGCTGCTGATGAACGGTGCCGACCACCTGGAGGCGCAGGAAACCCTCAGCGCGATCCTGGAGGCGCTCCGTGCCCGGCTGGATGCCGAGGGAAGTCCCGACGAGGTGATCCATTCGAGCCTGCCGCAGTTCGTGGAGGCCGTGCGTGCGGAGATTCCGTGCAAGGAAGGCCGGCAGGATCTGCCGGTGGTGACAGGCGAGCTGAGAACCGACCGCGACAGGATGGTGCTGGCCGGCACGCTCTCAGCGCGCATCGATTTGAAGCAGGAGAACTGGAGGAGCCAGACCCTCCTGGAGAAGTGGGCGGAGCCGTTCTCGGTCTGGGCCTGGCTGGCGGGCAGCGCCGACCCTCACGCCGCGCTTCGCTATGCCTGGAAGCTGCTGTTGCAGAACCAGACTCAGAATGCCATCTGCGGGAGCAGCATCGACGAAGTGTATGACGAGATGATGCCTCGCTTCCGACAGGTGCAGCAGATCGCGGAGGAGGTCACCGAGCGCAGCCTTGGCTTTCTGGTCGAGAGGATCCACACCGGGCCCGAACCCCCCGGCGGCCCTGCTGCCGCGCTGGTGGCGTTCAACCCCCTCCCCTTCCGCCGGCGAGAGTGCATCGAGGCGGTGGTAGAGTTTCCCCTCGGGCCACCGCGACGCATGCCGGTCGCGCCCGAGGTGGACCTGGCCGAGGGGGGCCCGGATGTGAGCGAGGTGCAGGTGGTGGATCCCGCCGGCGCCATCATCCCGGTGCAGGTTCTGGAGAACCGCCTAGCCACGCGACGGATCCTCTCGGGCAACGATCTGCCGCATCTCCAGAGCGTGCGCCGGATGCGCATCCTCTTCGCCGGCGAGGATCTTCCCGCGTGCGGCTATGCTACCTTCCATATCCTGCCGGCCGGAGTGCAGCCGCCACCGATGCAGACGCTCTCCCCCTCGCTTCACGCGCTGGAGAACGCATCCCTGCGCGTCGATATCGCGCCCAACGGCAGCCTCCACGTCATCGACAAGGATACCGGGCGCGAGTATGGCGGCCTCCTTGTCTTCGAGGACGGTGGCGATGCCGGCGACCTGTATCACTATGTGCAGCCGGTGCAGGACCGGGTCTTCACCACGCTGGGTTCGGCACCCCGAATCTCGCTCGTGGAAGACGGCCCGGTGCGCTCCACCTACTGCATCGAGCACACGCTGATGCTTCCGGAAAACCTGAAAGCGCGCACAGCCGGGGATGGCCACACTATGCCGTGCCGGATCACCTCCTATATCGCGCTGTGCATCGATTCTCAGCGCGTCGAAGTGACGACGGTGGTGGAGAACCAGGCGTGCGATCACCGGCTGCGGGTGCTCTTCCCCACGGGGGCGCACACCGATCTCTCGCGTGCCGAGGGGCCGTTTGACGTGCTCAAGCGCCCGGCAGCGCTCCCCGCGGAATGGATCGGTGGTTCGCCCTGTCGCCCGCAGCACTCGTTCGTCGATGTGAGCGATGGTCAGCGCGGCATCGCCATTCTCAACCAGGGCCTACCCGAGTACGAGGTGAAGCGCGATGTGGACCGCACCATCGCGCTCACCCTCCTGCGCTGCGTCGGGCGGCTCAGTGATGGCGATGATGCTCCCGGGATCGACCCGACGCCCGGCGCCCAGTGCCTCGGGCGGCACGTCTTTCGCTACGCCCTCATGCCGCACGCCGGCTCCTGGGAAGCAGCGCGCATCTGGGAGCAGGCCCACGCCTTCAACGCGCCGATTCGACCCGTGCAGACCGATCAGGCGGATGGCGACCTTCCCGCCAACGCCTCCTTCGTGGAGATCCGCCCGGCCCACCTGGTCCTGAGCGCCATCAAGCGTGCCGAGGATGAGGACGCCCTTGTGCTCCGCTTCTACAACATCACCAACGCAAACGCCGCCGGCGAGGTGATCCTCCACTTCCCCATCCGCGCCGCCTATCGCGCGAATCTGAACGAGGAGAAGGCCCAGCCACTGGATGTGAACGATGGCCGGCGGATCCGCGTGCCGGTCCGTGGCAAGGAGATCGTGACGCTCCTCCTCTACCGGTAGCCGGGTGCCCCCGCGCTCACTCGCCTCGTGCCACTCGGTCCATATGATAGATGAGGCGAGGGGTCCAGCGGAGGTGACTGATGGAGCGGATGCCTCCATCGAAGGCGGCCTTCATGGCGCGCATGGCGATATCGGCATACTGCCTGTCACCCCCGAGGCGGTAGGCGTAGAAGAGCATCCCCGCGGTCATGTCGTTGTTGGCGATGTAGCCCTTCATCTTCGGGCAAGAGGTGTAGCGGAAGCCGTTGGCATCCTCCACCCAGAGCTCCGCAACCACCTGCTTCGCTCCGCCAAGGAGCGCCTGGGCAACGCGCTGATCCGACGTCTCCCGGTAGTACTCTGCCAGACCGTTCGCGAGCACGCCCATCATGAAGTTCGCCTCGCCGCGATGCCGGGGCATGCAGTAGCAGTGGCCGGGCACCATCTGGCGGTGCCAGCCGCCGCCGGGCGTCTGCCGCTCCAGGGTGCGCTCGACGATAATCCGCGCGGCATTCAGGTAGTAAGGGTCGTTCGTGAGCCGGTATGTCGCCAGGGTAAGCAGGAGGTGCCAGCCATTGTCGCGGCAGTTGCTGTAGTCGTAGTTGTTCAGGTAGGCGCCGCCATAGTAATCCGCCACGAGCGCCGCGTTCTCGGCTGCCGTTGGGTCGCCGCTCAGGAAGTACCAGTCACAGAAGCCCTCGGTCCAGGTGTGGCTGGGGGTGAAGCCGCCTCCGGGGATGCCGCTCCCCTCATACTGCTCGCGGAAGTAGCCCCCGGTATGCCCCATCGCATGGATCCACACGCCGCCCGCTCTCGGACCGTGGTGACAGGTATCCACGTCGATGGCGTGACGCGCCGCCCGGTCACCCAGGAAGTACCACCGCCGGTCGCCCGTGCGGATGAACTGCAACAGGAAGGCGTGGTGGTGGTCATACTCGCCGTTCGACCAGTTCACCTTGCGCTCGCCAAACTGGTCCCCGAAGTTCAGCAGGCCATAGCCGCGCGTGGCATCCCGATGGCGCAGGTAGTTTTCATAGACCCCCTCGCATACCTTCTCATACTCCGGGGAGCGCCCGGCGGTGGCGGGGAGGATCTCGCCGAAGACGAGGGTATCGCAGTAGCGCTCCGGGGTGCAGACGGCGATGAGCGGCTCCTGGAACGCCTGCGACACGTGCCGGGCCGCGTCGCCATCCGCCTGGCCCGGATGAAATGCCAAGAGGAGGTCGTGCTGCTTCTGCACACCACGGCGCACGCGATACTTTCCGCGCATCAGCGCGAAGTAGAGCTTGATCTCGTCCAGCTTGCTGCACCCATCGTAGGTACCCTCGGGGAAATCCGGGCAGAGATCGATCTTCAGCCCCTCCGCGTCGACGCCGATTCCCTTCGGATAGAGCTGCCAGAAGTCGCGCACGGCGGCCGTCACTCCCCACCGGCCGTTGCTCAGGTCGATCCAGCCGTCCGCGCGTTCGGTCTTCACCCCCGCCGGCGCGGCCGGCTCCAGCGTGTAGGAGTCATCCCGGAGCTGGCGCAGCGAGAGAGCGTCTCGCCCTTCCCGCTCCTGGCCATGTCCCAGGCCAATCCGCCACGACCACTCCTCCCGCGCCGCGAGCGGGAACTCCAGGCCAATGCGCTCGAACTCGACAAACTCCTCGCCGGGATCATCCGCGCCCCACGTGTGATGCACACGCACCATCGCCGAGCCGGCATGGAAGACAAACCGGGTCGTGTAGGCGAACCACGGCTTCCCTTCCCCGCTCTGGTAGCTCCCCGTCACCTTCACCACCGCGCGCACGGGACCGCTCTCCTCGATCTCAATCCGACGCGGCGCGTGGAGGGTGGTGTAGGAGACAGCTTTCGTATCGTGCAGGCGGGCGCTGATCGGCAGGTCGCCCGTCAGGCTCTCATCCGAGGTAAAGGTGCCATCGGCGTTGTGGTCATACCACACGGCGATGGGAAAGCCGGACCGGGTTCGCTCGAACTCGACGCGGAGCGGGCCCGTCTCCACCTGAAGCGTATCGCCCTTCCAGACGCAGGCGAGGGGTGTCCGCGCCGGTGCGCGGCTTACCTGGGTGCCGTACTCCAGCGTATGGGTTGCGGTTTTCCCCGCGTCCACGGTCGCCGAGAAGGAGAGGCGCAACCACTTGATGCTGCCATCGCCCCAGCGGCCCGCCACCACCGGCTGGAGCGGGACCTCCCGGCCCGCGCCATCAAGGAGACGGACGTGATCGGGATCGCCCAGTTCCCCCTTGGCAAACGGCACGCCCGAGGTGACCAGGAAGCCGTCCTGGGGGAAGGGATAGGGATTCTCCACTTTGAGGGGAATGCGCTCGTGCTTCGCGGTGCCGGCGAACGGCTTTGGCGGCGCCAGGGCCACCGTGCCCGCGTGCGACACCTGCTTGCCATCAGGCCGAGGCGCCTCGATTCGATACCGCCAGGTTGCTCCCGTGGCGGGCGCGGGGATGTAGACCCGGTGGTTGGCCACGGGCTTCTCTTCGGTCAGCTTCTGGCCGCCGCAGGTCACCGTGCACTGAGCGGGCCAGGTCGTGATCCAGGTGAGGCGGATGGCGCCCTCTCCCGCGCGGTTCACGTACTCCGCCTGCACATGGCGGATCTCGAAAGCGCGCCCGCGCACAGGCGGCTTCTTCGCCAGGAGGAAGAGGTCCTCGGTAATGTGCGCCCCGCCCCCGCCGGTGCGGAGCGTCAGCTTCTCGCCCCCTTTGAACTCCACCGGCTTCGCGAGGAAGTAGATCCGCTGGCGCCGGTCATCCTCGGCGGCGATGAAGCGCCCTGCGACCTTGCCATCAATGCGCAGCTCGTATGTCTCGCGCCCGGCGGCATCGTAGACCACGACGGCGGGATGGAAACGCCCGGCGCGGGGCACGGTCACGGTCAGGCTGCCGCCCGCGCCTCGCACCGCCGGCCAGCGGTACTCGGCGTCGTAGTAGTCCATCCCCTCGCGCTCGGCTTCGACGCTGGAGAAGACCAGGTTCGCGGGATCAGCCTGGAGCTGCCAGATGAGGTCGAGCCCCTCGGTGCGCTCGAAGCCCTCGTTCGCGACGAGCTCATCCAGCGTCACCGGCGGCTTCCGGTTGGAGTTGGCCGGGCCGAGCGCCGTCACCCATCCCGTGCCATCCACGGTCCGGTGCGGCTCTCGGGTTTCGGAGAGGATGGAGAAGCGGAGGCGCGTGCGCCCTCCCTCCTGCCGGATGGTGGCGTCATGGCAGAGGTAGAGGACTCCACCCACCAGGGCAACGCGCGGCGCGGGCACAGCGCGCGGCGAGCCATCCGGCTCGAAACCGTTCGCCGTTGGCCGGCCCAGCGAGTGCCCGACCGTCACCTCGCAGCCCATGTCGCGGCGCCCCGTCTTCGGGTCGGCGTCCAGATCCAGGTAAAGAATCAGGCCGGCGTTCTCAAAGGTGTAAGGCTTCGCCGTGTGGACCGCCCACAGCCACCGGTCGCGCCCCACGTTACCGAAATCGACGCGGACGATATCGAGCTCGGGGCGCTCTTTCACCGTGGCAGGGAAAGTGGCGACCTGCTCCAGCGCCTCCGGCCGGCGGGGATCCGTGCCAAGCCGTTCCTCCACCTCATCCGGCAGGCCGTCTTTATCACTATCTGCCACTTGGGACGCGGCGGCCGGCACCATCAATCCGCCTGCAAGGGCGGCGATCAAGAAGAAAAAGTGCTTCCTCACGGCTTCTCCTCCCGCTCTGCTTGCCCATCCATTCGAGGAGGCCAGCCTGGTTCCTCCTGTATCGCGCGGCTCGCGCTCTGGCATATAGCCTGCATGCTTCTCCCGCGGAGCGCACGGTGTGGATGGCCGGATTAGCTCACGCGACGCGCGAAGGGAGGGGGCGTCACAGTGTCGGTGAAGTTTCTCATCTCGGGGCTTTCGGACGAGGAGATGATGGCGCTGCAGGGAAAGGTATCCGGCGCCGAGTTGCTGTTAGCGCAAGTGGCGCGCCTCTCGCCCGAGGAGATCGACCTCATCCGCCAGGCGGCGCCGGACGCGGAGCTCCTGGTGGCGGCATCGCACGCCGAAGCGATGGCCCTGGCACCGGAAGCAGATGCCCTCTTTGGCTACCTCAATGCCGACCTCTTCCGCGCGGCCCCGCGGCTGCGCTGGGTGCAAGCGCCCAGCGCCGGCGTGGAGGTCTATCTCTTCCCCGAGCTACGGCACAGCCACGTCATCCTGACGAACGCCCGAGGCCTGGCGGCAGCGCAGATGGCCGACCATACCCTGGCGCTTCTTTTGGCGCTCACCCGGAAGATACCGGCGATGCTTCGCGACATGGGAAGACGGGATTGGGGAAGCGACGACCAGATCGCGCCAGAGTTGGCCGGGCAGACCCTGCTCATCGTCGGGCTCGGCAGTGTCGGACGGCTGGTCGCCCAGCGCGCGTCCGCCTTCGATATGCGCATCCTGGCCACCGGGTTCGAGGGCAGCCCGTCGATAATGCGCGTCGATGCTCTCCATCCACCCGACAACCTCACGCACATCCTGCCCCACGCAGACCACGTGGCGATCTGCTGCCCGCTGACCCCCGCTACCTACCACCTCTTCGACGCACCGATGCTCCGCCGGATGAAGCAGAGCGCTTTCCTGATCAACGTCGCGCGCGGGGGGATCGTAGACCACGAGGCGCTGGCCACGGCGCTGGAGGCGGGCGAACTGGCAGGCGCAGGGCTCGATGTGACCGAACCGGAGCCGCTGCCAGACGGCCATCGCCTGCTGACCCTGGAGAACGTGATCCTCACGCCGCACTGCGGTGGCCGCTCGGCGATGATACGCCGCCGGATGATTGACCTGGTGGCAGACAACCTGCGCCGGTTCACGGCGGGAGAGCCCCTCCGTCACGTCGTCGACAAGCGCGCGGGTTTTTGAGAGCGTCCGGAAGGTGAGGCACGCTTGCTCCCGTTCCGAGCCTGGAGGCCACGGCGGATACAGGAGTGGATCGAGGCCGCCATCGAAGTGCCGATGGTGATCCTCTCGATCCTCTTCCTAGCGCTGGCGCTGGTGGATGCGACGGTTACCCTAAGGCCGGGGCAGAGCCGGTTGATCGCCCTCGTGCAATGGGTCATCTGGACGATCTTTGCCATCGAGTTTGTGGTGATGTTCGCGCTGGCGCATGATAAGCGCGCCTATCTGCGCCGGAACTGGCTGGCAGCATTTAGCGTGCTCCTGCCCTTCCTCCGTGTCTTTCGCGCGCTGCGGGCTTTACGCGCGCTGCGGACACTCCGCCTCTTCCGTCTCCTGGCGCTCACCGGACGCGCTTCCCGGCAGGCGGGCGCCGTACTGGAGGCACGAGGCGTCGGTTATGTGGCACTGGTCACGCTTCTCGTCACCCTCGCCGGCGGAGCCGGCATGTATCTGGTGGAACGGGGAGTGCCCGAGTCGCGCTTCCGGAGTCTCGGCGACGCCCTCTGGTGGTCGGCCGCCTCCATCACGACCGTTGGCGCCGATCTCGCACCGGTCACCGCCGAGGGCCGCATCCTCGCTCTGGCGATCTACATCTTCGGGATGGCGGTCATCGGCTACATCACCGCGGTGCTTGCATCCTACTTCGTGGGAAAGGAGATGGCGCCACCCCAGGTGACCCAGCTCGACCGCGAGATCACCGAGACGGCGGACGAGGATGCAAGCAGCGTGGAAGAGCTGCAGGCTAAAGTAGACCGACTGATCGCGCTGATGGAGCGGCGCGCCGATGAACAACGCCGCGGTCAATCCACCTGGCAGTCGGAAGAGTAGTGCTGCACGGGCCAGAGGGGCATCTCCTCGCCCGCGAGGTACTCCAGGACGCGCCATTGCACCAGACAGCCGGCGGCGAATCCAAGACGCACGCCCTCCGCGAAGGCATCATCACCGCCAGCCGTCCCCGGGCGAAGCCTCTCCAGGAGTTCGTCCACGAAGCGTGAGGCGTCTGCGCCCCGACCGGTGCGATAGAGCGCATCCAGGCGGGAGGGGAGCGCCGCGGCCATGCCGGACGCGGCCGGAGCACCGCGCCGCAGAAGCTGGTAGGCAGACTCGGTGGCCTCGCGGGCCTCGCGCACATAGCGCTCCACCTCTGCCGCTTCCTCGGAAGGCAGCGGCAGCTCTCTCGTTTCCACCATGCTGTCTCCCACCGAGAGCCGGGCGCGTCGCCGCTGTGGGAAGTTCACGCCTGAAAGCGCGTGCGGGGGGCCTGCGCCATCAGGCGTCCAGGTAAGGAAGCAACGTCTCCCGCCCCTCGGGCTCCTCGGCTCGCGCGGCACTGCGCGCGAAGTATCCCCTGCAAGTCGCCCGGCGCGCGATATCCTCCAGCGCCTGGTCAACCGTCTCGTACATCTTCACGGCGTCCTGAAGATGCGCCATGTAGATCACCTGCTTGGGAAGGGATTCTTCCACGAGGATATAGAGTTCACCGCCACAGCCAAGGGTGCGGCGCTTGGTTTCGAGGAGGATCTTCAGCGCGCCCGTATCCATGTAGCTGACGTGGCGCAGGTCGAGGATTACGGAATATCCCCCCTGAGAGAGGGAGCTTTCCAGGACGCGGCGCAGCATCTCCTCGCCATGGAGGTCAATCTCGCCCGTGGCGCCGACGTAGGCCACCTCGCCATCCCTCTTCTCCGTGATTTGCAGCGCGGTCTCGCTGACCAGCGGCTGAAAGGTCACGGCCACCACCTCCCCGGTATCCATTGGCATCCGCGCTTCCTCGCATTCGCTTCACCCGTACCGCTCAGGGAGTCGCAACTGGCCGGCCACACGACGCGCATCACGGAACAGCCCGAGGGCGGCTCTCGCTGCAGCAGATGGCGCGGCGATGGCATCTCTGGAACGGCCCACCTGGGCCAGGCACAACCCGCCAGTACCTTTAGATTCCTCGCCGCGCCACCAACTCCTGCCAGATCGCGGATGCGCGGCCCCATCGGTTCATCCGCGGGGCCGCCGGGGAGGCTCGCCGCAGCGCGAGCTTGCCGTCCATTCCCGGAAGGCCGCTATTTGGCGCGCGGGTATTCGGTGCAGAGGTAGTAGAGAGGAGGCTCATCCTCCTCGATGGCGGGAAAACGCCCCACCGGCTCATGGAAGTAGTTGTCGGTGCGGTCGTCGTTGACGCGCGACACCTCACCGATGAGGACGCGGCCCCGGCCCTCTTCACCATAGAAGCGATGGTAGAGGCGCTGGGTGAGGGTGATGCTCTCGCCCGGGGTCAGGCGCAGGGTGGCTCCCGGCTCCAGGGTGCGCCGCACGCCATCCACGGAGACCACCACAGGCGACGTGCGATCCAGGTCGTTGTCCGGCGTCGCGTTGTAGAGCTCGATGAGAAGGTTGCCCCCGCCGCGGTTGATGATATCTTCCATCTTGAAGGCATGGAAGTGCATCGGCGTCTCCTGGTTCTCGCCGGCAACCATGATCTTTTCCGCGTACGGCTTCGGATAGCGCGGGTCGCCGTGGCTCCCGTTGCGGATGGTGAAGAGAACCAGGCCCTTGCGCTGGAAGTCCCCCAGGCCGAAGTCGGTGATGTCCCAGCCCAGGAGGTTATCGCGGATTTCATCCGCTTCCTCTCCTCGCCTCTCCCAATCTGCGGGGGTCCAGAAGGCGAATGGCGGCAGCTTGAAGCGGTGCATATCAAAGAAGGCGATGGTCTCGCGCAGGATACGGTTGATCTCCGAACGCTTCATGGCTCAACTCCTTTGCAGGACGCGCGCCGAGAGGGGAAGAGCTTCCAACGTCTTCTGGCAAGCCAACACGAGGCGGATGCCAGAGCGGGAGGCTTTGTCGTCGCGATAGATGAGGCGGTGCAGCCAGCAGGCGTTGCCGTCGCGCAGCCATCCGCGCTCGAAGGAGATAGCCGTAAAGGACGCGGTGACTTGCTCCACGATCTCGGCCGGCGCCTTCGCCTGAGCCTCGGGCAGCCTCAGGGGAAGCCGTTATCGTCCTGTTCACGCGGCATGATACCACACGCGAGGGGAATTGTGCAAGCGTTACGACGAAGGGGAGAGAGGCAGGGGCTAGGTCCCATCCGCTTTTCACGACGCGGCTTTCCCGCGCCGCTCCAAGGGACCCGCCCCCTGCCAAATGGGGTGAGTGAGGGGATTCGAACCCCCGATCTCCAGATCCACAGTCTGGCGCCTTAGCCGCTAGGCGACACTCACCACCAACGCTTTGCATGTTACCATATGCAGGGCTGGTCTGTCAAGCGAAATTCGCCGCTCGCGCAGGGGGCGCCAGATGATGGAATCCGCCGCAGTGCAAAGGCTGCGGGCGGCCTCGCCTGGCATGGCCGGCTTCAGGCAGCTTCCGACACCCAACAAGGATGGTGGCGTCTGGCAAGCGAATGGGATACCCGCGGGCGGTTGGCACAGGCGGCCAGGGCAGCCCCGGGGCGAGACAGAAACGCTCGCCCAGGCGGGTGAGGCGGATCCCGTGAGGGCACGCGCCCGGCGGTGCCTGCGGAGCAGCCTCAGCGCGGCGTTTCCATGGTATATAGAGAGGACGCAAATGAAGGTCAGTATTATTGGCGGAGCAGGGCGAGTGGGGTCGAACGCGGCCTACGCTCTGCAGTTGGTTGGTTGGGCACGCGAGATCGCGCTGGTGGACGTGATGACAGAGCAAGCGGAGGGGGAGGCGCTTGATCTGCGGCATGGGGCATCGCTGGCGAACTCGCAGGTCTTCACCTCCGGAGGCTATGACCAGGTCGCGGGCTCGGACGTGATCGTCATCACCGCGGGGCTGCGGCGCAAGCCGGATGAGCCGCGCCTGGCGCTGGTCAACCGCAACGTGGCGCTCTTCCGCTCTATTCTGGCGGAGATCGGCAAAGTCTCCCTGCCATCCAATGCCATCCTGCTCATCGTGGCCAACCCCGTGGATATTCTGACGCAGATCGCAGTGAAGGAGAGCGGTTTCCCACGCGAGCGCGTCATCGGCACGGGTACCCTCCTCGATACAGCGCGTTTCCGCTCCTTCCTCGGCGAGCACTTCGGCGTGGCCCAGACGCAGGTGGATGCGCTGATCCTTGGCGAGCACGGCGACTCCATGGTGCCGATCTGGTCCTCGGCCACCATCAATGGGGTGCCCCTGGCCAGCTTCCCCGGCTACCAGGAGCAGGAAGTTCGGGCGATCTTCGATGCCACGAAGAAGAGCGGCGCGCGCGTGATTGCCCTCAAAGGAGGCGCCGGCTACTCCATCGGCCTGGTCGTTGCCCACGTGGTCAACGCCATCGCCGGCGACACGAAGCAGGTGCTCCCCGTATCCACCCTGCAGACGGGTCTTCATGGCATCAACGACGTCTGCCTGAGCGTGCCCACGGTGATCGGCCGGGGGGGAGCAGAGGCGCTAGTCGAGATGCAGCTGGCACCAGAGGAGGAGGAGGCGCTTCAGAACAGCGCGCGCGTGCTCAAGGAAACCTTTGCCCAGTTGAGCGCATAGCACGAGCGTAGACACCCGCGCTGCTTGTGGGCAAAGCCCTGCCGGGCTGGGCCGGGCCGCATTCCCGGTGCAAGCGCAGCGGCGAGGGCCGGTGGAAAGGCCAGCAGGGCCTTTGCTGGGAAGCAGCGCGGGCCTTTCGCTCCGCACGCACGAGCCCGAGGTGCCCGCGCCTCCCCATCCGCGTCCGTGCCTGTCATCCGTGGTATCGACCGGATCCGCCAGTCATTCACCCGTTGACACATCCATCCCACGGAGCTAGAATGCGGCTGGGGTAGTGCTTCCTCGCTCCCTCGCACTTCCACAGCATCAGTATCAGCCGGATATTCGGCTATCGGGCGGAGAGGGAAGGAGACAGATGAGACGCAGGGGTTTTACTCTGATTGAGCTGCTCGTTGTCATTGCGATTATCGCCATCCTGGCGGCAATCCTGTTCCCGGTCTTCGCGCGCGCGCGGGAGAACGCGCGAAAAACGACCTGCCTGTCCAACGTCAAGCAGCTGGGCAACGCCATGATGATGTACGTGCAGGACTACGACGAGCGCTTCCCGGGCTACTACCCGCCGTGGCCCGAGACGGGCCCTGGCTCGTCGTGGTGGGAGGGGATCTACCCCTATGTCAAGAACGACAAGGTGTTCGTCTGCCCCAGCTACCCGCGCCAGCAGACAACGTGGTCGTACAACGCCCACGTTTTCCCGCTGATGCCGTCCTATGGCGCCAACGCGAGCGTGGCCAACAACGGACTGCAGATGGCGAAGCTAACTGAGCCAGCGAGCATCCTCCTGCTGGGAGATTGCTGCCACACGATGGGCAGCAACGATTGGCGCTTCGCCTGGCCGAAGGCCCCCTCCATCCTGGGCGCATCGCCCAACGCGTGTACCATCACCACAAACACGGAGGCGCAGGAGCGGGCCACCGTCCACCTGGGCGGCTCCAACATCGCCTTCTGTGACGGCCACGCGAAGTGGATGTCGGCCACCGAGATCTACGCCAACGGCACCGGCAAGTACACCACCGTTAGGTAATTGGCCTGGCGCCCTCGAGCCAGTCTGCGAGGGCGCCTGTCGCCTTCTATATCTCGGCAACCCTCGGGTCATCGATGGTCACGCGCCGGCCCTCACGCGAGGAGAGATAGGTGGCGAGGGTCATGCGCAGTGAGGTGAGGCCGTCCTCGGCGGTCGCGATGGGAGCCCGCCGGCCATGGAGAAACTCGGCGAGCGGCCCCGCGAGGCCGGCGATGCGATGCCCGTGCCCGGGCGGCGAGGCGATCTCGCTGAACGTCCACTCCTTCTTCTCCAGGGTATACCATTTCAACCCAGGAGCACCCTCGGGACGTGGCACGTTGCAGCTGGGCACGTCGCCGTAGTTCTGAATGATCGAGCCCTTCTCGCAGACGATCTCGGTGGTGTTTTCGTGGGCCGGGCAGGTAAAGGAGCAGACGACCTCCGCGATGGGGCCTCCCGGGTAGCGGTAGATCGCGATGCCGTTGTCGTTGGGCACGCGTGGGTCGTGGATCGTCGCGATCTCCGCGGTCACCGTCTCCGGCACGCCCAGCAGCCAGTGGATAAAGTCGATGGCGTGCGCGGCGTCATCCGCCCAGATGTCGCGGTTGAGCTCCGGCTTGTTATGCCACAGCTCCACGAAATTCCCCCAGGTATGCACCGCCAGGCCGTGGCGGCGGCGGACCATGAAGACCTTCCCTAGCTCGCCGCTCGCGAGAAGCTCCTTCATCTGCACATTCTGGGGATCGACGCGCATCTGCCACGCCAGGGTGAACGGCACGCCGGCGCGCTCCACGGCGGAGACGATGCGCTCGCCCTCGGCCAGGGTAAGCGCCATCGGCTTCTGCAGGACGATCTTCTTGCCGGCCGCGGCCGCCTGCTCGACGAGAGAGGCGTGCAGCGACGTCTCCGCGGCCACCACCACCGCCTCGATCCCCGGGTCCGCAAGAAGCTGCGAGGCATCCCCACGCGGCTGGAGCCCGAAGTTCTTCTCCGCCTGGGCGAGGCGCCCCGCATCGTGGTCCCAGGCGGCTACCGCGCGCACTTCCATCTCGGGATGGTCGCGCCACTGCGTCAGGTATGTGTTTACGTGCCCGTGCGCCAATCCGAGCACTCCAACTGTCACTGCCATCTCAGGCAAGCTCCCTTCTGGAGCGGAGAGGCCGCAGGGGTCGCTCGCACCCACCGCGGGCGAATTGCCCCCTTCGCCTTCTCCTTCCTTCCAGTAAACTCCGCTCAACGCCACTGTTCGCCCGACCGGCACTCGCAACCTTCTCGCATGATCGCATCCGCGCCCGGGACAACCCGTGGGATCCAGGCTCGCGCCCTTGGTGGCAGGAAGACGCCACAGGAAACCGCCCGCGCGAGCATCCCAAGGGAAAGACGGCCGGCTGGAGAAGGAGAGTGTGGGTGCCAGGCGGCTCTGCCAGGCAGCCCCATCGCGTATTCCCTGCCGGCGAGCAAGCGCCCGCCACGCTCTCGCGGCAGGAGGCACGCCCCGACTTCCGCGTTTGGCGGAGCCGGGCGAGCACGGAGGAGAAGAGGCCAACAATGCGTGTGATCATCCTTCAGCCGCCCTACCCGCACGAGGGCACCGAGAATGCCGCGCTCCGTTGTATAGAGTGGATGCTTCAGCACCTGGATGCCCTGCGCCCTGGCGACCAGGATCTGATCCTTCTTCCCGAGTATGCCAACGCCCCGGGCCTCGAGGAGAAGAGCGTTCTCCGGGCATTCGTTCAGACGCACGGCCTGGAGTTCGCCAGCCGGCTGGCCGCGAAGAGCCGGGAGCTCGGCTCGCTCCTGGCGGCTGGCCTGGTTTCATACTCCGGTGGCACCTGGGAGAACCGCGCCTTCCTTTTCAGCCCCAAGGGTGAGACGGTGGCCAGTTATGCCAAAGCACACCTCACGGCCGTCGAGAGGGAGCGGATGGGCCTCACTCCGGGAGCCTCCGTCGTGGTCGCGGAGCACGCCGGGGTGCGCTTTGGATTTGCCACCTGCCTCGATATCTATCTGCCTGAGTTCACCGAGGCGCTTGCGGCGCGGGGCGTCGATCTCATTCTTCACTCCAGTTACCAGCGCTCCGAGGAGCCGGAACGGATCCGGCTTCTCTGCCGTGCACGGGCGCTGGATGCCGGGGCGTACGTCTTGCGCAGCGGCTACGCCATGGGCCGTGCCGACCGAGGCGGATCCTCCCTGGTCGCCGCGCCGGATGGCAACATCCTTGCCGACGCGGGGGCCGAGCCGGGCCTCGTGACCTGCGCGCTTGAGCCGAAGCAGAAGTTCGCGCCGCCCGCTTCCCACGGCCAGCCGCCGGTGGAGCATCGACAGCGCACGGAGTCACTCCGGCGTCCCGGCATCTACCGTCCGGTGGCGGACCGCGCGGCGGTGTTGCTGGCAACGCGCCTCCCGTGGGTGTGCGCGCATCGTGGGCTCAGCACCGTCTGCCCGGAGAACACGCTGCCTGCTTTCGGGGCGGCCATCGCCGTTGGCGCGCAAGAGGTCGAGATGGATCTCTGGATGACCCGCGACGGCGTGGCCGTGATCTGCCATGACCCGCGCCTCGACCGCACCACTGACGGCCAGGGAGTGATTCAAGAGATGACCTGGGAGGAGATCCGGCGGTTCGATGCCGGCGTGCGGTTCGGCGAGCGGTGGCGCGGCCTGCGGATTCCCCGCTTCGAGGAGGTCCTCGATGTAGTCGATGGCCGGGCAGGGCTCAATCTTCACGTCAAAGACCCGGGGCCCGACGGTGCGCTGGTGCGGATGATACGCGACGAGCTTCACAAGCGCGGGTTGGTGGAGCTTGCCTATCTGGGGGGCAACGAGAAGACGCTGCGCGCCGCGCGCGAGATCGCTCCCGAGATCCCGCGTGCCTGCCTCGACCGCCAGAGCGAGCCGAACCGGCAGATTGATCTTGCGGTGGAGTACGGGTGCCGGCGCATCCAGTTCTACCGGCATGCGACGGAGGAGCATTTCCGCCGCGCCCATGATCTGGGCATCGTGTGTAACCTTTTCTGGTCAGACGACCCGGCGGAAGCGCGCGCCTACGTGGAGCGCGGAGTGGATGTGGTCCTGACCAACGCCGCCCATCAGGTGACTCGCGCCACTTTGCTGGCGTAGCGAAGCGAGTGACGAACGCCGGGGGGCTGGGGGCGGTTCTCCTACCCTACCCTGCCCTCCGGCCCCAAGCCAGCTCCGGGGTTGGGAACCCTCGGGCTGAGGGGATGGAGCCGGCGGAGCCCTCCGCCGGTGCCGCGCGGCTGGCCTGATCTCGGCCCCGAGGGATGCGAGCAACCCGGCCGGGAGGCGACCCGGGAGTGCCGCCCGCTAGCACCTCCCCAGAGGGCCTCAGGCGGAGTAATGATCCATCCGGGAGGTAGGATAGCGGTCCGGGCGGTAGGAGCGGACCACGGCGCGGCCTTCGCCCGCCTGGCGAAGCCGCTGGCGCAGTGCGTCCAGGTTCAGGCGCAGCCCACGCGCCGCCGCCGCCTCAGCGGCGGCCGCCGCCTCGGCGGCCATCAACACCTGATCCAGCCCTTCCCTCTCGCCGGTGGCCTGGATGCGCGCCTGCTCCAAGATAATCTTCTGGAGGACGCTATCCTTCTCGTCCAGGAGCTTGTCAAGACCGACCAGATCCTCGGCCGCGATCAGTTGCGCCTCTCTATGACACAGCTCCGTGAGGTGCTGATAGAGAGCCAAGAGCGTTTTCATCAGTAGGCCACCCTTCGCGATACGATCGGGGACGCGCTTTCCCCTGGCTCAGGCGGTCATCGCCAAAGGAGCCGTCTCGGCTTCTTGCCCCCGCTCAACCTGGGCCGCGGCATCCGCCCAAGCGCCACGCAGGTTGTTAAGGAGGGCGGCCACCTCCGTGATGGCAGTCATGTCATCGTTGGCACTGGCATCACAGAGCCGGTTGTAGCAATACTCATACACTCGCAACAGGCAGATGGCTAGCTCGCCCCCCTCCTGGATATTCAGCGACGAGATCAGGCCCAGGAGGATGCTTTGCGCACGATCGATATTGTGGCTCTGCCCCGCCGCGTTCCCCGTCTCCATGGCCAGGCGCGCCCCCCGAAGGAACCGCAACGCCCCATCGTAGAGCATCAGCACCCGCTCCCCCGGCGATGCATGCTGTATCCGCTGCTCTTGATACAGCGAGTATGGATTCTGCATCTCTCTCCTCCCTTGCTACATCCCACGCGTGCTGCTCTTCTGGCCGGAAAGGCTTGCAATCTGCTGCGCCAACTGCAGGCTCTGGTTCTGGAGCCGGCTCAAGGTGCTCTCCATCGCCGTAAACTGCGCCCGAAGGCGCTCCTGGAGCGCGGCCAGCCGCTCGTCCGCGAGCTTCATCTCTTCTGTCAGCGCATCAATCTCCGCCTGGACCGATGAGCGCGCCTGCTCCACCGTCGACTCGGCGCCCTCGATCGCTGCCTGGATGATCCGCTCTAGTTCTCCACCTACGCCGCGGGTGAAAACAACAGACCCATGCGCGCCGGTTGTCTGCGACGTGATCTGCAGCATCAGTCCGGATGTGGTGGCATTCCCCACTTTCCCGGTCAGTATCTGGCCCGATCCGGTGGCCGGCTCGCCATTGATCGTGCCGGCCACGTTCACGCCACGCGCTCCCGAGCCGGTGCCCGCTTCGCCGGCCGCATCGCTCTCCGTGACCAGCATGGAACCGATGCCGGTGCGGTTGCCCACCGGCATGGCGCCACCGTTCGACATGTTGGAGACCACCGAGAGGGTGTAGGCCGAGCCGTACTGGCTCGCTTCCAGCGTCAGATAGTTGCCCTCGCCCGTGCCATCGGCTCCCGTCGCCCTGGCGATGACTCCGGTGAGCGAGCTCTTGGCATTGATCGCCGCGATCACATCCGCCTGCGTCATCCCGCTGGTCAGCAAGATCGTCGTGCCGTTGATCGTCAGTTGCTCGTCGCCAGCCAGTGCCTCGGTCTGCGCCACGCCCGCGGTGATCCGACTACGCGTGGCAACCTGCGTAATATGCACGGAGTAGCCCGCAGCGCCCGAAGCAACCGTCTCGGTGGTACAGCCGATATACTTGACGCGCGGATCGGCCGTCTCGCCATAGTTGGCAAAGAGCCGCATCACCGCCGTGGGATTCTCCTTCAGCGCGCTCGTCAGCCGGGCGCTGTCGTACTGCAGCTTGCCATCGCTGCCCACGGTGAGGCCCACATTCGAGATCGTGTTCATCCCCTGGGCGACACCCGGCATCACCTGGTCCAGCACGCGCTGAATCTCATCCTGGATGAGGAGGAGGGAGGCATCGCCCAGAAGGGTGCCGCCCTGTTGCGTCTCCGGGTCATACTTGCCCTGCGAGTTGATGTTATCCACGAGCGCGTTGTAGGAGTTGACCAGTTCCTGCACTGCCGCCCCGATAGAGTTGGTATCGCGAGCGACGTTCACCATCACGCGCTTGTTCTCATCAGCGGAGACCAGGTTGAGGGTCACCCCGGGGATGACATCCGTCACGTTGTTGCTCGGCTTGGAGACGAGCATAGCGCCGGCGCCTTCTCCCAGGCGGATGGAGGCGTTGCGTGCTTCCTGGAGCGTGGTGAAGGTAGGCGCCGTGCCCCCGGTCAGATCCGCCGTGATGGTGATCTGATTGGTCTCCCCGGTCGTGTCGGACGTGACCACCAGGCGGTATGGGTGGGTGGCGTCTCCATCGTTGACAATCGACGCGGTGACGCCCAGGCCGGCGCGGTTGATCGCGTCGCGCAGCCCGGCGAGCGAGTTGTTAGTCTCGTCGATGACGATGGTACCCGGCGTGCCGGAGCCGACCTGGATCGTGATCGTGCCTGTGCCCAGGACGGCGGCTCCGGTATCGGCGTAGCCCTGGCTCTTCACCTGGTGCGCCTGGGCGGTGGCCAGCACCGTCAGGTGATAGGTGCCGGGGGCGGCCTCGGGAGACGCGGCCACGGTGACAAGCGCCGTATCGCTGCTGGTGGCGGTAGAGCGCCGGAACGTGGCGGCCTGGCTGAGCGCGGCGGCGGCGCTCTTGAGCGAGGAGAGTTGCTGTTTGAGGCCATCCCACGCCTCGAGCTTCTTCTGCAGAGCGGTTTTGCGCGCCTGCATCCGGATCTGAGGCGCCCGGCGCAGCGACGTCAGCTGAGAGATGATGCTATCGGTATCGAGCCCGGAGATAATGCCACTGATAGAAGAGTTCGCCATTCCGTTTCCCCTGCGAGCGGCGGCATCGCAGCGCACCGCTCTCCTGTCTAGCCATGTCCTGGCGAGTCAAGCCTCTTGCATGGAGCCCTGACCGAAGGCGTCCTGGCGAACGCCTCAGGTCAACGCTCCAGCTTCCACCTGCAAAGAGGGGCTTTGCGCCCGGGGCGCGGGCATTCTGGCCCGCGCCCCGGCAGTTGTCTCCACGCCACTAGGAACGTGGCGTGAAGAGAGCCACTCCGATTACCGGAGCAGCGCGAGCATTTGCTGCGGCAGCTGGTTGGCCTGCGCCAGCATCGCCGTACCCGCCTGCATCATGATGTTGTTGCGGGTGAATGCCACCATCTCGGCTGCCATGTCGGTGTCGCGGATGGTGCTCTCGGACGCCTGCAGGTTCTCCTTGGCAATACCCAGCGAGTTGATATTGCTCTCGAGAACGTTCTTCTGGAAGGCGCCGAGCTGGGCGCGCATCGTGGATACCTGGCTGATCGCCGCGTCGATGATCTTGATGGCGTCCTGCGCCCCCTTGAGCGTGGTCACATCGATGTCCGCCACGCTCCTGGCATTGGTCTCAAGGCCGGTCGCCGACGTGCCCAGCCGGTTGGCCGCGGTGCTGTCGAGGCTCTGGCTCACCAGCTGGCCGGCGTTGCCGCCGATCTGGAAGCTGAGCGTGCCCTGCTGCACGGTCACCAGCGCCACCGCTGTGCCGGTGTTCTGGACCGCGACCTTCAGCTTGAGGCCCTCGGTGTAGGCGTTGCCGGCGTTCCCCGTGAGGATCTGGCCAGCGCCCGTCGCGGCCTCACCGTTGATGGTGCCGGCCACGTTCGTGCCGCCCACGCTCGCGCCGAAGTTACCAGCAGCGCCGCCGCCCGACTGCACGGTCAGCGTCGTTGCGCCGAGGCCGAAGTCCTTCGTCGTGCCGGCGCCGCTCGCGGTGCTGGCGATCGTCACCGAGGCGTAGGGGTTCGTGCCGTACTCGGTGCTGGTCAGCTTCATCTTGCAGTCGATCCCGGTGTTGGCAACGAGATCGGCGCGCAGGCGCACGCCCGCAGCGAGGGCAGCGTTGTTGATCTTGTTGGCGATCGCCTCGAGCGAGTCGCCCGCGGCAAGCATCACCTGGGTGGACTTCCCGGCGATGTTGTCGGTCAGCGTCAGCGTCTCCGCCTTCGCGAGCGCGGAGGTGCGGTCCGCCACGGTCGCGGTGCTGGTCATCGCCGCCGAGTCGTCGATGCCAGTGAACGCGGCCACGTTAGCGGCCGTGCCGGTGCCACCGCCACCATCCACCGCCTTCACTGTGAGAGCGCCATTCGCGTTTTCCAGGAAGCGAGTGGTCAGACGGATGACGTTGCCGTTGACCGGATCATTGTAGATCTCCGCCTTGACCTTCTGGCCAACCACGGTGTCCGAGTTGATGCGGTCGACAATATCCTGGATGGTATCGCCCGACTGGACTCGGATGTTGACCGTCTGGTTGTCGAGGTAGGCACCACCGAACTGGAGGTAGCCGAAGTCGGTGCCGGTGATGCTGTTGGCGCCGACCACATCGCCATCGATCCGCTGGACCTGATAGCTGTTGGTCATGATCGAGTAGGCCTGCGTGGCGACCGCGGTGACATCGACGGCGTAGGTGCCGGCCTTGGTCGCCGCGTTGCCGCCCAACACCTCGATCAGGCTGTTGGTGCTGGTGCCGCTCACGCCGGAGGTGCCATCCAGGAGGTGCTTATCGCCAAACATCGTGGTGGAGGCGATCCGGTTGAGCGACTCGATGGCCGACGCGATTTGCGCCTGGTCGGCGGCGAGCGCCTCGGCGCTGTTGACGCCCGTGTTGCTGGCATGGACAGCGAGGTTGCGCATCGACTTGAGGAGGTTGTTCACCTCGGTGAGCGCACCTTCAGCCGTCCTCACCAGGTTGATGGCGTCGCTGGAGTTGGAGATCGCCTGGCCGAGGCCCTCGACCTGCGCGCGCAGGTACTCGGAGATGACCAGGCCGGCGGGATCATCCGCGCCGCGGTTGATCCGGAACCCGGACGCCAGCTTCTCCAGCGACTTGCTGATGGTGGCATCCGTGTTCAGCAGGTTGCGGTGCACATTCAGCGCACCCATGTTCTGGTTGATGCGAAGTGACATGATCCGATCCTCCTTGATCGACTTTCCGGGGCTACTGCCCCGCCGGCTTCCTGCCGTTTCTGACTAGAACCGAACTCGCCCGGAAGTCCTGGCGCTCCGGGGCCACGCGCCTGTCGGTCGCCTGACCGTTCGGTCTGTGGTCTGTTTCGGCACCCCACGCGGGAGACTTAAGAGAGCGGTCAGCACGAGGAGAAAAGGGGAGGAGCCGTGGCACTCGCGTGGAACTCCCACGATGAAGAAGCAGCATGCCAGCAAGGCGGCTACCCTCGGCCGGACGAAGAGAGCCACGCACGCTTTGAGGCCATCCCTTCGCATCCGGACGAAAAAGAGTATTGACAGAGCCTGCCCGCCGTGATATACTATGGCTGTTCTTGGGCGCATGGCTCAGTGGGAGAGCGCCTCGTTCACACCGAGGAGGTCCGTGGTTCAAATCCACGTGCGCCCACCATTGTGGCAAGAATCGAGTAACAACGCGGGTTGTGAGCACCCCGCTGCCCTCCAATGAGACGAATTGGAGGGCTACAGTGGCAAAGACAGAGCATTCTTCACACACCTCGACAGCGCCTTCTTCGCGAAGGCGCCGATCCTCTTCATGCCGGCAGGCGCCCGTCCGTCGGGCGCCCGACGCAGTTTCGGTCGATGACCTCAAGACGTTCTCCGAACAGTGGGTCTTCGATGGCGAGAGCCGACACCTTTCGCCACGCACGCTGGGCTTCCGCGAGGATCTCTCCCGCAAACTTCTGTGGTGGCTGAATCGCGAAGGGCACTCCGTGTGCGGCCCCAACGAGATGCGTGGGTTCTTGGCCTACATCAACACCGGACACAAAGAACCTGGCGGCCGCTGGGGTAACCCCCGCATGACGCGACCCGTTCGCCCAGGGACCACGAAGACGTACTACATCACGCTCAC
>Ga0116166_1000839_pt1 | contig 28899 bp, 17 predicted proteins | sample AD_JPNMR2_MetaG_FD_89884 | JGI IMG/M metagenome (GOLD analysis project Ga0116166, IMG submission 89884) | Active sludge microbial communities of municipal wastewater-treating anaerobic digesters from Japan - AD_JPNMR2_MetaG | ecosystem: Engineered > Bioreactor > Anaerobic > Digestate | place...
CCCACCTCTTCCGCACGCCACCCTTCATCGATGCCGTTCTCCTCACGATCGTCGCCCTCTTCGGCGTCGGAGCGGCGCGCACGTTTGTCTACCCGCGCTGCTGGTGGCTGAGCGGCCTGGAGATGCTCGTCGTCGGGGCCATCGCGGCGGGGGCCGCCTACGGAGTAGGCCACTTCCTCGCCGGGCTGGTCAACAGCGTGTAGCCGCGACGGCGCGGCGCCGGCTACTCCACCGGAAAAGCCATCGTCGTGAAGAGGGTGGCGTTAGACTGAGTCACATCGAGCCGAGAGTGCTGGACCACGATGTTGCGGTCGCTCGTCACGCGCAACGAGTAGCAGGTGTCTCGGGGAATCTCCTCGCCTGAAGGCGTCTTCAGCCTGTCCAGGCGTAAGTGCAGCGAGCGCTGCGCGCCGACCGTGAACGGGATGCCGAGCATCGGGTCGCGATCCTCGAAGTAGACATCCAGCGTGCATTGCGCAGGCTCGTCGCCGTCATTCAAGATGCAAACCGACTCGTGCGTGACGTACCCTGAGGGGCCCACCGCGTCCGGCGGGGTCGTGGCGATGTAGCCATCAGGGATGATCCAAAGCTTGTGGCCATGTCCTTGGGCCATAGGAGTACCTTCCTTGTCCAGAATCGCTGAGACTGCCCTGGAATTCCGAGATAAGGAGAAGGCCGCCCGCACGCGCGGAGCTTGAAGCTCCGCGCTGCTTTCCGGCAAAGCCCTTTCGGGGCTCCCCCTCCCAGCCACCGCCTTTTTGAGACATCTGGGAGTATCCCCAACCCAGCCCGGCAGGGCTTCGCTCGCAAGCAGCGCGGTGATTTATCGCCGCGCGCCGGGTTGCGCCTTGCCTCCGAGGCTTCGGATTCCTTATGTCGGAATCTCAGGAGACTGCCGGCTCCGGTGTTCATCCGGCCGTTGGGTGAAGGTTCGCCCTGCAGGCCCGGATTCCTGGCGGAAGCGATACTCGCCGTACTTCATGGGAAGGAGAAGGCCCCGTGCGCGCGGAATCTGATGGCAATAGAAGTATCTCCCGCGGCTAATATTGCTCTGGCCACGGGAGTTCTTTTGTGTACCGCCTGCGGAGGCGCCGCGGGCGATGGGAGGGCTCGCATTTGGAAGCAATCCTGGCACCAATCGGCGCTTGGGTGGCCGATGTCATTCGCTCCATGAGCTATGCTGGTATCGCGCTCCTGATGGCCATTGAGAGCGCGTGTATTCCTCTGCCCAGCGAGCTGATCATGCCCTTCTCTGGCTACCTGGTCTCAACAGGCGACTTCGACCTCCATTCCGCTTCGATTGCTGGCGCGGTGGGATGCGCCATTGGATCGGCCGTTGCCTACTGGGTCGGCGTCTGGGGAGGCCGTCCCTTCCTGGAGCGGTATGGTCGCTACGTCTTGATCCGACGTAAAGACCTGGATATGGCGGATCGCTTCTTCGAGCGTTGGGGAATGTGGGCGGTCTTCATCAGCCGCCTGCTGCCGGTGATCCGCACCTTCATCTCGCTGCCCGCCGGGATCAGCCGGATGCCGTTCATGCCCTTCTTGATCCTCTCCTTCGCCGGCTCGGTGCCCTGGTGCTACCTGTTGACCTACGTGGGAAAGGTACTTGGCGAGAACTGGCAGAACATCCGTCACTACTTCCACGGCGCGGACCTAATCATCGGCGCTTTCCTGCTGGTCGGGTTCGGGTTCTGGATCTGGCACCACTTCAAGCCGGAGCCGGAACAGGTCAAGAAGTAAGCTGCGTTGCCTGCCAGGCTCGCGGCCAGAGTTCAAAGCCACGCGAATCGCAAGGAGGAGTATGCCGATGGCCGAGATCCGACCGATGCGCGCCGAGGAGATCCCATTCGGCCTGGAGCTGTGCCGGATCGCCGGGTGGAACCAGCTGGTGGCTGACTGGGAGCGCCTGCTCGCGCTCGACCCCGAAGGCGTCTTCATTGCCGAGGAGCAGGGAACGCCGTGTGGCACGGCTAGCGCGGTCCGCTACGGCACGCGCTTGTCCTGGATCGGGATGGTGTTGGTCCACCCCGATTTCCGCCGGCGGGGGATCGGATCGGCGTTGATGGCGCACTGCATCCAGTACCTGCAACAGCACGGCGTGGAGAGCATCAAGCTGGACGCCACCGACCAGGGCCGCCCCGTCTACCTAAAGCTTGGCTTCCGCGACGAGCGCCCCTGCTATCGGATGACAGGCGCCCGGCCAGATGGACTCCCATCCCACCCCGAGGTGCGCCCCATTGCCCCTGGGGATTGGCCGAAAATCGCGGAGATGGATCGCGCCGCGTTTGATGCGGACCGGCTCCCGCTGCTGCGCATCCTGCACGGCGAGGGGCCGTCGGCCGTGATTGAGCGCGGCGGCGAGCTTCAGGCCTACGGCTTCGCGCGCCTTGGGTTCAACGCTTCCTACCTGGGGCCGCTCGTCTCGCGCAACCCGGACGATGCGCGCGCCGTGGCCGAGACGCTTCTGGCGGCTCTCCCGGCAGGGAGCGTCTATTGGGACATCCTGCCGGACAACGCCGCGAGCCTGGCGCTCGTGGATTCGTACGGCTTCCAGGTCATCCGACAGCTGACCCGCATGGTCCTGGGCGCATCCACGGGCTCAGACGGCGTGGCCCAAATCTACGGCGCGGCCAGTTTCGAGTTGGGGTGACGCGATAGCGCGCCGGCGCCCCCTTCCAAGGAAGGAAAGACTGGCGAGCCCAGACCGCGCGTCCCCCAAGCACCGGCCTACACCGGCTCTTCCTCGTCTTCGTCTCCGTCGCGGAGCCTCTGTAGGACGTCGGAGAGGGTTTGGTTCTTGGACCGCCCGAGGGTGACCAGGAGCAGATCCTTGCCCATCAGGAAGCACCAGACTCCGTTGCCCAGCATCCAGATCCGCTCGAAAAGCATCTCCCGGCCGCCCACGATCAACTGGCCGACGCCCTGGACACCGCGCACGCTGAGTGCATCCAGGGTCAGGCGCAGGCCCAGGCCGGCGCTCATGCCGGCCAGGAGGGGAGCTGCCACGGCGCCATACAGTTCACGCCGGACGTTGAACCTGGCCTGGCTGTCATCGCCGCCCGCGGGCTCGCGCTCCAGGAGAAGGGAGCGCACCACTTTTTCGGCGCCCCACACGGGGATTCCACTCTGCGTGAGCCACCGGCCTCGCCCACTGGCACCGAGAAAGAGTACCTCCACGTCCGGGAAGAGGTAGCCGGCACCGAATCCGGTGAGCCCTGCTTTGATCTGGACGCCTGCTCGCGCGATCCGCGCCGCTGGCCGCTCCTTGATAAAGCGCAAGGCGGTTTCGGCGGCGGTTGCCGCCCGCTCGCGCGCTGCCTCGGCCCGCCGCTTTGCCGCCTCGACATGCTCGGAGACGCCGCACTTCTCGGAGGCATCTTCCAAGAGCCTCTTGCCCTCTTGCTTGGCCGCCCTCGCTGCTCGCCGGCCCTTCTCGTAGGATCCGCCCAGATGCTCCAGCAGCTTGCCCGCTGCTTCCCCCAGCCCGGCCGGGCGTGTCATCCAACTCCCGCTCTGTAGCCAGTCATCCAGACTCATGCGATAGCCCTCCTGGTTCCTTTACGCGGGATCGTCACAGCCGCGCGCGAGAGATGGGCACGGATACTCGCTCTCCACCCCTGAGGTCACTATACCCGCTTGATCATATTCGTACCTCGCGCGCTCGCGACCTATGATGAGGGCCCAGGACAAGACGCCCTGGGCCCCACGAGGGAATCCCTTCCGGATTCTCGGCATCACTCTCAGGCGACGCCGGAATAGGGTCACTCGATCCGTTACGCGATGGGCTCGCGGCGGCCGCTCTTGGCGGCGCGGTAAGCCGCTTCGGCGATCGCGAGGATCTGCAGGCCCTCTTCGAGCGTGTTCATCTGCGGCGCCTGCTTCTCCTCGATGCACCGGCTGAGGTACTCCACCTCGGCGGTGTAGGGGTTCACGGGCTCCGCGGTGACCTGTTGCGGCTTCACATCGGCGGAATCGCGCGCCTGCTGCGCGTCGTAGCCGCGGGCGTTCTCTTCGATGTAGGCGACCATGTTGCCGCCGGATCCCTGGCCAATGGTCCCCTCGGCCAGAATGCTTCCCCGGCTGCCATAGATCTCCAGGCGGCTCTGTACCGAGGAGTCCGGCACGCAGAAGAAGGCATCGACGAAGCCATGGGCGCCGCTCTCGAAGCGCAGCAGGGTGCTCGAGGCGTCATCGACCCCGTAGCTGAAGACGAGCGTATCCGCCAACGCCGAGACTTCCTTCACATCGCCTGCGAACCAGCGCATCAGGTCATAGAGGTGCGTGGCCATATCGATCAACGCGCCGCCGCCGCCCAGCTTGGGATCTTGCCGCCAGGCGCCCGGGATCTCCGGATACCAGCAGGAGAGCTGCGCGCGCATCAGGACGACCTTCCCAAGCACGCCCGAGTCGATGATCTCCTTTGCCCGCTGGTGCAGGCTGTGGAACTTCATCATGTAGCCCTCAGTCGCGTAGACGCCCGCCTTCTTGCACGCCTCGATCATCTCGCGACCCTGGCCCGTGTTCATCGCCAGGGGCTTCTCCACCAGGATGTGCTTGCCTGCCGCGGCCGCCGCCATCACCTGCTCGGCATGCGCGAAAACAGGCGTGGCGATGTAAACCGCATCGATCTCGCGATCGGCAAGCAGGTCGGCCACGGAGTCATAGCTGCGCGGGCAGCCATACTTCTCTTGCACCCGCTTGGTCACTTCCGGCACCTGGTCCATGACTGCCAGCAAGCGCGCATTCTTCGCCTCAAGCAGACCCGGTATCGTGCGACGGTCGGCTATCCCTCCACAACCGATAACACCCCAATTTACCATGGCAGATCCTCCTTCTTGGGCAGGGCAAACGCGAAGTGGAAACGGAATGGCAGATCAAAGACTGCAACTTGCCAGAGCCCGCCCGCGAGAGAGGGCTCCAACGGCCCGCGCCACCCTTCGGCCCCTGGGCCGGCACGGCCCTCTACTTCAGAGCGGTTCGGCGTCTCCCCCGCCGCATCCTTCCTGATTTCACGGACCTACACCGATTCGCCGGCAATCCGCCCGGTCGTGAAGGCGGCCTGCAGGTTGTAGCCCCCGGTGTAGCCATCCACATCGATCACCTCGCCGGTCAGGTAGAGGCCGTCCACCACGCGTGAGGCCATCGTCCGTGCGTCGATCTCGTGGGTGGAGACACCGCCAGCGGTGACAATCGCCTCGGCCAGGGGCCGGGGGCGCGTTACGGTGAGCATCAGCCCCTTGAGAACGCGCACGAGCGCGTGTCGCTGCTTGCGCGTCACTTGATGGACGGGCAGATCCTCGGGCAGGCCCGCCACATGGAGGACAACCGGGATGAGCGCCCGCGGGAGCAGCTTGTCGAGGGCATTGCCGATCTGCCGGCGGATCGCTTCGTGGAAGTCACGCTGCACGCGCGCGTCCAGCACCTCCTCCGTGAGCGCCGGCTTGAGATCGATGCGCAACCGGCATCCGGTGCATCCGACCAGATGCCGACTCGCGCTCAAGACAAGCGGGCCTGAGACGCCAAAGTGCGTGAAAAGCATCTCTCCGCGCTCGTGCCAGAGAATCTTCCCTTCTGGCGAGAGGGCATAGAGATCGACGTTTTTCAGGGTGAGCCCAGCGAGTGGCGGCACCCACGCCTCGGCGACCTCCAGCGGCACCAGCGAGGGCCGGATCGGCTCGATGGTGTGGCCCACTTCACACGCCATGCAATAGCCATCCCCCGTCGAGCCGGTGCCCGGATAAGAGGCGCCTCCGGTGGCCAGTATCACCGCGGCCGCCGAAAGCTCCGTCCCATTTCGCAGTTGTACCCCCCGGATCGCCCCGGCCTCCACCAGAAGCCGGCTCACTGGGCTCTCCTTCCAGACTTCCACGTGCCCTGCCCGGAGAAACCGCTCCAGTGCCGTCACGACATCGGCCGCCTCGTCGCTGGCAGGGAAGACGCGGTTCCCGCGCTCGACCTTCGTCTCGAGCCCCCAGGCCGTGAAAAACGCGATCAGATCCTCCGGACCAAAGCGGTAGAAAGCAGAGCGCAGGAATCGCCCGTTGCCGGGGAGATGCTCCACCAGTCCCTCCACATCGGTGAGGTTGGTCAGGTTGCACCGGCCCTTGCCCGTGATCCGCAGCTTCCGGCCGAGTGACCGGTTTTTCTCCAGCAGGAGCACCCGATGCCCGCGTTCGGCCGCCGTGCCCGCGGCCATCATCCCCGAAGCCCCACCCCCAACCACGATCACCCGCTCCTGCTCCGCCATCTTCCCTGCTCGCTCCTCTCGCTCTCTTCTCTCAATCCCGGCATATATACAGTTCGGCCGGCAGGATCTTCCCCCCTCTCCCGGGGAATCATGTGAGTAAGGAGATGAGCAGCGCGCGAATGAGCGGAGCGAGAAAAGAGGGCGACACGGTCGGGAACGCGCCGGCCCAGGTTGTCGGTATCCACGCCGGGGCGAGCGCGTTTCGGGCGTGGATCACCGCTCGGGGAGTGAGCCGCCTGGAGTTCGCGGAGGCGCCGGCGGAAGCGCCCCTCCCCCCGCTCGCCATCCAACTCGCGACGCAACTCGAGGAGTATCTCGCGGGCCAGCGCACGCGCTTCGACGTGCCGCTGGACCTCTCGGCCTGCCCGGTCTTTCAACGCCGGATCCTGGAGGCGTGCGCGCGCGTGCCCGCTGGCGCGACGGTGACCTATGCGGAACTAGCCGCGCAAGCCGGTTATCCCGGCGCGGCGCGCGCCGCCGGCTCGGCGCTGGCGCGCAACCCGGTGCCGCTGCTGATCCCATGCCATCGCGTGGTGCGCGCCGATGGAGGCCTGGGCGGCTATCTGGCCGGCCTGGCGTGGAAGCGGCGCCTTCTGGCACTTGAGGGAGTCTTGCTTTGATCAAAGGCATTATCATTCGGTTGCTCGTAGGGGCCGTTGCCCTCTGGATTACCAGCCTCCTGGCGCAGCAACTTGGCCTGCCGCTCGAGATTGGCAGCGCGGGCGGGGCGGTGCTCGCTGTGATCGCGCTCTCGTTCGTCAACGCCGTCATCCGACCGGTGGTGAGCTTCTTCGCCATGCCCCTGCGCTGCATGACCTTCGGCCTCATCGGCATTGTGATCAACGCGCTCCTCTTCCTGCTGGTCGGCCAGCTCGGGATCGAGGGGTTCCGCGTTGGGGCTCCTGGGCAACCGCTTCAGACCTTCCTTGCCGCGCTTTTCGGCTCCGTGGTGATGGGAATCGTGAGCGCGCTCCTGAACGCCTTCGTCCGTCCTCTCCGCTGAGCCCCTGCCACGGGGGCACCATACTCTCCATCGCGCATCGTCCCGCTCCAGATAGCGCGCGCTACGTGGGCAGGTATCCTGCCTCCGTGAGAGTTTGTATCGTCCGGCCCTTCCCATGAGGAGGGATCCACCCATTGCGCGCATGAACTAAGCCGAGACCGGGTATCACCGCCATGATCCAGGACCCCCGGGAGGCCGACGAGATGCGGGAATCCGAAGACGGGATGATCCCGACTGAACATCGCCATAGACTGCTGGAGACGCTCCTGTTGTTGGTGCAGCAATGCGCCGTCGCCAAATCCCTCGCCGAGGTTGCCGATAGCACAGCGGATCTGCTGCGCTCGCTTTTCTCCGCGGCGGCGGCCCATGTGATGCTCCGGCGCGAGGAGAGCGGCCTGCTGGAGACCTTCGCCTACTCCGGCGTTGGTCGTGAGGTAATCAACACGCGGAAGCTGGCGCTGAATGAGGGGATCGCGGGCGTAGTGCTGGCGCAGTCCAAACCGGTCTACGTGGCCGACATCGGCTCCGATCCCCGCTGGGAGTGGCGAGATGAGCTGCGCGCAGCCGGGCTGGAGAGCGCGTTTCTGGCGCCTCTCCTCCTCGACACGGAGCCGGTAGGCATGCTTGAGGTGTACAACCCTGCGATGCCGCCACAGGGCCCAAGCCCGGAAGACGAGAGCGTGCTCATGGCCTTCGCCGCGCACGCCGCCGGGGCCCTTCGCGTGGTCCAGGCGCGCCAGCGAGCGCAGGATGAGAGCGACCGCTTGCGGGTCGTGCTCGATAGCATCCCTCTGCCTGCACTCGTCATCGACGGTGCCGACCTCGCCCATGCGACCATCGAGCTGCAAAACCGGGCTTCGCGCGAAGCAGCGGGGATGGCCCTTGCGCCCGGCACCCCGGTCCAAGAATTGAGCACTCTCTATGCCATCTACCCGGCGGACTGCACCCGCCCCTACGCCCTGGAAGAGATCCCCGCCCTGCGTGCCCTCCAGCGCGGCGAGGTGATCTATCAGGAGGAGGTTCACATCCGCCTGCCCGGTGACCGGTGGCTTGTGGGCCTGGCATCCGCAGCGCCTATGCGCCGCGGGGGCAAGGTGACGGGCGCCGTCGTCGTCTTTGAAGATATCACACACCGCGTCAGGGAGGAGGAGAAGGTACGCCGCCGCTATGACCAGCTGCGCGTGATCTACGATACGGCCACAGCCGTCAGCGAGGCCGAGGATCTGGCGCAGATTTACGAGAAGGCGCTTGACGGTCTCACCCGCGCTTTGGGAACTGACCGCGCCTCGCTCCTGCTGCTGGATGCCGATCAGGTGATGCGCTTCAAGGCGTGGCGGGGCCTCTCGGAAGAGTACCGCAAAGCTGTCGAAGGTCACACGCCTTGGCCACCTGATGTTCAGGACCCCCGCCCCGTGCTCATCGCCGACGTGGCGAGGGCGCCCGAATCCACTCCACTTCCCGAGGTGCTCCAGACGGAAGGTATTCGTGCGATCGCGTTCATTCCGCTCGTCCACCACCACCGGCTGGTAGGGAAGCTGATGGTCTACTACGGCGAGCCGCACGTGTTCACCGATGAGGAGGTACAGGTAGCCCAGACCATCGCCTACCACATCGCGTATGCCATTGAGCGCCATCGCACAACCGAATCCCTCCGACTGAGCGAGAGCCGCTACCGGATGCTGATGGAGCAGGCGTCGGATCCGATCGCGGTGTTGGATGCGGAGGGACAGATCCTCGCGGCCAACGCGCGCACCGCGGAGACCACCGGCTATACGCGCGAGGAGTTGGTGGGGATGAATGTCACCCACTTATTCGTGCCTTCGGAACTGTCCGAACACCCCTTGCATCTGCCCGAGCTCCGCGCCGGCAAGACGGTGGTGACTGAGCGTCAGGTCCGCACCAAAGATGGTTCCATTCGCATCGCTGAGGTCAGCGCCAGGCTCCTGCCAGATGGCCGGATACAGGCGATCGCGCGCGACATTACGGAGCGGAAGCGCGACGCCATCGCCCAGCGTTTCCTGGCGGAGGCAAGCCGATTACTCGCCTCTTCGCTCGACTATGAGACAACGCTCTCGCAAGTGGCCCGCCTGGCCGTGCCCGGCCTCGGGGACTGGTGCTTCGTCTATATCTTCGACTCCGGGCTGGAGCGCACCGAAGTGGCCACTGCGGATCCGGCAGACGAGGCGCTGGCCAAAAAGCTCGTAGGCTTCCCGCCCCCTACGCTCAAGGCTGTCTGCGAGGCCCTGCCGGACCTGTGCGCTGGCGAGGCACATCTCTTCGAGAGCGTGCATCCCGATGTGCTGGCAGCCATCGCCCGGTCGCCCGAGCACCTTGAGCAGATGCGGGCACTTGGCGCGCACTCGGCGATGCTGGTGCCGATGGAGGTGCGGGGACGGGTACTCGGCGCGATCAACATCGTCTCCACCCGGTCGGCGAGACGGTATACGCACCGCGACCTGACGCAGGCCATGGAGCTGGGCCGCCGTGCGGCCCTGGCCATCGAGAACGCGCGCCTCTATCGTGAGGCACAGGATGCCAACCGCGCCAAGGATCACTTCATCACGGTTATTTCGCACGAGTTGCGCAACCCCCTCGCCCCGATCCTGGCAGGCGTCGATATGCTGCGCCACCTTGTGACCGAGGATGGGCGGTTGCGCCGCACCCTCGAGATCATCGACCGCAACGCCCGCCTGCAGGCGCGCCTGGTCAATGACCTGCTGGATCTCTCGCGGGTGGCACGTGGCAAGATCGAGCTTCGCTGCGTCCCGGTTGCCCTCGACACCATCGTGCGCTCGGCAATTCAGGGCCAGCAATCCGATCTGGCGGATGCCCGGCTGTCACTGCACGTCGATCTGCAGAGCGGGCTCTGGGTGAACGGCGACGCCGACCGGCTGCAGCAAGTGGTGATGAATCTCCTCTCCAACGCGATCAAGTTCACTCCGGCTGGGGGCGAAATCCGGGTGTCGTGCCGGGCGCAGGATCCCGGGCACGCGCGGATCGTGGTTGAGGATACCGGGATCGGCATCGCGCCGGAGCAGCTTCCCCGCCTCTTCCGCATGTTCGAGCAGGGGAAAATGGACAAGCACAAGGGTGCCGGAATGGGGATCGGCCTGGCCCTGGTGAAGGCGCTCGTGGAGAGGCATGGAGGAAGCGTCACGGCCGAGAGTGAAGGTCCGGGAAAGGGAAGCCGCTTCACGGTAGAGCTCCCCCTCATCCCCGCACCGGAGACGGCGTCCGCAGACAATAGGCTGCAGCAGGCGCCGGATCACCTGCGCGTGCTGTTGGTCGAAGGGGATCCAGACACGCGCGAGATCCTGGTGACAGCACTCGGTATCGTCGGCTACTCCGTCACGTCAGCCCCAAGCGGCGAGGAAGCCCTCGAACGGGCGCGGGAAGAGCGCCCCGGCCTCATCCTGGCAGACGTCGACCTGCCTGGCATGGATGGATATGAGTTCCTGAAGCGCGCTCGCGCCCTGCCCGGGATGCAGAGCGTGCCGGCCCTGATGCTCACGGGGGATCAGAAGGCGATCGATGTCCAGCGCACACGCGAGGCGGGATTCCCCGCGCATCTGACAAAGCCGGTGGACCCGGATGCCCTCGAAGCACGAATCCGCGAACTGGTGCAAGCGGGCCCGCAGGCCCGCACCGAGGGCAAATCCTGAGCGGAGCGCATCAGGAGATCGGCTTTCCCCAAGATGCGCGTCTGGCGAGCTTAGAGAGAGGGGCGGACCTCAGCCCGCCCCCCTGCGTGCTTCCTACTGAGAGAGAGCTTCCAGTGCTTTCAGCACTTCTTTGCGGGCGTTGTCCGCCACATCGCGCTGCTTCGGCGCGTGCCAATCGATCGCCTGAGCTCCCTCGGCATCCACCACCTTGGCGGGAAGCGTTGTCAGTAGCTGGCGTGCTTGGCGCACGGCGGCGGGATTGCGCCCGCTCTTTTCGGCCTGCTCGACCGCCTTGCGCAGGAGAACCAGGTACTCGTAGTCATACAGGCCCTCGCGGATCGCTTCCATATGCTTCGAGGTGGTGTTCCCCGAGGCATCCAGGAACTGCGGCGAGTAGCAGGTGCCAGGCGCGGAGTACTCGTTCCACGCGGAGCCGCCGCCGGTATCGCCGAAGGCCCAGAACGCCTGGTAGATCGCGCCATAGCGGAACGCCTCCCACGCCTGGAGGCGGTGGTAGCTGTAGGGATCGAGCGCTCGCACCGGTCCGGAGCAGCTATAGAAGGCAAGCAGCCGTCCGGCATCGCGTTGGGGAAGGTAGACCTCCTCGTAGGGGCCGCGACTCCCAAGCCAGGAGACGCGATTGGGGCAGAGCATGCCAGAAAGCTCCAGCATCTCTCGACTGGTGTCTCGCGGGTCCTTCCAGATCGGATCGTTGAAGACGATCACCTCCGGGGCCACCTCGCGCAAGACGCGCGCGTAGCTCACGATGCGCTGATCCTGCTCCTCGTTGCGAGGCTCATCCACGAGAAGGAGCACGAGCTGCGAGGGAGCGATCCCCTTCTTCTTCAGATGCTCCACGTAGAAGGTGATCCACTCGGCGACGCGCCGCCGGTCCTCGGGAGTCTCCACATCCTTGGTGAAGGCGTTGTAGACGCAGTAGTAGCGCGCGTTCGGCCAGCGCGCGATCCAGGCATCCAGCCGCTTCGTATCCGGCGGCTCGACCATCTTGCCGGTGGCATCATGCTTGCCGAACGGCATCACCGCGCTCACGGCCCACGGCGCGTTCACATGGTAGGAGCGCAGAAACTCGACGGTTGCCTCCAGGTTTTCCTCGGTGATCCCGCGCCCGGGGCCATCGGTGTAGTCCCATCCCCCAAGGGCGAGGGTCAGCTCGTTGGGCATGGAGAGAGCCGAGACACGCACACGAATGGGCACCGTGAGCGGCTCGCCCGAGGCGGGAGTCAGCTCCACCCGGCCCCGATAGTCGCCCGCCGGCACCGCCGAGGTGTCGAGGCTCAGCCACACCTGTCCGGTGGTACCACCAGGGACCGTAACCACTCCATCAGGGGCGTCGGGGAGCGCAGAGCCCGCCACGCGCGGCTGCTCGACGCCCTCGGGGGCCCGACTCGACGGCTTGGCCGGAGTCCATACTGTCTGGCGCACCCGGATCCACTCCGGCTTCGGCGAACCAGGGAGCCCAGCGAACGTGACTTTCAGGCGCTGCGCCGCGTCGTTCGCGTTGGTGATGTTGATTGCCGCGCTGCGCACCTCGTTGCGCATCATCACCAGATCGATGTTCGCCGCTGCGGTCCGCTCTGGCGCCTGCCAGGGCAGAAGGGGATCCCAGCACGACCCGGCCCACGCTTGCAGCGCCGGGCGCCCCTCGGCGCGCCAGAGGGCCGCCTGGACCGCCAACAGCTTCTCGTGCGCCTTGCCGTACGGCCAGATGGCCCGCTCGTTGCCGCCAACCCCTTCGATCTCGTTCAGATTGACGACCGCCTGGTCGAGCATCGTCTGGATGCGTGTCTTCTGTCCGGCGGCGATCCTCGCCGCCCCGAGGCGCTCACGAAGCGCCTCGGCCTCCGCTCGAACGTCCTCCTCGAAGCGAAGCGCCGTGATCGCCGCATCGATGTCGGCCACTGCCCTGCCCTCGCGCGGGCGCGTCAGAAACGCCTGATCGCCCCGGTAGACCTCAATCTCGTCGCAGAAGGCGTAGCTGCCAGTTGGCACCATGACGACCGCCACGTAGCGGCCCCGGGTCGCCAGCTGGTTGGTCCAGTAGCGCCGCGTGGCATAGGTATCGGCAGGCGGTTCGGGGCCCCGGTCGAGCTTGACCAGATCGCCCGCGCGCCACCACGTCTCGCCATCGTCCGAGACAAAGAGGAGGAGCGACCGCGGCCAGCGCACTTCCGCGCGTCCCGCCGCCGTATGGAAGCTCACGCCAACAATCGGCTCCACCTGGCCCAGGTCGATGACGATGCGCGTCTGCCCGCCGCCGCTCCACCCCACGGTGGTCTGTTGGGTCCAGAAGTAGCCGACGGTGTACTGGCCATCGGTCAACTGCGTTCTGTCTCCATCATCCCGGCACAGCGCGTAGTTCGGGCGCGGCACCAGAGTGTAGCTCTTGCCCAGTGCGATATTCTCGCCCGGACGCTCCCAGGCCTCCGGACCCTGGGCGGCCCCCGCGGGCCACACCATCAGGGCGAGAAGAGCCGGCAGAACGACCCCTCTCCATAGCCATAACCGCTTCATAAAGTCCTCACTCCATTCCTACAGGCTATTGGGCACCCAGTCAATCCGGATGCCCACATGGCACTTGACCGGCAGAGCACGCCCCTGCTCCATCGGGCGCGCCCGTCCGGCCTCATCGCCACAGCATTTCTCACCAGACACAACGGACCAGGGCAGGCCGCCGCCGATCCGGATCCTCTGCCACGCGCAGGCGAACCGCGCGCGCATCCTCATCGTAGCACCATTCGGCGGCGCTGCCATTGATCCATGCGGACGCAGGCGCGCTCTCGGTGTAGAGCCACACGTCGAAGCAACGCTCGTCCGGCATCCCCTCGTAGGCGCCAACACGCGGGGCAATCTCCAGCTCCACCTGATCGCGCGCGGCGCGGCAGGTGATGCGCGTCTGCGCAACCTGGCCCTCGCGATACCCGAAGCTGACGCCGTCATCCTCGTAGAGCGTGAACTCGCTCTCGCCATGCGGGTAGACGTGCAGGCTGAGCGTATCGACCGGCTGCTCACCAACGTACTGCATCTCCGGCCAGTTCGGGATGATGCTTCCAGCTCGGATGAAGAGCGGCCCACCCCGGTCTGCCGGCACCTGGCATTCCATCTCTTTGGGCCCCTCGTGCGCCTCGCCCGTCCAGAAGTCGATCCACTTCCCTGCCGGAAGAGAGACGCGGTTGGTGAACGCCGCGACGAGGAAAGCATCGCCGAAAAGGTACTGCTGCAGCAGTTCATCGGCACCCGGATGGTCGGGATAGACCAGGGGCATGGCGCGCATGATCGGCATGCCGGTACGCGCGGCGACGTGCGCCATCGAGTAGATATAGGGGATGAGGCGATACCGCAGCCGGGCGTACCACTTGAAGATCGGGAAGAGATCCTTGCCGAGGAACCACGGGTGGCGCCAATAGGCCCAGCTGCACAGTTGTGACCAGGGCTGAAGGAAGCCGAAATGGATCCCGGCCGGCGTGAACACGTCCATGTCGCAGCTGGTGTTAACATGGCCGGAGAGACCGTGGTTGAGCATAGAGACCAGCGGCTTGGGCCCGCCTCCGGTATCACCCGCCCAGGTGGCGCTGAACTGCTGGATCCCAGCGTAGCCGCCGGAGCTGTAGACCATGGGCCGGCGCCCGGTGTGTTCAGCGAAACCCCGGCTCATCTGCTTGTTGAGGAGCACCGGATAGAGGTTGTGCATCTCCTCGTCATCCATGCCGTTGCCCCACTTGCGGTCAGGATGCTCGTTCACCATCAACGCGCCGTCCATCTTGAACGCGGAGACGCCCTGACCGACGAACTTCTTCAGGTGCTCGAACCACGGCTCCTCTGGCCGCGTCATGCGGTCCATCAGCGTGCGCCCGTGCGCAAAGTGCTCGTCCTGCTCGAAGTCATCCGCGTCCGGCGCGCGCGATTCTGCCTCAGCCTGGACGGCGCTCTTCGCTTGAAGCTGGCGCTCCTCTTCGTAGCTGAGATCATAGTCGCAGCACAGCCAGAGGCTCATCTTGAAGCCCAGCCGGCCTGCCGCGCTCAGGAAGGTATGCGGTCCCTTGGGACTCCAGGATGGGATAAAGAAGCGCTCGGGGTGCCACTTCTTCTCCACGGAAAAATCGTAATGCTTCTCCATCCAGCCCGGCTCGAGCCCGATCACATCGCAGGGGATCCCTTCCCGGCGGAAGTTGAGGCAGTCATCCAACATCTCACGGGCATTCGCCTGCTGGTTACAGACGAAGGTGAGCCCATAAGCCCAGAGTGGAAGCAGCGCCGGCTTGCCCACAATGTCGGTATAGCGGTCGAGGAGTTGCGGGGCGCTGTCTCCGAGGATCAGGTAGAAGTCCAGCTCGCCGCGCTTGCCCCAGAAGCAGAGCCGGTCCGGCACGCGGCAACCCAAGTCAAAAGTATGGCGCCAGGTGGAGTTCACGAAAAGGGCCCAGCCGCGGGTGCTCATCACATAGGGGATGGGCACGTAGGACTTCACGTTCACTACCCAGATCTGGGAGCGGTTGCCCCGTTTCTGGATGCGTTCGCGGGTCACATCGCCCAGGCCATAGAGGCGCTCATCCTCCTGCAAGGCGAACTCCGCGCCGAAGCCGCTTTCCGTGTCGGAGCGTGGCGCGCCGGCGCTCTCAACCACCGGGCGCCCGCTGGCATCGCACAGTGTCAACCAGCCGTCCGAACGTCGCACGTGCAGCTCGGCCTCCGCGGCGCGAACGAAGGCGGTCTCCTCGTCGCCGCCGGTGGTGAACTCGACCGCGGGCCACTCCGACCGGAGAATCCCATAGCGCACGAGTGCCGGCTCCGCGAAGGCAGCATCAGGACGCAGGCGAATGCGAAACGTGTGCGCCGCCACCGGCTGCACGCGCATCACCCCTCCCGATGCAAGCGGAATCGCAACAGAGTCTTCAGCCTGCGACATCGTCTTGACTTCCTCCCCCGACGGGCTCTCCCCTGGCGAGCAGTCCGGTGGATTGGCACGCCCTCGGGCAGTTGGTTTGGGCCCGAGGCCGACGGATGCGCGACACCAATCGAAGCGCCGGTCGCCACCCCATGAGCAGGATGGCGACCGGCGCCTGACAGTCTTCGCTACTTTTCGCGGATCAGGGCGAGCCAGTCGAGCGCCAGGCCATCGCCCAGATTGGTCATGCGGATCGTGTGCTCGCCCGCGGTGAGATCCAGAAGGAGTGGCTTCTCCTCGCCGCCCACCGTGAGATAGGCCCAGTCATCTTTCGCCGTGGAGAACCCGCCGGTGCGCGGGAAGGCGATCTCCTTGCAAATGTCGGCCGGGATCTGGCCATCTACGCGCAGCTCCCGCCGGGGGTTTGGCGAGTCGCTGCAGTATTTGAGCAGCAGCCGGTAGCGACCGGCCTGTGGCACGTTCACTTTCCACTCGAGCCAGTGACCGATCTCCATATGCCAGCTGGTAATGATCGATCCAGATGCCGAGACCCGGTCGGAGGCGATGCGTACGTTCCCCTTGCCCTGACCCGAGAAGCGCTCTGCCTCGACGACGACCGCCTGCCCGCGGCCAACCGCCTCCAGCTCCTTGGGTGGCAGGTTGATCATCGCCTCTGTCGACGCCTTTCGGCCGGCGCCCTCAGCCGTCAGAACCACGCGGTACTTGCCACCGCGCGCATAGGTGTGCTCCACCTTCTCGCCAACGGCGGTGTTCCCATCGCCGAAGTTCCACACCAGCCGGCCCTTGGCGCCCTTCGGCCATCGGGTGCTCGACGCGTCGAACTTGACCGTGGTGCTTCCAGAGAGTGGCGTAGGCGTCTCCACATTGAGCTCGATGAGCGGCAACACTGGGGCCTCGCGCAGCCTCGCCAGCAGGTCGAGAACATGCGGGGCGACACGAATGTACATCGTGAACGACTTGCCCATGCCACTCATGCTCTTGATAGCCGCCTCGGTGCCTGCTGTGAGCACCTGCGCCAGCTCCGGATCCCCCGTCAGCTGGTAGGCATAGCCGATCCCGTCAAAGAGGAGCAGGTTGGACCAGGGGCCCGAGCTGGAGCTCGGACAGGTGGTGTAGCGGAACCCGCTGACAGCGGGCATCCATAGATCCTTGATCAGGTAGCGCGCGCCCAGGTGAATGCTGCGCGCCACTCGCGGGTCGTTGGTCTCCTGGTGATACCACCGCAAGCCGGTGAGCAACACGCCCACCATGAAGCCGGCGTTGCCATAGTGCGCGGGCTCGCACAGGCAGTGTCCGGGCACCATGCGCCGTCGCCAGCCGCCGCCGGCCGATCCCAGCGCCGCATCCTCCGTCTGCCGCTCCAGAACGCGCTCGACGATGATCCGGGCCGCGTTCAGGTAGAACGGGTCGCCCGTCGCGCGGTACACGCCCATCGTCAAGATCAGATGCCAGCCTGGGATGCGGCAGTTGGTGAAGTCGTAGTTGGTCGTGCCATACACCCCGTAGTGGTCCGCGATCTTGCGCGCCGTCTCCAGCGAGCGCCGGTCGCCGGTCAGGAAGTAGTGGTCGCAGTGGCCCTCGCACCAGGTGTGCGAGACGGAGAAGCCGCCGCGAGGGCTGCCCTGATTCGGGCCGGGCAAGGGGCTCTTCGCGTAGTAGTCGCCCACATGGCCGATGCAGTGGGAATAGACGGCACCCACGCGATAGTCATTCGTATGCGCATGGATCGTATCTACATCGCGATTGTGGCGCTCGGCCTCCTCGCCGGCCTGGAAGAAACGGAGATCCCCGGAACGAGCAAACTGGAGGAAGAAGGCGTGCTGGGTGTCGTACTCGATGTTGCCCCAGTTGATCACGCGCTCGCCCCACCAGTCGCCAAAGTTGAGCGCGCCGTATTCGCGGTTGCGCTCGCGGTTCTGAAGGTAGCCCTCCAGGGTCTCCGCCACCTTGGCATCGTACTCCTTGACGACCTCTCGCTTCGCGTCCGCGATAGCGAAATCGCCGAAGACCTTCGAATCGGCATACCAGGAGGGCGGGCACGCGGCCATGAGCGGGCGGTCGTGCTGCGGCGCCGCGCCATCAAGCCCGATCCACACCTCATGTGTTTTCGAGACGCCCTGGCGCAGCTTGTAGCCGCCGGCATTATCCAGCGCCTGGAACCAGTAGAAGAGCCGGTGCTCGTCCACCGTGCCCTTGGCCCAGTCATACTCATCCGCCTTTAGCGGCGGAAGCAGCCAGAACGCCGCACCCTGAGGTCCGACCTCCAGGTCGAGCGGGTAGTTCTGCCAGAAGTCGCGCACGAAGAGCGCGCCCAGCGGGCCAGACCAGCGCTTGCCCTCGCCCGTGGACGCCGCGTAACGATCGTCGGTGTGTTGGCGCACGAAGCCGCTCTGCGCCGTCTTCACGGGCACGTCCCACTTCAGGCTGCGCAGTGTCTGAAACTCGCTTCCAGGGTGGTCATTGGTAAAGGTGAGGAGCACTCGCACCCACGGCGTGCCCGGATAGCTGTGCGCGCGCACTTCATAGGCGAGACGGCTCACGTCGCCATCCTTCAGCTGCCCAGAGCCGTAGAAGCAAGTCCTCAGCGACCCTTGCTCCTCGACTCGCGTGGCTGCGAGCTGCACGGTAGACTGCTTGCCGTTCGCATCCATCAGGGTCAGCGCGCCAAGCGTCGGCGGACGCACGGAGGCTTGTGCGAGCGCATCACGACGCACCTGCGGCCCATAGCGAAGTTGGTAGGTTGTGCTCGGCCCCGAGTGCCGGAAGTCGAGCAGCACCCACTTCACGCTGCCGTCCGGCCAGCGCGCCGTCACCGTTGCCTGAAGCGGGACCGGCTTGCCTGCCGCGTCGGCCAGCGCCAGGCGGTCCGCAGAACCCAACACGCCTTGCGGGAAGGGCACTCCACTCGTGACCGGCCACCCCTTCAGAGTGGTCCCGGTGGGCGCCTCAACGCGCAACACCACGCTTCCCGCGCGCTTCGTGGCAGGCTCAACCACGGGCTTCCAGGTGTGCCGCTGCCACGCGGTGGCGACCGGCTTCCCCTCGCGGGTCACGGTCGTGATCCGGTATCGGATCGTCTGACCGGGTTTCATCCCCGGCACGTAGACTCGGTGGTTATTGACTGGAGCTGGCTCCTGGATCCTCTGGCCGTTATCCAGCTCCACCACGCACGCTGCCGGCCACGTGGTGATCCAGGTGATCCGGTTCTCGCCGGCTTCTAGATGCCGGAACTCGTAGCGCAGTGGCCTGGCCGCGGGCTTCTTGGCCAGCAGAACCAGGTCCTCGATCCGGTAGGGCCCCTCCGAGGAGAGGACGCGCAGCTCGATCGTATCACCCTGCTTCAGTGAGATCGGCCGGGACAGGAAGAAGAGGCGCTGATCGTTGTCGTCGACCGAAGCGACCGCTACCCCCTGACGCTCGCCATTGACGAAGAGGCCAATCACCTCTCGTCCGGCCTCGTCGTGGATGACAAAACCAGGGTAGAAGCTGCCCGCGCGCGGCACCTTCGCCGTGATTCGCGCCGGCGACCCCGTACGGATGACGTTATCCGCACGGTATTCGCTGGGCACGAACCGGAACCCCTGGGTCTCACACTGGAAGATGGGAAGACGCACGTTTTCCTTGGCGTTGAGCAGCGGGTCCACTGTGCGCGGCCCGTACGTCTGCTCCATCCCCTGGCTCTCCGTGAGGTCCGAATCGAGCTTCAGCTTGGGGCGGTCACTCATCGCGGGCCCTCGCGCCACGAAGTAGGGAATGCTGTCGACGCCCGTGTGCGGCTGCCAGGTCTCCGACAGCAGCATGAGGCGAAAGACAGACTGTCCATTCTCTTGCTTCAGCGGCATGTCGTGGGCAACATACACGTAGCGGCCATCCACGAAGGCTCGGGGCAACGATCCGGTGATCACCTGACCATCGGGGGCATAGGCCGTGACCCCGCCCTCGCCGTTCGTCACGCGGATCATCGCCTCGCACCCGTGCCCGGGGCGCCCTGTTTTCGCGTCGCTGTCGCTGTCAACATAGAGGAGCACGTTCGCGTTCTCAACCGGCCACGGCTCGGCAAATTGGACACGCCAGACAAAACGGTCGCCCCCGGCGTTGGCCAAAGCTATCTCGGTGACGAAGCGTGACTTATCCGCCACCTTCTCAGAGGGCTTGCGTGTCACGATGGTGGTGAACGCCTCCGCAGTCTTAGGGTCAGTCCCAAGCGCCGCTTCGGCCACGTCGCTCATGCCATCGCCATCACGATCGACGGGCTGTGCGCTCCCTGGTGCCATGGTGGGCACCAAGAACAAGAGCGCCAGGATGGGTACCGACCACCAACGAAGAGAGTTTCGAGGGTACATGGTCCTCCTGCCTTCCGGTCTTCGGATCCTACGGGCACCAAGCCTGCTGGCCGCGCGCCCATGCTGTCTCTCTGTTCCAAGTAAGAGCAGGTTTTCCTGCCGGAGCCCCGCCCTCCGGTGCAGGATGAGACCGCGGCGGAAGCCAATGGGATCTCGGCCAGGCCGGCTCGAAGGCCCGCGCGGCAGCCGGTCATCACCCAGGGAAGGTTGTTGAGCAGATGGCAAGCGTCCACTCCGTCTCCGCGCCGAAACCCCACGGCGCCATACCAAGCGAGCGGCAGCTCCGCTGGCAGGCGATGGAAGTCACCGGCTTCATCCATTTCACGGTGAACACCTTCACCGACAAGGAGTGGGGCTATGGCGACGAGTCCCCGGAGATCTTCGCGCCGACAGCGTTCGATGCCGGACAGATCGCCGGTGTGGCCGCCGAGGCAGGCATGAAGGGGCTGATCCTCACCGCCAAACACCACGATGGTTTCTGCCTCTGGCCAAGCGCCTACACCGATCACTCGGTGAAGCATTCGCCCTGGCGCGGCGGGCAGGGCGATGTCGTCCGCGAACTCGCCACCGCCTGCCAGGAGCAGGGAATCGGCTTCGGGATCTACCTCTCGCCCTGGGACCGCAACCACCCGCGGTATGGCCACCCGGACTACCTTACCTATTATCGCAACCAGCTCCGTGAGTTGCTCTCAAACTATGGGCCGCTCTTCGAGGTGTGGTTTGATGGTGCCAACGGCGGCGAAGGCTATTACGGCGGCGCCCGCGAGAACCGCCGGATTGACAAGGAGCGCTACTACGATTGGGAGACGACGTGGAGCATCGTCCGCGAGCTGCAACCCGAGGCGGTGATCTTCAGCGACGCCGGCCCGGATATCCGCTGGGTCGGTAACGAATCCGGGGTCGCGGGCGATCCCTGCTGGGGCACCATCAGCCCGGACGGGATGGCCCCCGGACTGGCCGATCCCAAGGTGCTGAACACGGGCCACCGCAACGGCTCGCACTGGCGGCCCGCGGAAGTGGATGTCTCCATCCGCCCCGGGTGGTTCTACCACGCCCATGAGGATGACCAGGTGCGCTCGCCTGAGAACCTGCTCCAGGTCTACTATGAGTCCGTGGGCCGCGGGTGCAACCTCCTCCTCAACCTGCCCCCGGACCGGCGCGGCCTCATCCACGAGCGCGATGTCGCCTCGCTCCGCGAATGGCGGCGCATCCTGGACGCCACCTTCGCCACCGACCTGGCCCGCGGCGCGCGCGTGACCGCGAGTAACACGCGCGGCAACGACCCGCGCTTCGCGCCCACCCACGTGATCGACGGCCGGCGCGATACCTATTGGGCGACCGATGATGACGTGCGGACACCGGAGCTCGTCCTGGACCTGGGCCGGCACGCCACTTTCAACGTGGTGTGCGTCCGGGAGTATCTCCCTCTTGGCCAGCGCGTCGATTCGATTGCCCTGGACCGTTGGGATGGCGAGCGGTGGGTAGAGTTCGCGAGCGCGACCGGCATCGGCGCGCAGCGCCTGATCCGGCTGCCGGAGCGGATTACCACCGACCGAGTGCGCCTGCGCGTCACCGGGTCGCCCGTCTGCCCGGCGATCTCGGAGCTCGGGCTTTTCGCGGAGCCATGACGGCGCATCCATCCCAAGGAGGGCCGCCAGGCGTGGAGAAAGAGACGCCGGGAGGAGTTCCATGAGCGAGTATCGCGTTGGAATCATCGGGTGCGGGCGACCGCACAAAACGGAAGGATCCACGGGCTACGGGCAGGCACACCGGCACATGCTGGGCTATCAGGCGTCGCCAGAAGCGCGCCTCGTCGCCGTGGCGGATATCGTTGAGGAGAACGCGCGCGCGTTCCAGGAACAGTACGGCGCCGAGAAGAGCTACACCGATTACCGGGAGATGCTCGAGAAGGAGCGCCTGGATGTGGTGAGCATCTGCACCTGGCCGCACCTGCACGCGCCGATGGTGTGCGACGCGGCTGAGGCAGGTGTGCGCGCCATCTTCTGCGAGAAGCCGATGGCGACCACCTTCGGCGATGCCAAGCGCATGGTAACCACCTGCGAGAAGACCGGGGCACTCCTGGCGTTCTGCCACCAGCGCCGGTTCAACCCGGTTTTCCGCAAGGCGAAAGAGATCCTCAAGTCGGGCGCCATCGGCGAGCTGCGTCGGCTGGAGGCGTCGTGCAGCAACCTCTTCGACTGGGGCACCCACTGGTTCGACATGCTCTTCTACTACAACGACGAGACTCCGGTCGAATGGGTCATCGGGCAGATCGACATCCGGGATACCCGGCCCGTCTTTGGTGCGCCGTGCGAGGGCCAGGGGCTGAGCCACTTCAAATACCGCAACGGCGTGCGCGGGCTGATGATCACCGGCTATGAGGCCGACCTGGGCGCGAGCAACCGGCTGATCGGCACCGATGGCGTCATCGAAGTCGGGGTAGCGGGCGGGCCCGACCTGCGCGTGTGGACGAAGGGCAGCGCCGGCTGGGAGACGGTTCCCGTCGAGGGCGGCCTGCACGGCTCCGATGGGTTCCGCCTGGGGGTGCTGGACCTGCTTGATGCCCTGAAGACGGGCCGCGAGCCGGAGCTATCCGGGCGGCGCGCGTTCCAAGCCACGGAGCTGATCTTTGCCACCTACGAGTCGAGCCGCCGGCGCGGGCGCGTCGATCTCCCGCTGGAGATCGAGGATTCGCCGCTGCAGGAGATGCTCGACCAAGCCTGACTCCAAGATGCGAGGAGCGGCGGATGCACCCGCCCCCGCTCCTCGCATCGCACCACACCCCACCCACGCGCAGTAGGTACGCCCGAGGCATCAACGCACCCGCCCCAAGCAGGCCGCACCCCGTCTCCGCGCTCCCCACCCCTCTCCGGACCCGGTTTGGCCCGCCGCCGAGGGGGAAACCTCGCCTGAGGATATCCCATGGGAGGAGATGGGGATGAAGGCGGTTGTCTACCACAAGCCGAAGGAGATCCGCGTTGAGGACGTAGATGATCCCAAGATCCAGGACCCGAGAGACGCCATTGTGCGCGTCACCTCGACGGCCATCTGCGGCTCGGATCTGCACATCTATAACGGGACCTTCCCCCAGGCGAGGCCGATGGTGCTCGGCCACGAGTTCATGGGGGTTGTTGAGGAGGTCGGGAAGGAGGTCAGTACCCTGAAGAAGGGCGATCGTGTGGTGGTGCCCTTTCCCATTGCGTGCGGCACGTGCTGGTTTTGCCATCATGATCTCCCGATCCACTGCGAGAACTCTAATCCGAAGCACTACGGCCCAGAGGGTGGCGTGCTGAAGGAGAAGGGCGGCGGCCTCTTCGGCTATACAGACCTCTACGGAGGCTATGATGGCGGCCAGGCGGAGGCAGTGCGCGTGCCTTACGCCGACTATGGTCCCCGGAAAGTGCCCGAGGGCGTTCCCGACGAGCAGGTTCTGTTCCTCACTGATATCTGGCCCACGGGATGGGCAGCCCTGGATTGGGCACAGCTTCGCGGGGGAGAGACCGTCGCGGTGTTCGGATGCGGACCGGTGGGCCTTATGGCGCAGAAGGCCGCTTGGATTCAGGGCGCCGGGCGGGTCATCGGGATCGACATCCAGGAGTACCGTCTGGAGATGGCACGCAAGGCGGCCAACGCGGAGACGGTGAAGGGAAAAGGCGACCACGTGGTGCAGGCGATCCGCGATATGACCGATGGCCGCGGCGCCGATGTCTGCGTGGATGCCGTCGGCATGGAGGCGGATATCGGGGCGCTTCGGAAGGCAGCAGCTGCAATCCACCTCGAGGCCGGGACCATCGACGCGCTGCAGACCGCGATCCGCGCGGTGCGCCGGGGTGGCGCCGTTCCCGTCGTAGGCGTCTACGGCACCAGTTACGACAACTTTCCCTGGGGTCAGATCTTCGACAAGGGGCTTCGCTTCCATGCCGGACAGGCCCCCGTACACTACTACATCGACCGCCTGATGCAACTCATCCTGGAGGGAAAGGTGACTACGCACGACATCATCACACACACCCTGCCCCTCTCCGAGGCGCCCAATGCCTACCGCATCTTCAACGAGAAGGAGGATGGGTGCGTGAAAGTGGTGCTCAAGCCCTGAGATGTGGAGCGACGGGGCCGCGGATCGAGGCGATGCGCCCGGCTTGAAGCTCGCGGCAGACGCACTGCCGGCGGGCAGCCTGGCGCGTTACGCCTCGCGCCGCCGCTGGTGCGATCCGTAGCCACTCCCTGGACGGCGCCCGATGCTTTGGAGCTTCGCGAGAAGCCGGGCGCGGCTCTCGGCGGGGGTATCGGTAGCGCCCGCCTTACCCGGATAGAGCGCGTAACTCTGCCTGTAGCCCATCTCGGTGACGTTCAACATCACGACGTTCGCGCCGCGCTGGAGAGCGAGGATCCGGCCTTCTGGGAGCAGCGTCTCCATCGCGGTGGTCGCGGGGATGTTGATATCCGGCAGGAGCAGCCGGGTGATCGCCATCACCTTGCAGCTGAGCTCGAAGCTGCCGTTCGGGCTGCCAGCCAGCGGCGTGTCGGGGTTGGCGATGAAGGGGCCAATGCCGATCATATCGGCATTCAGCTCACGAAAGAAGAGGATGTCGTCGGCGAGCGACTCCAGGCTTTGCCCGGGGATGCCCACCAGGCAGCCCGTGCCCACCTCGTAGCCCAAGTCACGGAGGTCATGGAGGCAGCGCACGCGGTTGTCCCAGTCCATGCCGGGATCCATCGCCCGGTAGAGGGCGCGGTCGGTCGTCTCAATCCGCAGGAGGTAGCGGTCAGCGCCGGCTTCGCGATAGGCCTGATACACCTCGCGCGGCTTCTCGCCCATGGAGAGCGTCACAGCCACGTCGAGCGCCTTGATTCTGCGGATGAGATCGCACATCCGGTCCACCGGCAGGATGTTCGCCTCGCCAGATTGAAGTACCACGGTGCCATAGCCGAAGGAACGAGCGGTTTCGGCGCAGGCGAGAACCTGCTCTGGCTCCAGGCGGTAGCGCGACAGGCGGCGGTTATCGCGGCGGAGACCACAGTAGAGGCAGTTGCACTTGCAGATGTTGGAGAACTCGATCAGCCCGCGCAGGTGTACGGCATCGCCGACATAGCGCGCGCGCACGCGGTCCGCCGCGGCGTAGAGCGCGCCGTCATACGCATCCGTTTCCAGCAGGGCCACGATCTCGTCGCGGGTGAGGGAATGCGTCACTTCCGCCTCGGCTAGGCGCGAGGCAAGATCGGTTTTGCTGCATTTCTGTGCATTCATGCTTGGCGCTTCCTCCTTCCGCTGGCGTGAATGCGCGGGCCGGCCGATTCCGGGAGGGCAGCGCGGGTGCTCATCGCCCGCGCCGCCCCGAAGGTGCAGGAGGAAGAGGGCGGTCCCCCATATGGGGTGAAAGGGGTCCAGAAGGGGCAGCACGCCCTCCCCTCTTGCATCAGGCGCGCCCGTTGCGCGCGCCCGAACCGATTAGCTCGATACGCCGGCCTCCGTGGCACCCGCCTTCGCGAGCTCGCTCTCCAGGACATCGAGCGCTTTCTGGAGCGTGCACCGCTCTACCACCGTATCGTTGATAGCGACGGTTGGACCGCGGTCGCACCGCTCGAAGCAGAAGGTGGCGTTGACATCCACCAGGTGCACTAGGCCGCGCTCCTCGATCTGGTCAATCAGAGACTGCAGGAGACGCTGGGATCCGCGGACCATGCAGCTCGTGCCGACGCAGATGTTCACCTTCACCTTCGCCTGGCCGTTGCCATTCACCAGGGCGATCTCCTCGTCGCAGATGCGCCGGCGGCTCGTGTAGTTCGTGTGCAGCAGGTGGTGCGCCTTCTCGCCGCCCACCTCGCCGAGGTGCCGGTCGTAGCACTCGGTGACCACGTGGTTCTCCTGCGACTTGTGGAACTCGAGCATCTTGTCCGAGTCGTAGAGACCGCGGGCGCGCAGGCGGCTGGCGCCCGGATCGCGAGAGACAGGCTGGCCAGCGCCGCCGATGCAGCCGCCGGGGCAGCTCATCACCTCGACGATGTCGTAATCACACTCGCCTGCCATCACGCGCTCGGCCACCCGGCGCGCGTTCGCGAGCCCGTGGACGATGGCCAGCTTCAGATCGACACCCGGGGCGACGTTCACGGTCGCCTCGCGCAGGCCTTCCTCGCCGCGCACGGCGCGGAAGTCGACGCCTTCCAGGCGAGTCCCGCTCACCTTCTCCACTGCGTAGCGGAGCACCGCTTCGGTGACACCGCCGGACGTCCCGAAGATGACGCCCGCGCCCGTCTTGAACCCGAACGGCATATCGAGCGATTCAGGCTCCAGCCGGCTGAAGCGGAGGCCCTGCGCCTCGATCATGCGGCCCAGCTCCTGGGTCGTCAGAACGTAGTCGACGTCCGGAATGCCATCCTGGATGAACTTCTCCTGCCTCGCCTCGAACTTCTTCGCCGTGCATGGCATGATCGAGACGATCACCAGGTCCTTGTTCTCCACGCCCAGCTTCTCTGGGAGCACCTCGCGGGCGATGGAGCCGAACATCTGCTGGGGCGACCGGCAAGAGGAGAGATGCGGGAGCAGGCTGGGATAGTACTGCTCCGCGAACTTCACCCACGCCGGGCAGCAGGAGGTGAAGATCGGCAAGCGCTCGCCCTTCTCCTTACGCGCGAGGAACTCGGTCGCCTCTTCGATCACCGTGAGGTCCGCCGCGAAGGAGGTGTCGTAGACCTGGTCGAAGCCCATCGCCTTGAGCGCGGCCACCGTCTGGCCCATGCTCACCGTGCCAGGGGCCAGCCCGAAGTGCTCGCCGATGGCGACGCGCACCGCGGGAGCGATCTGGGCCACCACCTTCTTCTTCGGGTCGCTCAGCGCTTCCCAAACCGCGTCGATCTCCGACTTCACCGTGAGCGCCCCCGTGGGGCAAACCGAGGCGCACTGGCCACAGTAGACGCACTCGACGTGCTTCAGGTCCTTGCCAAAGGCGGGCAGGACCGCCGTGGACGCGCCTCGGTAGGCGAAATCGATCGCGCCAATTCCCTGGATCTCGTGGCAGACGCGCACGCAGTCGCCACACAGGATGCACTTATTCGGGTCGCGCACAAGCGAGGGCGAGCTGCGGTCCACCGGCACCGGTTGGTGGGTGGACTTGAAGCGCACCTCGTCGACGCCCAGGCGCCGAGCGATCTCCTGAAGCTGGCAGGAGGCGCTCTTGGAGCAGGTGGGGCACGTCTTCTCGTGGTTGGCCAGCAGCAGCTCCACGGCGATCTTGCGGATCTCGCGGATCTCCTGCGTGGTCGTCTTTACCTTCATGCCCGGTTCCGGGGGCGTGGAGCACGAGCCGACGATCCCCCGCCCTTCCACCTCCACGAGGCAGAGGCGGCAGGCACCGTAGACGCTGAGGTGAGAATGGTAGCAGAAGGTCGGAATGTCAATCCCCGCCTTCCGGATCACCTCGAGCAGGTTGCGCTCGCCCTCGATCCGGACCTCTTTCCCATCTATCGTTAGAAACTCGTTATCGCTCATTATCCGTACCATTCCTGGTCAGGGCCACCGTCATTGAACAACGCGGCTAGAGACCTGTGACCGCCCCGAACTTGCAGCTCTCGGCGCAGACGCCACAGCGGATGCACTTCTCAGGATCGATGGCGTGGGGCATCTTCCTGTCGCCGCTGATGGCGCCGACCGGGCACTTCTTGGCGCACAGCGTGCACCCCTTGCAAAGCGCAGGGTCGATCGCGGGCACGAGAAGCGCCTTGCACTGGCCAGCCGGGCACCGCTTCTGGACGACGTGCGCCTCGTACTCGGCGCGGAAGTAGCGCAGCGTGGAGAGAACCGGGTTGGGCGCCGTCTTGCCCAGGCCGCAGAGCGAGCCCTTCTGCACCGCGCGGGCTACCTTCTCGAGCAGGTCCAGCGTCTCGAGCGTGCCCTGGCCCTCGATGATCTCCTCGAGGAGGGCGAGCATCTGCTTGGTGCCCTCGCGGCACAGGACGCACTTGCCGCACGACTCGTTCTGGGTGAACTGCATGAAGAAGTGGGCGATCTTGACCATGCAGGTCTGTTTGTTCATGACGACGAGACCGCCGGAACCGACCATGGCGCCCACGCTCCGCAGCGAGTCGTAATCGAGCGGGAGATCGAGTTGAGCCTCGGTGAGGCAGCCGCCGGAAGGCCCGCCGATCTGCACCGCCTTGAAGCCCTCGCCCGTGATCGCACCCGTCGCATCGGTGACGCCGCCGCCGATGTGGTGGACGATCTCGCGCAGGCTGGCTCCGAAAGGCACCTCGATGAGGCCGGTGTTGGCCACATGCCCGGTGAGCGCGAACGTCTTCGTGCCGGGCGACTTCTCCGTGCCCATGGCCCGGAACTCCGCGGCGCCCGCGCTCAGGATCAGCGGGATGGTCGCCAGCGTCTCCACGTTGTTGATCACCGTGGGCTTTCCAAAGAGACCGCTCTGCGCCGGGAAAGGCGGTTTGGGGGTCGGCATGCCGCGCTTGCCCTCGATGCTCGAGATGAGCGCCGTCTCCTCACCGCACACGAAGGCGCCCGCGCCCTCCATCACCTGGATGCGGAAGGAGTGGCCCGTGCCGAAGACGTTGTCGCCCAGAATGCCAAGCGCCTCAGCGTCCGCTAGCGCCTTGCGCACGCGGCTAACCGCGAGCGGATACTCGGCGCGAACATAGATGTAGCCTTCATCCGCCCCGATGGCGCGCGCCGCGATCATCATCCCCTCGATGATGCTGTGCGGGTTGCCCTC
>Ga0116166_1000844_pt1 | contig 28844 bp, 24 predicted proteins | sample AD_JPNMR2_MetaG_FD_89884 | JGI IMG/M metagenome (GOLD analysis project Ga0116166, IMG submission 89884) | Active sludge microbial communities of municipal wastewater-treating anaerobic digesters from Japan - AD_JPNMR2_MetaG | ecosystem: Engineered > Bioreactor > Anaerobic > Digestate | place...
GGGCTCTGGGTGGAGGAGGGCATCACGTTCGCGCACCTGAAGGGGGTCCTCTACGAGTTCGCCCACAGGTGCTTCGGGCCCGAGGTGCCCCTCAGGTTCCGGTCGTCGTTCTTCCCGTTCACCGAGCCCTCCGCCGAGGTGGACATGGGGTGCATCATCTGCAGGGGCGCCGGCTGCAGGGTGTGCGGGAACACCGGCTGGCTCGAGATCCTCGGGTGCGGCATGGTGGACCCCGAGGTGTACCGGTTCGTGGGGATAGACCCGCACGTCGTGACCGGTTTCGCCTTCGGCATGGGGGTGGAGCGGATCGCCATGATCAAGTACGGCATCGACGACATCCGGCTCTTCTACGACGGCGACCTGCGGTTCCTTCTGCAGTTCGCCTGATGCGGGGGGTCGAACCATGAAGATCGGCTACAAGTGGATAAGGGAGTTCGTCGACCTCGATGCGGGCGCCCTCGAGGCGGCGAAAGCCCTCACCATGAGCGGCACCGAGGTCGAGGGTGCGGTGCGCCAGGGCGTGCCCGGACAGGTCGTGTGCGCGCGCATCCTGGAGGCGCACAGGCACCCGAACGCCGACAAGTTGTTCGTGTGCACGGTGGACGCGGGCTCGGGCCCGCTGCAGGTGGTGTGCGGTGCGCCCAACACGAGGGAGGGCATGACGAGCGCGTTCGCGCCCATCGGGACGGACCTGGGCGGCGGCTTCGTCGTGAAGAAGGCGAAGATCAGGGGGGTCGAGTCGTTCGGGGTCCTGCTCTCCGAGCGCGAGATCGGGCTCACCGACGACCACACCGGCATCATGGAGATCGAAGCGGTCTGCGAACCCGGGGCGCCGCTCGGAGAGGCTCTCGACCTCGAGGACTGGGTGCTCGACATAAGCGTCACCCCCAACAGGGGGGACTGCCTGTCGGTCATCGGCATCGCGCGTGAACTCTCGGTGCTCTTCGGATGCCCCCTCAAGACGCCGGAGTTCTCCATACAGGAAGCCGACATCGATGTGGGGTCGGCGCTGAGCGTCGAGATCGTGGACACGAGAGGGTGCCCGCGCTACGCCGCGCGCTTCATCGACGGCATCGTCATCGCGAAGAGCCCCTTCACCATGAGGAGGAGGTTGTTCCAGTCCGGGGTGAGGGCCATAAACAACGTGGTGGACATCACCAACTACGTGATGCTCGAGTACGGGCAGCCTCTTCACGCCTTCGATTCCACCCTGCTCGCCGGGCCGGCCATCGTGGTGCGCAGGGCGAGGGAGGGAGAGAGGTTCGTCACCCTGGACTCGGTGGAGAGGGTCCTTCGCGACACCGACCTCCTCATCTGCGACCGCGAGAAACCGGTCGCCCTGGCCGGCGTCATGGGCGGAGAGAACTCGGAGGTGCTGCCCGGAACCACGAGCGTGGTCTTGGAGAGCGCCTACTTCGACCCCGACGGCATCCGCAGGACGTCGAAGTCCCTCGGGCTGACCACCGAGGCCTCCTACCGGTTCGAGCGCGGGGTGGACCCGGGCATCCAGGTGGAGGCCGCGAACCGCGCCGCGTACCTCATGGAGAGACACGCCCGCGGCAGGGTGTACAGGGGGGTCATTGACGTCAACCACCTCCAGGACACACGCGCCGCTATCACCCTCTCGGCGGGGACGCTCGAAAGGGTCCTGGGCGTTCAGCCTCCTGCCGAGGGCGAGGTCGAGAGGATCTTCACGGCCCTCGGGTGCGAAGTGCGTCGGATCGAGGGCGGGTGGTCGGTCTCGGCGCCCCCGTTCAGGCCGGATGTGGAGAGGGAGATCGACCTCGTGGAGGAGTTCGTCCGCATCCACGGCATGGACAAGGTCACGCCCGAGCTCCCTGCCTTCAGGCCGACGCCGGGTGGTGTATCCCGCCCGTCGCTCAGGGACCTGCGCAGGTCCCTGGCCGCCATGGGCTTCAACGAGGTCATCACCTACTCCTTCATCTCGCCCAGGTGGAAGGACTTCTTCCCCGGGGATTCCCTGCGGCTCGTAAACCCCATCTCCGACGAGATGAGCCTCATGCGCACCTCGCTCGTCCCCGGCCTGCTGGGCGCGCTCGAGCGCAACCGGCGCCTGCAGACGAGGGACGTCTGCATCTTCGAGATCGGGAGGACCTTCCACCCCGTCGAGGGCGCGGGGCTGCCCAGGGAGGAGGAGCGGCTCGGCGTGCTCATGTCCGGCATGCGTTTCGACCAGCACTGGTCGGATCAGCCAAGGCAGGTGGACTTCTACGACCTCAAGGGACTGGCCGAGCTCCTCATCCCCGGGGTCACGGTGAGGCCGTCTGACCTGCCGCACCTCGAGAGCGGGCGCCAGGGGGATCTCGTCCTCGACGGCGAGGTGATAGGGTGCCTGGGCGCGGTGCACCCGTCCATCCGCACGATCATAGACGCAAGCGAAGACGTGTTCGTCCTCGAGACGGTCCTCGGGCCCGTGATCGAGAGGCGATGGAAGGGGCTGGCCGAGATCCCGCGCTTCCCCTTCACGTGGCGGGACCTCTCGCTCGTGGTCGACGAGAAGATCCCCTATGCCGACATCGTGCGCGAGGTGGAATCCCTGGGCATAGGCGAGATCAGGAAGGTCGCGGCGCTCGACGTATACTCGGGCGAGAAGCTGCCCCGGGGGAAGAGGGGCGTCACCATACGCATCACCTACCAGTCTCTCGAGCGCACCCTCGAGGACGCCGAGATCTCGGCGTGGCAGGAGCGGGTGATCTCGAGGCTCGGCGAGAGCCTGGGCATTACGCTCCGAGGCTAGTTTGGGGACCGTCGCGCAAGCTCGCCCTTGCTGCGCGAGCGGGGGTGGGGCAAAGAGGGCGCCCGGCTGCTGAAGCGGGGGGGGGGCCCGCGTGCGCCTGCAGACGGCGTCTTTCCCGCGAGCGGCCGGAAACGACAACCTGGCCCTCCTGCAAGATCATCCGCATGCGTCTTCCCCATGAGCGGCCGGAAACGACACCTGCCTGATTGTGGGGCCCTCCTGCCGGGTCTTACGTGCGGGGCTGAACCTGCCGGCCGCTCGGGAATCGCACCGCATCGCATGGCCGCCCGCCAGGGGCGGGGGCGCATCAGCCTATGGCGATCGCCTCCGTGACGATGCGCTCTGCCGCCCTGAGGGTCTCCTTGAAGAGCCGCGAGGTCTTCGTTCCCCTGGCCGCCTTCATGTCCATGACCTGGGTGATGCCGAGCATCATGCCCCAGATGATGTCCGACAGCATGTACGGGCTCATCTCCCTGATCAGCCCGCGCTCCATCGCCTTGGCGAGCAGACGCCTCGCGAGCTCGAAGTCGTACCTTCCCCTGCTGCTGATGGCGAGCCGCGTGCTCTCCTCCAGCTCGCCGATGAGGTCGGTGTTCTGGAAGAAGGTGTTGGCCACCCTGAGGGAGTCGGGGCATGCCTCGAAGCTCTTCTCGAAGGCCCTGAACAGGTCTTTCACGAGTTTCGACCCGCTCGCGTACCGACCCCGCTCCAGCCTCCTCGAGATCGTCTCGAAGTGCGCACCGAACTCCTCGAGGAAGGGCAGCATGAGGGCCGAGTAGAGCTCGTCCTTGGTCTTGAAGTACTGGTAGATGGTGGGCTTGCTCACCTGGGCCTCGAGCGCGATCTCGTCCATGGTGGTCTTCAGGTAGCCCTTGGAGAAGAACACCTTCTTGGCGGCCTGGAGGATCCCCTGTATCCGCGCGTTGCGTTCCCTCTCCCTCCTGGCCTGTATCGCCCTGCGATGGCTCTCGGTCATGAGGTCTCCGTTCCCCGTCGTGGTTTTTACCGACAGTAGTTCGATTACTGCCGGTAAGATGATGAAAGCACTCTCTGCGACCGCGTGTCAAGCCATGAAATAGGGCTTGCAGGGGCTGCGCCGGGGATAGGCGCCTGAGCCTGGACGGAAAGACAGGCTTGACAGGGCTGGAAGGATGCAATATAAGCCTACTGTTAGTAGGAAAGATACCGATAGTTTATGGGCACGCGCACTGTCCGGTTCGCCACCCTTGTCGTGCCCTGGGAGGTTGCATGGACTTCGACCTTGCCCCGGAGCAGAGGATGTTCAGGGAGACGGTCTACCGCTGGGCGAAAGAAGAGGTGGCGCCCTTGTGCGAGGATGCGGACCTGAGGGGCGCATTCAGCCCCGAGATCTGGGGCAGGCTCGCGGGGTTCGGCATCCTGGGCCTCCCTTTCCCCGAGGAGTTCGGCGGGTCGGGGGCGGACATCGTCACGTGCTGCCTGGCGGGCGAGGCGCTCGGCCACGCGGGGGTGGACGGCGGCCACCTGCTCGCCTGGGGCGCCCACACCTACCTGTGCGGGCACAACATCCTCTCTTTCGGCACCGACGAGCAGAAGAGGAAGTACCTGCCGCGCCTTGCAAGCGGGGAGTGGATCGGGTGCATGGGGCTGACGGAGCCGGGCTCGGGCTCCGACGCCGCCTCGCTCTCCACCTCCGCGAGGAGGACGGGCTCGGGCTACGTACTCAACGGCACCAAGACCTTCATCACCAACGCCCCCGTGAGCGACGTGTTCGTGATCTTCGCGAACGTAGACAAGAAGCTCAAGCACGAGGGGATCACCGCCTTCATCGTGGAGAAGGGGACCCCGGGCCTGTCCACCGGCAGGCCGTTCCACAAGATGGGCTGCAGGTGCTCGGCCACCTCCGAGGTCATCCTTGAGGACTGCGAGGTCCCGGCGGAGAACGTCCTCGGCGGCGAGGGCATGGGGTGGATCATCGCGCTTTCCGGCGTCGAGTGGGACCGGTGCACGCTCCTCTCCCCCATGCTCGGCTGCGCCATGTTCAACCTCGATGCGTGCGCGCGCTACGCGAACGAGCGCCGCCAGTTCGGCAGGCCCATCAGGAGTTTCCAGGCGATAAGCAGGCGCATCGCGGACATGAAGGTCTTCGTGGAGGCGCTGAGGCTGGCCATATACCGCGTGGCGTGGGCCAAGGACAAGGGGAGGATGCTCAATCCCCTCCAGGCCGCGGTGAGCAAGGTGTATGCGGGCGACAGGGGCTTCGAGATGGCCTCCGAGGCGGTCCAGGTCTTCGGCGGCTACGGCTTCATGCACGAGTACCCCGTGGAGCGCAACTTCCGCGACTCGAAGCTCGCGGCCATCGGCGGAGGAACCTCCGACATCATGCGCATGATCGTCTCGAGGATCATGCTCATGGGGTTCGGGGTGTGAGGGGGTAAGGGCATGGATTACGAACTCGAACCGTCAAGGGTGGATTTCCTCAAGGCGTTGGGCGCGCACCTGGCGGAGAGGGTGGCGCCCAGGCGCGCCCAGCTGGACTCGTGCGGGCCGGAAGAACGCGCCCGCCTCATGCGGGACAACATCGCCGGCCTCGGGACGCACGGGTTTCTCGCCGCCATGTCCATCGGTAACCCCCCGGATCTCGTGGGCCACTACCTCGCCCTGGAAGAAACGGCGAAGGCCTGCCCGGCCACCTGCCTGAGCGCGCGCGCGAGCGCGTTTCTCTGCGCGGGCGCGATCTCCCTGTTCGGTTCGCCGGGCGCAAAGGAGACATACCTGCCCCGGCTCCTGTCGGGCGAGGCGGTGGGCGCACTTGCGTACTCCGAGCCCGGTTCGGGCTCCGACCTGGGCGCCCTCGGTGCCGTGGCGGAAAGCGACGCGGGCGTCTACCTGGTCGACGGAGAGAAGGACATCGTGGTGAACGCCCCGATCGCCGAGGTGTTCGTCGTCCTCGCGCGCACGCCCGAAGGGCCGTCCCTGCTCGTCGTCGAGGGTGGGGCCCGAGGTCTCGAGATCGGGCCGTGTCTCGACACCCTGGGGATCAGGGGGGCTCCCGTGGGCGGCGTGAGGATGCGACGGTGCGAGGCGGCCTGCTTGCTGGGCAGGGAGCCGGGCATGGGCCTCGAACAGCTCGAGAGGCTCCTCTCCATGGGGGCGGTCGGCGCCGCGGCCCTGTGCGTGGGAATAGCACACGCCTGCATGGAGATATCGACCGAGAGGGCCAAGAGCAGGTCCGCCTTCGGCAAGCCCATAGGCATGTTCCAGGATGTCGGGTTCAAGCTCGCCGACATGTTCACGCTCGTCGACCTCTCGCGCCTGCTCGCCCTGCGGGCGGCATGGGCCTTCGACACGGGCGAAAGAGACGCCCCGGTACGGGCGGCCTGCGCGAAGCTCTTCTCGGCCGAGGCGTGCTCGAAGGTCGCGAACTGGGGGATGCAGATCTTCGCCGGCCACGGCTACCTGGCGGGAAGCCCCATCGAGCGCCTCTACAGGGACGCGAGATTCGGAGAGATCTGCGAGCGGACATCCGAGATCCTCCGCTTGACGATAGCGAACGAGGAGCTCGATAGGTTCGCGGGCTTCGCCTGATCGAGGCGGCGGCCGCGCGATAACGACGATGCAGGGACGGGACGAGGCATGCACGTGATCGAGACGAAGATCGATACCGGATCCGAGGAGTACCGGAAGAACTACGAGGCCATGGAGCGGCTCGTCGCCGACCTGAAGGACGAGCTCCACAAGGCGAGGTTCGAGAGGCCCGCCAAGGACATCGAGCGGGTGAAGTCCCAGGGCAAGATGCTCGTCAGGGACAAGCTGGATCTGCTCCTCGACAGGGACAGCCCCTTTCTCGAGATCGCGCCGCTCGCGGCGAGGGGCCTCTACGACGGAAAGGTCCACCAGGCCGGCCTCGTGGCCGGCATAGGCCTTGTCGAGGGCAGGGAGGTGCTCGTGGTCGCGAGCGACCCCACGATCAAGGGCGGCGCCGTGTACCCCCTGGGCGTCAAGAAGAACCTGCGCTGCCAGACCATAGCCATGGAGAACCGGCTCCCGGTGGTGAGCCTGCTCGACTCGGCAGGAGCGTACCTGCCCCTCCAGTCGGAGATCTTCCCCGACATAGACGACGGCGGAAGGATCTTCTACAACCAGGCGATCATGTCGAAGATGGGCATCCCCCAGATCACCGCGGTCATGGGGCTGTGCACCGCAGGGGGCGCATACGTGCCGGCCATGTCTGACGAGGTGGTGCACGTGAGGAGGACCGGGGCCATCTTCCTCGGAGGGCCGCCCCTCGTCAGGGCTGCCACGGGGGAGGAGGTGACCGCCGACGAGCTCGGCGGCGCGGAGGTCCACTGCATCCATTCGGGCGTCTCCGACTACTTCGCTGAGGACGACGCCCACGCCATATCGATCGTCCGTTCCATCGTGAAGAACCTTCCCAGACCGGAGAAGACGAGGCTGGCGATGCGGGAGCCCAGGCCGCCGGTCTACGACCCGAAGGAGATCTACGGCATCGTGAGCAGGGACTTGAGGGTCCCGTACGACTGCAGGGAGATCATCGCGAGGATGGTGGACGGCAGCGAGTTCCTGGAGTTCAAGGAACTCTACGGCACGACGCTCGTGTGCGGGTTCGCCTCCATCCACGGCTACCCGGTGGGGATCCTCGGCAACAACGGGGTGCTGTTCTCGGACAGCTCGCTGAAGGCGACGCAGTTCATCCAGCTGTGCGACCGGAGAGGCATCCCCCTCGTGTTCCTGCAGAACATCAACGGGTACATCATCGGCCGCGAGTACGAGAGGCTCGGCATCACCAAGGACGGGCACAAGATGGTCAACGCCGTCTCGACGTGCACGGTCCCGAAGTTCACGGTCATCGTGGGCGCCTCCTTCGGCGCCGGCAACTACGGGATGTGCGGGAGGGCGTACTCCCCGAGATTCTTGTGGATGTGGCCGAACGCCCAGATCGGGGTCATGGGGGGCGAGCAGGCTGCGGGCGTGCTCATCACCCTCAAGAACGACCAGAACGCGAAGGCGGGCCTGCCGCCCTTGACACCCGAGGAAGAGGAGGCGATCCGGGGACCCATCGTGGAGGCCGCGAGTCAGCAGGGGGACGCCTACTACAGCACCGCCAACCTCTGGGACGACGGCATCCTCGACCCGGCGCAGACCAGGGACGTGCTCGGCCTGGCCATATCGGCCGCACTGAACGCGCCTCTTCGGGACGACGCCGTGGGCTTCGGAATCTTCCGGATGTAGGGCCCAGGGGACCGGGTGAGGGAAGAAGGGGGGGACGATCGTGTTCGACACCATCCTCGTCGCGAACCGGGGGGAGATCGCGGTGCGCATCATGGCGACATGCCGGGAGATGGGCATACGCACCGTGGGGGTGTACTCGGACGTGGACAGGCACGCGCTCCACGTGATCGAGGCCGACAGGGCGGTGGCGCTCGGCGGGTCGAACCCCGCCGAGACCTACCTCGACATCGACAAGATCATCGCGGCCGCGCGCGCCGAGGGCGCCCAGGCGATACACCCCGGCTACGGTTTCCTGGCCGAGAACGCACAGTTCGCGAGGCGCTGCGAACAGGAGGGTATCGTGTTCATCGGCCCCCCGAGCGACGTCATCCGCGACCTCGGCGACAAGACCCTCGCACGCAGGGTCATGCACGCCGGGGGCGTTCCCGTGATACCGGGGATGATGGAGCCGTCTTCCGACATACGCGAGCTCGTGCAGAAGGCCGAAGAGATCGGTTTCCCGGTGATGGTCAAGTCCGCCAAGGGGGGAGGGGGCAAGGGCATGCGCGTCGTGGAGACCCCCCAGGCGTGCGCCGAGGCGTGCGAGGCCGCATCCAGGGAGTCCATGAACGCGTTCGGCAGTGCGGATATCTACGTCGAGAAGTACCTCAGGTCGCCCAGGCACGTGGAGGTGCAGGTGCTCGCGGACGCCTCGGGCAAGGTGCTGCACCTCTACGAGCGCGAGTGCTCCATCCAGCGCAGGCACCAGAAGATCATCGAGGAGACCCCGTCGCCGTCGTTGACCCCGCCGGTGAGGCGCTCCATCTGCGAAGCGGCGCTTGCGGCCGCCCGGGCCGCCGGCTACGTGAACGCGGGGACCGTGGAGTTCCTCCTCGACGAGGAAGGCGGTTTCTACTTCCTCGAGGTGAACACGAGGCTCCAGGTCGAGCACCCCGTCACCGAGATGGTCACGGGCGTCGACATCGTCAGGAGGCAGATCGAGATCGCCGCAGGCATGCCGCTCGACCTCGACCAGGATGACATCGTGCAGCGCGGTCACGCGATCGAGTGCCGCATCTACGCCGAGGACCCCATGAACTCCTTCATGCCGTGCCCCGGCAAGGTGGTCTTCGTGCAGGAGCCGAAAGGCCCCGGCATCAGGGTGGACTCCTGCCTCTATCCCGGGTGCACGGTGCCCATGGAATACGACCCGATCCTCGCGAAGCTCGTCGTTCACGCCGAGACGCGGGACGCTTGCATCCAGAGGGCTATGCGGGCACTCAGGGAATTCGCGGTCATGGGCGTGCTCACCCCCATCCCCTTCCTGGCGGACGTGATCGCGAGCGAGGCGTTCAGGAGGGGCGAGACGACCACCGACTTCGTCGACGACTTCATCGAGGGATGGACCCCGGACGTGAGCGGGGCCGACATCGTCGCCCTGGCCGCGGCCATCCACCTGTCCCTCTCGCGGGAACGCACGGTGGACGGCCATGTCGTGCACACCCCCGCCGAGTACTCCCCCTGGCTGTCACTCAAGGGGTTCAGGCCGTGAGTGGATCTCAGGACATGACCGCTCCCGGCCGCATGCGGGTGCCCTCACGCGGCGTCGTGCCCCCGGCGCCGCTCCCGGGCTAGGGCGGCTGGGCCCCCGTCCGCGCCTGCCGCACGGATAGCGGGACGGGGTGGTGGATGCACAGGGGGCCCGGCGTGGAGGCGGTCGGATCGCTCGCCTGCGCGGCCGTCCACGATCCGGAAGGAGGAGGATGCACGTGAGGTTCGACCTGAAGATAGCGGGCAGGGACGTGTGCGTGAGGCTGGAGAGGCTCGACGACGGTTTCGTCGCCGCCTGGGTGGATGACAGGCGCATCGAGGCCTCCTTCGCCGCTGTGACGAAGAACGTGCTGTACCTGACGGCCGGCCCCGGGTCACAGAAGGTGTGCCTGGAGAGGACCCCCGAGGGCACGTACGTGAACGTGAAGGGCGCGACGTGGCTCGTCAGGGACGCTCACGCCGCCGATGCCGGGAGGCCCAGAAGGAAGGGGGGCGCCCCCCTCCAGAGGGAGGTCACGCCGCCCATGCCCTCGGTGGTGGTGAGCGTGCTTGTCGAGGAGGGCCAGGAGGTTGAACAGGGCCAGGGTGTGGTCGTGGTGTCCGCCATGAAGATGGAGACGACCCTCTACGCCCCGTACGCGGGCGTCGTGAAGAAAATCCGCTGCTCTGCGGGCGAGAAGGTCATGCCGGGCACCGTCCTCGTCGAGATCGAGCGGACGGGCCGGGAACAGGAACGTTGACAGGCAGGGAGGGGGCATGGAAGAGGCTCATCTGCTCTACGAGGTCGAGGGGTGCTGGGCCCGCATCACCATCAACAGGCCCCAGCTCAAGAACGCCCTCACGAAAGAGGCGCTCGGGCTGTTCCACGACAGCCTCGACAGGGCGCTCTCAGACGGCGCGGTCCGCGCCGTGCTCGTGACCGGCGCGGGCGGCAAGGCCTTCTGCACGGGAGCGCAGCTGGGGGACGCCCTTGCGACCGAGGGCGCGGGGGTGTTCGGGGAGTTCGCCAGGCTGCTCGAACGCCTGGCCTTTTTCCCGAAGCCCACCCTCGCGGACGTGCGCGGCCACTGCCTGGCGGGCGGCATGGGGATCATGCTCGCCTGCGACCTGGCGATCGCCTCGGACGACTCCACCTTCGGCACCCCCGAGGTGAACGTGGGGCTCTGGCCCATGATGATAGGCGCCCTCATCTTCAGGAACGTGGCGAGAAAGAAGGCCATGGAGATGATCCTCACGGGCCGGAGGTACACGGCCGCCCAGGCCCTTTCCATGGGCCTGGTGACGGACGTCGCGCCCAGGGGCGAGATGGATGCGCTCGTCAAGAACGTTCTCGAAGAGCTGTCGTCCAAGAGCCCCGCGGCCGTAGCCATCGGCAAGGAGGCCTTCGGCCGGGCCGAAGGCATGCCCCTGTCGGATGCGCTCGGCTACCTCTCCACGAGGATAGCGGAGGTGGCCTCCACCGAGGACGCGAGGGAAGGCATAGCCGCCTTCCTCGAAAAGCGCAAGCCCGTCTTCACGGGGAGGTGAGGAGGTTCGCATGGAGAGGACACGCAGGCCTGACACGGTGGTGATCGCCAACTGCAGCGGTTTCTTCGGCGACCGGCTGAGCGCGCCGGCCGAGATGGTGAGAGGGGGCCACATAGACTTCCTCACCGGTGACTACCTGGCCGAGCTCACCATGGCGATCCTGTTTCGCTCCAGGATGAAGAACCCGTCCCTGGGGTACGTCCCCACCTTCCTCGCCCAGATGGAACAGGTCCTGGGCGAGTGCATGGACAGGGGGGTCAAGGTGGTCTCCAACGCCGGGGGCCTCAACCCGCGGGGACTGGCCCAGGAACTCGAGAGGCTCTCCCAGAGGCTCGGCCTGCACCCGAAGATCGCGTGCATCGAGGGCGACGATCTCATGCCCGATATCGCCCGCCTCCAGGAGGAAGGAGAGGACCTGGCCCACCTCGAGCGCGGCCTGTCTCTGAGGGAAGCCAAGGCCGTGCCCATAACCGCGAACGCGTACCTGGGGTGTTGGGGCGTCGTGAAGGCGCTCGAGATGGGGGCGGACATCGTGGTCGGCGGGAGGATCGCCGACGCGTCTCTCGTCGTGGGGCCCGCGGCCTGGTGGTTCGGCTGGGCGCCGGACGACTGGGACAGGCTCGCAGGCGCGGCGGTGGCCGGACACATCGTGGAGTGCGGTGCGCAGGCCACGGGCGGCAACTACTCGTTCTTCGACGAAGTCCCCGACTACAGGCGGGTCGGCTTTCCCCTGGCGGAGATACACGAGGACGGGTCCTTCGTGATCACCAAGCACCCCAAAACGGGGGGGCTCGTGAGCGTGGACACGGTGAAGGCCCAGCTCCTCTACGAGATACGGGGGCCCGCGTACCTGACGCCGGACGTCACGGCCCACTTCGACAGCGTGAGCCTGGCCCAGGAAGGCCCCGACCGCGTCTCGGTGAGAGGGGCGAAGGGGTCGCCTCCTCCCGACACGCTCAAGGTTTGCATCAACACGCTCGCAGGCTACCGCAACTCGGTCACGGTCGTGCTCACGGGGCTCGACGTGGAACGGAAGGCCCGCGTGGTGACCGAGGCGCTCTTCGACGCGATCGGGCCTGCCGACTCGTTCCAGGTGTGCGACGTCCAGCTCGTGCGTTCCGACAGGGAGGACCCGCCCACGAACGAGCAGGCCTTCGCCTACCTCCGCATAACGGTCATCGACCCCGACCAGAAGAAGGCCGACAGGGTCTCCAGCGCCGTGGTCGAGCTGGCGCTCGCCAACATCCCGGGCTTCACGCTCACGGCGCCGCCGTCCAGGGCCACGCCCGCAGTCGTGTACTGGCCGGCCCTGGTCGGGGCCTCGCGGGTGAGGCAGGCCGTTGTGATGAACGGCGCCCGCACCGAGGTGGACGCGCCGAACCGCGTGCCGTCGGCAGAGCCCTTCGTCCCGGGCGCCGTCGACCTGCCGCGGCCGCCGGGCGGCCCGAAGGCGAGGGTGCCCTTCGGGAGGGTGTTCGCGACCAGGTCCGGGGACAAGGGAGGGGACGCGAACCTCGGCGTGTGGGCACGGACGAGTGATGCGTACGCGTTCTTGAGGTCCTACCTCGACGTCGGCGAGCTCAAGAAGCTTTGCACGGACCTGGCCCCCTACGAGATCGAGCGCTACGAGCTGCCCAACCTGCTCGCCCTGAATTTCTACATCAAGGGGATGCTCGGCCTCGGCGCAGCCTCGTCCGTTCGGATGGATCCCCAGGCGAAGACCCTGGGTGAATACCTGCGCGCCCGCGTGGTGGAGGTGCCCGAGTCCATCGTGCCGGGCCGTTGAGGTGCGGGCCTGAGTGAGGTGCGGGTGGAACGCTCAAGGGGCGGGCCCATCGGCGAACGTGCAGACCCTGCATTCACCCCGAGGATCCCCTCGGGCGGGGCCGAAGCCCGCGGCCTGACCGGGGAGCGGGCGTTCGGAGAGAGCGACCGGCTGCGTTGTCTCTCCGGTTCAGGGAGGCGGCCACGCACCTGCCGTCACGTCGGCCGTCCCCGGGGAACGCGCTCCGGACGGGTCACTTCCGCGCCCGTGGGGAGCGCTCTCCGGGCGAACCTTGAGGCATGGGTCCAGGCGGGGCCTACTTCTTCATGTTCTTGAGGAGCTCGTCCTCGTAACCCATGGACACGAAGTAGATGACCCTGTCGAAGAAGAAGACCACGCGGTTGTTGAGTTCGAGGGCCTGGCCCATCTCGAAGGTGGTCTCGAAGAACTGGCGCTCCTGGATGAACTCCCAGAGTATCCGCTTCACGAGCATGAACGCCAGCACCACCTCGTGAAGGGGGATCCCCTCGTGGTACCTCTTCCTGCCCAGCTCCGTGTAGACGGTGCGGATCTGGCTCATGGTGTGGTCGTCCTGCCCGAGCCAGCCGCTCAGGTTGTTGTACACGTCGAAGACCCTTTCGTAGAGGACGTCCGCGGGGATCTTCCGGTACCCCCTCGTCTCCTCCCTGGTGGATATCTCCTTGCACGCCCTCCTGGTGAGCTCGTTCGCGTTGTTCTTGATGAGATCGAGCAACTCGAAATAGAACATGATCCCTCCTTTCCATGCAAAGGTCCCTGACCCCACTCCCGGCATACACGAAAGAGCCCTGTCACCCCGTTCGTCGCCGTGCCACTGCCGCGAAAGCGGACTCTCGTCGTAATCTTCAAGATATAAAAGGGGGGCCTGCCGCGGTCAAGGGCATGGGCGAAAGAGGGACGGGGCCGCCTCGGCGTGGCGCTCGGCCTCAAGGAGGCGGGGATGTGCCGTGGTCTCCGGAGGGGGAGGCCGCCCTCTCGACCGGTCAGCGGAGAGCCTGCCTCGATGGTTCAACGCCGACAAGGCGGCAACCAGGTCTCCACGGTACGCAGGCACTCGCGCGCATCCCCTTTCGCCCGGCGTGTCCCCGGCCTGAAATCGCTTGACTTCCAAGGTCCGGCCCGCTTACTTCATGGGAGGAAAGCGGGTGCACGGTGGACGTGAAAGACATCGACAGGGTGGCGCGAAAGGGTTTTCTCGACCCCGAGGAGGGGCGCGCGCTCCATGACCTGGCCATGGACGCCGCACGCAGGGGGCCTGTCCTGGAGATAGGGGGGTACTGCGGCAAGTCGACGCTCTACCTCGGCCTGGGCTGCCAAAAGAGCGGCGGGATCCTGTTCTCGGTGGACCACCACAGGGGGTCCGAGGAACAGCAGCCGGGCCAGCCCTACTTCGACCCGGACCTCTTCGACCCCCGCCTCGAACGGGTCGACACCTTCCCCTTCTTCAGGAGGGCCGTCGAGGAGGCGCGCCTGGAGAACACGGTGGTACCCATCGTGGCGAGCTCGAGGGTGGCGGCCCGCATGTGGGCCACACCCCTTGCCATGCTCTTCATCGACGGCGGACATACCTACGAGGCTGCCTTCGACGACTATGTCTCGTGGTCGGGGTTCCTCATGCCCGGCGGTATCCTGGCTGTCCACGACATCTTTCTCGACCCTCAAAAGGGCGGTCAGGCGCCCCGTTTCGTGTATTCGCTCGCCGTCGCGTCAGGCCTCTACGAGGAGCTCCCCATGGTGGGGACGCTCGGTGTGCTCAGGAGGCGCGCGCCAGGGGAGGTTCCCCCGGAGATATCGTCAAGGCGCGATTGGTAGCTCGTCCACCTCGAGGTTGTGAGTCCACCGGTACCGGAAGCGCGATCCCTCGAGGGAGTGCCTGAGGTAGCCCGCCTGGAAGAACTCGCCGATCACCCTCTTCGTGAAGTTCTCGTCGGTCCCGGTTACGGCCGCGAGCCTCGATGCGAGGAGGTCCTGGGGGGATGCGTGGTCGACACGCTCTATCGACGCCTCCTCCACGAGGTCGCTCGAGAGCACGGTGTAGACGAGCTTGAGCTTCTTGTTCCCCTCCACGAGGAGGTACTCCCTCTCCGTGCACGTGCCCTCGGCCACGCGCCGCTCGCTCTCCTCCCAGATGGCCTCGTTGAACCGGTCGTACTCCTTGACGAACTCGATCATTTCCTCCGGCGAGAGGGCGGAGGTCCTCACCACTGGCGAGTTGGCGTCGTACCTGCCCCAGTCGTTCGTGAGGATCTCGATGTCGTAGTTCTCGAGCTCCTCTCTCACCGTCGTCCCGGGGAACGGCGCGAAGAAGTGGTACCCGTAGGCGATGTTGAGCTCGGTGGCGAACCTGTGGGTGTCCTCGAGGGTCTGTCTCGTCTCGCCGGGCAGCCCCACCATGAAGGACGCGTGCGGCAGGATGTCCGCCTCCTTGCACCAGGCCACCGCCTGGCGCGCCTGCTCGAGGGTGATCCCCTTGCGGATGCGCTTGAGCATCTCGGGGTTGCCCGACTCTATGCCGAAGCTTATGCAGTCGCAGCCGGCCTTGCGCATGATCTTCAGGGTCTCGGGGTCCACGGTGTTGACCCTCGCGAACGCGCTCCAGCCGAACTTCACCCCCCTGCCCAGGATCTCCTCGCACAGCATGGCCACGCGTTTCCTGTCCGCGGTGAAGAGATCGTCGGCCACGTTGATCCTGGTGAAACCCAGGGAGAGGATGTGCTCGATCTCGTCCACCACGAGGCCCGGGTCCCTGTAGCGGCCCTTGAACCCCACCATCTTCCGGCCGAGACAGAAGATGCACCGGTTGGGACAACCCCTGCTCGTGATGATGCTCACGGGGTAGCCCAGGGCCAGGTACCTGGAGACGGGCAGGAGGTGCCTGGCCGGCAGCGGCAGCCTGTCCAGGTCGTGGATGAGCTCCCTGGGCCCGGTGCGCACGACCTCGCCGTCCTCGCGGTAGGCGATACCCCTGACTGCGCCCCATGCGCTGCGGTCGGTCAAGACCGGCGCGAGCTCCATGAGCGTGTCCTCGCCCTCGCCGATCACGACGAGGTCGAGCTCCGGGCACGAGGCGAACGTGCCCTCCACGTCGAAGGAGACGTGCGGCCCCCCCATCATGGTGACGGTATCCGGGCGGAAGCGCTTCACGTCCTTGATGATGCGCTCGGCATCCGGGTAGTTCATGGTCACACAGCCGGCGCCCACCGCGTCCGGCTCGAACGCGTCGAGGAAGCGTCGGAGCTTTTCCGGCGTGTACCTGCTCACGATGAAGTCGAGGATGCGGACCGTCGCGCCCACGGACTCCAGGGCCGCGGCCGCGTACGAGAGACCGAGGGGAGGGGAAGGCGCCTCCTCCAGGGGATACGGCGTTGCGATGAGTGCTATTCTCATGTCCTGCACCTCAATCCCCGATTCTGGGGAAGACGATCGATCTGAGCCAGCCGATCAGGCTGTTGCCCGAGAGCATGTCGCGGTCTATGGACGCGATGTCGCTCTCGAGCTTCGCCGGGTCGGTGAACCACTCGGCGCGGGTCCTCATGGGCGTCTTGCCGTCGAGCTCCCTGATCACGCGGGCCGGGTTCCCGGCCGCGATCACGTTCGAAGGAACGTCGGAGGTCACCACCGAGCCGGCGCCGATGATGCTGTTGTCGCCGATGGTCACGCCCTTGCACACGATCACGCTGTCGCCGAGCCAGACGTTCGATCCGATGGTCACGGGAGCGGAGGCGCCGATGTAGTCCAGGCGGTCGTATATGCCGTGCCAGTCCGAGTCGGTGATGTAGACGCCGCTGGCCATCATGCAGCTGTCCCCCACCGTGATCCCCGTCGCCGCGCTGATGCGGACCCCCGGGCAGATGAGGCAGTAGCGCCCTATGGAGATGAACCCGTCGTCCTTGGTCCTGCCCCAGACCGTGAGCCTCACGCGGTTGTCCGGCGTGGTGATGACGTTCGCGAAGTCGCCGAGGTCCACCGGGTACCCGAAGACGTGGACGTGCCAGGGCTTCATGAAGGTACACCCCCTGCCGAGCCGCCTGAAGTGGGGCCTCAGGAAGTGCTCGACGTAGAAGGACCTGATCAGGAGATCGAGCCGCTTGAGGTAATATGGCCTGTGGTCCCTGCGCACGACCTCACGCCCTCATGTCCGCGGCGTCGGAATAGAAGGCCCTCTTGATGCTGAACACGGGGTGGTGCTTCTTGAGGAAGCGGTACATGTGCGACGAGTCCCCCTTGCCGGCCTCCCAGAAGGTGTGGCTGAAGAGCTGCGATGCGGGGGTCACGTGGTTGAGCGCGTCGAAGGCCATCATCACGGCCGCGTTCGTCCACGTGAGCTTCTCCTCCGGCCAGACGACCATGTCGGGGAAGGTGAAGCCGCACCAGTAGGAACCGTCGTCGTAGCGCTTGTCGTGAATCCAGCCGAGGACCCTCCTCGCCTCCTCGTGTTCGCCCATGGCGGCGAGCGTCAGGATGAGCTCCGAGGTTTCCGCGACGGTGATCCAGGGGTTGTCCGAGACGCACCTCGTGCCGAGCCCCTCCACCATGAACCTGTTCCAGAAGCGCTCGATGCGGTTCTTCGCCTCCAGGCCCGTGAGAGCGCCGCAGAGGACCGGGTAGAACCAGTCCATCGAGTAGCGTGACTTGGTGCGGTCGAAGAGGTGCGGCCGGTACCTGATGGCGTCCCCGAGCCTCTTCAGCGCGCTCTGCCACCTGGGCCTGCTCTCGCCCAAAAGGAGCGCCAGCACGAGCGCGCACTTGAGGCTCATGAACACCGAGCTGCTCGCGGTGAGCAACGCCACGGGGTCGACCTCGCCGGCGGGGTTGCGCGCCCAGTAGACGGCGCCCGTGGGCGCCTGGAGGCCAACCGCGAAGTCGATCCCGGCGCTCACCGTGGGCCAGATGTATTCGAGGAACGCCTTGTCGCGGGTGACGAGGTAGTAGTGAAACACCCCCACCGCGATGTAGCTCGACATGTTCGACTCCCTCGTGAGGTCCTCGGGGACCCCGTCCCGGTATGCGGAGTACCACGAGCCGTCCTCGAGCTGTCGGGACGCGAGCCACTCGAAGGCCTTGCGCGCCTCCTCGTAGCGTCCGCCGATCGTCAGGCCGATGGCCGCCTCCACGTGGTCCCACGGGTCGGTCTTGCCGCCCTCGTGCCAGGGGATCTCGCCGGAAGGCCTCTGCAGCGATGCTATGGACGAGGCGAGGAGGTCGAGTTCGATGGCAGGGCCCTGTAGTGCCTGATCACGTTCCATGGCTGTCGCCTTTCGTGCAGTAGAGTACCACGCTCTTCGCGATGACCGGGTTGAGAAGCCGGTCGAGCGTGCGCGTGAGGCGGGGTTTCTTCATGATGTCCCAGACGAGGAACTTGTGGTAGAGCCTCACGGGGAGGGCCTGGTCGTTCTTGTGCCCCACCATGCACTTGATCCACCAGTAGGGGCTGTGGAGCGCGTGCGCCCACCCCCTGCCGATGCACTTGAGGCCAGCCCGCTCGAGCAGTGCCACGAGTTCCGATGTCTTGTAGATCCTCACGTGGCCGCCCTTCTCGGTGTGGTACTCCTCGGAGAGAGCCCAGCAGATCCTCTCGGGAAGGTATCGCGGCACGCTCACCACGAGCGACTTGCCGGGTTTCAGCACCCGCACGATCTCTTCGATCGCGCGCGTATGTTCCGGGATGTGCTCGAGGACCTCGGAACAGATGACCACGTCGAAGGATGCGTCCTTAAACGGCAGTCTCGTGACGTCGCTCACCGTCACGAGCGCCAGTCCGCCGCCGTCCTCACCCGCGTGGCGCATGATCTTGGTGGTGTTGAGCGCCTTGAGCGCGTCTTCCTTGTTGATGTCGACGCCCACGACGCTCACGCCCCTCGCCCTGAACGCCTCGGCCAGGTGCCTTCCAGCGCCGCAGCCCGCGTCGAGGACCCTGGACCCGGGCTTCAGCTCTATCCTCGAGAAGTCCACGGTCAGCATGCCGACCCCCCGGCAGAGGTCTCGAGGGGCGTACCCGATGCACGCCGAAGGGATCCATGCCTGAACTCGTCTATCGCCTCGCGGTAGACCTCGACGACCTGCTTTGCCGTGTTCTCCCAGGTGAAGTGCCTCTTCACCCTCTCGTACCCCGCCTGGGCGAGCCTCTGGCGCTTCCCGGGGTTGTCCAGGAGGTCCTGGATGGCCCTCTTGAGGGCCTGGGCGTCGCCCGGGGGCACGAGGATCCCGGCGTCCCCGACCACCTCGGGCAGCGCGCCGCCCGTGGTGCTGACGACCGGGACCCTGCAAGCCATGGCCTCGCCCGCAGGCAGCCCGAACCCTTCGTAGATGGAAGGGACTACGGCGATGGTGGTCCGGGCGTAGTACGTGGCGAACTCCTCGTCGGCGATCCTTCCGGTGAAGGTGATGTATTCCCGGGCTCCGAGCGACCCCACGAGTCGCTCGATCTCCCCGTCCTTCTTGGGGGAGCCGATGACCGTGAGGTGCACGGGCCGCTCTTTCCTGAGAGACGCCACCGCCTCTATGAGGTAGCGCAGGCCCTTCAGCGGCGTGTCGGCGCTGTTGGTGACCATGATGTGGTTCTCGAGCCGTTGCACGCCGTCCACTGGATGGAAGATGTCCATGTTGATGCCGTTGGGCACCACCCTGAACCTCTCCAAGGGGATGGAGAAGGCGCGGCTGATGTCCTTCCGGGAGGCCTTGGACACCGTGATGATGTGGGAGATCCTGCGGGATACCCGTCCCTGCATGGACAAAAACGAGTACCACCTCCTCACCTTGAGCTTGCGCCACAAGGGGGTGACGGATGCCACCTCCACGTCCCTGTCCACGGTAATGGGGTGGTGGATGGTGGCCACCGTCGGGATGCCGAGGAACTTCACGCCCAGGATGCCGTAGGCCAGGCACTGGTTGTCGTGGACCACGTCGTAGCGGTGCAGGTTCCTCCTCATGAAGGAGAAGTAGCGGATGCTGTTGGTGAACGGCTCGGGGAAGCCCCCGGTGGACACGCCGAGCCACTCGAGGAGGTTCAGGGGGTTCCTCAGCTCCCTGAGGCTCGGCACCCGGAAGAGATCGTCCGGGTTGTATAGGTCGAGGCTCGGGATCTTGTGGAGGGGGATGTCCTTGTCGATGTTTGGATACGGAGGTGAAGACACGACCTCGACGTTGTGCCCGAGGTCCTTGAGGGCCCGGCTCAGCCGCTTGACGTACACCCCCTGGCCGCCTGATGTCGGCTTGCCGCGGTAGGTGTAGAGACAGATGTTGAGGGGTGCGTCCTTGATCCGCCTCCGTGCCCCGGGGGTGAAACGAGTCTGTATCTCATGCAACGATGACATACTGCAATAACATCCTCTTTTGGTGATCGTGCTCGACGACGTGGACTTCCCGTCTACAGGCGAATCGGTATCTTAGCAACTCTTCACTGACAAGGCAAGGAAAATCCATTCATTTCTGCCCATAGAAACGAATGGTGTGAAGAAAGAGAACGATTTCCCCCCGGTCGTCCGTCGGATTGGGTCTCTGGCGGCTTCGCTCGCGCTCCATCGAGGCCGTCCCGCCATGGAGGGCGCCCTGGGGTCATGCGGCAGGATGAACCCGGGACGGTGGTACGACATGCAGGTCGGCCCGTCAGACGGGGCCGTCCCGCCTGAGCGAGGTCGGGCCGTGCCCCCTATGCTCCGCGGGCGCCGTTGAAGAAGCGCTGGATGAGCAAGCTGGTGAGCCTTTCCACGGACTCGGGGCTCACCGCCGCAGGCTGCTCGACCTTGCTGGAGAGCATGACCGTGAGCCTGTAGGTGGAGAAACAGACCCTGCACTTCTCGCAGAACCTGAAGTGGTGCTCAAGCTCGTCGATCACGTCCTGGGAGAGGCAGTTCTCCATGTAGTCCGGGAAGAGAGAAGAACAGACCAGGCATTTCATGCGGGATGGTCTCCCTCGAGGGTATATTTCCTGAAGTATCCCGAGAGCATGTCCCTGAGGATGAGCCGGCCCCGGTGGAGCCGCGACTTCACGGCCGGCACGCTCAGGCCGAGCGCCTGGGCGATCTCCTCGTTCGACAGGCCCTCGACGTCCTTCATGATCACGACGGTCCTCATGGCCTCGGGCAGGGAGTCGATGGATTCCTTGAGGATCCTCCTGCTCTCTTCCGACAAGAGGATGCTGTCCGGCAGCTTCGTCCAGTCGTGCAGGTAGTCGGCCGAGGGCTCGTGCTCGGTCTCCTCGTCGATGGCGGTCTGGTCGCCGAACTTCCTTTCCTTCCTGAGGAACCCGTAGGCGGCGTTCGTGGTGACCCGGTAGAGCCAGGTCGAGAAGAAGGCGTCGTTGGCGAGCGTGTCTACCTTGGAGATCACGGTCAGGAAGACGTCCTGCATGATCTCCTCGGCTGCGTTCGCGTCCCGCGTGAGATGGTAGGCGAGGTTGTAGACCTTGTTCGAGTACCGTCTCACCAGCTCCTCCATGGCATGTGGATCGCCATTCTTCAGGGCCCTCACCACGGACGCGTCAGGCACGCGCTCTGTTCGTTTCTTACCCATTTAGATAGCCGCCCCCGCTCGATGGATTCATGTCGTGCCACGTCAGGATGAGGTTCCTGGCCGCCCACACCTCGTCGACCCTCTCCACGGGCGTGTTCATGGGGTGCGAACCGAAGTCGCCCGGCGATACCTGGGCCGCCCCGGCTATCTCCTCCATGGCGAGCGCGAACCTCTCGAGCTCCCTCAACGGTTCGCTCTCCGTCGGTTCTATCATGAGCGCCCCCTGGACGTTGAGCGGGAAGTAGACCGTGGGCGGGTGGAACCCCTTGTCCATGAGCGCCTTGGCGATATCCATGGCCGAGACCCCCTTGTCCCTGAATGCGCGGTCGCTGATCACGAACTCGTGCAGGGTGGGCGAGGGGCAGACGCTCCCGAAGGTCTTCTCGAGGCGCTTCCTGAGGTAGTTCGCGTTGAGGCACGAACGGACGGCCGCATCCTTGAGACCCTGCGCGCCGAGGCTCAACACGTACGCGTACGCCTTCAGGACGACGGCGACGTTCCCGAGCCCGCCGTGGATCCTGCCGACGCTCAGGGGGGCGTCGTCCATGAGCCTTGCCCTGCCCGAGGCGTCCCTCGCGAGGCGCGGTACGGGGAGAAACCGCGAGAGGTCCGCCTTCACGAGCACCGGGCCGCTGCCCGGCCCGCCCCCGCCGTGGGGGGCCCCGAAGGTCTTGTGGAGGTTGATGTGCATGCAGTCCACGCCCATGTCGCCCGGCCGTGTAACGCCCAGGAGGGCGTTCAGGTTGGCGCCGTCCATGTAGAGGTACGACCCGTTGTCGTGGAGGAGCCCGGCTATCCTCTCGATGTCCCGCTCGAAGACGCCCAGCGTGTTGGGGTTGGTCATCATGAGCGCCGCAACGTCGGCGTCGAGGTGTCTCGCGACCTGGTCGGCCTCGAGACAGCCCGACCGGCCCGAGGGGACGTTCACCGTCGTGAAACCCGCTATGGTGCACGAAGCGGGGTTCGTGCCGTGGGCCGTGTCCGGGACCAGGACCTTGCGCCTCTTCTCGCCCCTGGCCTCGAGCGCCTTGCCGATGACCAGCATGCCGGCGAGCTCTCCGTGGGCGCCGGCGGCCGGCCAGAGACAGGCATCGTCCATGCCCGTGATCTCCAGAAGGGCCTCCCTGAAGTCCGCGAGCCAGCCGAGGACCCGTTCCATGGCAGGGGCGTCCGCCGGGTGGATGTCGGACACGCAGGCGGCCGCCACCTCTGAGACCTTGGGGTTGTACTTCATGGTGCACGACCCCAGGGGGTACATGCCTGTCTCTATCCCGTAATTGAGCCTCGAGAGCCTCGTGAAGTGGCGGACCGTCTCGAACTCGCAGACCTCCGGCAGCCGCGGCGGCGAGGCGTAGGCGCCGAGGTCTTCGGCCAGGTGGGCGTCGAAGGGCCTCGGCGTGCGCGCCGGGTTCGACCCGGGCCTCGACAGCTCCGCGAGCAGCGGTTCCAGGATCACGGGAAAGCCCGTCACAGGTGACTCGTCAGGCACGCTATGTCCTCCATCGTGTTCATCTCGGTCACGCACAGAAGGGTGCATCCCTCGAGTTCGGGGTAGTCCGTCCCGAGGGGGATCCCGGCCACGATCCCCGCCTCCATGAGCCTCGCATGCGTGGCCTCGTCCATCCTGACCGCGAACTCGTGGAAGAAGGGCGAGGAGAACACGCACCTGTGCGGCGTGGAGGAGAGCGCGTCCCTGAGCGCCCTCGCTCCGGATGCGCACTGGAGGGCGACGGCCCTGAGGCCCTCGGGGCCGAGCGCCGACAGGAAGACGGCTGCCCTGAGCGCCAGGTGGGCCTGGTTCGTGCAGATGTTCGAGGTCGCCTTCTCCCTGCGGATGTGCTGTTCCCTCGTGGCGAGCGTGAGGCAGAAGGCCCTCCTGCCCAAGCGGTCCCGCGTGAGCCCGACGATCCTGCCGGGCATGTTCCTCACGTGCTTCTTCCGTGCGCAGAAGAACCCCAACAGGGGCCCGCCGGCGCTCGGCGGGTTTCCGAGAGACTGGGCCTCGCCCACGACCACGTCGCAGCCGGTACCGCCGGGGGCGGGCAGGATGCCGAGGGAGACGGCCTCCGCCACGACGACACCGAAGAAGCCTGCGCCCGATGCGGCGGCGCCGACTTCCGTCATGTCCTCGATGACGCCGAAGTAGTTCGGCTGCTGGACGAACAGGGCCGCGTCCTTCCCCGCAAGGTCCCGGGCCGCCTGGGCGTCGAGCCTGCCGGTTGCCGCGTCGTACGGGATCTCCTCCACCTTCACCCCGGGCATGGCCCTGAGGTACGTGCACAACACCTTCCTGTAGGCGGGGTTCACCGAGCGCGCGACGGCCATGCGCGTGATGCCCCCCGTGCGCAGCGCCATGAGGGCCGCCTCGGCCAAGGCGGTCGCCCCGTCGTACATGGAGGCGTTCGAGACCTCCATGCCCGCAAGCGAGGCCATCATGCTCTGGAACTCGAAGGCCGCCTGGAGCGTGCCCTGGCTTATCTCGGGCTGGTACGGCGTGTAGGCGGTGAGGAACTCCTGGCGGGACGCCACGGCGTCCACCACCGCGGGGATGTGGTGGTGGTAGATACCACCTCCCGCGAAGCACACCCTCGAGGGGGAGGCCGTGAACCTCCTCCTCAGGCTGAGCTCGTCCACAGGGCCCTCGAGGTCGAGGGGGCGGCCGAGGAGGACGCCTGCGGGGAGGTGCCCGTGGAGTTCTTCCACACCCGAGACCCCGGCCTGCTCCATGAGCCTTGCCAGGTCCGTGTCACGCGTCTCGTCCATGCCCGGCTACTTGGCCTCCTTCGCGAGGTATTCCTTGTACGCTGCGGCGTCCATGATGCCCGCGGTCTTGCTGGGCCCTGCCCCTTCGAACGCGATGACCACCATCCACCCCTTGCCGTAGCAGTCCTGGTTCACGAGCTCGGGGGAACCGTCGAGCTCCACGTTCACCTCGGCGACAACGCCGCCCACGGGCGAGTAGACCTCGGAGACCGCCTTGACCGACTCGACGGTGCCGAGGGCGTCGCCGGTCTTCACCGTGGTGCCTGCAGGCTTGAGCTCCACGTAGACGATGTCCCCGAGCTCGTGCTGCGCGTTGTCGGTGATGCCCACGCGGGCCTTCCCGTCCTCGACCCTGGCCCACTCGTGGTCTTTCGTGTAGAACAACCCTTCGGGAATGAGCGTATCCATCTGTGCCCCTCTCTTTTTATGTCTTCTTGGGGTTGAGCCCGTTCAACGTGTGCCGTGCGTGAACAGGGCTCACCCTCTTCGATCGTGGCGGGTGCGAACGGGGGTTTCTTCACCCTGGAGGCGAGCATCTTGTCCCTCACCTCGACCTCGAGGGTCTCGCCCTCGCAGAGCCCCGGCTCCAGGTAGGCCAGGGCCATGCCGTATCCCGTAACGGGCGACACGCTCCCCGAGGTCACCGCGCCCACGACCCTGCCTCCCTTGAAGACTCGACAGCCGGACCTAGGCACCCCCCTGTCGGTGATCTCGACGCCCGAGAGCTTCCTGCCGATGCCTTGCCGCAGCTGCTCGAGAAGGGCGCTCCTTCCCATGAAATCACCCTTGTTCAGGTCGACCGCGAAGTCGAGGCCCGCCTCCAGCGGCGTGGTATCCTCCGTGATGTCCGAGCCGTGCAGGGGGTAGCCCATCTCCAGGCGCAGCGTGTCGCGCGCGCCCAGGCCGCACGGCGTCGCACCGCCGTCGAGCAACCGGCGCCAGAGACCCACCGCCGCCTGTGGGTCCGCGTAGATCTCCACGCCGCCCGCGCCCGTGTACCCCGTGCGAGAGATCAGCAGCATGCCGAAGTCCCCGGTCTCCCATGCCGAGACATGAAAGGGCTTCAGGCCGTTCGCGTCGAACCCGAGGCAGGCCTCGGCGATGCCGCATGCCTGGGGCCCTTGGAGGGCGAGCATCGCGTATGAGTCGCTCGCATCCTCGATCGTCGCGTTCTCCCGGTTGTTTGCCGCAAGCCATGCGTAGTCCTTCTCCCTGTTCGCCGCGTTCACGCAGAGGAGATACCGGTGCTCTCCGGCCAGGCGGGAGACCATGAGGTCGTCGACGATCCCTCCCCCCTCGTTCAGGAGGAACGTGTAGAGCACCGTGCCGACTCCCATCGCCGCTACGTTCCGTGTGGTCATGCGGTTCAGGAACGAGGGCGCGTTTTTGCCCTGAACGATGATCTCGCCCATGTGGCTCACGTCGAACACGCCCGCACGTCTCCTCACCGCGAGGTGCTCCTGCCTGATCCCACTGTACCACACGGGCATGTCCCAGCCATGGAAGTCCACGATCCGGGCCCCTAGGCGCTCGTGCTCAGAGAACAAAGGCGTTTTCATGGAAACCCCGTCATCCATTGCATTGCCCGCACAGTCAACGACCCCTCTTTAACACGCAGGTGCCAAGGGCGCAAGACCGCTCGGAGAGGGGATCGGGACCGTCGCCGGGGCGCACCGTCGCACCTAGAGGCCGGGAGATCTCCCGATGCGCCTGTAGGCGGCCTCGACGGTGTTCTCCAGGAGCATCGCCACGGTCATGGGCCCGACGCCCCCGGGGACCGGGGTGATGAGGGATGCCCTCTCGAGGGCCTCCTGGAAATGGACGTCCCCCTTCAGCCCGTCCGGGGTCCGGTTGATGCCCACATCGATCACCACGGCGCCCGGTTTTATCCACGACCCGCGTACGAACTCGGGCCTGCCGACGGCCGCCACCAGGATGTCCGCGGACGCCGCCTTGGCCGGCAGGTCCCTGGTCTTCGAGTGGCAGATCGTCACGGTGGCGTTGCCCATCATGAGGAGCAGGGCCATGGGCTTCCCGACGATGGTGCTCCTGCCGAGGACCACGGCGTCCTTTCCCGAGGGCGAGACCCCGTACTCCTCGAGGAGGCGCATGATGCCCGCCGGCGTGCACGGGACGATGGAGGGCTCGCCCGCGAGCAGGCCGCCCAGGTTGTACGGGTGGAACCCGTCCACGTCCTTTGCGGGGTCGATGGCGAGGAGGACATCCCTGCTGTCGAGGTGGGCCGGCAGCGGGAGTTGTACGAGGATGCCGTCGACGCCGTCTTCCTCGTTCAGCCGCTCGATGTGAGAGACGAGCTCCTCTTGGGTCGTCGAGGCGTCGAGGAGGATCTCGAGGGAGGCGATGCCCGCATCCGCGCATGCCCTCTTCTTGTTCTTCACGTAGACGGCCGAGGCCGGGTCGTCCCCCACGAGCACCACGGCCAGGCCCGGCGGTCTCCCGTACCTGGCGGCGAACTCGGCCGCGCGCTTTGCTGCGATCTCCCTTCTGGCCATGGCGATGGCCTTGCCGTCGATGATCTCGGCCATACGGTCCCCCCTTGCCTTGTCAACTCCGGTATACCCACTTGATCGACAGGGGCCTCGAGTTCACCGCCTCGGTCTTCGGCAGCACCATCTCCGTGTCCACGGCCAGCCAGGAATAGTCGGGCTTGAGGATCCTGAGCCGGCCGTCCTCGGGCGGTTGGGCCCACTCGGTGTGCTCGTACCTGACGAACAGGATCACGTCATAGTGGTTCTCGGACTCGCCCAATGCGTAGCACTGGCGGAACGCGTTCTCCGTAACGGCGTGAGCGTCCAAGAACGCCTTGGCGTGCTGCTTGTCGAGTTGGACGATGCCGTACCTGCCCACGCCCTTCTCAGAGTAGCAGGTCAGCGTCCTCGTCTCGGCGCTGGAGACGTAGACGGTGGAGAGATACGGGATGGTCTTGAGATACTGGGCCGCTATCAGGGCCGCGGAGCGCCTGCCGCCCGCGGCCTGGTGGTGGCAGCCGTAGTACTCGAAGAGCTTCTGCTGGAGGATCTCCGCGTACCGGTCCCCCTTCTCGTAGAGGTTCTTCGAGATGTACCTGAGCTCCCGTGCGAGGCTCTCCGCAGCGTCGGCGATGGGCCAGTCTATCTTCACGTGGAAGTGGGTCAGGCAGTAGCTGTTGCCCTTTCCTCGGCTTTTGTCCCGCTGGATGAGCAGGCAGTAGTCCACGTCGAGGAGCTGTTCGAGGAGCTCGAAGAAGGACTCGCGCTCGAAGTACCGGGCGGTTGTGTACAGGGAAGGGGTCAGGTTGATGTCGGGGACGAGCTGCAGGTTTTCCTTCTTCACCCTGTTCGAGTCGGAGAAGCGGATGTACTTCTGGTGCGACTCGTCGATGGTGTCCTCGCAGAAGATGATGAAGAACGGTTGGGCAACGAACGAGTCCTTCATGAACTCCTTCTTCTTGGGCCTGAGGTCGCCGGGTTCCACGTAGGGATAGGGCATCCCCTTGACCCTGCTGAGCCTGTACGGGCCCTCCAGCGCGGTGAAGACGAGCCTGTGCTCGAGCTGGTCCCTCAGGAAGAGGTAGATGGACCTCCGTATCTTCTCGATGTGCCCGAGTTCGAACCGGGATCTCTTGACCATGGGAGGCCCCTCGTGCGCCTGGATGTACTGCATGCAGGCCGAAGCAGCACATAAGCCGGGTTCTGTCCCCCGCCGAATGCGCGGCGGGGTGGTAATCATTCATCTAGGACCCCGGTTGCCCGGGGCCTCGAGCGACCTACCCGGGGGCGGGACGGGCAGCCCCATGTGCCCCTCTATTGGTCTTGCTCCGGGTGGGGTTTGCCAAGCTTCCCCGGTCACCCGGGGAACTGGTGAGCTCTTACCTCGCCGTTTCACCCTTGCTGCCGCGCCGGGCAGCGGTCTGTTTTCTGTGGCACTTTCCCTGGGGTCACCCCCGGTCGCCGTTAGCGACCACCCTTGCCCTGTGGAGCCCGGACTTTCCTCCCGCGCCTAAGGCGGCGCCGGCGATTACCTGTGCTCCTTCGGCCAGATATGACGATCTACAGGAGTTTCCTCGGGATTTCAAGAAATAAGTGGAGGGACGTCCCCCGTGACCCGCCCGCATCGCGGCGGACGCACTGGGGACGGGTGTCTCCGGGCGACAGGGCAGGGCCCTTCATGTGTTTGATCGCGAGGTCCGATGAGGTATAATGACGTCGTGCCCCAAGGCGGGGGCGAAAGGAGCTCGGGGGGGACATGCGGCAGGCCGACCGGTTCATGAACATGTACAACCACGGGTTCGTCCGCGTCGGCGCGTGCATCCCTGCGATAAAGGTCGCCGACCCCTCCTTCAACGCCCGCTCCGTCGCCAGGCTCGTGCACGAGGCCGCCCGGAAGAGGTGCGTGATGGCCGTGTTCCCGGAGCTGGTGCTGGCCGGCTACACGGCGGAGGACCTCTTCTTCCAGGACGCCCTGCTGGACTCCGTGCTCGATGCCCTCGACACCCTCAAGCGCGAGACCGCGGATATCGACATGCTCGTGGTCGTGGGAGCCCCGCTCCTCGTGGTGGACTCCCTGTTCAACTGCGGGGTCGTCTTTTACCGGGGGAGGATCGCGGGCGTGGCGGTGAAGAGCTTCCTGCCGAACTACCGTGAGTTCTACGAGAAGAGGCAGTTCAGGTCCGCGAGGGATCTCCCCGTCGATGTCATCGGCCTGTGCGGGCAGGAGAAC
>Ga0116166_1000863_pt1 | contig 28463 bp, 24 predicted proteins | sample AD_JPNMR2_MetaG_FD_89884 | JGI IMG/M metagenome (GOLD analysis project Ga0116166, IMG submission 89884) | Active sludge microbial communities of municipal wastewater-treating anaerobic digesters from Japan - AD_JPNMR2_MetaG | ecosystem: Engineered > Bioreactor > Anaerobic > Digestate | place...
TATTTTTGAGTTGACAGGTACCACATAGACGTGGTTGTGGGAGCCAAAGCTCCGGTAGACACCGCGACTTTTGCTGACCAGTTAGAATATAGTGGAAATCTTACAGTTTTAAGTTGTATTGGAGACTCATCGTCATAGGAGTAAGTTATGTAAAGCTTTGCTGTATGCATATTTGAAGTAGGTCCCGTAATTCTAATCCCCGCGGTAAAATTAACTCCAGAAGAAAGAGAAGAAATTTGAGATGATATGACCGATGTTACATCCGCCTTTGCGCTTAAAACTATCGATTCTCCACTTTGAGTGGTATACTGAGCAGAGGTAAACCTAGGCGTAGTTGCACTATCGCCAGAATCAAAGTAAATAACTATAGGATTTACATTTACTCCGGATACTGCAAGTCCATAGTAATCAACCCAGGCTGAAATTATGTTTATGGAGTTCTCTGGTATTTTAATGTTTCTTGTAGGGAAATTAAACTGAGTGTTAGAAGCCAAATTGGTTGCGTTATAATACCCCCCCAGATTAAACTCCACGGTTTTAACTCTCGTTTCGGAAAAGGATAAAGAAGAAAACAAAAATAATAAACCTATAAGATTAAATGAAAAAAGGTTTATAAAAACTTTTTTAATCATTTATCCTCTACTTTATTCTCCTCATCCAGATCTACGCTCATTATCACATCTTTCACCGTAAGCCCCACAAGCCACCTGTCTATATGCTCTCTCATATTTTTATAAAGTTTTATGGCTATGCTTTTTGAATCTATATCCGGAGCCGAATTATAAGTAAAAGCCTCTATCAAATCGTTTATGTTTATATCGTCTAAATTTTTCACCAACCTAAAACCTTTTCCTTTTCTGGACTCAACCCAGCCGGTATGAACCAGAGTCTGCATAACCTTATTGCAATAGGCCATAGGAAGCTTTTCCATTTTAGATATATCGCTTATCTGAACCCAGTTGTTGTGTCCGTATTTATCCAAATACCTTAAACAACAAAGCCCGTAAGCTAAAGTTTTATTTATCTTCATAAATCCGCCTCTTTCATCGGATATTTTTTATCCGATGTAAAAAACACAAAAAAATTGGCATAATGATGCCAATAAGTATAGTATAGCAGAAATAAAAAATAAATCAATAGCTAACTTGATAACTTTTCTTTTATTTTGCCAAACTCATAAAAAAAAGGAAGAATATACTCGTTTAATTTAAAATGTTTATAAAAACACATTTTTACAAAAGGATAAGATAACCGTTCTTTAAAACCGATTTTAGTTTTTTTAAAATCGATTCCGCATTTTTCAAACGACATAGAAACAATTAAAGAAACTCCGTATTGTTGGGTTCTATTCGAGATTTCCAAATCTATACCTTGATTATTAATTTTCGCTTTATAATAAACCGAAACCAAATCCTTCTTGTCTTTTTCGCTAAAAAAACCGTGTTTTATAATAGGATGAATCGCTAATATTATTAAAGTATCCGAATCGTCTAATATTTTAATTTTTCTATATTCTTTTGTTTCTTCGCAAATAAAATCCTCAAACTTAAAATTTGAAAAATAAACATGTATGTCCAATATTACCGGCGCAAATTTTTCCCCTACGATTTTATAATAGGAATGCCTCCCTTTTGGAATTTTTTTAAATCCTAAAAGTTTAACCGCTTCCTCAACCGCCAAAAAATCTTTCTCTTTTACGATAAGATCAGCATCGCTCATCTCCCTCTCGTCCAAACCGAAATATCCTTTTAAAATAAGAGATGCGCCTTTAAAAAGAATTACGTCTATATTTTTTTTAAAAAGCAGCTCGTCCAATTTTTTTAACTCGCTTAAAATCAAAACGTTTTTTATTTTTATTTTATATCTATCTTCTTGCGCCATTTCTATCCTCTAACTCAAAACCTAATTCTCTTTTTGGTGGCGATATCGTATTTTTAGCGAATTTAGTTTTAGGCATTTAAATAATACTTATCCCGTCCCGATCCATTTTAATATTATATAAATTTAATTCGCTTTTTTGGGGCGATAGGGTATTTTAGCGAAATTAGAAATGATTATGAGAAAAGATATAAGGCAAAAATGGTAAAATTATTCTATGAGTTTTATAGAAATAATGCTTATAGCTTTAAGCCTTTCTTTGGATTGTTTTGCCGTGAGCATATCAAGCGGCGGCACGATGAAATTTTTTAGTTTTAAAAATTTGTTTAAAATGTCATTTTTTTTCGGATTTTTCCAAAGCATAATGCCAGTAGTCGGGTATTTGGCCGGAAAAGGCCTTGTAGATTATATACAAAAATTTGACCACTGGATAGCCTTTTTTTTACTTTTGACTGTAGGAACAAAGATGATATATGAGAGTTTTAAATTAGATGATTTAAACTGTGACAAAAATGAAAGATGCCCATTTGGTATGCAGACCCTTATAATTTTGTCATTTGCCACAAGCATAGACGCTTTGGCGATAGGATTTTCTTTTTCTCTGCTTAAAATATCAATAATAACCCCCGTAATAATAATCGGGATCGTTTCTTTTATTATGAGCGTAATAGGTATAAACTTAGGATATAATGGAAAAAAAATATTTGGTAACAAAATGGAATTTATAGCCGGGATAATACTTATCGGTATAGGATTAAGGATACTTTTAACTCATTTAATTTAAATGATTTTATTGAAAAACATATACTTTTCATATTATTCTGCGCCTTTTAAATTAAAAATCAAAGTTTTTGAAAATTTTAGTTTTAATTTCAATAAAGGAATAATATATACTTTGACCGCCCCAAACGGTTATGGCAAAACCACTCTTTTAAAAATAATAGCCGGATTTTTGGTTCCACAAAAAGGAGAGTTGATTATAGAAAATTCGGTAGTAAATTTTAGAGATTTTCCATATGATAAAATATCTCTTTTTTACAATCAAGATAGGGCTTTTTATAATCAATTAACCGTAAAAGAAAATATGTATTTTTACGGCTTTTCAGATATAGAAGAAATAAAAAATAAGTTAACTTATGTTAACCTAAAAACAGAATTTTTATATGAAAAATTTGAAAATCTCTCTTCTGGAAACAAGGCCAAAGCGGTTTTAATCAAAACGATTATGGAAAACAAACCAATCATACTGCTTGACGAACCGTTTTCTTATCTTGACCAAGAGAGCAAAGAATCCGTTAAAAAATATTTATCTGAAACAAAAAAAGAAAAATACATAATAATAGCCACAAACAATGAAAAGGAAATAAAAGAAATATCCGACAAGACAATAAGGATTACAGATGTTAAATAAAATAAAAATTTTTTTAATAAAAAATTTTTTAATAGAAAAAAATTACAAATTTTCACTTATCGCTCAATTATTTTCTTTATTTTTAACATTAATAATATTCTTTTTTATAGACAGTTTTTTTAAATCAGAAGTTCAAAAACATATCGATTTAAACATAAATTATTTCTCTTATATATTTGTTTCTTTTATAGTTTTTAACTACTCTGGAGGTGGCAATTTAATATATCAGAAAATAAATTTCGACATAACTTCAGGAGTATTTGAGTTTATAGTAAACAAAAAAAATACCATAACTCCCTACATACTCTCTCTATGGCTATACTCTTTATTACTATCTACTTTGGAATCTTCCGTTTATTTCATAATAGCGCATTCTTTAGGCCTAATAAAACCAAATTTGAATTTGATTTCTTTTTTTATATTAATACTTATATCATCCATAGTATTTTCTTCAATTTACATAATAACATCCTCTTTCGTTATTTTATTTAAAAAAGGAGATATTTTTTCTTTTTTATTTTCCGTCTTTGAAAGCATATTCGCCGGAGTTTATTTTCCGATATCGGCTCTTGGGGATTTTTCCCAACTATCCAAACTAATTCCATTAACTCATTCCATAAAAGCAGCCCAGAAAATATTTTATCAAAACGCTTATTTTTGGGAATTAAAAGAGTTTTATATCCTTTTATCTTTTTCTTTAATTCTTTGTCCCTTATCGGTATATATATTTAAAAAATCGATTTATATAACAAGAAAATGGGGCAATCTGAACAAATATTAAAAAAGACAAGATATGTTAACTAAAGTTAACCTAATTTACCTTTTCATCGGTATTTTTATATTCTTTTTCCTGGCAAATTTTATAGCGGTATCATAACCTGCGTCGTAATGCCTTAATACTCCCATAAGCGGGTCGTTAGTAAGAACTCTTTCTATTCTTTTAGACATTTCTTTTGTTCCGTCGCAAACCACAACCTGCCCCGCATGCAAGGAATACCCCATACCGACCCCTCCTCCGTGATGAAAGCTAACCCAGCTGGCCCCGCTTGCCGTATTCAGCAAAGCGTTAAGTATAGGCCAGTCAGCTATAGCATCGGAACCATCTTTCATAGACTCAGTCTCTCTAAAGGGGCTTGCCACCGAACCAGAATCCAAATGGTCTCTTCCTATTACCAGTGGAGCGGATATTTTGCCTTTTTTAACCATCTCGTTAAACTTAAGGCCTAAAATATGCCTTTCGTCATAACCTAACCAGCAGATTCTTGCCGGAAGACCCTGAAAATGAACTTTCTTTGAAGCCATTTTTATCCATCTAACCATCGTCTCATTTTTAGGGAATGTTTCAAGAGCCAGCTTATCAGTAACCTCAATATCCTTCGGGTCTCCGCTTAAAACCGCCCATCTAAAAGGCCCTTTTCCTTCACAAAAAAGTTCTCTTATATATGCGGGAACAAAGCCGGGGAAATCATATGCATTTCTAACCCCCTCCTTATAAGCCATCGTTCTTATGTTATTACCATAATCAAATACAATGGCTCCTTTTTTCATAAAACCTAACATAGCCTCTACATGCTCAGCCATAGATTTCATAGACATTTTTATATATTTGTCGGGATTTTTCTTTCTCAAATCCACCGCTTCTTTTAGACTTAAACCTTTTGGGACATAACCATTTAAAGGATCATGAGCAGATGTTTGATCGGTTAAAACGTCTATTTTAACCCCCATTTTAAGCATTTTCGGTAATAACTCTGCACAGTTACCCAAAAGCCCGATTGATATCGGCTTTTTTTCTTTAATATACTTTTCAGCGGTATTCAAAGCCTCATCAAGTCTTTCTGTCATAGTATCAAGATAACCGGTTTTTAACCTCTTCTGTATTCTTTCCGGGTCTACTTCTATTATTATTGCAACCCCGTTATTCATAGTAACAGCAAGAGGCTGAGCCCCGCCCATTCCTCCAAGACCGCCGCTTACTACAAGTTTTCCGCTAAGATCCGATTTAAAATGCTTATTCGCGCAGGCAGCAAAAGTTTCGTATGTCCCTTGAAGTATACCTTGGGTTCCTATATAAATCCAGGAGCCCGCTGTCATCTGACCATACATAATTAACCCTTTCTTTTCAAGCTCATTAAAAACATCCCAGTTGGCCCAGTTCCCAACAAGATTCGAGTTTGCTATTAAAACCCTTGGGGCATACTCATGAGTTTTGGCTATACCTACAGGTTTTCCAGACTGAACCAAAAGAGTTTCATCATTATTTAACTCTTTTAAACTTCTTATTATTGCTTTATAACACTCCCAGTTTCTGGCGGCTTTTCCTCTTCCTCCGTACACTATCAAATCCTCCGGCTTTTCCGCAACCTCTGGATCCAAATTATTCATAAGCATTCTCATAGCAGCTTCCTGATTCCAACCTTTACATCTAAGGTTATTCCCTCTCGGAGCTTTGATAACCATAATTCCTCCTTTTTATAATATAAATTCTCCATTTAAAATCGCGTCGCTAACCGCTTCTATCTTACTCGAAAATTCAACGTCCCCTTCCACATCTCCAACTATCGATTTAAGTTTTTCCATCACTTTCTCTAGATTGGGCGAAGTTTTTAACGGTCTATGAAAACCTATAGCCTTTGTAGATGCTATAAGTTCTATGGCTACTATCCTCGAAACATTTTCCACTACCGTTCTCAATTTTAATGCTGCATTTGTCCCCATTGAAACGAAATCTTCTTTATTAGCCGATGTTGGAACCGATGAGGCAGAGGCAGGGTGCGAAAGAATATTATTTTCGTTGCATAAGGCTGCAGCAGTTACATGAGCTATCATAAAACCGCTCTCAAGACCAGGGTTTTTGGCTAAAAATGGCGGCAAAATTTTAAAGTCGCTCACAAGCTGGGCTATTCTTCTTTCAGAAATATTTCCATTTGCGGTCATAACCATAGCGGCTATATCAAAGGCAAAAGCTAAAGATTGGGCATGAAAATTTCCACCGGAGACTACATCTATCTCCTTACCATCGAAAAATACCAGAGGATTGTCGGTAACGCTTTTAAACTCTCTTTCGACTATATTAACGCAATGATATAAATTATCCATAACCCCGCCCATGACCTGAGGCATACATCTTAAGGAATAAGGATCCTGGACTCTGGAATCGTTTATTTTATGAGATTCTCTTATCTCGCTTTTTTCTAATAACATAGAAAGCCTCTTGGCCACATAACTCTGTCCAGGGTGAGGTTTTAAATCCGAAATTCTCGAATCAAATGCTCTAGGGGTTCCCTTAAGAGCATCCACCGTCAAAGCCCCAGCTAGTATAGAAGAATGAAAAACCTTTAACGCCTTTAAAAGCGAAATTGAACCTATAGCGTTTGTGGCTTGAGTTCCGTTTATTAATGCAAGGCCTTCCTTTTCTTCCAAAACAAGAGGTTTTATTTTTAGTCTCTTTAATATTTTATCCGAGGACTCAAATTTTTCTTCTCCTAAAACCTTACAAAAACCCTCACCGCACAAAGCTAAAGCCATATGTGAACTCGGGGCCAGGTCTCCACTTGCCCCTACCGAACCTTTTTCTGGTATAAAAGGAATTGCTCCTTTATTTAAAAATTCGCAAATCTTATCTATAACCTCCGCTCTTACTCCACTTGCCCCTCTAGAAAGCTCATTTGCCCTTATAAACATTAAAAGTCTTACCTCTTCATCACTTAAAGGATATCCTACTCCGCATGAGTGGCTTCTTATAAGATTTAGTTGAAGCTGTTTTAGGTTTTCTTTTGAAATGCTTTTGCTTGCAAGTTCCCCGAAACCCGTATTTATTCCGTACATAGTTTTACCGCTATCTATCAAACTTACAAGTTTTTTCCTGGCTAAGTTTATCTTTTTGCGGGCTTTGGAAGAAAGAGAAAAATCGGATTTGCCCGAAATTATCTCTTCCAGCTCTTCTATTTTAAACTCGTAAGGCAGAGAATATTTCATATTAGCTCCTTTATTCCAAAAGTTTTAAAAGGTCTTTAAGCGTTACCACTCCGTTTTCTTTTACAAGCGTCATCAATATATTTTCAAAAATTTTAGCGGTCATCTGAACGTCGTTTTCTGCTCTGTGCCAATCGCTTGAAAACAGGTTCATGGACCTTGCGACAGTCTCAAGTTTATAGTCGCAAAGGCTTTTGCAAAATCTTCTTGAAAGCCTGAGAGTATCCACCCTGTAAACGTCGGGCATCGAATAACCTATTCTTTCCAATTCGTTTTTTAAAAAATTAAAATCAAAATCTATGTTATGTCCGACAAGAACCCCGTCGTAGATTATATCGAGTATCCGATTTACAACATTTTCAAACGAGGGGCTTTTTGCCACCATATCGTCGGTTATGCCGTGTATGGCGAAGACCTCTTTCGGTATATCGACCCCCGGGTTTATCAGAGTGGTAAAAGAATTTATTTCTTTAAAATCCTTTACCACGCTCATCGAAATTTCGCATATTCTATCCTGCCTGAAATTTAAGCCGGTCGTTTCAACGTCCATTACGACAAACCTTACATCTTCTATCGGCGTAAGGCTATCTATTTTCATATCTTTTAAACTCTCTTTCATAAATTCCCAAATCGTAATCCGAAAACAAAATCATTCTTATCTCGTCTAAGTTTTCTTTTAAATTCATAATCGTTTTAACGGCCACCGCCGCCGCTTTTTCCACGGGATAGCCGTAAGCGCCGGTGGATATGGAAGGAAAAGCTATAGATTTTAGACCGTTTTGAGCGGCTATTTTGGCGGAGTTTAAATAACATTTGGCCAATTTTTTATCCTCTTCAAAATTTCCGCCTTGCCATATCGGGCCGACGGTGTGTATTATATATTTGACATTTTTTATGTTATAAGCCGGGGTTATAACGGCCTCTCCGGTATTTAGTTTTTTAATTTTAGATATTATTTTCTGGCATTCAATAATAAGCTCGGGACCCGCGGCTTTGTGAATCGCCCCGTCGACTCCCCCTCCTCCAGATAAAGAGGAATTTGCCGCGTTTACTATGGCATCTACGGACTCTTTGGTTATATCGGATTTTTTTATGGTAATCTTCATAAGTAATAATAGTATCTGGATATGAGGCCCAAACAAATGGAGATTATTACGCTAAGCCAGAAGTTAATGTTAGAAATATCTATTATCTTTTTCTTTTTAAAATAATAAAGCTGATAAACCCATGCGGCCAAAAACACTAACCACCACCAGCCTTTTAAAAAGAAAAAAGCCCATATTATTATTCTTTCGAATATCATAAAATACTTCTGGTCGAAGCTCGGGAAAGGGATATTATCGATATCTTTCTCTATATAATAAATCAAAACCGTAGCCGTATGAGTGACAAGGACAAAGAATGTCAATATCATAACCGCTTTTTCCCCGGCGAAATTTGGAGAAACATTTTTGAAAGGCGTGAAGATGAAAATAAAATAAAAGTGAAAAATCTGGTCTATTACAAAACTCAACGTATTGTCCGGATATATCTTTTTGTTTATAACATAAACTCTCGTCTGGTCGACCATAAAATGCAAAGCGCATATTATAAAAAGCATCTGATATCCTTTTATCTCAAAACCGGCCAGATTAAACCAAACGACTTTAAGGTAAGGCATTAGGATTAAAAAAGTGGTTATTATATGTATTAAAACATGAATCAAAACGCCGAGAGCGTTTTTCCTCTTCATACGATTTATCCAGTTTGTTTGAAGCGTAAAATCCGCTATCAAATGGCTTAAAGCCAAACGCCAGAATATATCCATTACTTGCTCCTTATGTTAAAAACTCCGTCAAAGCCTCCGTCTCCTTTTTGAGAAAACTCTTCGGATATTTTTAAATAAAACTCGGTCAAAGAATCTCCCGGCAATATCCCGTACGCATTTCTAAAATACTCGACGCTTTTAACATAATCCTTATCATAAAAATATTTTATACCATTTTCAAAGTTTTTAATAAATTCCAGATCTTTTTCGTCCATTTTTTCTTTTAATTTATAAGGCTCCCATACCCTTACCGACTGGGTTTTACCTACAACCAAAATATCTCCTATATACTTAAAAACAATCTCGTTTTTCGCTTCCGAATAAACATCGTCGCTTACCATTATCTTAGTATGAAAATATTTATTGGCTCCTTCAAGCCTTGAGGCCAGATTAACATTATCGCCCAAAACGGTATAAGAAAATCTTTTATTGGAACCCATATTCCCCACTACGGTCTGTCCGCTGTTTATGCCTATTCTGACGTTTACTTCGGATGTCCCTTGATTTTTATCGTTTAACTCTTTTATTTTTTCAACGCACTCTATCGCCGCTTTAGCAGCCCAGGTTCTGTGATTGGAAACGTCGACGGGTGCGTTCCAGAAAGCCATTATGCAATCTCCTATATATTTATCTATGACTCCTTTGTTTTTCAATATCACTTCGCTAAGCTCGGAAAGATAGTTATTTAACAAATTGGTAACCTCTTCCGGAGATAATTTTTCGCTCATAGTCGTAAAGCCGGCTATGTCCATAAAAAATATGCTCATATCTTTTTTATCTCCCCCCAATTTCAGCTTGGAAGGATCTTTTACCACTATATCCACGACTTCGGGAGAAAGATACTGCGAAAAAGTATTTTTAATCCATCTTTTTTGCCTATCTTCTACTATCGATTTATAGGCTATGACATATATATAGCTCACGAGATTTGGAATAAAAAAAGTCGTAAAATAAAAATCGTATCTATAACTGACCATAACCAGGCTAAACCACATTAAAAAGAATAACGCAAAAAAATTGTAAACCGATAAAACCGGAACCGATTTTTTTATTAAAAATCCGGGCAACCATATATAAAAAAGCATTACCAATATTACCGCATACCATTTGACTCCTATAAGATAATCGTTGTTCAAAAGGTTATCGGCGCAAACCGCATGTATCTCGACTCCGGGAGTATGGTCTTTAACCGGAGTTGGGTAATGGTCGAATGCCCCTTGAGCCACCGACCCCACGAAAACCATGGAATCTTTTAATCTTTTCTTAGCCTCTTCGGATATTTTATCTTCTATTAAATCTTTAATGGAAACATAATAATACATTGCGGTAACCGAGTCGTATAAAGGTTTTCTGAAATTTATAACAAACGATTTATCGCCGAACTCCGAATGCCATTTTTCGTATAAAGAAGACAAATCGACGCCGGAATAAAAAGAATAAATATAGGCGCCAAGAAGCGGAAAGCCCACCGAAGGGCAGTTTGAGCATATTTTATCGTAAGAATAAGTTATCTCTCTGTCTTTTAAAAAAATCTGGCTCATAAAAGGATATATCTTTCTCATTTTTCCGTCGCCGTCTAACATCATCGCGGCGGATAAGCTTGCAAGATTTGTAGTGCTTTCCAATAGTTTTTGGGTGGGCGGAATAACCTCTCCGGCGGAGTTTAGGGAAAAACCCAAAACGACGTTTTTATTTTTTTTAATCGCATCGGAAAATATCGTATCGTTTTCCGGATTTGTTCTGTCCGGATCCATCAAAAGAATGTCAAATCCTATTACTTTTGCTCCGTATTTGTTTAGATTTTCTATTACGTTTTTATAATATTTTCTAGGCATAGGCCAACCGTAAGCTTTCAAAGTATCGTCGTCTATTCCGGCTATTATTATTCTTTTGTCCCCCTTTTTCAATTCCGGAGCCAATTTGCCTCTTAAAAATCCAAACTCCCCAAATTTTATGTCGTACCATTTTCTCTCCACCGAAGACAAATACAAAGAGGTTCCGACAAGAAAATCTATTATATAAAAAACAATAAAAAACAAGCTCAAAGCTATCATCACGTAATAGACTGATTTATATTCTTTTTTAAAAATCATATTCTCTCCGAATTCAAATACTCAAAATAAAAGTAGTTCCCTTCCCCGGCTCGGATACTACTTCTATTTTACCTTTATGAAGCTCTATTATGGTTTTGGCTATGTTTAGTCCGAGACCAAACCCGTCTTTGGAATAACTTTTAAATCTTTCAAATATTTCTCCAAGCCTTTGTTTTTCTATTCCTCTTCCGGTATCGGAAACGGTTATTTTTATTTTCTCTTCCTTTTTAAGCTCCAGTTTCACCGTTCCGCCGTTATCCGTATACTTAAAGGCGTTGGTTAAAATATTTTCTACCGCCCTTTGAAAAAGCTCCGGGTCTATTAAAGCATAGACCTCGAAATCCGGGATATTTTTTTCAAATTTTATATTCTTAACCTCCGCCCTCACTTCAAACCTCTCTGAAAGGTTTTTTAGCAAAGACGATATGTCCGTTTGTTTAAGGTCAAGCTCTAAGTTCTTATTTTCTATCCTTGAAATATCCAGTATATTTTCTATCATTTTAAAAACGATATCGCTTTCTTCTTTTAAGCCCTTAGAGTACCTTCTAATCTTTTCATCCTCCGTATGAGAAAGCAGCTTTATATATCCCTGCATATTCAAAAGAGGACTCCTTATATCGTGAGCTATGGACCTGAAAACCTCTTCCTTCATCTTCTGCATATTGACCGTCATGGTCACGTCCTCCGCGACAAAAAGTATCAGAGGTTTTTCTCTTTGGAATTTTATGATATCTATGTTTATATCGAAATATTTCTCTTTTATTTTGACTATTTTCGATTTGTTTTTTGAAATTTCGTATATTTTTTCATGGATAAATTCTCTTATTTCTTCCTGGTTTTCTCCCAGAATTTCTTTCGCTTTGGGATTTAAATAAACCGGATAGCCCGATATGTTGGAAAGCGCTATGACTATATTGAGATTTTGAGTAATTATATTTAATTTTTCTCTTTCGTCCATTATTTTTTCTATCTGTATCTTGCTGTACTCGTCGAGTTTTAAACTCATTTTATTAAAAACCGATATCAATTCGTTAAGCTCGGTAAAATCGCTTTTTTCTTCTATTTGCTTATCGAATATGCCGTTGGCTACGTTTTTGCTTGCTTCGACCAGAGAGGATATCGGCATTGCAAGTTTTTGGGAGGCGTTTAAAGCTATAAAATAAGAGACGGTCAAAACCATAAATATTAAAAACAAAAGAGAGTAAAAAATAAGGTTTACGTCTCTAAAAAATTCTCTTTTTTCCTGAGATACTACCACATATATATCGAGTTCCCCGACTTTTCTAAAAACCGCCATATATTCTTTTTCGTTTATGGCCATCTCGGAATAACCGTAGGAATTTTTAACTATCTTTTCTATCTCCCGATACCCCAATCTTTTTATCTCGTCGCTTAAAACCACCCCGTTTTCGGATATAAAAAAAACAAACCCCGTCTCTCCTATTCTCGTTGTATATATATGAGAAAAAAACTTCTTTAAATTAACGGCCACATATATAAAATCTTTTCCCAAGGGATAGACTATGGTGGCAAGAGGCACAGTTCCTATTATTCTAAAATCTCCTATTACTCCTTCTTTTTTATTTTTTAATCTGCCGAAATATTCCTCGGAGGATAAGTCCAGTTTTTTAAATAATCTTGAGAAACCGCCGTCCGAATATCTGGCTCTTTCTATGCCTTTTTCGTCTAAAATCGCTACAAACTCGACTTCTTCGTATTTGTCCGATATTTTTTTTAAAAATTCGCCGTCGTTTTTATATATCTCTCTGAGGTAATAAAGATAATCCAGCCTTTTTGCGAAATTGTCTATGCTTTGGTAAGAACTTATGGCGAAAGAATCGCAAAGTTTTTGCCAGTTATTTATAAGATTTTTTTTAGACGCGGATTGGAAATAAAATATCGCAAATACCGCAAAAATTACCGGGATAAATCCGACGGTTATTATGGTGTTAAAAAATTTTTTAAAGATTTGACCCATAAAACCCAAAAGAAGCCGGAAAAGGGAACTTTAAAATGTTTTATACGGGTTAGTTCCCTACTTTTTCTTTTCTCTCGGATAGTTTTTCTATAAGTTTTTTAAGTATATCGTACCCGTCTCCGACTACGGCATACTTTGAAACGCCGAATATCGGGGCGTTTGGATCTTTGTTTATAGCTATTATTATATCCGAATTTTTCATTCCGACAAGATGCTGTATGGCTCCGCTTATACCGAATGCCAGATAAAGCCTCGGCCTTACGGTCGTTCCGCTTTGTCCCACCTGATGTTTTTTATCTATAAAACCGCTATCCACCGCGGCTCTGGAAGCTCCGACACTTGCGCTTAAAATTTCGGCAAGCTCGTGCAAAACATCGAATCTTTCCTTCGTTTTAAGCCCTCTTCCGCCCGAGACTATAATCTCGGCGTTTTCTATTTTAACATGACCGGTATGCTCTTCTTTATTTCTTCTTACCACGCTGACTCTTCTTATGTTTTTACCTATTTTAATGTCTTCTTTTACTATTTCAACATTTCCGCTTTTTCTTTTTTCTATTTTCATCACGTTGGGTCTTACCGTAGCCATCTGAGGCCTTGAGTTTGGCGATAAAATATCCGCCATAATATTTCCGCCGAAAGCCGGCCTTGACTGAACCAAAAGCCCGTCTTTGTTTATATCGAGCGCCGTACAGTCGGCGGTAAGCCCCACATAAAGGTTTGCGGCGATTCTCGGCGCTAAATCTCTTCCTTTATAAGTGGCCGGGTACAAAAACACGGCGGGTTTATACTTATTTATCAAAGCCATAACGGCGGTTGAGTAAACATCGGTATCGTAGGGCAAAAACTCGTCGTTTTCAACCAGATAAACTTTATCGACTCCGTAATCGGATAATATCTTTTCGTAATCTCTGTTTTTATCGGTCAACAAAACCGCACAAAGCTTATTGTTAAGCTTATCGGCAAGCTTTCTTCCTTCGGATAACAACTCGAAAGAAACCTTTTTAATCTCTCCCTGTTGCTTGGGGTCGGAGTTATCGGAAAACTCAACAAAAACCCAAACATCTTTATACCCCGAAAGATCTTTTTTTTCGGCTTCTCTGGATATCACTATGGATTTTACCGGACAAACGCTTACGCAGGCTCCGCACAAAGTACATTTGGTTAAATCTATAACCGCTTTTTTATCGACCATAGATATCGCGCCGAACGGACAAACCGTAACGCATTTGGTGCAACCTATGCAAGTTTTTAAAACTTCTATTCCCATCGATTCCTCCCGAAATTATTTAATAAAGTTTTCCTGCTTCATTATTTCTATTATCTTCTCCACCGCCTCGACCGAAGTCGTGTTTATTACGGTCGTTTTTACTTCCTTAGAAGGCGGATAAATTCTATTAACCTGAGTAGGAGAGCCTTTTAAGCCTATATATTCTTTTTTTGCCCCTATATCGTCGGCGGAATAAGTTATTATCGTTTTAGAAGAAGCCTTATGAATATCCACAAAAGAAGGGAAAGGCAATTCGTAATCCTTCGGCATAACCATCGTAACCACGCAAGGGGTATTTGCTTCGACTATATCGTAACCGTCGTCTATGTGCCTTTTGGCTATTACTTTTTTGCCTTCAAGATCCACATTATCGCAGAAAGTAATCTGAGGTATGTTCAGCTGAGAAGCTATTCCGGGCCCCACCTGTGCGGTATCCCCGTCTATAGCCTGCATACCGCATATTATCAAATCGGCTTTGCCTATTTTTTTTATCCCCTGAGAAAGCGCGTAAGAAGTGGCCCATGTATCGGAACCCGCAAAAGCGACGTCGCTTAAAAGATATCCGTTGTCGCAACCCAAAGCTAATGCCAATTGTAGCACCGCTTTGGCCTGAGGCGGTCCCATTGTAATAACATTGATTACGGCGTCGGGATTATTTTTCTTTATGTTAAGCGCGGCGACAATCGCAAAATGATCGTAAGGGTTTAATATTGAAGGAACCCCAGCTCTTATAAGCGTTCCGGTTTCCGGATTTATTTTTACCTCCGAGCTATCGGGAACCTGTTTTATGCAAACAAATATATTCATAACTTTCTCCTTTATCTCGATTTAAAAACCTGGACCAGAGATTTGGAAATGATATCCATATCGTTTATTATTCCATACTGTCTTTTCTCTATTTCCGCAAGATTTATTTTATCGGCTAAGTTGGTCGACTTATCGTTTGCTCCCAAAACTAAAGCGCTTCCTTCTTGAGCTATTTTTAGCGCCGCGGTTTTGGCAAAAACCCTCGACATCGCTTTGTACGAGTTGGAATCGAACTTGACGCTATCCGAAAATTTCTCTTTTGAAGCGGTTTTTGAAAATATATATGCATGCTCGGCCATAGATATCAGTTTTCCCAAAACAAAAGTCACATACTGATGTCTTGTAAGCTTGTTTATTCTGCACTCCTCTAAAATAACGCTTAAAGCCTTAAGACCCAAAGCCGCCTCATACATACCGCTGTCGTTGTTGTTTTTAGACGACTCCTCCAATTCCTTCGCCATTTCCAGATAGTAATTGCCTCTCGTTTTTAAATGTTCCTGCCATCTGCCTCTGTATATGGTCATTTCCATTATCTCGTTGGTGCCTTCATATATGCAGGTAATTTTAACGTCCCTTTTTATTTTCTCTACGGGAAAATCTCTCGTATAACCGTATCCGCCTAATGCCTGTATAGAATCCTCGCTTGCTTTATTTCCGCTTTCGGTGGCCCAGTACTTGGCTATCGCTCCTTCGGTTTGAAGACCATGCTCTCCAGAGTCTAAACGATTTGCCACATACTCAATGTAGGATCTTGCGGCTTCCAGATTTACGGCATGCGGAACTATCAATTTATTCATATAACCCTGCTTTTCAGATAACGGTCCGCCGGCCTGTATTCTTTGCTGAGAATATCTTATGGCCGTCTCTAAAGCCGACCATCCGCAACCCAGACCGAACGCCGCAACCATAAGCCTGGTGTAACCGAAAACCGCCTGAGCCTGCAAAAGTCCCTGACCTTCAACTCCGCCTATTAAATTTTCGGCGGGGACATAAACCTGATCTAAAGATAGCCCAGCGGTATTTGAAAGCCTTATCCCGTGTTTGTCCTCGTGATGAGCCGGAGAAAAACCTTCCATATTGCGCTCTACGACAAACCAGCTCGGTCCGCCCGGAGCCATTGCGAGTATGGTATATAAGTCGGCTATTCCGCCGTTTGAAATCCATTGTTTTAAACCGGTTATTTTGTATCCTACTATTTTGCCGTCTTTTACGACATGTTCCGCTTTTGTTTTTAAATTGACGAGGTCGCTACCGGCGTCCGGCTCGGTCGCGCCGTATGCCACCATCAATCTTTCTCTGGCTATTCTTCCAAGCCAGTATGCTTTTTGTTCTTTTGTACCGCCGACGTTTATCGGGTCGATACCTAAATAAGTCGCAAATACGCTTGTCGCTATGCCCAAATCAATTCTGGCCAAAAGCTCGCATATTCTATAAAGGTCCAATGTACCGCCGCCTATACCGCCGTACTCCTCGGGTATGGATATTAGATGAACGCCCAAAACCTTCGGGTCGTACATCTCTTTTAAAATCTCGACAGGGCACTCGTTTAATCTGTCCATTTCTCTTATAAAATCGTAATTTATTTTTCTCTTGGCGTACTCTTTCAAACTATCCAGCATTAGATTCCTTGTTATTAAATCAAGCTGTGCCATTTTACCTCCAAATTATTTTAAACTTACCGCTTTTACGAGATTTTCGGCTTCCGATAAAAGATTTTTCTTAACCGTTTCGTCTTCTATGGATTTGGCGTTTATATAGACGTTCTCCAAAGCGCATTTGACTCCGCACTCTAACATATAAAGCCCGCTTCTGTAATCGGATATGACATCCTGTTTTACTTCGACTTCCAGAACTTCTCTCGCGACCGACGATATTTCCGCGCAAATTCTCGCCGTTTTAAGCGGAATATTGGCCGCATAAACAAGGGCTTTTTGTATCTCTGATTTTCTATTGGGATCTTCTTTAGGCAACTTAAAAGCCGCCATAACAGTATCGAAAGAAGCGGCGTCTTCGCTCATTTGAGACTGAAGTTCGCTTCTCATATTCTTTATCTTCAAAAGATAGCCGTTTAGTTTATTTTTTAAATCTTCCGGAGTTTTTTTAGCTTTTACCGTTATGCCCAAAGCCATCTCTATCAAAGCCGCCCCCATAGAACCGCATATCGCGGCGGCCGAACCGCCTCCCGGAGTGGGATTTGTATTTGAAAGAGCGTCGACCACGAAATTTGCCCCCATCTCCCATCCGGAAAGTAGCTTTGCTATTTTATTTTCAAGAACCTGATTTTCATAGTTAAAATTAGATACTTTAAGGCTTTCTATGGAATAATCTACTAAGGGTTTTTGGGCGGTAAGGCCTATCAACTCCGTATCCGTTATTTTTATCCCTTTGGGCTCTATTTCCTTTTTTATCTCGTCAAGGACCTTTTTTATCGAAGTAACTCCGTAATTTGTAAGCACAGTAGATATCTGGACCTGATTTTTAGATTCTAAAAATATTTCTTTGGCCCTTAAAGCCGGAAGTCCGCCGCCGCTTGTTCTTATTTTTTTCGCCAAAGCTTTGGCAAAATCCATATCGGTTGTATCGAGATTTACGTTAAAATTAATTATCTGAAATCGCGCCCCTACCGCCACCGCTCCGGCCGTAGGATGGATTTTATTGGGTCCAAAATCCGGGACTCTGTCCGGGTTTTTCCCTATCTCATCTTTAAGCCCCTCAAACTGCCCTTTTCTAACCTTGGCCAGATCTTTCCTATCTTCTCTTTGAGCCGCCTGATCGTAAAGATAAACCGGTATAGAAAGTTCCTCGCCTATTCTTCTGCCCAATTCCTTAGCTAAAGCCACACATTCGTCTATACTCGTATCCATTATTGGGATGAAAGGAGCGACATCTAACGCCCCCATCCTCGGATGTTCGCCTTTGTGATAGTTCAAATCTATAAGTTCGGCGGATCTTTTGGCGACTCTAAACATAGCCTCAACCGCCTTATCTAAAGGAGCTATGAAGGTCAAAACCGTTCTGTTGTGGTCCGAATCGCTTTCCACATCCAAAATAGAAACCCCGCTTACGCTTTTTGCGGCGTTTACAATATCGTTTATCTTATTTTTGTCTTTTCCTTCCGAAAAATTAGGCACGCACTCCACAAATTTCATAAAAAACCTCCAAATCGTTAGTAAAACTCATATTTTAATTATACCATTTTTGAAAATCGAGCCCGCTCATTAAATAATTCAAAATCTCATCAAAAGGCGTATCTTTGGATATATTTAAGGGATAAAAACCGTAGTATTGGGGCCGATATTCCGTATTATATTCCTTATATCTTTAATTTTCGCTTTTTTAATATATTCCTTAGATTTTAAAGAATCGTAAGCGATAAGATACAAATTACGGGATTTATTGAAACTTTTAAAAACGAATTTTATAAATTCTTCTCTATATGAACCATCTATTTTATTGAAAGCGTCGAGATTAAATATTAACGAATTTTTAAAATCGCAAGAATTATGTTTAAGCATATTCATCGGATAAAAAAACACGGAAAACTCAAAAACTCTAATTTTGAATTTTTTCATAACCATATTTATCACATAATCAAAAGACGAAACCGCGGGAATTACTTCCACTTTTATTCTCTTTTTGCGAAAATAAGAATAAATATTTAGAGAAACGATATTCAAAAAAAGAGGGTTGCCCCGAGTAAGATAAGCGACGGTTTGGTAATCATAAAAAAATTTTTCTATTTGTTTTATTAAATCCTTATCGGAAGAACCGTTATTAATAAACCGATAACAGTCCGGCTTAAGTTTTTTAAGCTCATTTTCCGAGTAAAAATTGCTAACCAATATATCGGATTGAGAAATAATTTTAATAACCTTTAAAGACAAATCGTCCCAATCCAACTCTACGGAGCAAATATACAATTTTTTCATAAAAACTATTATATAAATTTACAAGACACATTATTTGTTTTCAAGCTTAAAACTATTCTTGTAATATAAAGTTATAATATATTTATGAGATTTTTATTGTCTTTTTTTTTATTTATGATAGTTTCTCTTAATATTTATCCGGCCGAAAACCAGAACACGCTTAACTTTGAAAAGGCGAAACAAATATTAATAAACGAAAACAAAGAACTTAAAGCCATAAGATATCAAATAGAAAAAGCGAAATTAGAAAAACAAAATTCTTATAAAAAATCATACCCCGATATAAAAGGCGTTTTTTCTTATTCCAGAACCGAAACTCAATTATCATCATCAAATTTATATTCTTTGGGCGCAAATTTGACTATGCCGATAATAAACTATGAAATAAATTATTTGAAAACATATTCGGATATAGAGATATCCAAAATAGAAGCGGAGTATAAAACCAAATTATCTCAACTGCTATATGAACTCAGAGTTTTGTTGGCAAACATAACAGAATACAAAGAACTATATAATATATCGATTTCAATAGCCGAAAAAAGAAAAAAGAATTACGATATAATAAAAATGAAATACAATTCTGGACTGGAAAGCAGATCGGCTTTGCTTGAGACCGAAACCTCCCTAAAGTTAGCTTTATGGGAAATGGATAACTATAAAAACAAAATATCAATATATGAAAAAAAACTAAATCTATTGTTAAATAGGCCAATAGACAATAAAATAGAAGAAATAGAAATTGCTCTGCCGGATTCTGAACTCAATTTAAACTTAAATGAGATTGTAAATCTGCATCCTGAAGTTTTAAAAACCAGACTATGGATAATCCAGCAAAAGGCTTTGATAAAATTAAAAACAAACGAAAGGCTTCCGCAACTTAATTTTTCTTCCAGCATATCCAAATCTGGCGCAGATATAAAGCTACAGAACAAAAGCTGGGACATATCCGCATCTCTTTCGGTACCGATATTTTCAAGCGGAAAAATATCTTTAGAGGAAACTATAGAAAAGAAAAATCTTTCTAAATTAGAAGAAGATTTAAATACACTGATAGAAACCATTTATGTAAATTCCTACGAAAAATTAATAGATTTCAACCAATCCCTATCATATTATGAAATCGCTAAATCTTCTTTAGAATCGGCTAAAACCAGGGCATGGCTTGTAGAAACACAATACTTAAACGGGCAAAGCTCTTATTTTGAGTGGAAAACCGAACAGGACAGGGTTATAAATGAAGAAAAAAATCTTATAATATCAAAAAGTGGAATAATTATAAAATATGCTGATTTTTTAAGATCTATCGGAGAATAAAATGAGAAAAATATTTAAATCAAAAAAGATTGTTATAATTTTAACAATATTTTTTTAATATCTATAATATACGCTCACTCAAGAATAAAAAACAAAAAACAATTAAATAATATTTTAAAGACAATGCAAGAATTTACCATAAAAAAATCAAATCTCACTATAAAGACGCAGGTTAACGCAATAGTAGAATCGGATAATAGGGTAGGAGTAATGCCTACGGTAAACGGGAGATTAGAAGAACTATACGTAAAAGAGGGAGACAAGGTTGAATGCGGGCAAATATTAGCAAAAGTCAGTTCAAGCGAAAGAACCGCTCTTTTAGATTCCATTAAAACCTCCTCATATACGGAATATGAAAGAAAGATAATAGAAGAATCTTATAAATTGACGCCGGTGGTATCCCCAATAAATGGAACCGTAATAAAAATATACGGAGAGGTCGGGCAGTCGGTATCGGTTTCAAAAGAAATACTTGTAATATCTCATAAGCTTATAATAAAAGCATTTGTAGATGAAATAGATATAGGTAAGATAAAAGAAGGACAGGACGTAGAGTATTATCTGGACTCTTTTCCCGAGTTAATATTAAAAGGAAAAGTGGCTTCCATATCCCTCGACTCTGTCGAAAAAAACGGCGTAAATGTATACGAAGTCAAAATAATACCGATTGACAAAAAAGAGATATTACGCTCGGGAATGAACGCTAACGTAAATATATTAACCGGGTTTAAAAAAAACGCAATAACAATACCAAAAAAAGCAATTACATATATATCAGCAAATCCTTATGTGAAAATAAAAGAAAATGATAAATTAAAAGACATTCAAATAACCTTGGGAGATTCCGACGAAAATATGATAGAAGTGAAATCGGGATTAGAAGAAAATATGAAAATATATTATTCAACTCACGTAAAAGAAGAATCATTTCGTTTTATAAACTGAAATGAAGAGATTAATAAATATAAAAAATGCGTCCAAGATATACTCTAACGGAAGGTTTTATGTTAAAGCATTAGATAATGTAAACTTAACAATAGATCAAGGAGAATTCATATCTATAGTAGGACCTTCCGGATCAGGGAAATCCACATTACTTCATATAATAGGATTTTTAGATAGGTTAGACGAAGGGGAATATTATTTCTCCGGAGAAAACGTATCTAATTTCACGGATATAAAATTAAGTTTTTTAAGATCGAAAACAGTTGGATTTGTTTTTCAATCTTTTCATCTTTTAAAAAATACCACCGCATTAGACAACGTCATGCTGGCAATGAGCTACGGTGGAAACCAAAAAGACAAGAACAAAGCTTTAAAAAGTCTCGAAATGGTGGGACTTTTGGATAGAATAACCCATAAACCGAACGAACTATCCGGTGGGCAATTACAAAGAGTCGCCATAGCAAGAGCTCTTGTCAAAGATCCTATATTAATACTCGCCGATGAACCAACCGGAAATCTCGATTCAAAATCAAGAGCTGAAGTCATGCAAATATTTAGGGAGTTAAATAAACTCGGTTTTACCATAATTATAGTTACACACGATGAGGATATAGCGAGAGAAACCGACAGAATAATTAGAATGAAGGACGGAAAAATAACAAATCAGGAGATTATTAAAACCTCGAAAGAACCCTCAATAACAACAGGAAACAAAATAGTATACGAAAAATCTTATTTTTCCTTTTTTGAATTAAAAGAGCAGATATCTTCAGCTCTTAAATCAATATTTACAAACAAACTTAGAAGCTTGCTTACCATACTCGGGATATTTATAGGGGTTTCTTCCATAATATCTTTAATGACCGTAAGCGATGGATTAATGAAAATGATACTTTCCTCAACCACCTCGGAAGATAGTAAAAAATTATGGGTTTCTACAAAATATCATCACATCAAAAAACCAAAAAAACTTACGATAAAAGAAGTTGAAGCGATAAAGACAATGGTACCTCTTGCCGAGAAAGTAAATCCTTCCATATACAGAAAAGTTAAAACTTCTTATATGGATAGAAAAATAGAAGCATACATTCATACTCCTTCAGGAGAAACCATAGAAAAACAAAGCCAACAGGATTTTAAGTTTAACGGCTTAAAAGTATACGGCAGGGTATATACTCCAGAAGAAGAAACACAAATGGAAAAGGTGGCGGTGTTAAACAAAACAGCCGCGAGCAAGTTATTTAAAAATGATAATCCGATTAACTCTCAAATTAAGATAAACGAAATTACTTTTAAGGTTATAGGTGTAGTAGAAGATAGAGAAATAGAGTCGCTATTTGGAACCAGCCCTCAAATATATATACCCATCAATACAGCCATGAAAAGATTAATAGGTGAAAAATATATAGATTCTATAGAAATCATAGCACCGTCTCCACCCCAGGCCCAAATAGCAAGAGAACAAACCGTAACTGCCTTGAGAAAATTACATAATAAAAAAGATTATGAAGACGATGATTTTGAAGTAAATACTTTCGATGTCCAGATAAATGAATTTAAAAATATAATGTCGAAAATATCTTTGGGTGTATATATAGTTGCGGGGATATCTCTCCTTGTCGGCGGCATAGGAATAATGAATATAATGTTTGTAAGTGTAACCGAAAGAACAAAAGAAATAGGAATAAGGAAAGCTTTAGGAGCAAAAAAAAGCGACATATTGATACAGTTTTTAATAGAATCATCCATACTTTGTTTAATAGGCGGAACTATGGGAATATTCGCAGGATATTTTATATCATGGATAGCGCATTTTATAATAAAAATAAAGCCTTCAATAAATATTGGAACTATATTTTTCGCTTTTGGATTTTCAACGCTAATAGGAATAATTTTTGGAATATGGCCAGCATCTAAAGCGGCGAAATTAAACCCCATAGACGCTTTAAGATATGAATAGCTCAAAGCCAAAAGTCTCAAGAAGTTCAATGTCTAATAACAGAGAATAGAGAGGAGAGATTAGAGACTATAAGTTATATGTTTGAAGTTTAAAGTTGCACGAAAGGAATAAAAAGTCGTAAGTTTAAAGCTTAATGTTCAATGTTTTATGTTTAAAGTTGTAAGTTTTAAGTTAATTCAAATACCCAATAAAACAATACAATTTTCTATACATCCATACATCTACACATCTATACATCTAATTGTCTAATCGTCCACGCCTCCATACATCTATGCATCTATACAACTTTATTAGAGAAGGGTTTTAATAGTCTGATTTGGGGTTATGTAAAATTATGGACTGAACGGAAGATTCGGGCTCTATCATAAAACTTTCGGTTATGGATGAGCCTATCTCTTTTGCGTTTAACAAATCGTATATTTTTTTGTTTGCGGATATATCTATCGAAGGATATCCCGGCGAAAATCTTTTGCCAGACCCGTTAGAAAAAACCGAGTTTAAATTTAAACTATTATCGATACCGAAATCCACATTAACCTGTTTATGAAGTATTTCGCAAAAAGCCTCCGCGCTCATTACGGCTATGGAGTTTATTATGTATAGCTTTGAAAAGTCTTTATTGGAAAGAAGATTTTCAAATACCCTTTCGTTTAAAAAAACGCTTACAGAACTAAAGCCCACGTAATCCTCTTCTCCTATAAAATCCGCGAGACAAATCCCTTTAGAATTTTGTTTTGTTTCTATTCGTTCAATCTCGTTTCCTTCATCGTCTTTTATTATTATAAAATTTGAGATAGAAGAGGCCTTAAAAACTTTGGAAACGCCTTTCGGTATTATAGATTTTTGTTCTATTATCTCTTTTTTTATCTCCGATATCTGGTTTTCAAGTTTTACAAGTTTATCTTTTTGAGATTTTTTGAGATTGAAAAACCTGAAATAAAGCATATCGTAATTGATGGCTTCAAATATTTTTTCAATATCGTAATCCTCGAATTTCCTTCTTGTTAAATTCGGATTTTTTAATTTATAATCGGGTTTTAGATTTTTTTCCATTCGCAGGCTACCTTTACTCCGTCGACAGCATCTTTAGAATAAAAAGAATTTTCGTAAATCGGCTTTATTTTGGTTAAAACAAATCTTTCGGATAGTGCCGCTCCGCCTAAAAGCAAAGGAACGGCTATATTATTTTCTTTTAATTTTAAAGCGGTTTCTATCATATACTCGCAAGATCTGGCCAAAAGCCCGGAAAGACCTATAAAATCCGGCTTTTCTTTCAATACGCTTTCGACTATTATTTCGGGCTCCACCTTTGTTCCTAAGTCCACCACATCAAATCCGTTAGACTCAAATATTATAGAAACCAGATTTTTCCCTATATCGTGAACGTCCCCTTTAACCGTAGCGAGCAAAAGTTTGCCTCTTTTAAACGAATCTTTTTTCATATGAGGTTTTAAAAGGTCTATCGCTTTTTGAGAAACCGAAGCGCAGGACAAAACCTCGGTAACTATATACTCCCCTTTTGAAAACTTTTCTCCGACCTCGTTCATGGCGGGTATTATAAAATTGTTTATTATAAAATCGGCTGGATATTTTAAAAGCAAAGAATCGATAACGCTTTTAATTTCCCCGGCCCCTTCCACTATTATTTTTCTAAGCGATTCTTCCTCGGACAACCTTTTTTCTTGCATATTGTTTTGAGTTTTTTTGCCCGAAGTTTTCTCTACAAGTTCCTTTATAAGATCCGGCTCTCCGTTTAAAATCTTCTCCGAAATATATCTTATTTCCTTATCTATCAAGGCGTATGGGATTTTTTCCATAACGTTTAGTATCGCAAAATCCAGACCTTTTTTAATACTCATATAAAGAAAAACCGAATTTAAATATTTCCTTGTTATTTGGGGCAGACCGAAAGAAACATTGCTTAATCCTAAGATGGTTTTAAAACCTTTTTTATTTATTTCTTCTACCGCCAAAAGAGTATCGTATGCGGATTTTTTATAATCAGCCGTAGCGATAGGAAATACCAGAGGGTCAAATATTATGTTATTTAGATCCGCATCTTTATCTTTTAAAAATTTAACGGCTCTTTCAAATATTTTCATCTTTTTTTCAAACTCGAAAGGCATTTTTTTGTCTTCGTCTATAAGCCCGCAGACCAAAACGCAACCGTATTTTTTTTGAAGATAAACAGCTTTTAAAGTTTTTTCTTCTCCGTTTTCGAAATTTATGGAATTTAATATAAGCTTTGAGCCGACAATCTTTAAAGCCGTTTCGAAAGAGTCGATATTTGTGGAATCTATCATAATTGGAATTCTAACATTAGAAGCGACCAAAGGAAGAAATTTTAAAATATCATTTTTTTCGTCTCTTTCGGGATTTATAAAAGATATATCGAGCAAATGCGCACCTTTTTGAACCTGTTCTTTGGCTAAGCTTATTATACCGTCGGTATCGGAGTTTGAAACCATATCTCTAAATTTTTTGCTGCCTAAAGCATTTAACCTCTCTGCGGCTAAAAACGGTTTTTCTATATCATCTTCAAATATTGAGATTTTATGCGCTATTGAAAACTTTTTTTCTTTTTTTATATCTCTCGGTTTTATGTTTTTAAGCGACTCGGAGATGGATTTTATATGTGACGGGCCCGTTCCGCAACAACCGCCCACTATATTAATAAATCCCTTATTAGCGTAATCGGTTAAGGTTTGGGAAAACGATTCGGGAGACAAATCGTAACCGCCTTTTTCATCGGGAAAACCCGCGTTTGGCATTATCAATGTGGGAAAATGAGAGATATCCGAAAGAGTTTTTATAAAAATCTCCATATCCTTTGGCCCGACGGAGCAGTTTATTCCTAAAGCCAGCAAATCGAAATCGGACAAATTCGAATAAACCGATTTTATATCGTGGCCGCTTAACATAAAACCGTTTGAATTTAATGTTACCGAGGCTATGATCGGAAGTTTTTTATAACCGAATATCTCATAAGCCGCGCAAAGGCCGGCTTTTAGATTAATCATATCGTGAGCCGTTTCAAATATGGCAAAATCCACTCCGGAATTAAAAAGGATTTCCAACTGTTTTATATAAGCTGTTTTTATTTGGTCAAAATCATATTTTGAGCCCAAAGAAAGAGATACGGTTAAAGGGCCGATACTTGCGCATATATAAATTTTTCTATTCGCTTTTTTTATTGCGTTTTTAGCTATCAAAACCGCTTTTTCGTTTAACTCCCTAAAATACTCGGTTTTATTAAACTCGCCAAGAGTTATTAAGTTAGAGTTAAAAGTATTTGTTTCAATAACATCCGCTCCCGCGTTTATATAAGAAAAATGTATATCTTCTATTATCTCGGGATCGGTTAGATTTAGAAAATCGTTTGGCAGGTTATCTTTTTTTTTTATTTTTTTCGACACCTCGGTCCCCATCGCGCCGTCGAAAATCAAGATACTCTCGTTTAATTTTAAATCCATAATTAAATTATATCAATATAGAATAAAAAAATATAATGGGATTATAATTGGAAGTTAATCTCAAGTTTTGTTTTCAAAAACTAACCGATAAAAATCAGTTTCTAATTATTTTTTCTATATCAGCTCTGTTTATCTTTTCCCATTTATTGTCGTGTTCCACTATTACATATTCGTTTGTATCTTCGGTAATTTTACCCTTTACCACCGTTCCGTTTTTAAGATAAACGCTATCGATTACGCCGGATTTTATCGGTTCTTTTTTTGTTTTGGTAACCGGGCCTGCGGTGGCCGATATAAGTCTATCCGCCCATATATTAGACATACCCGGCATTGTTATGTCCGCGGTAACCGGGGTTTCTCCTTTGGCTCCTTTTATATTAAGCTGAGTGCCTACCGGGGGATTTACAAAAAGGGCCTGTCTGCCCTGAACTTTTATAACGCCGTTTGATTTGTCGGCTTCATAAACCAGAAGGTCCGGATCTGAACATAAATTTTTTACCGTTCTTTTAAAAACGGTATCGTAATCGTCGTCAGGATATGTAGCGGTCCTGGTGGTCAAACAGCCGGTTAATATCGGTAGAGTCAAGGCGAGAAGATAAATTTTAAAAATTGAGTTTTTCATAACATCCTCCTTTAATTACAACTAAATTCCGCAGACCGATCTGAATTTGGTCTGCCATCTTAAATGGAATGTGGTTGTTTTTACGTCTTTACCGCTTCCGCTTGTGCTTTTCATAGTGTTTACGGCTCCACCCAGGCTAAGCCCTATGTTTCTAAAAACTATGTCGAAACCGGGAGTAGCGCTTAAAGATGTGGATTTAATGCTTTGAGAATCTGAGTAAGTGCTCCCTTCCATGGTGGCCGAATAAGAAACGCTACCGCCCAACTCCTGATGGAAATCAACATAGGGTACAAACTTAACGGGTCCAAGGTTAATTCCGGCCTGTATACCGAACTGCCAGCCTAACATCATTGTAAAGCTTGTAAGATATGCTGTATCTTTATATGAGACAAAAGGACCTGAATACATATAATCAAAACTTCCAACAAGAAGAGTGAAGTTAATATGAGGACCAAAGTAAAAAGGGAGACTGAAATCATCTTCTTCTTTACCGGCAAGGTCAAAATAAAAATTTGGCTGAAGTCCGTATGTCATACCTGTCATTCTTATTTCAGAATCAAGCGAACCAAGTCCTGATGCGAAGTTCCCTTTACCGAAAACACCACCGAAGTTGTATCCCCAGCTAAACCCACCGCTTTCCCATTTTCTTACAGTTCTTGCTGAAGAAAAATTTACTGCTTTAAATTTTATATCATCAATCTTCATCCCAACATAATCAATTCCACTGTCTTCTCTTATATCAATATTTCTTAAATTAAGTATGTTAAATGGTGGCGGTGCAAATTGAAAGTTTTCAGAGGCTTTAATATTATCTGTAAATAGAAAAACCGTAAAAAGCAATAAGAATATTTTCATAACTCCTCCGTTTATTTAATCCCCCTGTCAACTCAAAAATAAATCTAACCGAAAGTGATATTGTCTTTTCATAAATAATCTAACCATAAATAACCTCCTTTTTTAATAAATTCTCTATTTCTTTTAATCTTTCTTGCTCCCTTAAA
>Ga0116166_1000873_pt1 | contig 28265 bp, 24 predicted proteins | sample AD_JPNMR2_MetaG_FD_89884 | JGI IMG/M metagenome (GOLD analysis project Ga0116166, IMG submission 89884) | Active sludge microbial communities of municipal wastewater-treating anaerobic digesters from Japan - AD_JPNMR2_MetaG | ecosystem: Engineered > Bioreactor > Anaerobic > Digestate | place...
AAGGATATACGGAGATATTTAAAAGGATGCTTAATAATAGGCTTATAGATATAAAACTTAAGACCGATTTTAAACAGGCGCTGAGATTGGATTTTGAAAGCGGGGAGATATATTTATACGGGGAGAAATTTGTAGGCAAAGTTATATTTACGGGGATGATAGACGAATTATGCGGATTTAGATACGGTATTTTGCCATACAGGTCGTTAAAGTTTAAGCTCAAAACTATAAACAAAGATCGATTTCAAGAAACTGCTGTAGTGAACTATCCAAACGATTACAAATACACAAGGATAACTGAATATAAGCACATACATAAAACAAGAAGCGAAAAGACCGCGATAATGTACGAATATCCGTGCGAATATAAGAAAGGAGGGATGCCGTTTTATCCGATATTTACCGAAGAGGCACAAAAAATGTATCAGAGATATAGAGAGCTAATAAACAAATTTGATAACATAATACTTTTAGGAAGGTTAGCGGAATACAGATATTATGATATGGACGATGTAATCAAGAGAGCGCTTGAAACATACGAAAGGATAAAAATATGAACGATAAGCCGAAAGTATGTGCCGTTGTGGTTAGCTATAACAGAAAGGATTTGCTTATAGAATGTTTAGAAGCGTTATTGAAACAAACGAGACCGATTGAAGGGATATACATAATAGATAACGCATCTACTGATGGAACGCCTGAGATATTGAAAGATAGGGGATATATAACCGAGATGCCGCCCGATAATCTTAAAGAGGCGTGGGAGAAAGAATTTGAGGTGGAAAATCTTACCGATAAGAATAAGGTCAAGATATATTATGTAAGGATGGATAAGAACACCGGGGGCGCCGGAGGATTTTATGAAGGAGTTAAGAGGGGATATGAAAGGGGATATGATTGGTTATGGTTAATGGATGACGATGCCGAGCCAAAATTTGATGCTTTGGAGAAAACCTTCTCTTATATGCAAACAAAAGGGGTAGTGGTTATTTCAAATCTAAAGGTAAGTAAGGATGGTTCGCCTCAGTATATTCATAGAGGATGGAAGGATATTTGTAATATAAATAATACTGTTGTTAAATATATAACCGATAGCGATATAACTAATAAAGAGTTTTTGGAAATAGACTTTAGTTCTTTTGTCGGATTTATGATTTCTCGGGATGGGATATCGAAGGCCGGTTTTCCAAAAAAGGAATTTTTTTTGCATTGCGACGACTTAGAGTATTCTTTTAGAGTCAGAAAATATGGGAAAATTTTGTTGATTACAAAAAGTATAATCTATCATAAAGATGTCGCCAAATCCAATGTCGAGTATAAAGAAATATATTTGCGTAAAAGCGTTAGAGTTCCTTTTCAATTTTTCTGGTTGAGATATTTCGTATATAGAAATTTGGTTTATTTGAAAAAACATGAATGTGGATTTTCTGTCGCTTTTTTATGTGCTTTCAAAAACCTTATTAGGATGATTTTTGGAATTATGTTGTATGACGATTATAAGTTTAGAAGAATAAAACTTATAACATTGGCTTTTATAAATGGGTTGAGTGGAAACTTTGACAACGAACTGCCAAAAAGAGTTTTATATAAAAATATTAAGTCATGCTAAAAAATAAATACTTTTTTAGAAACAAATCTTTAATTGTTTTTTTTAGCGTTCTGGATTTTATAGGCCAAAAGATTATAAACCATAAAGAAATTCCATCCGATTTTAAGCCTGAGAAAATCTTAATATCAAACATAGGGCATTTAGGAGATGTCTTTCTTTCCATTAAAGTTTTGGAAGAAATAAAAGAAAGGTTTCCCGATTCTAAAATTTATTTTTTATGTTCAAGCTGGTCTTTAAAATTAATAGAAAAAAATCCGATCATAAACGAAATTATAATATATGATTCTTTCTTTTTGAGTTCCGAAAAGAATTTTGTTATTAGAATATATAAAACCTTAAAAAGTTTTTTAAATGCTTTTTTCAGTATAAAAAAAATAAAACCCGATATCGCCTTTGATTTGAGAGCTTCTTTTCCAAATACGCTTTTGCTTTTGGGTTTAAGCGGAGTCAAGCATATATGCGGATATCAAACGGCGGGTTTCGGTTTTTTTTGCGATAAGAAAGTTGTGTGGAGAGATGGAGCTCATGAAACCGAGCATTTTTTCAACGTAATAAGACCGGTATGGGATGTCGCCTCATATGAATCATTTAAACCTATAAATTTAGACTATCTTATATCGGATCTAAAGGATGTCGATTTATTAAATAAATATGGTATAAATAAAGAAAAGTATTTAGTGTTTCATGTCGTTTCAAGGGATAAAAGAAAAATGATAGATATAAATAAATGGATAGATCTTTTTAATTATTTTTCTTCAAAATATCAAATTCTATTTACCGGTTCGGAAGAAGAATCGGAGTATATAAATAAGTATTTTAAAGACTTTAATAATACTATAAATTTAGCGGGCAAATTATCCATAGGAGAGCTTGTTTTAATTTTAAAAAACTCTTTTTTAACCGTAACATTGGATAGCTTTGTCGGACAGATATGTAGTGTTTTGAATTTGAATTCTATAATTATATTTTCCGGTGGGGTAGATATTAAAAGGTTTGGTCCTTTGGGAGATAGATGCCGTGTTATTAAAAAAGATATTTTTTGTTCTCCCTGTAGTTGGTATATAAGAAGCGATTGCAAGTATGAGTGTATGGATATCGATGTTTTGAGCGAATTTAAGAAATTTGAGAAGGAGATTGAATGAAGATAGCCGGAGTAGTGGTTTTATATAATCCGGATGAATCCGTAATAGGAAACATAAACAGTTATATAAAAGATTTAGAGCTTTTATATGTTTTTGATAATTCCGAGGTTAAAAACGAGTTAATAGAAAAGTTAAAAAAAATAAATAAAGTTAAATATTTTTCTGTCGGTAAAAATGTAGGGATAGGTTTCGCTTTAAATTATGTTTGCGATATCGCCGTTAAAGAGGGTTATGATTGGCTTTTAACTATGGACCATGATAGTTATTTCGAGCCTAACGGAGTTTTAAAAATGATTGGCGAATTTGAAAAAAAAATCGGTCGGGATAAAGAAAAGATAGGGGTTATCTCTCCTTTAATAGTTTACGAGGGAGATAAAATAGAAGAGGAGGGTAATGAAAATTTTCAAAAAATTCCTATTGCAATTAATTCGGGTAGCATATTAAATCTTAAAGCTTTTTTAAAAGCGGGAAAATTTAGAGAAGATTATTTTTTGGATAGAATAGATTTCGAGTACTCTCTTAGATTAAGAAAACAGGGATATGAATTGTTAAGGTACAATGGTTCTCGTCTTTATCATAAATTGGGAAGTTTAAAGGTTTATAATTTTTTACTCTTTAAAATAAGAGTTACAAACCACCATCCAATAAGGCATTATTATATGACGAAAAACGCTATTGATATAATAAAGAATTATTTTAAATCTTTTCCCTCTCACTGTCTTTATGAAATAAAAAGCGTTATTTTCGATTTTTGCAAAGTTATTTTGTTTGAAAAAAACAAATTTGAAAAAATAAAAATGATTTTTAAAGGTATTTTCGATAGTTGATTTAATTTTATAAAATTTATTAAGGAGGCGCTATGAAAAAAGTTCTTATGTTGGGCGGAGCAGGTTTTATAGGTTCATATATAACCAGGGAGTTATTGGAAAACGGTTATAAGGTTACGGTGGTGGATAATTTTTCAAAATACGGTTTTTTGGACCATAGCTTTTATTCGCATCCAAATTTTAATCTTATTATAAAAGACGTAAGAGCGATGTATCCCGTGGAGTTTAAAGGATACGATTATGTTTTTTGTCTTGCCGCATTGATAGGGGGAATAAAATATTTTCATAAAATACCTTATAGAATTTCAAGAGACAATAACGAGATAATCGCTCATGCCATAGATTCCACTTTAGCCGTAAATCCCGAGGCTATTTTCGTTTATTTTTCTTCTTCTATGGTTTATGAAAGAATGACAAGGCCCGCCACCGAGGAAGACGCCACAAACCAGATAGTTCCTTTTACAAACTACGGCATGCAAAAGCTTTTCGGAGAATATATGGTAAGAGGAGCGAATAAAGAATTTGGGCTTAATTATCTTATAATAAGGCCTTTTAATGCCGTTGGAAGCGGGGAACTCCCTGAGGTTAAAAAAGACGGAGATGTGGAGTTCGGTATGGCTCATGTCATCCCGGATTTCATATATAAAGCTATGATAAAACAATCTCCTTTTGAGATATTCGGGGACGGCAAACAGGTTAGAACTTTTACTCATGCCAAAGACATATCCGAGGCTGTTGTAGAGATGATAAAAAAAGGTATAGTTAACGACGACTTTAATTTATGCGGGAATAATACTTATGAGATGGGAGAGCTGGCTTTAAAGATATGGAATAAAATAAATCAGAATTTAAACTTTCCGGGATTTAAGAATATGCCGGTCCCTCCGTCGGATGTCAGGTTTAGAATAGGCATATCCGAAAAAGCTAAAAAGGTTTTCGGCTGGACCCCCAAATACGATATGGACTATATAATAGAAGATACGTATAATTTCATATCTCAGAAAATTAAAATAAATGTCTAATAAAGATTTTGTCGAAGATTTCTTTCCGAAATCCGATATTGTGTCTTTTTTGTTTATAACCATACCTTGTTTTTTGATTTTCTTTTTAATATATAAATACGGGGTCAATGTGATAACCGGGGACGAGTGGGCTATAGTTCCTTATATAGATAAATTTTTTAAAGGAGAAATTTCTTTTAAAGATATATTAGACTTTCACAACCAGCATAGAATAGCTTTGCCGAGAATTTTAATGTTGATAAACTCTAAATTTTTCGGTTATAATTCCAAATATCAAATGTTTTTGGGATACTTTTTTACTATGTTAAGTTTTGGAGTCCTATATAAATCGATTGAGAATTTGTTGGGCGAAAAGTTTAGGGTATCTCATATTATAATACCGGCTTTTTTAATTTTTAGTATGAGGCAGTGGGAGAATTTTTTATACGGCTGGCAGTTTCAGATACCGATGATGGTTTTTTTGTTTTTGATTTCTCTTTACTCGTTATTTAAATCTGAAGGTATCGATATCTATTTTGCGGTTTCCATAATCTCGGGTATTTTTACTGCTTACACATTTGGTAACGGTATTTTGATATGGCCGATAGGTTTTCTTTTAATTGCAGTAAAAAAAAGGAATAAAGAATTATATATTTGGAGTTTAATTTCAATAGCGTGTTTGTTTTTTTATTTTTATGGATATCCTTTTAAGGGAGAAGATGATATCTATTTTAAAAAAGATTTTTTAAATTTCGTGCTTTATTTTATCGTATTGGTCGGAAGTCCTTTGACAACCGAAAAATATACCGCTTTTATTTTGGGTTTGATTTTGATCTTTTTTTATTATCATTCTTTAAAAAGTTATAAAGATTATCCTTTTTTCGCCTCGCTTATTATCTTTTCTTTGTTGTCTTCTTTTTTAATTGCGATTTCACGTTCCGGTTTCGGCTGGCAGGGGGGGATAGGCTCAAGGTATGTAAGTTTCTCTTTGTTGGGGCCTATGGGAGTTTATGCTATTTTTTTGCACAAGATTTATTATAAAAAAGAATTTAATTTTAATTTCTTTATTCTTTTGATTTTTCTTTTTTGTTTTCAGATAATAACTTCTTTTTCAAACTATTTTAAATACGAACTTGTTTTTATAAAAAACAAAAGAGAGGAATATCTGGTTAAAAATTATAAGAAATTTAGCGATTTCGAACTAAATCCCGATTTTTCGGAGATAGATTATCTTAAAACTATTAATCCCGAACTTTATCAAAAAATTAAAATCGATTTTGAAAAAACTGGATATATTAAGAAAAAATACGCCGAAGTTTTGGATAAGTATTCTCTTAACGTATTTGGAACTAAAGAAAATTAAAAATTTAAAAGTTATATAATAGGATTATATAAGATTTATTGGAGGATTTATGTTTAAATACGATGTGTGCGTAGTCGGAGGATTCGGTCATGTGGGATTGCCTCTCGCCATATCTTTGGCTGACGGGGGAAAGAAGGTGGTTTCTCTGGATATAAACCCCAAATCTATGGAAATCATAAAAACCGGCAAAATGCCGTTTGTGGAGTACGATTCGGAGCCGGTTTTGAAAAAGGTTTTGAAAAACGGCAATTTTTCTTTATCTTTAAATCCCGAGGTTATATCGGAGTCGGAGGTCATAGTCATAGTAATAGGAACGCCGGTAGACGAACATTTAAATCCCGAGTTTGAGCTTATGGGCAGGATGATGGAGTCATACAAAAAGTATTTTAGAGACGGACATCTTATAGTTTTAAGAAGTACGGTTTATCCCGGAACCACGGATATGATAGATAGATGGTTTAAATCGAATAAAATAAATGCGGATGTTTCTTTTTGTCCGGAAAGAATTGCCGAGGGGTATGCGATGAAAGAATTAAAAGAGCTGCCTCAGATAGTATCGGCTACGACCGATAAAGGGCTTAAAAGAGCGAAAAAATTGTTCTCGGTTTTAACAAAAGACCTTGTGGAATTAAAACCGATAGAAGCGGAATTGGCTAAACTTTTTACCAACGTATGGAGATATATTAAATTTGCGACCGCCAATCAATTTTTTATGATAGCAAACGACCATAAGGCGGATTTTTATAAAATACATAAAGCTATGACTTATAATTATCCAAGAGCCAAAGACCTTCCGCGTCCGGGTTTTGCGGCCGGACCTTGTTTGTTTAAAGACGCTATGCAGTTGGCTTCGTTTAATAATAACAGTTTTTATTTGGGCCATTCCGCCATGCTTGTAAACGAGGGACTTCCAAATTACCTGGTTAACAGATTAAAACTCAAATACAAACTTTCCGATATGAAAGTCGGAATTTTAGGTATGGCTTTTAAGTCGGATGTGGACGATAAAAGAGAGTCTCTTTCTTATAAGCTTAAAAAAATACTTAAATTTGAAGCTAAAGAAGTTTATTTAAGCGACGTTTATATAAAAGACAGCGGTTTTATGGGAGAGGAAGATCTTATAAAAAAATCGGATATAATAATAATAGCCACTCCTCATAAAGAATATAATAAAATAAGATTTCCTAAAAACAAAATAATAATCGATATATGGAACATAACCGGAAAAGGTTGCGTGATATAATATGCTAAGCTTGGTGGTCCCCATTTACAACGAAGCCGAAAACGTAGAAAACTTATTGAATAACATTCATAAAAATATAAATATCCCGATGGAAATTCTTTTTATTTACGATATGGATTGGGATAACACGCTGCCGGTAATTAAAAGTATTTCCAAAAATTATAATTCCGAAATAAAACTCATTAAAAATAAATATTCCAAAGGTGTTTTAAACGCGATTAAAACGGGATTTGAAGAGGCTAAAAACAAAGCGATTCTTGTAATTATGGCCGATCTTTCCGATGACCTATCCATAGTAAATGGAATGTACGATATGATATCAAATCAAGGATACGATATCGTTTGCGGATCAAGATACGCGAGAGGGGGAAAACAAATAGGGGGGCCGATAATAAAAAAAACGATATCGAAACTCGCCGGTTTGTCTTTGCATTTTTTAACCGGTATTCCCACTCACGATATTACCAATAGCTTTAAAATGTATAATAAAGATTTTTTAAAAAGAATAAATATCGAAAGCACCGGCGGTTTTGAGATAGGTATGGAAATTACGGTTAAGGCTTTCGTTATGGGCGCTAAGATAGGGGAAATCCCAAGCGTTTGGACCGATAGGGTTAAGGGGAAATCCAGATTTAAACTTTTAAAATGGCTGCCAAAATATCTTAAATGGTATTTTTACGCTTTTAAGAAATTCTTTTAAGTTTAATTGATAAATTTTGTTTTATATCTTCTAAATTGCATAAAAAATAAGCCAAATAAAAATTGATTATAAATTCTATAGGCAATTTGTATCTATCGTAGCTTGAAGAAAGAGATGAAATTATAATTATATAAGATAGAAAGCTTATCAAAAAAACGGATTTTCTTTTATCTAATTTTTTAAAAGAAGCTATTATTCCGATTAAAGAAAAAACGAATATTATTAAGTTTAGAAGCCTAAAAATAAGGTTTGGAATTAAATATTTAATTTGGGATAAATTAATATTATTTTTTTGTATGGTTAAATCCAACATTATTTTATGTTGTTTATCGTAATACCCGGGTTTTGCAAAATCTATTATCTTTAAATATGCGCTTGAAGATGTGATATTATTAATTACATTTTTTATGAATATCTTAAAATATCCTACCGGATTGTTTATTATGGTATATTTGGCAATTTTAAATAGTTTTTTGGAGTACTCTACTGTAGTCAGGTCGTATTTTTTTCTTATTTCATATTCGGCGAGATTAGGATAATCGTATTTTTTTAGTATATCTAAAATTTCTTTATAAGACATCTCCTTTTGGTATAATTTTCCATAATCGGTGTTTTTTATGAGAGGCATAATGCTCCACATTGCCGAAGCCCCCTGATAGGATTCTATCGATAAGGTATTTAGTTTATTGTAATTTCTTAAGTGATAAGGGAATATGGCAATGGAATAGGCGAATATAAATAAAAACAAATATTTTAGTCTTTTTTTAATATCTTCGGATTTAAAAAAATAGAAAAATATTAATAATCCGAATATTATCCAATAAAATTTTAAAACCGTTCTTGTGAGTACGCAAATGCCAAGAGATATTCCCGTTAATAAAAAAAGTTTTTTGGTGGGATTATTAATAAAATAGATTACAGTTAAAATGAATATTATGACCGTTAGAGAAAAAAAAGTATCGGACATAATAAGAAGCGAATTATATAAAATATTGGCGTTTAGAGATAATAGCCATCCGGTTGCGATAGCTATTAATTTGTTTTTTGTTATATGAAAAGAAAGATATATTGATAAAAAAACTATTAAAAAAGAAGATAAATAATTTAAAAAAATTATGTTTTTTTCTATATCTTTAAAAAAATTTAAAATATATACGGCGTAGAAAAAAATAGGCGGTCTTCTGGCATAAGGTTCTGTTTGATTATTTAGCGTGTTTATTTCGGAAAACCCTTTGCCTTCCGATATGTTTTTAATTACCGAAACATACTCCGGTGAGTCTCCTACTATCTGAGGAGGAATCTTTAATAAAAAATATGATTTTACCGTTATTAAGAATATGAATATTAAAAAAATATTTATAACGAAAGATTTGTCGGTTATATCTTTTTGCATTTGATTATAAGGTCGAATGAAAAGTGATTGTTTATTTCTTCGACTTTAAAATACTTGGATATTTTATCTACCCATTCTTTTTTGTTATATTCTATTACATGTTTGTGTCGCCACATTCTGCCGAAAGTGTTACTCCAAATAAACCATATAATCTTCCATAAAACAGAATTATCGGGGGTGGAGATTACCAGAACCCCGTCGTCTTTCATTATCCTCTTTATTTCCAATAAAGCTTTGTCTACTTCTTCTATATGTTCGAGTATTTCCATAGCGACTACGTTGTCGAAATGTTTGTTTGCAAAAGGCATATTTAGTATATTCGCTTTTATGAAATCATGTTTAGATAGGTTTATCTCGTTCAAGTCTATTCCCACAGACTCCTTTCTGTTTATAAAATTGAGAAATGCTCCGTCCGACATAAACTTAGATGGTCTTCCGCAACCTATGTCTAAAATATTCCCATCTTTTAGCATTTTTGATATTTTAATATATCTTCCAGTGTGAAATATAAAAGATAGGTAATTTATAGGATTAAATAAAGAAAACTCATTTTCCACAAGATTATAATAATGCAGATCTTTTTTTATTATGATTCTAAAAATTGTAAGTCTAATTACGGTATACATCGCTTTTATTATTTCTTTTTTGGAAATTTTAGATTTTCCGTATTTTCTATCCAGAAAAGTAATCGGTATCTCTTTTATTTTTATGTCTTTTATTTTCGATATTTTATATATTATTTCGGTCAGGAAAGAGTATCCGTTGGAAAATATTTTATCGTAATTTATTTTTTCAAGAGCTTCTATTCGATATCCTCTAAAACCGCTTGTGGCGTCTTTTACTTTTACTCCAACAAAGAATGTGGCAAAAAAATTCGCCGCTTTTGAGATAAATCTTCTTATTAAGGGAGAATCTATTACCTTTCCGCCTTCGGTGTATCTTGAACCTATAACTAAGTCGTAATTTTGGAGATTTGAGATTATATCCGGTATAGTCTTTGGGTCGTGAGAAAAATCGGAGTCCATGGTAATAACGTATTCGGAATTTAAATTTTGTTTTGCGTATCTAAAACCAGCTATATATGCGGTTCCAAGTCCCATTTTTTTAGGTCTTTTTATCAGATGAATCGTTTTATAAATATTTTTTAATTCTTCGACTATATCCGCTGTCCCATCGGGGGAGTTATCGTCCACTATTATTATATTCAAGTCTTTGTTTGATTCTATTATTTTCTCTATTAATTTTTTTATGTTTTCTTTTTCGTTATATGTCGGTATTATTACTGATGTTTTATTCATAAACAAAATATATCATAATTTAATTGCCATATCCAAATTTATTTTTACTGATAATATAAAAAATAAATAAAGAAAGATAAAAACAAATAATAGGTTCTATTGGGAGCCTGTATCTGTCATATGCCGGAGTTAAGGAGGTTACGCCAATAATATAAACTATTAAACTTATAATAAATATATTAATTTCTTTATTTATATATTTTTGTTTAAAAGAGAGCGTTATGCCCGCTAAAAAGGTTAAAAATAATATAAGATTAATGAATCTGAAAAACAAATTGGGCGTTATGATTAGAAATTCTTTAAAACTAAGGGTTTTATAATCGTTTATAAATTTTTTAATTATTTCATGCTGTTTTTCAAAGTAATCTTTATAAAATATGTCTATCGATGAAAGATAAGAGCTTGGAGATGTTATAAGATTTATAAAATTTCTTATATATATTTTTATAAAAGATATTGGATTTTGTACTATGGTATATAAGGTAATTATCGTTAAATATTTGGCCATCTCAGCATCTGTTAGTTTAACCTCGGTTTTAATTTTATATTCATCAGGCGAGCCGGCTTTGTGAGGAGGAATATTTATTATCTCTTCGATTTTGGGATATTTTGAATATAAATATTTATAGTCGGTTGATTTTGTTAAAGGTATTATGGACCAATATAAAGCGATTCCTTGATGAAACTCTATTGGAGTCGGGGTGTGAAATTTTAAATAATTTCTTGTATGGTATGGGAAAACTATAATTAAATATCCTAAAAGGAATAATAGTATGTATTTTATCTTTTGTTTTATTTCATCTTTAAAATATAAAATTATAAGCGGTAGTATAAGTATCCAGTACGCTTTTAGTAAAGTTCTTGTTAAAACGCTTATTCCCATTAAAATACCCGAGATAAAAAACAAATATGCTTTTTTCGATCTTAATGCGGTTAAAAATAATAAGAAAAAAAAACTAAATGTCATAAGATAAAATGTATCCGGCATAAGCAATATATTGTTATAAATCAAATTTATATTCAACATCATTAGCCAGCCTGTTAGAAGTGAGATTTTAGGGTTTTGCGTTATAATTAAAGATATATAAATCCATAAGACAATCGTTAATGATGAAGATATAATATTGATTATTGTTATATTTTTGGCCCAGTCCGAGCCGAATAAAAATTTTGAAAAATAAACGATATAAAAAAACAAAGGCGGTTTGTTGGAGTAGGGTTTCATGAGATTATCGGATATGTCTATTCTTGAAAATCCCAATCCGTTATTTATGTTATTTATTACCTCCAAATATTCAGCCGAGTCTCCGTAATAAACGGGTCCCGATTTGTGGAGTAGAAACAGTTTTAAAGATATTGAAAAAATCAATATTATAAAAACGTTGTATAAATATTTTTTATCGTTAATATAATTTTTTATCATTTATAGATATTTTATAATTTTTTGTAAAATTAAATAAGGAGTAAAAATGGGTTTTAAAAATCCTTCCGTATCTATAATGATACCGTGTTATAACTTTAAAGATCGGATTTTAAAAGCCGTAAATTCCGCTTTAAATCAAGATTATTCCGATTTGGAAGTGATAGTTTTAGACGATATGTCGACGGACGGCAGCTGGGACATTATTAAGAGTTTTTATGAGGGTTTGAGAGAGGAAGAAAAAAAAAGGATTAAAATTTTTAGAAACGAAAATAACTTAGGCAGAACTAAAACTTACAAAAAACTTTTATATGGACTATCAAAAGGCGATTGGGTTTTAATGCTTGACGGAGACGATTATTTGTACGACGATTCGGTTATTTCGGCGGCTATTTGCAAATTTAAAGAAAATTATAGCGATGAGATTGTCGCGATACTTGGGGGATTTGTTAAATACGATTCTTCGGTTAAAAAATATTTTGAAAATATTCCGCCGAATAAACTTATAGACGGTTTTCGGCTTGTTATGAAATATCCTAATATTTTTTACTCTCACGGGGCCGTTTTATACGACAGGGAAAAGGCTTTGGAACTCGATTTTTACAGGGCCGGAATAATTAGCGACGACCTTGAATCTCATTTAAGATTTTTTTTAAGAGGAAAGGTTCTTTACATAGATAAAGTTTTTTATGTATGGAATGTGACCGATTTTAGCGCCACTATCAAAACGACATATTCCGATTTCTTAGATAATGTAAAAAAATTGACGGAGTCCGTTTATTCGGATGGCGTTTCTTTGTGGCCGGAGAGAAAAAAAATTTTTGATTTATGGAAAAAAAGATCTTTTTTAAGATTAGCCAATATGTTGGTATCTATTTACGCTTTAAAAGACAACGTTTCCGCTAAAAAAATATTTTCCGATGTCGTAGCCCGCGTGGGGGCGGTTAGCCTTATTTTTTCTTCTTTTTTTATAACTTTAATTTTATATTCCATTTTGCCTAAATTTTTGTTTTTAAAAATAAGAAATAAAGCGATGTTATTAAGAAAAAAATATTTTTTTGAAATTTAGTATAATGATTTTAGGAGGATATATGAAAAAGATTTCATTGTTGGTCTCGCTTTTTTTGTCGTTTTCGTTTAACCTATTTGCCGATCCTTTCGAAGACTTTAAAACTTATTTTTCTCAATCGGATTTTAAGGCTTTCGTAAAGGATTTCGGCGGGGTTTTGGGAGCAAACGATTTTAATTCGGGAAGGTCCTTGGGTTTTCCGGGATTTGATATCGGTTTCGATATGGCTATACAAAAAGAACCGGCTTCAGGCAATAAAATATTGAAAAATGCGGGAGTTAAAAGTTTTGGAATTCCAATGGTTCACGGTTCGGTGGGAATTCCTCTTACGGGACTAGATTTTACTTTAAGAGGTTTTTCATACTCCGGCCTCAATATAATCGGCGGGGGATTGAGATACAACATATTTAAAAGCGGAATGATTACTAAATTTATGCCTGACCTTTCGGCTATGCTATATTACGATAAAATAAACTACGATTATTTTAAAGGCAGTCACATTTCTTTAGATATAGTCGGTTCATGGGATATACCTATTGTTAAGCCTTTCGCCGGAATAGGTATAGATAAAACAAAGCTCGAAATAGACGGGATAACGGGCTTTGACGGTATAGACGAATCGGCTTCAGGTTCAAGATATACATTGGGGGTTAAGTTTAGCCCTCTTCCGCTTGTATATTTATACGGAGCATATAGCATAATACACAGCGAAAAAGGGTATAACTTCGGCCTTGGCGTAAGATTTTAATAATAAAACGGAGGTATTTATGAATAATTCGGTTAAGATTACCGGGAAATCTGATAATATGATAAAACTGGCGGAGGAATACGGTGCCCATAATTATCATCCTCTTCCGGTTGTAATAACTTCCGCTAAGGGTGTTTGGGTTAAAGATATAGACGGAAATAGATATATGGATATGTTAAGCGCATATTCCGCTTTAAATCACGGCCATAGACATCCAAAGATAATAAGAGCTCTTGTAAGGCAGGCTAAGAAAGTTACTCTTACTTCCAGAGCCTTTAATAACGATCAGATAGGTCCATTTTTTAAAGAACTTTGCGAATTTACCGGCTACGAAATGGCTCTTCCTATGAATAGCGGCGCGGAAGCGGTAGAAACAGCTTTAAAAACCGCAAGAAAATGGGGGTATAAAGTTAAAGGAGTCGAGGAAGATAAAGCCGAAATAATAACGGTAACGGACAACTTTCACGGAAGAACCGTAACCATAGTTTCTTTCTCGACCGAGCCTCAGTATAGAGATGGATTTGGCCCTTTTACTCCCGGTTTTAAAGTTGTTAAATACGGCGATATAAACGAGCTTGAAAAAGCGATAACCAAAAATACGGTGGCTTTTTTGGTCGAGCCCATACAGGGGGAAGCCGGAATAAAAATTCCTCCACAGGGATATCTTAAAAAAGCCTACGAGCTTTGCAAAAAAAACAATATCCTTTTCATAGCCGACGAAATACAGACCGGGTTTGGAAGAACCGGGAAAAAATTCTGTTCGGAGTGGGAAGGGATAAAACCGGATATGATGTGTTTGGGCAAAGCTTTGGGCGGCGGAGTCTATCCGGTTTCGGCGGTGGTATCTTCTAAGGAAATTTTAGGCGTATATAAACCCGGAGATCACGGTTCCACTTTCGGCGGAAACCCCCTTGCATGCGCAGTAGCCAGAGAAGCTCTTAAAGTTATAAAAGAAGAAAAGCTTGTCGAGAAATCCGCCGAGATGGGAGAATATTTTATATCTAAACTAAAAGAAATAAAAGGTCCTCATATAAAAGAGGTAAGAGGAAGAGGTCTTTTAATAGGTGTGGAGCTTGATACCAAAGCCAGACCATATTGCGAAGAGTTAATGAGTTTGGGAGTGCTTGCAAAAGAAACTCACGATATGGTTATAAGATTCGCTCCGCCTCTTGTTATAACTAAAAAAGAAATAGACTGGGCGCTTAAGAGAATAGAAAAAGTTCTTTCAAAATAAATCATTGACTTAAAATCGGTCTAAGCGGCGGGAAAACCCGCCGCTTTTATTTATGGATAAAAATAAGTTTAAATTATACTTTCAGGTGTTGTTTGCTACTATAGTTTGGGGGGGGGCTTATCCTTTTACAAAGCATACCGTCTCTTTAATATCTCCTTTGTCTCTTGTTTTTATAAGAAGTTTTGTCGGAAGTCTTTTATTGATTTTATTCGTTAAGCCGAATTTTAAAAAGTTTTTAAAAAAAGAATTGGTTTTTAAATTGTTAATAATGTCTATCTTAGGGGTTAGCCTCCAGCAGTTTTCGCAAAGTTATGCCTTAAAATATACTACATCCACTAATGCCGGATTTATCATAGCTTTGACGCCCATTGTGATAGTTTTAATAGAATTTATCTTAGGTGCGACAATATCCAGAAATAAAATTTTAGGTTTTCTATTCGGGATGTTCGGTTCTCTGGTGGTTATGTATTCGGTTGGAAAACTAAATATTTCTATGCCCTCGACTAAAGGGGATTTGATATTTTTAACAAGTTCTTTTACCTGGGCTTTGTATGTGGTTTTAACTAAAAGATGGTTTAGAAATTATTCTCAAAAAGAGGTTACGGCTATGACTATGGCTTTGGCTTTTGCGAGCTTAATACCCTTCGAATTTAAATATTCTCTGCTATCGGAACTAAAGAATCTGGATTTTTTAGGATGGAGTTCGGTTTTCTACTTATGTTTTTTGTCTTCTTTTTTAGGTTATCTTTTCTGGAATAATTCGGTTGAAGGTTTGGGTCCGGTTAAGTCTTCATATTTTATATACGACGAACCTTTCGCCACAATAATAAGCGCGTATTTTATTTTAGGAGAAAAAATACTTCCTTTGACTTTCTACGGCGGAGTGTTAATTTTAATCGGAGTTTATTTTGTTTTGAACGATAATAATAAATATAGAGGCGGTTGCAATGAATTCGTATGAACTTATAAAATCGAGATTTCAAAAAAGGGCTTTAACCGGAGTTTTGGCCAGAGAAATAACGAGCTATAAAACCGGGGGGGAAATAGATTTGATAGTATATCCTCAAACCCAAGAAGAAATAGTATGGCTATTCGATATTTTGGTTAAAAGGAATATCGATTATTTCATATGCGGTAACGCGACAAATATACTGGTAAGCGACGACGGATTTAGAGGTGTTTTTATAAAAACAGATATGTTAAACAAAATAAATACGAAAGATAACGAGATATCCGTAGATTGCGGTTTTAAGTGGGATAATATGATAGAAATATGCGTTAATAAAGGGTTGGCCGGTCTTGAAAAGACCTCATATATTCCCGGGACTGTCGGAGGAGCCGTTAAAATGAACGCCGGAGCATTTGAACAGGAAACATTCGATAAATTGATTTCTTTTTCGGTTTTAGATATTAAAAATGGGGATGTAAAAAAAATTGAAAAATCGAATATTAATTACGGTTACAGAAAAGTTGAAGGGATAGAAAAGTGCTTTATATTTAACGCATTGTTTAAATTCGATTATGGCGACGCGAACGAATTAAAAAAAATAAGGGAAGAAATAATAATCAAAAGAAAAATAAAACAACCTCTTGACTATCCATCCGCAGGTAGCGTATTTAAAAGACCTCAAAATAACTACGCCTCTAAGCTCATAGATGAATGCGGTCTTAAAGGGCTTAGAATAGGAGACGCCGAAGTAAGTACCAAACATTGCGGGTTTATAATAAACAAGGGAAACGCAAAATCCTCGGATATTTACAATTTAATATTGAAGATAAAAGAAGAGGTTTATAAAAAGACCTCGATAGATTTGGAGCTTGAGCAAATAATCGTCGGTAAGTTTTGATTATATAAGAAGCCCCGCTATCGTCGCGGTCATAAAACACGCCAAAGAACCAGCCAAAACCGCATATAATCCCAATTTGGCCAGATCATGTCTTCTATTGGGAGCTATTCCGCCTATTCCGCCTATTTGAATAGCTATGGATAGAAAGTTGGAAAAACCGCATAAGGCATATGAGGATATTATTATCGCTCTTTCCGAAATCATATTGGGATTGTCTTTTAGAAAATTAGCCATGTTAAAATAAGCTACAAACTCGTTTAATATGGTTTTTTGTCCCATCCATTCAGCCACTTTCATCAAATCGTTTGATGGAACTCCCATAATCCACGCCAAAGGATAGAATATCCATCCCATTATTTTTTCAAGAGTAAGTCCGGGAGAGATAAATCCGACTATGTAATTGCATAAAGCTAAAAGAGCCATAAAAGCGACAAGACATGCCGCCACGTTTAAAGCCAATGTCATTCCGGTTGTGGCGCCGTTTGCCGCCGCGTCTATTATGTTTGCGTCCTGTATTTCTACGTTTAGTTTTACAACCCCTTTGGTTTTGGGTTCTTCGGTTTCTGGAACTATTATCTTAGCCATAACAAGCGCCGCCGGAGCGCTCATTATGGAAGCGGCTAATAAGTGTCCAGCTATGTTTGGAAGATAATCTTTTAATATTCCCACATAAGCCGCCATCACGCCTCCGGCTATTGTGGCCATACCTCCGGTCATAACCGCCATAAGCTCGCTTTGTGTCATTTCGCTTACGTAGGGTCTTACGACAAGAGGAGCCTCGGTTTGTCCTACGAAAATATTTGCGCTTGCAGATAAAGATTCGGCGCCGCTTGTGCCCATAAATTTAGTCATTATCTTTGCGAAAAAAAGAACTATTTTTTGCATTATTCCAAGGTAATATAAAACGGACATTAAAGATGAAAAGAATATTATAGTCGGCAATACCTGAAAAGCGAATATAAACCCTAAGCTTTGATTATCTATAAGACCGCCGAATATAAATTTAGCACCGTCGTTTGAAAAAGATATTACTTTAATTATTACGTCGTTCATTATTTCAAAAAATTTTCTACCCGGCGGGAATTTAAGAACCAAAAGCGCGAATATCAGCTGTATCAATGTTCCCATCAAAACGGTTTTATAATTTACGGCTTTTTTGTTTTTGCTGAAAACCCATGCTATTGCGATTAAAATAAAAATTCCAATAAAACTTATGAGTTTTTCCATCTTTCCTCCGATATAGATATTATATCAAACTTAAAAATTATTCCGTTAACTTTTCGTTATTGAGTATCTTGGCTAAAGAGTATGCGGAAAATTCGTTTATTCCGTATGTTTCTATTATCGTGTCGAAATCATCGTATAAAAATTCGGAATCTATTGGATTTAGAAAATTTATAAATATTTTTCGGTTGTATTTTTTGGATAATTCTTTTATCGTTTTTAATTTTTTTTCGTTCATATTCGGCCAGGAGTAATTTCCTATTATAATTAAATCGGTTTTGTTTTCTTCGAAGAAATTATCTGCGTTTATTTTGTCCGAATTTGATACGGTGATTTTTATGTCAAATCCATTTTTTGCCATTTCCTCATATATTATAGTCGCCTCTGTGGAGAATCGTTGAGGTAGGAATAATAAAAACGCTATTTTCGATTTTTTTATGTTTTCCAGATTCCCTTTTATTACCTTTATCGATTTAAAAGATATTTCATTCGCAATTTTTTTGTATGCCATATCGAATAGGCCGTTTTCTATTCTAAATCCGTTTTTTTTATATTTTTCTTTTAATGAGATAATTCTTTTATAAGATTCTTCTATTCTTTGCTCGGATATTTCTCGGTTTTTTAAAGCTTTTAATATCTCATCTCTTACTTTGTTTACGGGGTATTTGCCTATTAAAACCATATCTGCCCCGTTTTTTATAGCCAATACTGCGGCTTTTTCTATGGAATATTTAGATGTTACGGCTTTCATATCCAGACTGTCGGTTATAACCACTCCCTCGTATTTTAATTGGTCTCTTAGTATATTAGTAATTATTATCCGGGATAAACTTGCTGGCATATCTTTGTCTATATTTTTATATAAAACGTGAGAAACCATTATTATATCGGCTTTTTTCTTTTCTATGATACTTTTAAAAGGATATATGTGGGTTTGGTACAATTCTATGGGGTCTATGTCGGTGACGGGAAGGGTAAGATGAGAGTCTGATCTGGTCATGCCGTGGCCTGGAAAATGTTTTAATGTCGGAATTATTCCGGCGGATGTAAAACCGTCTATTACCATTTCCGAAATCTTGGTTACTATATTTTTGTCGTCGGAAAAAGCTCTTACATTGATTATGGGATTATATTTTTCCGTATTTACATCCGCGGTAGGAGAAAAAACGGTATTGATCCCTAATTTTTTAAGTTCTAATCCTAAAAGATAGAAAAGAATGGGTATATTTTTATAGTCTTCGGATTTGCCTATGGCCATGTTTGAAGGCAAATTTAAAATATTATGCGTTTGATGTATATATACGCTTCCTCCTTCATAATCGATTGCTATAAACGGGGGGTAAGAGTCTTTTGTTATTTCATACAATTCTTGTATTATTCCTCTCGTCTTTTCGTCTGAGTATTCGCCCCACATTATTTGTATTCCGCCTATGTTTTCATTCGCTGCCTTTTTAATTTTTTCCGTCTGGTCGGTGTCGAAGGCCGGCCATAACATTTGAGATATCTTGTCTTCAAGATTTTGAGAATATAAAAAATTTAAATTAATAACGGCTAAAAAAAGAAGTATCTTTTTCATCTGGTTAAGCTGACCTTTTTAATGTTTTTCGAGTTTCTGGGTATATCCTTTTCTCGTAACTTGATTTCTTATAGCGTTTATTACAGCTTTTCCTAAATCTTCGTTAGATTGAGTTTTCTTGGATTCTAAAAATTTTTCTCTTTCCATTTCGGTTTTTTTGATTTCGGCTCTTATTTTTTTTCGTTCTTCCAATTTTTCATTGATATATTTTTGCAATTCAGTTTTGCTCATTTTCTTTAATTCTTCGGGTAAATCCTCTTTTTTAATATTGTCCGGGTTTATGTTTCCATTTTCAATAGCGGTTATAAGATCCCATGCGGAGTATGCGGCCTGTGGGGCCGAGCCGGCATAAGAAGCTCTTTCGGCCAAAACAGATTTTGATTGAGATAATGAAGCTTTATCCAGAGCTATTTTGTCTTCGTATTTTTCTTTTGAGCCGGCGCCGTAAGGTATATAGGTTTGGTTTATTTTTTGATTTAATTCCACTAATTTATCGTCGTAAGGAGTTTCTATGGATGAAATTTGGTTTTGGTCTATGCTAGAATATTCTCCTTCTGCAATCAATGCCCCGTCTTTCCATTTTTGGGCTATGCCTTGTTGTTTAGGTCCGCAAAATATGGTGTTTACAAATATGCCCTTGGATTTGGCTAAATTTACCGCTTCTTCGTATGGCACCGGGCCTTGAGTGAAAGGTTCGTTTCCCGCTATGAATATGGCTTTATATACGTCGTCTCTTTTATCCCATTTAAGATTGTTTACCGCTTCTTTTATCGCCCATCCGCAGTATTCATCTCCTCCGTTTGTTTTTAACGAAAATAATTCTTTCGCTATTTTGTCCATATCATCGGTAAAATCGCTGACTTTTCTTATATATCCTTTGTCTTTCTCCAGAGAATTATTGCCGTATTCAAATAACGCCACCTCTATTTTATTACCCTGCCCTCCCTTTTCGTATTTTGATAATTCTTTTACAATGGCCCATATCTGCCTTCTCGCCTGCTCTATAAGTCCGTCCATAGAATTGGATGTGTCTAATAATATGGCCACTTGAGTTAAAGGTTTTTGAGAATAGACCGGTGTTTTTGTAGATATGGTAACATCTTCCCAATCTTTATCTATAGAAGATTTCGCCGCGGAAATTATTTTGCCGGTTTTTATTTCTATTATCCTTGAGTTTATCTCAAGTTTGTTGTTTTTAAGATTATTAACGGTTCCGGTTATAACATAATCCGCGCCGGTCATTTCTCCTATTTTTGTCATGTCTTTTTCGTTTATTATTCCCGTGGTTTGTAATTTTATTTCGGATAAAACTTTATCCAGAAGGGATCTTTCCACAAGAGTTATTTTGGGATATCCCGCGAATTTAGTAGTTATTCTTTCTCGGATTATTTTGGCGTCTTCGTTTTTTGAGTTTATGGAAGAAAATTCTATTATCGCTATTTTGTTTTCTTTGGTTTTGTCCAAAGACGAAAAAAGATTATCGCACATATTATCTACGGTTTGAGAAAATATGGATAGATTTATAAAGGACAAAGCTATTAATAATATTTTCATATCCTTTCCCTCCGAAAATTATTAAACAGATAACTCTTAATAAAATTATATATTATTTGATGTGAAAAGTTTAATTCGTTGTTATTATTGTTTTTTAAAATGCGAATATTAATATATGATATAATCTTACTATGTACGATATCGTTTATGAAAACGAAGATTTTATAGTTATTTCAAAGAAGGAAGGTTTTCTTTCCATTAAGGCCAGAGGAACCATAATTAACGACAATACAATTTTCGACGAATTAAAGCGAAAATACTCTCAGATTTATATTGTTCATAGGTTGGATAAAGACACGAGCGGCATAATGATATTTGCCAAAAACAAAGAATCTCATAAAAATATTTCTTTTATGTTTCAAAATAGACATGTGGATAAAAGATATTTAGCTCTTGTTTGGGGAGTCTGCGATAAAGATTTTTATATATCCGACAGCCCCATAAAAGAATTCGGTTCCGGGAGAATGGGGATTAGCGACGCCGGTAAAATATCGGTTACCGAGTTTAATGTTTTAAAAAGGTTTGATAAATTTAGTTTAATCGAAGCAAAGCCTTTGACTGGCAGAAGACATCAGATAAGGGTTCATCTTTATCATTTTGGCTATCCGATAGTAGGGGATAAATTGTATGGAGATTTGTTAAAACAAAAACAAATATACAGAATGATGTTGCATTCCTATAAGTTATCTTTTAAATATAAAGGCAAAAGATACGATTTTGTGGATTCGGATAATTTTACAAAAGAAATAGAAGAATTTATAATACGCGATAATATTTAGGGCAAATCGAAACTTTTTTAACTTTTAAATCATCAAACTATTAGAAGGAGGAGTTATGGCTTTTTTAGATGATAATGTAAGAGAAGAATTAAAAAAAATATTTTCGGAGCTTGGAGATAATAAAGTAAAAATAGTTTTTTTTAAAGAAAATTTAAATCCGGGAAATTCCGCTTCAGTCGAAGAATTGTTAAAAGAGATGGCTGAGGTCTTGCCGAATATTTCTTTAGAAGTTTATAATAGAATTACGGACGAAGGAAAATCAAGCGAATATAAGCCGGCAAGAACTCCCGCCATATTTATAGAAACTCCTAAAACCGGCAAAAGAGTTATATTTTACGGCTCTCCCGTCGGATATGAGTTTGTTTCTTTGATAGAGGCTATTAAAAATTCGGTTTCTGATAAAATCGAAATAGAAGAAGATAGCGTTAATAGATTAAAAAATTTGGATAAAGAGGTAAATATAAAGGTTTTTGTAACGCCAACATGTCCTTACTGCCCTTCGGCGGTTGTAACGGCTCATAAATTGGCTATGATAAGCGATAAAATAATATCGGAGATGATAGAGATACAGGAATACCCGGAGCTTGCTCGGATTTACGGAGTAGAGGGGGTTCCTAAAATAGTAGTAAACGATAAAATTCATCTTGTAGGCGCTCAACCCGAATCCGAATTTGTAAACGCCGTATTTGAGTCTATAAAATAATTTTTCTTTTTGTATAATAGGATTTGATGAGAAATAAAGAATTGGATTTATTTTCTAATAAAAAAGAAGAATATGTCGAAGCCGAGATAGTGGATGATTTTTCAAACAATCGCAATAAAAAATCGGAAGGCATAATATTTAAAATCAGAAAAAAGTTCGGGAAAGCCGTTTTGTTTTTCGCTTTCCCGATTTGTTTGGTTTTAATAGTGGTGGGAGCGATATTGTCTTCCACAATAATAGGGGCGATAATAGGAATACCTCTTATAATAATCGGATTTATTCTTCTTTTCGCAAGTTTATTTTTTTTAAAAATCCTAATGGGAAAATAAGATTTAAAATGATATATAATGATATTAGGAGGATAAGATGAAAACTAAAATAAGAAAAGAAAATTTAAATAAGAAAGATATATATTATCAAAGAAAAAACGGTTGGAGCGTTATAGACGAAAAAGAAAAAGTAAAAGTTGAAAATTTTTCAAAAGATTATATGGAATTTATGTCCGTTTCTAAAACCGAGAGAGAATTCCATGACAATTCCATAAAGTTTTTGGAAGAGAAAGGGTTTAGAAAACTTTCCGATTATAACAATATAAAGGCCGGAGATAGGGTTTATGTTTCCAATTACGGAAAAACCTTATTTGCTTTTATTATCGGTAAAAAGGACCTTAAAGAAGGTATGCATATAGTCGGAGCTCATATAGATTCGCCGAGAATAGATATAAAGCAAAATCCTCTTTACGAAAACTCCGAGATAGCTTATCTCGATACTCATTACTATGGAGGGATTAAGAAATATCAATGGCTTACGATACCTCTGGCTATCCACGGCGTGATAGTTAAGAAAAACGGAGAGAAAGTTAATGTAAACATAGGGGAAAGCGAATCGGATCCAGTTTTCTGTATTACAGATCTTTTGCCTCATTTAGCTCAGAGTCAGATGAAAAAAAGCTTATCCGAGGCTGTGGAAGGGGAGAATTTGGATTTGATTATCGGTTCGGTCCCTTCTAAAGACAGGGATGCCAAGGAAAAAGTAAAGCATAATATTTTAAATATTCTTAAACAAAAATATTCGATTACCGAAGAGGATTTCTTGTCGGCGGAATTGGAAGTAGTTCCGGCTTTAAAACCGAGAGAAGTTGGGCTTGATAGGTCTTTGATATTGGCTTACGGCCATGACGATAAGGTTTGTGGTTATACCGCTTTAAAAGCTTTTTCCGATATCAATAATATTCCGGAATATACATCCTGTCTTATCCTGGCGGACAAAGAAGAAATCGGGTCGTACGGCGCTACGGGCATGGGATCCAATTCTTTTGAAAACGCATGTTCGGAGATAGTAAATCTTTATTATGGAGATTATAACGAAATAAATCTTAAAAGAATGCTTAAAAATTCATGGATGCTTTCGGCCGATGTAAATGCCGTATTCGACCCGTTATTCCCGTCGGTTTCCGAAAAAAAGAATACCGCTTTTATAAACTACGGGATATGCGTAACGAAATATACCGGAGCAAGAGGCAAAAGCGGGGCATCGGATGCAAACGCCGAGTTTGTGGCGGAGATAAGAAGAATATTCGATTCCAATAAGGTCATATGGCAGACCGGGGAGCTTGGTAAAGTGGATGAGGGCGGAGGTGGAACGATCGCTCATTATCTGGCCAGATACGGCATGCAGGTCATAGACTGCGGAGTGGGATTAATGTCTATGCATGCTCCTATGGAGTTAGCCTCAAAATTAGACATATATATGGCTTATAAAGCCTATTTTTATTTTTATATGGATAAAAGGAAATAAAATATTAATTTCTTTTTAAGGTAAATTATTATGACCATAAAAATAATAGTTACGGGCGGAACTTTCGATAAAGAATATAACGAGCTTACCGGAGAGTTGTTCTTCAGGGATACTCATATAAATGAAATGTTAACTCTTGGAAGATGCAGAGTTCATTACAAAATAAAAAAGCTTATGATGATAGATAGCCTTTTTATGAAGGCATCGCACAGAGGTTTGATACTCAAAGAATGTATAAGTTCCAAGGAGAAAAACATAGTAATAACTCACGGAACCGATACTATGGCCGAAACCGCTAAGGTTTTAGGTCAAAAAATAAAAAACAAAACAGTGGTTTTAACCGGCGCGATGGTTCCTTATAAATTCGGTTCCTCGGACGGCATGTTTAATTTGGGAAGCGCGGTCTCGTTTGCGCAGGTACTTCCTCCAGGAGTTTATATAGCTATGAACGGTAGATATTTTAACTGGTATAATGTAAGAAAAAATAAAAACAAAGGCGAATTTGAAGAATTAAAATAATTTCAATAACTGTTAAAATCGGAAAAAAATTTTATTAATACTTTCCAATTTTCAGCAATATCAGAATATTTTTTGATTAAAAATGTCTAATAAATAAGTTATAAGTTTTTATTTAAAATATTATTATCGTGTCTTTCGAAGGTCCTTGAGGTTTTTGGGGCAATGTTTCTTTTGTTTTATTTTCTTTTTGTATGAATTTTTTTAGTTGTTTCGATTCTTCTTTTTTTTCTTCTTTTTCTCCGAATCTTAGTTTTATAGATACCGAGCTGTATTTATAAATATCGTAAAAAACGGTGGCCAGATCGACCGAAAAGTTTCCGGCAAAAAGTCCTATTCCCACGCTAAATCCTTTATTGTCGTCTAAAAATTTATATCCGGTTCTAAAAGATATGGTGTTTTCTATGGTATATTCTAATCCTAATTTTAAAGAGCTTTTTTTATCGGTTATATATCTGTCAAACTCTAAAGATGTTTTTACTCTTTGGTCCATAATTGTCGGTTTGGAATATGATGCCCCGGCTCTAAGTATGGTAGGAAGGTTATACTTTTCTTCTATATATTTTATGCTTCCTATGGTGTTTGAAATGGAGACTCCGAAATCCAATCCTATATCCGTAAAACTTCCGAAATATCCTCCGTCTAACGCTACGGTATTGGCCGAGTATCCTACCAATTTTGAGTTTATAAATTTCGCGCTAATTCCTATTCCACTTTCAAAATTCGATTTTACTCCCTGGTATATAAATACATTTTCTCTGTGTATTTTTTCGCCGTATGATAATGTTATTATGGTGTTTTTTTCGGTACTTAAGTTTTTTTCGGTTATGTTTCCGTTGTCGTCTATGGTTCTGTAAATCATATCTCCTAAATCGGTGGCGTATATGGATAGTCCTATGTAAGGCTTTGAAAAATCGGATATTACTTTATAAGGCAGAGGAGTTCCAAATGAGATGTACGAATATTTCGAATCCTCAAATCCGTTTGAGTAGTTTATCGCTATTTGCGAATTATTAAGAAAACCTAAAGCGGCCGGGTTATAGTTTATCGAGAAAATGTCTTTGTTTGTTACCGCATCCGAACCCGCCATCGAAACGACTTTTGCGCTTATATCGTTTTTTAAAATGTCGAGAGATGAGTTAGAATATATGTTTGATGTTAGGATTAAGAAAATTATCGGATATAAATATTTTTTCATAATTTTACCTTACAATCGCCACTTTTTCCACTTTGTTTATAGCCCCTTCGGTTTTTATGTAGTATATGCCGCTGGCTAATTTCGAACCGTTATCGTCGGTTCCGTCCCAGTTAAAACTTATTTTTCCCAATATCGCGCCTTCGTATATAGTTTTAACTTTTTGGCCTGTCGGAGTATAAACCGCTATTTTTATATTTGAATTTGTAGTCGATTCGTATTTTAATGTCATAGAAGAGTTGTCTTTTGTTATTATGTTGTTATAAGATATAAAATCTGTTTTGGATGCCGTCAGGTTTAAAGGGTTGGATATGCCGAGTGGTATGTAATCGGTTTTCCCTACGTTAAACATATGATTTTTAGCGTAGATTTTTATGTAAATCGTTCCGGCTCCGGGATATCTTTGAGAAAATGTTTTTCCGCCGTAGGATTTTAAAGTTATTTTTCCTTTTATTACGCTTCTCCCTAAAGAGTCCGTAGTATTATATGAAGTTTCTCCTACCACATAACTTACGGATATGTAATTTGTGGATAATTCTTTTAGATTATTATCGAGCAGTTTAATGCATTCGTATTCGCAAAACTCAAACTCGCTTCCGTTTGTCCAGTTTGTGGGGGGGATGGATGATAAATACTCAAATTTCGGAACCACGGCGGTAAACTCTATCTCATCCTCGTCTACTTTCCTATTTTTTATCTCCGCGGTTACAACCGATAAGTTTTGAGCGTCGTATGTAAGCCTGTATGGAGATGTTTTATTGTAATCTACTCCGTTTCCATAATACATATTTAAAGAGCCGGTGACGGCGATATAATATATTCCGGTTTGGGTTATAGGATAATAAAGATCCACATAAGAGGATCTCGTATAACAATTTTCAGGTACGGTTTCGCTATAACACAAAGAAGGAACCGGGTCGGGGGAGATATCTTTTATATAATTTCTTTGAGAATCGAATAGGAATAAGCCGTAAGCGTGATAAAATTGAGGATAACTTGATTCGGGAAGATATAATCTTAAATTGATAGCGCCTTCTTTTAAAGGCAATACATAATAATCCTCATCTCCCTTATAATCTATATATGCGGTTATGTTGTTGATAGTAGAAATATTTGTGGCATACTCTGGACCGTTATTCGGTTCGTATTTGTCTACAACAGCCTGTGCGCCTATTCCATGAACACCGAAAGCGGCTCTTATTTTTGATTCCGCGCATCCCGTTCCTTCCACCTGTTTACACAGGTCGACTATAGCTTCCAAAAAATTTTCAAAGTTATCCGGAAAATAAAACATAGAACCGAATATATATAAATCCGCTTTATAAAGTCCGGAATATGTTCCGGATGTAAATTTTCCTAAGTTGTATAAACAATGAGTCCCCGTGGTAGTGTTGCAATTATCTTCCCCGTCGTTATTTGTCGACGCTCTTATTTTGTATAACGCTCCGGATAATATCTGACCGTCGTCGTGTACCTCTCCAACCCAATCATCCGGCATCTTTTTAGGAGTATCGGATAATGTTTTTAAATCTCTTGCGGCGCCTTCGCCGGTACCTATAAAATTGCCTAAAATGGTAAGAGATTTGTTTTCGTCCCAGAAAGAAGATAAAGCAAAGTAATCCGAAATGGCTTCGGTTATTGCTCCAAATTCCCCGAAGTATATTATCGGATATATTCTATTCATAACCAGATGTCCGTATTCATGCCTTATAACCGTTCCGTCAAGTCCGAAGTCCTTATAATATCCGCCCTCGTCTATTCCTTTACCCATGAATATGGCGTCATGCTCCATATCGTAAAACGCGTTCCACATAGTATTAGATTGCCAGCAGTCGATAGTGGCGGCGTCTCCAAAAACTCCGACCATTGCGGGAACTCTTTTGTTTAAATTTATGCATCCTATACCAGGGCATTTTGAATTGAACTTCATCATAAATTCTCTTATTTTATTAAGATGATAAAAGGTGTTTATTGAGGCTCCGTTTGAATCGTTGATGTAATTTGATGTGGACCATGTTATTGTTCCC
>Ga0116166_1000874_pt1 | contig 28264 bp, 27 predicted proteins | sample AD_JPNMR2_MetaG_FD_89884 | JGI IMG/M metagenome (GOLD analysis project Ga0116166, IMG submission 89884) | Active sludge microbial communities of municipal wastewater-treating anaerobic digesters from Japan - AD_JPNMR2_MetaG | ecosystem: Engineered > Bioreactor > Anaerobic > Digestate | place...
AACTGACGGATCGTGAAAAGGAAAAGAATCGTAAGCTGTCGAAGGTTCGCGTCAAAGTGGAACATGCTCTTGCAGGCGTCAAACGTTCTCGGATTGTGAAAGATATCTTGAGAAATACCAAAGTCGGTTTCTCAGATATGGTTATGGCCATCGCTTGCGCTTTGCATAATTTCCGTGTTGATCATCGCAAGAAGCCGCTAAAACTATGATCAATTATTATTTCGGATAAAGTCTAATATCCACGATGATGGGATAGACGTTGAAGGACGAGACGCTGAGCCCGACCTTGCCGTTGGTGTATCCGAACTTCTTCTCGACGAAGTTGGCGGCTTCTGTGCCGTTGATGTACAGGGACAGGTTCCTGCCTGAGCAGATCGCCCTGTAGACATTCGTCTCTTTGCCGGCTTTGATGGCGGTCGAGCCGCTCGAATAGACGGTGTTGTATCCCTTGTGGACCGCGCCGGTGGCGTCGTAGGCCAAAATATTGAACAAGCCGTTGCTGGCGATGTTGAACTCGTACCAGCCGTCTTCAGAGTAGCGGCAGATCAGGCTGACATTGTTGTTGTTCTTGCCGCGGTTATCGAAAGAGACCTCGACGCGCACGTCATCGTAGGTCTGCCCATCATAGATGAGGTAGGAATACAGGTAGTTGTCCGTCATGTTGAAGGTCAACTTGCCGTTTTCGATGGAGTGCTTGGCTTTGGATTTATCCGACTTGGTGGTGCCTGTCGTAATGAAGTTGGTCCAACTGCCCAGGACGTCCGAATTGAAATCTTCTTTGAAGTAGGAGCCGGTGGACGGGAGCAGCGTTGCTGTTGGCGGCTCGGCCGTGGGAGGCTCGGGCGCAACCGGTTCCGGCGCGGATTGCTGCTGGGTGGGTGCTTCGGTCGCGGGGACGATCGGCTGGGGAGCGGGCGCTTCCGGGGTCTTGCCGCCGAGGTCCACGCTGCAGGCCAATCCCACGATCAATATCAGCGCGGCCAGGAACAGAAAAGGCTTAAGGACATTCCGTTTCATCTCATTCTCCTTCTGAACAAATGTGGAAACAATTTTCCGCAAACCCTTCCCTGCGGATTTCAAAAAGTATAGCACATCCAATGAGATAGAACATCCCCTAAAATGGGGATGTTCCAGGGATGCAGCAAAGTCAGGGAATTCTCAACGTGAAGGCTGCGAATTTGCGAAATTCGCAGCCGAGAATCTTATTTCCGACTCGCTACCGTACATGGCAGGAATCGTCAGGCTCTTTTATTGCGAATGGCGCGAATAACGCGAGCTTCGCGGCCGCAAGAACAAAATCTCACATTAATCGCCCATTTGCGGCATTCGTGATAGAGTTTGTATGGTGGAGAAATTTCCGAAAGAGTCCAAGAAATAAAAAACCGCCTCCCTTGCGGGAGGCGATAGTGGAGATGGCAGGAAGCGAATATCATCCCCAATGGGGACGCGCGTCCGGAAAGTAGTGGAGATGGCGGGAAGCGAATATCATCCCCAATGGGGACGCGCGTCCGGAAAGTAAACCGCCTCCCGTAAGGGAGGCGATAGTGGAGATGGCGGGAATCGAACCCGCGTCCGAAAGATTCGACCCTCGGAAATCTACGAGCGTAGCCGGTCGAAGGCGGTCGCGGCAGGCATCTCGTCCGGCGGGAACCGCCTGCCGCCAGCCGTTAAGTCTTTCGCACGGTTAACGGCGTCGCGTGCGGCGCTCCGCGTTTGTCTCGCCCGGGCCGGTCCCTGGCGGAGTTCGGGGCCGGTGGACGCGGTCTTACGTTGAAGACCGTACTGTCAGACCGATCGCTTATGCAGCGAGGGGCATGGCAGCATAGGAAGTGCGGTTGGCACTTGAGGGGTTGCGCTGAGTTAACGAGATCGGCGCCTCTCGGCTCGCATTCCGGGACCAGCCTCCTCCGTCGAAGCCTGTCATCCCCGGGAGGGCATCGCCCATCGCTTGTAGTATAACATAACCGGGTGGCATTCCGCGTCCGCGCCTCTGCTATAATGAACGGTATGGATCTAAAAACCCAACTTAACGACTCGCTCAAAGACGCTATGAAGGCGGGCGACGCGACGCGCAAAGACACCCTCCGCATGGCGCTGGCCGCCGTCAAACAGGCGGAAGTGGACAAACGCGTCGCGCTCGACAACCCGGCCATCCTGGCGCTTCTACAAAAGGAGATCAAAAACCGCCGCGAGGCGATTGAAGAGGCGAAAAAAGCCGGACGCGCCGACCTCGTCTCTGCCAACGAAGCCGAGATCGCCATCCTCGAAGCCTTCCTTCCCAAAGCCATGAGCGCCGACGAACTGCGCGCCCTCGTCCAGGCCGCGATCGCCGAGGCGGGAGCGGCCTCCGTCAGCGACATGGGCAAGGTGATGAAACTCGTCATGCCGAAGATCGCCGGACGCGCCCCCGGCGACGCCGTCTCCGCGATGGTGAAGGAACTGCTCCAATAGTCGAATGGTCAAATGGCTGGACGGTCTGGGCCAAATGATCCGCATGACTGCCAGGCTATCCGACTGCGCGACGATCGGACTATCAGACAAATGACTGGCGAACCGAGTTCCAGCAAGCGTCTTTCCGCCTTTCGCATCGTTCTCCTGATCGCGGTCGGCATCGCCACCTTTGGCGCGCTCACCCTGCCCGAAGCCCTGCGCCCGTCCGCGCTCGCGTTGCAGGCGGGCGACGTCGCGCCGCGGGACTTCACCGCGCCGCGCGACATCACCTTCGAGAGCGCGGTCTTCACCGCCCAGCGTAAACAGGCCGCCGCCGACGCCGTCCTGCCGGTCTACACCCCGCCCGACCCGGCCATCTCGCGCCAGCAGATCACGCGCCTGCGCGCCACGCTGGATTCCATCTTAATTATCCGCGTCGACGCGGCTCTCACCGCCGAGCAGAAGCGCGTCAAACTCGCCTCCATCTCCGAACTGCAACTTTCCCCTGAAGACATCCCAACCATCCTCTCTCTCAGCGGCGACCGCTGGGAGACCCTCCGCGCGGAAGCCCTTTCAGTTTTGGAACGGACCATGCGCGGCGTCATCCGCGAATCGGACGTTGATACGGCGCGCCGCGCCGTGCCGTCCCTCGTCAGCTTTTCATTCAGCGAGTCGGAGGTCGGCCTCATCAGCGACCTCGTCCGCCCGTTCGCGGCCGCGAACAGTTATTACAGTCCCGAACTGACCGAGGCCGCGCGCCAGGCCGCGCGCGACGCCGTCCAGCCGGTACAGCGCGCCTTCAAGACCGGCCAGGTCATCCTGCGCGCGGGAGAGGTGGTCACCGACGCGCATCTCGAGGCCCTGGCCTCCCTCGGACTGGTGCGGATGGGCGTCCAGCCGCTGCAATTACTGGGCAAGGGCGCGCTAATCGTAATGACCGCGATCTTCACCGGCCTGTACTTTTACCGCCGCAAGCGTCTTGGCCTGCTCTATAACGCGCGCAGCCTGTTGATGGTGGCGGCGGTCTACCTTGTGTTCCTGATCGGCGCGCGCTTCGCCATTCCCAACAACGTCCTGCTTCCCTATCTGTATCCCCTGCCGGCGGTGGGCATGTTGCTCGCCACCTTGTTCGGCATCGAAGCCGGGATCGTCATCTCCATCATCACCGGGATTCTGGCCGCATACGGATTCAATTCCGACCTTCTGCCTTATTACCTGTTCACCTCGTTGTGCGGCGTTCTCGTCCTTGGGCCGGCGCGCCGCTTCTGGGACTACCTTTGGGCCGGGGTTGCCGTGACCGGGGCCGGCGCGGCCATGCTGGTCGCGTTCCGCTTTAATGCTGGCGGTCTCGATTGGCTGGGCGTCGCGCAACTCCTGCTGGCCGCGGCCGGTTGCGGCTTCCTCTCGGCGGCCTTTGCCCTGCTGGGTCAATACTTCCTCGCCCAAACGCTCGGCCTCGTCACGCCCCTGCACCTGCTCGAGATCTCGCGTCCCGATTTCCCGCTCCTGCAACTTCTGCTCCGCAACGCGCCCGGCACCTACCAGCACAGCCTGCAAGTCGCCAACCTGGCCGAACAGGCCGCCGAAGCCATCGGCGCCGACCCGTTGCTGACGCGCGTCGGCGCGATCTTCCACGACATGGGCAAGGCGAAGAACGCGGCTTTCTTCATCGAAAACCAGGCGCCGGGACAGGAGAACACGCATCAAGACATGGACCCCGCGGAGGCCGCGGCCACCATCATCCGCCACGTCACCGACGGCGTCGCGCTGGCGCGCAAATACCGCCTGCCGCGCCGCCTCGAAGACTTTGTGCTGGAGCATCACGGCTCCATGTTGACGCGCTACCAATACAACCAGGCTCTTGAGCGGGCGGGCGGCGACGCGTCCGCAGTGGACGCCGAAAAATTCCGCTACCCGGGCCCGTCCCCGCGCTCGCGCGAGACCGCTATCCTCATGCTCGCCGACGGCGCCGAAGCGCGCACGCGCGCCCAGAGTCCCCGCACGGAAGAGGAAATACGCGCCCTCATCCGCGGCGTGGTAGATTACGTCCAAAAGGAAGGCCAGTTGGACAACACCACGCTGACCCTGCGCGACATCAACCTCATCATCGAATCCTTCGTCGCCACCCTGCGCGGCGCCTACCACCCGCGCATCCAATACCCCGCGGCCGAACCCGCTCCCGCCGCCAGCGAATCGCTCGCGACGACCCCGCGAAAATGATCTTCATCGAAGCCTCCCTCGAACCTCCCTTCGACCTCGACCTGCTCGAACAGGCCGCGCGCGCCGCGTTAACTCATCAAGGCGCGGACGGCGACCTGACCCTCGTCCTCGCCGACGACGAACAGCTCCGCCGCCTCAACCGCGACTTCCTCGGCGTGGACGCGCCCACCGACGTGCTCTCCTTCCCCGCCTCCGAAACCGACCCCGAAACGGGCGCGGCCTACCTCGGCGACGTCCTCCTCTCCATCCCCCGCGCCGACGCGCAGGCCCGCGCCGCCGGTCACTCCCTCGCGGACGAGGCGCGGCTGTTGGTTGTGCATGGCGTCCTGCACCTGCTCGGTCACGACCACGCCGAAGCGGAGGAGAAGTCGAAGATGTGGCGGGCGCAGGCGGAGATCATGGACGGACTGGGGCTGGGGCATGTGACTATTCGCGAAGAATAGATGCGTAAGAGACTTTAACGCCAAACGCTTTCCATGAAACAATTTCTGCTCTCCCGCCTTCGCTCCTTCCGTTACGCGTTCCGCGGCTGGTGGTATGTGATGAAAACCCAGCGCAACGCGTGGATCCACGCGGCGGCCGCGACGGCGGTTTTCGTTGTTGGTCTCTGGCTGAGACTTTCCGCGCGCGATTGGGCGGCGCTCATCCTGAGCATCACCCTGGTCTTCACGGCGGAATTCATCAACACGGCCATCGAAGCGGTGGTGGACCTGGCGACGAAGGAACGTCATCCGCTCGCGAAGATCGGCAAGGACGTGGGCGCGGCCGCCGTCCTCATTGCCGCGTTGGCCGCCGCGCTGGTGGGACTGCTGATCCTCGGCCCTCCATTATGGTCGCGGCTCACTCAACTGCTCGCCGCTCACTGAACACTGAACACTGAACACTGAACACTGATAACTGATCACTGGAGACACCATGACGCCCTCGTTCAAATTTGGCACAGTCGGCTCGCCCATCGGTACGCCCAAGAAGCCGGGCGGAAGCGTCGGCGCGATCGAATTTTCAAAGTCCATCGGGTTGGACGCGCTGGAATTGGGCTGGGTGCAGGCCGTGCGCGTTAGCGAGGAGACCTGCGCGGCGATCAAAGCCGCGGGCGCGGCTCATGGAGTCGCGCTCAGCGTCCACGCGCCGTACTTCATCAATTTGAACGCGGACAAAGACGAATGGCCGAAGTCGCGCAAACGTCTCATGGACGCGGCCCACTACGGTCATCTCGCGGGGGCGACGGAGATCGTCTTCCACCCGGGGTCGTACTTTGGCCGCGACCCGCGCGAGGTCATGAAAGCCGCGCTGCCGCGGTTGGAGAAATGCGTCGTCGAGCTGCGGAAGGCCGGGAACCCGGTCACGCTGCGTCCCGAAACGATGGGGAAGTCCGCCATGCTGGGGTCGTTCGAGGACGCGCTGGAGATGTCGCGGCAGATCGCGGGAGTCCAGCCCTGCCTCGACTTCGCGCACCTGCACGCGCGTCCCGGCGACGGGACGGTGAACAGCGCCGACGAGTGGTCGCGCCTGCTGGAGAGGTACGCCCAGGTTCTGGGCGCGCAGGCGTTGACGAATTTGCACATCCACCTTTCGGGCATCGAGTATGGGCCGAAGGGCGAGAAGAATCACCTGCCGCTCGAAGAGGCGGACTTGAAATGGAAAGACCTGCTGAAGACGTTGAAGAAATTCGGCTGTGGCGGACGCATCCTGTGCGAAAGCCCCATCATGGAGGAGGACGCGCTGCGGATGAAGAAGGCGTGGGGGAAAATGCGATAGTTTCTCGGCGCTCGGTTTGGAGAAAACATCAGCCGTCGGATGCGGGACATGGCATCCGACGGCTGATCCGCGCGGGTCTCCTCTACGCGGCCGCGCGCTGGAATTCTTTTTTACTTCTTGCTTTCTTTGGTCATCTGCCTCGCCGTCTGCAAAATTTCGTGCGCGGAGCGGAGCGTCCCCTCGCCGACCTCGCCGAGCATCTGCGAGAGTTCGAGCAGGCGCGCGTCGCCGTCCACTTTTTCCACGCGGGTGAGTGTGCGGTTCTTCTCGACAAGTTTCTGCACCTGGTAATGCTGGTCGCCGAACGCGGCCAGTTGCGGAAGGTGCGTCACGCAGAAGACCTGGTGGTTGCGCGCCAGCCGCCAGAGTTTGTATCCCACCACCAGGCCGACGCGTCCGCCGATGCCCTGGTCAATCTCGTCGAAAATGAGACTGGGAATCTCGTCGGCGCGGGCGAGGACGTTTTTGAGTCCCAGCATGAGGCGCGAGGTCTCGCCACCCGAGGCGATCTTCGCCAGCGGTTTGAGTCCCTCGCCAGGATTCGGCGCGACGAGGAATTCGACGCGGTCGAATCCGTTTTGATCGAAGGCGGCGCGCGTCCCGTCCGCGAGGGGAATCCCGTTTGGATCGGGACGCGTCTGGAAGTCCACGCCGAAGCGGGCGGCGGCCATCTTCAGGTCGTCGAGTTCCGTCTCGATGCCGCGGCTCATCGTCTCCGCGGCCTGCCTGCGCTTCTCGGACAGTTTCAGCGCCTGCGCGGAAAGTTTTTCGAGCAGTTTCGCTTCGGCGGCGGATAATTCTTCGACGCGCTCTCCGGCGGTGGAGATGGTTTCGAGCTGCGCCCGCGCCTCCGCGCCGAACTTATTGACGGCCTCGATGCTCCCGCCGTATTTGCGCGTCAACTGGAAGACGAGGTTGAGCCGTTCTTCGACTTCGTCCAACCGCTTGGGATTGAACTCGATTTCTTCGAAATAGTCGCGCAGTTCGCGCGACAGGTCTGCGAGATTTTCGGACAGGATGTCCATCCGCTCGGCGAGTTCTTTTTTCGACGGGTCGGTCTTCGCGAGCGCGGACAACGCCTGCACGGCCTGTCCCATCAGGTCGGACGCGGCGGAGGCCTCGGGCGTGGATTCGTCGAGGACGGCGAGCGCCTCCTGCGCGTGCTGCGCGAGGGATTCGGCGTTGGCGAGGCGGTCGCGCTCGCGGCGCAGTTCCTCGTCTTCGCCCTTTTTCAATTTTGCGGCTTCGATCTCTTCGGCCTGGAAGGTGAGCATTTCAACGCGGCGCGCCGCGTCGGCCTGGGCGGCGCGCAGGTCGGTCAGTTCGCGGCGCAGGTCGAGCAGCGCGCGGTAGGTCTTGCGATACTCCGTGAGGAGCGGCGTCACGTCCGCGAAACGGTCGAGCAGGCCGAGATGGGCGCGCGGGTCGAGCAGGGAGAGATGCTCGCTCTGCCCGTGGATGTCCACGAGATGCGCGCCCACTTCCCGAAGCAGGGACAGGCTGACGGTCCGGCCGTTGAGGCGGGCGATGGAGCGTCCCTCGCGGCGGACTTCGCGCGTCAACGTCACGTGGTTGGGATCGTCGTCCAGTTCCTCGCGTTTCAGGATTTCGTTCACCGCTTCTTTCGCGGACCCGGCGAGGGCGTAGGTCCCCTCGACGAAGGCCGCGTCCGCCTCGGCGCGGATGACGGACGCGTCGGCGCGTCCGCCGATGAGCATGGTGACGGCGTCGAGGATGATGGATTTGCCCGCGCCCGTCTCGCCGGTCAGGATGGTGAGTCCGGCGCCGAGTTTGAGATCGAGGCGGTCAATGATGGCGAAGTTCTGGATGCGGAGTTCGGCGAGCATGTTATTTTCTCAGGAACACGCCGGAGAATTGCGAATACGCGGCGGGCGTGGCAATGACGAGGTAGACGATCTGCCAGAGCAGGGGAGTGAAGGCGAGCAGGCTGGCCGGGGACGCGCCGCCTCCCTGACCGAGCGCGATCATGCCGAGCGCCCCGCCGAGGCCGAGGGCCAGCAGCATGGGCAGCGCGCCGACGATCATACTCGCGCCGAAGATCAGGTTGAGCCAGCGCGAATGCCGTCCTTTGACGAGGCGCCGCGCGAGGTTGCCGATGGTCACGCCCGTGATCGGCGCGAGGATGATGACGATGAACCAGATGAAGGAGGAGATCGCCAGGATGAGCAGCGAGGCCAGTCCCGAAAGGACGGCGCCCGTGAAGAAGACGATCACGTAATCGGACCAGAGCGCGGTGTCGAATTTTTTTTGCTGCCCCGAGACGCATTCTTTGCAGCGGTAGCCGGTGGGCGTCCGCACCGCGCAGGAGATGCAGATGGGACGCTCGCATTGGTTGCAGCGCAGAAGCGTGGGGCGGTCGGGGTGTTTGTAGCAGGCGAGTTCGGTCATGGGTTGAGGTTGAAAGTCGGCGGGTCAGAGAGAATTCTGGTTCATGTGTTCGGTGAGGTTGCGATAGAAGTAACCGGGGTTGCCGAAGCGGACGAACAGGGCGGCGGCCTCGCTGGCGCGCACGTTGACGCGGTCGTCCTCGGCCAGCATGATCGGTTCCTGTCCGTCCACGCTCAGGACGGTGTTGTCGCCTTTGACGAGGATGTTGACGGTCGAGCCTTCCGACAGCACCACGGCGCGGTCCACGGAGAGATGCGGCGCGATCGGGACGATGAGGATGTTCCGCAATTCGGGAGGCAGGATCGGCCCCCCGGCCGCGAGCGCGTAGGCGGTGGACCCGGTCGGCGTGGCGGCGATGACGCCGTCCGCCACGTAGGTGGTGAGCAGGCGGCCGTCCACGTCCACTGAGAGGCGCACGGGACGGAGCGTCTGTCCGCGGCTGACGGCGGCTTCGTTGAGCGCGTGCGAGACGCTGCCGCTCTCTCCAGCGCGGAAATGTTCGACCCGCAGCATCATGCGTTTTTCGATCCAGGCTTTGCCTTTCAGCAGCAGGTTGAGATGTTTGCGGCTTTCCTTGTGTTCGACCTGAATTAGAAACCCCAAACGTCCGAGGTTGATGCCCAGGATCGGCACGTTGGACGGGGCGCAGAGATGCGCGGCCCGCAGCATGGTCCCGTCGCCGCCCAGGGCGATGAGCAGGTCGAACTCGTTCTTTTTGACGCGGCGGCGCAGGCTCTCGTCGTACAGGGAGCCGGTCGGCGCGTCCAGGCCTTTTTCTTTCAAGTAGGCGGCGACGGCGCGGGCTTCCACGAGCGCTTCGGGCATTTTAGGATGGACAGCCACAACCGGGCGCTGCGGCAGGAATGGGTCGGGCATATAGAACAATTATACTAGTTTCGTCAAGCGGCGAGGCGGTTTTGCAAGGGGATAATTCACGGCAATTTTTTACGCCAGTTTCTGGTCGCAGACGTTCCGAAAACCGCAGCGGACGCAGCGCGGCGGCTCGTCGTGCGAACGCTCCACGCTGGAGCGCGCCTCGTCGCGGCGCATATCGGCGAGCAGGTCGAGCAGGGAGGATTCGAGCGCGGGGGTGTACTCCACTGCGAAAGTGCGGGACGGATAATGGATGATGCCATAGGGCGGGCGTTTGCCGTAGACTTTTTCCACGAGCAGGCAATACGCCGCGAGTTGATAGATGTGCGAATCGTACGGAGAGTCGGGGGCGCGTCCGCTCTTGACCTCGATGGGGATGATCTGTCCCTTTTGCTCGACGAGGTAATCGGGTTTGCCGGTCAACCCGAGTCTGGCGTCGAAGAGCGGCTCCTCGAGCGGACTTCCCCAGGCGCGCGTGTCGGCGTAGATGACGCGTCCACCGGGCAGGCCGGCTTGTCTCTGCTGGCGGCTGGATTGCCAGAGAAAGATGATGGCGAGGAGGATGAGGAAGAAAGAAAGATAGAGCATATTCGTAGGGGCAGTCCTGCGTGATTGCCAGGAGTAGGGGCAGTCCTGCGTGATTGCCAGGAGTAGGGGCAGTCCTGCGTGATTGCCAGGAGTAGGGGCAGTCCTGCGTGACTGCCCAGTTAGCGGAGGAAAATGCCGACGAGGTAAACCGTCAGCAGGGTGAACGCCAGGAGCAGCAGGAGCAGGCCGAAGGTCCGCAAGAGACCCGCCGCGAGGACGGCGCGTCCGTGCTGTCGGTGGAGAGTCGTCCCGGCGGTCAGTTCGGACTGGTTGGCGGATTCCACGCCCTGCTTGCGGTAGAACCAGGCGCGGCGGCAGTAGAGGTAGGTTCCGATCTCGGAGGCGCGGATAATTTGCATGGCGGGATTTTATCGCATTTGAAGGTATATGTTTTATAATGAGCGCGTATACCAACCCTCATATCCCAAAGGAGAGTGCAGTATGAGAAAGATTCTTGCGTTGGTCATGGCCCTGGCTTTTGTGTTAGCCGCCTGCGGATCAAAGGCGGACGGGGGAGGCACGGTGCGGATCGGCTGGGCGGGAAGCCCCGATTCGCTCAACCCCGGGGTGGCGATCTTGACCGAGTCGTATACGATCTTCGAACTGGTCTACGACTCGATGTATGAACTGAACCTCGACGGTTCATTTTCTCTCGCGGCGGCTGAAAGCGTGGAACGGTCTGCGGACGGTCTGGTCTATACCTACAAGATCCACAAGGACATCAAATTCCACGACGGGCAGCCGTTGACCGCCAAAGACATCAAGTTCAGTTACGATTTCTACGGGGCGCACGAAGACTTTCCGTACATGAATCCCTATACCCAGTACTTTGAGACGGTCGAAGCGCCGGATGATTCCACGGTGGTGGTGACGCTTACCGAGGCCATCCCGAATATTGAAAGCCAGCTGGTGTATCTCTATATCCTCCCGGAACACATCTGGAAAGATTACGCCGAAGGCTCCGCTGCGACCGAGTTCGACAATCTGGAAATGATCGGCTCCGGGCCGTTCGAGATGGTGGAATATAAACAGAATGAGTTTGTTCATTTGAAGGCCAATAATAAGCATTTCCTGACGCCGCCCAAAGTGGACGAAGTCATCTTCCAGACCTTCGAAAGCCAGGACGTGCTGGTGCAGGCCATCAAAAGCGGGCAGGTGGACATGATCGCGGAAATGCCCGCCACCGCCGTGGAAACGCTGAAAGGCGATCCCAACGTGCAGGTGGTGTCCGGCGCGCCGTTCGCGCCGACCGTGACGGACGTCATCTTCAACCAGGTCTCGCCTGAAAACTGTCCGACGGACGCGGGCGGCATCTGCACTGGGCATCCCGCCCTGCGCGACCGCAATGTGCGCCTGGCGCTGGACCACGCCACCGACAAGCAAAAATTGATCGACGTGGTGCTGCTCGGGTACGGCACGCCCGGCGTCACGCTCATCCCCGACGGTTTGGGCATGTGGTTCAACAGTTCCATCCAGGGCAACCAGTACGACGTCGCCCGGGCAAACCAGATCCTCGACGACGCCGGCTACAAGGACGCGAACGGCGACGGCGTGCGCGACATGCCCGACGGTTCGCGCCCGCTGACCTTCCGCCTGAACTGGCCGTCGGACAGCGTGGACGACCCGCGCGTCGCCAAGATGCTCTCCGAGATGTGGACGCAGGTCGGCGTCAAAGTGGAGATGCAGGCGGTGGACCCCGACGCGTTGACGGCGCAGTGCTGTCCCGCCTTCGACTTCGACATCATCATCTGGGGCTGGGGATCCGATCCCGACCCGAACCTGCTGCTGGGCGTGATGACCACCGACGAGATTCCCACCGGCTCCAGCGAGACGGGTTACTCGAATCCCGAATACGACGCGCTCTACAAACAACAGTCCACCGAGTTGAATCTACAAAAGCGCATCGAGCTGGTCTGGAAGATGCAGCAGATCGCTTTCGACGACGCGGTGTACGTCATCCCGTACTATCCGGACTCCATCCAGGCCTATCGCACCGATCGCTTCACCGGCTGGCTGACCGGTTTCCCGAAGTTGGAACTCACCGATGTCAGTTCTCTGGTGGTAATCGAAGCGGTGAAAAAATAAGACTGCTCTCCCGCCCTCCCCAAACCGCGCGCTTCGATTTGGGGAGGGCGCGGTAAAGGATTCCCTTGAAACGCTGGCGTTACCTCCTGGGCAAGATCGGATGGGCGGTTTTCACCGTCCTCTTTGTGCTTGTCCTCAACTTCTTCCTCTTCCGCGTCCTGCCCGGCGACCCGGCGCGGGCGGGCATCCACGACCCGCGTCTCAAAAAGGAGGCGATCGAGGCCATCCGCGTCCGCTTCGGGTTGGATAAGCCAGTCATCAACTGCTTCGAGTCGCTCAATCCCGTCAAGTTCGGCTCGTGCGCGGTCAACCCGCTCGACACGCAGTTTTTCATTTACGTCAAAAACCTGCTGCAGGGAGAGATGGGCATCAGTTACCACACCAACCGTCCTGTGGCGAATATCCTCGCCGAACGGTTGTGGAATACCATTCTGCTCATCGGCGCGGGGCAACTCCTGGCGATCTTCATCGGCGTGATCTTCGGCGTGTTCGCGGCCTGGAAGGCGCGCACCTCCATTGACTACGGCGCGCTCATCGTCAGCCTGCTGGCATGGAGTTTGCCCACCTTCTGGCTGGGGATCATCCTGCTCTTTTGGGGTTCCAATCACGGACTCCCCATCGGCGGGATGCAGACGCCCGGCATGAGCAGCCAGCCATTCTTCGCCCGCGCCGGCGACGTCCTCAGTCACATGCTCCTGCCCACGTTGACGTACACCATCGTCTACATGGGCGAGTATATGCTTATCATGCGCTCCAGTCTGTTGGACGTGCTGTCGGAAGATTACGTCCTCACCGCCAAGGCCAAAGGCCTGAATACGTTCCAGGTTTTGAAAGACCATGCCTTGAAGAACGCCATGCTCCCGCTGGTGACGGTCATCGCCATCAACTTGGGATTCACGATGGCGGGCGCGGTGCAGATCGAATCCGTCTTCTCCTGGCCCGGACTGGGCGGCGCCATCTACGAGGCCGTCAACCGCCGCGACTTCCCCGTGCTGCAGGGCGCGTTCCTGCTCATCGCGGTCGCGGTCATCGTCGCCAATCTCATCGCCGAGTTGACCTATGCCTACCTCGACCCGCGTGTGCAGAGTGAGTGACCGCGGCGCCCGGATCGTGCGGATTCCGTTTAATGTCGTGTGAATCCGTGAGATTCGCGTACACAGAAAAACCATGACAGAATCAGCCTTAGTCTCAGCCCCCGCCACCCCTTCTATCGCGACGCGCTTCGCGGATTTCTGGCGCGTCTTCCGCCGCAATAAGATGGGCATCGTCGGCTTTGTCATGCTCCTCGTCATTGTGTTTGTGGCGGTCTTCGCCCACGTCATCGCGCCGTATGGACCGAGCGCCCAGCACGGAGTGGGGACGAGCGACATCTACAACCCGCCCAGCGCGGCGCACTGGTTCGGCACCGACGACGCCGGGCAGGACGTGTTCACCAACTTCGTTTACGGCGCGCGCGTTTCGCTCATCGTCGGTTTCTTCGCCGCCTTCATCTCCGTCTTCATCGGCGGGTTGATCGGCATCGTGGCGGGATACTACGGCGGACGCGTCGAAAACGTCCTCATGCGCTTCAACGACATCATGCTCGTCATCCCCGACCTGCCGCTGATGGTCGTCATCGTGGCGCTCACCAAACCCTCGCTCTTCAACATCATCTTCGTCATCGGCCTGCTCGGATGGACCACCACCTCGCGCATCGTCCGCTCGCAGACGCTGGCCGTCAAATCGCGCAAATTCGTCCTGCGGGCGCGCGCCATCGGCGCGGGCAACCGTCACATCATCCGCCGCCACATCCTCCCGCTGGTCATGCCGATCCTCGTCGTCAACGCGGTGCTGGTCGTCTCCGCGGCCATCCTCGACGAAAGCGTGCTCTCCTTCCTCGGCCTCGGCGACCCGACCGCGCTCTCGTGGGGACAGATGCTCAACTACGCGTTCGGACGCGGCGCCATGTCCACCGGCGCGTGGTGGGCGCTGATCGTGCCGGGCTTCGGGATCGTCTGGGTCGTCCTCGGGTTGACTCTCTTCGGTCACGGACTCGAGCAGGTGTTGAATCCGAGGCTGGAAACCCATCACTTGATGCGCGCCCAGCCCACCGTCAGGCATGAGGCGACGGGCAAACCGCTTCGTCCCGGACCGCGCACGCGGCTCCCGTCCGAGGCGCCGATCGTCCTCCAGGCGAACGACCTGTCCATCTCCTACGTCAGCGACGACCGTCCCCCGGCGCGCGCCGTCGAGAACGTCTCGTTCTACCTGCGCGAAGGCGAGTTGATGGGGCTCGTCGGCGAATCGGGCTGCGGCAAGACGACGCTGGCGCTTTCGCTGCTTCGCCTGCTCCCTGCGGCCGGGCAGGTCGTAAACGGCGAGATCTGGTTCGGCGATACCGAGCTGACCGGCCTGACCGACGAGGAAATGGAACAAGTGCGCTGGAAGGGAATCTCGATGGTCTTCCAGGGCGCGATGAACGCGCTCAACCCGGTGCGCACGGTGGGCGACCAGATCGCGGAGGCCATCGTCAAGCACGACCCGACGATGAAAGACGCCGCGCTCGAAGCGCGCGTTTCGGAACTTCTCGACCTCGTCGGCATTTCTCCCGAACATAACCGGCATTTCCCGCACCAGTATTCGGGCGGGATGCGCCAGCGCGCCATGATCGCCATGGCGTTGGCATGCAACCCGAAAGTCATCGTCGCGGACGAACCCACCACCGCGCTCGACGTGATGATCCAGGCGCAGGTGCTGGAACTGCTCGACTCGCTCCGCCGCAAACTTGGACTTTCCATCATCTTCGTCACGCACGACCTGGGCGTGGTCGCCGAGATGTGCGACTCGGTCCTGGTCATGTACGGCGGCGTGACCGCCGAGTACGCCGACGTGGACACCATCTATAACGCCGCGCGCCATCCGTACACGCAGGAATTGTTGAAGGCTTTCCCCGATCTCACGCATCCCGAAAGACGCCTGGTCTCCATCCCCGGCCATCCTCCCAAATTGGACCAACTGCCGCCCGGCTGCCGATTCGCGCCGCGCTGTCCGCTGGCGTTCGAACGCTGCCTCGTGGAGCAGCCCGCCATCCATCAATTGAGCGACTGGCACTATGCCAGTTGTCATCTGGCGGAGGAAACGAAACAGCCATGAGCGCCGACTACTTCCTCGAAATCCACGACTTGAAAAAACGCTTCCTCGCCGGCCGGCCGGGACTCTTCGCCCGCCGCGTCGACTACATCCACGCGGTGGACGGGATCAGCCTGCAACTGCGCCGCGGCGAGGCGGTGGCCGTGGTCGGCGAGAGCGGATGCGGCAAATCCACGCTGGCGTTGACGTTGATGGGACTCGAAGAGCCGACCGAAGGGCGGATCGTCTTCGAGTCGAAGGAGATCACCCACGCCAACGAGCACGACCGCAAACTCCTCCGCCAGCGAATCCAGATGGTCTTCCAGGACCCGTACGAGTCGCTCAATCCCACCCAGACCATCGGCGAGATCGTGGCCGAGCCGCTCGATGTGCATGGGCTGGTCCACACCAAAGCCGAGCGCGAGGCGCGCGTCGTCAAAGCGCTGGAGGACGCGGGGCTGAAACCCGCCGCGGACTACATGCACCGCTTCCCCCATCAACTTTCGGGCGGACAGCGCCAGCGTGTGGTCATCGCGGGCGCGCTCGTCCTCGAACCGCATTTGCTCATCGCGGACGAACCCGTCTCGATGTTGGACGTCTCCATCCGCGCCGAGATCCTCAACCTGCTCGCCGACCTGCGCCAGACGCGGCAGATCTCCATCATCCTCATCACCCACGACCTCGGCACGGTCGGCTACTTCGCGGACCGCATCGCGGTCATGTATTTGGGGCGCATCGTCGAGATCGGTCCCACCGCCGCGATCCTGGCGAATCCACAGCACCCCTACACCAAAGCCCTGCTCTCGGTCGTCCCCGTCCCGAACCCGCGCCTGCGACGCGAGCGCGTCATTTTGCAGGGCGAGACTCCCAACCCGATCCATCTCCCCGGCGGATGCCGCTTCCACCCGCGCTGTCCCATCGCCATCGAACGCTGCAAGACCGAAGACCCTCCGTACGTTGACTTGGGAGACGGTCACCAGGCGGCCTGCTGGCTGGTGAAACCATGAAGACGACCATCTTCACGACTCCCATCCTGACCGATTTTTTCCGCGCCCTCACCCGCTTCTTCTTCCGACTTTTCGGCTGGCGCGTGGATGGACGCATCCCAGACGCCCCGAAATTCGTCATCGTCGGCGCGCCGCACACCTCCAACTGGGATTTCATCGTGTTCCTCGGCCTGGCCCTCACCCTGCGCGGCGACTTCCGCTTCATAGGCAAAGCCGAGCTCTTCCGCTCTCCCCTCGGCGGATTCTTCCGCTGGTGCGGCGGCTACCCCGTGGACCGCGCCAAATCGCAGGGGCTGGTGGACCAGATGGCGGAGGCCTTCCGCGCCAACGAACGCTTCATGCTAGTCATCACGCCCGAGGGGACGCGTTCCAAAGTCAACGAGTGGAAGACGGGTTTCTATCACATCGCGAAAAAGGCGGGAGTCCCCATTCTCACCGGCTACGTGGACAGCGCCGCCAAAACCTGCGGCATCGGCCCCGCTTTCAACGTGACCGACGACATGGAAGCGGACATCCGCTCGATCAAAGCCTTCTACGCGGACAAGACCGGGATCCGCCCGGCGCGCACGAGCGAGTTGTAGAGCGCTTTAAACCGTTCCGCCGATCACCCGCCCAGCGCCGCTTCCACGTCCGCCGTGGACTGGAGAATCAAGTCCGCGGCCGCTCTCCTCAATTCCTCCTCTTCGCCAAAACCGCATAACACGCCCGCCGTCTGCGCGCCCGCGGACCTGCCGGCGCGGATGTCCACGGTGGTGTCGCCGATCATCAGGCAGGATTCGGGCGCGACGCCCATCTTCTCCGCCGCGTAAATGACCGGGTCGGGATAGGGCTTGGTGTGTTCGGCGGTCAGCGCGGCGACGATTACGTCGAAGTAACGCGTCAGGTTGAAGCGGTCGAGGAAGGCGCGCGTCCCGTCTTCGTCGCGGGCCGAGACGACGGCCATCGGGTAACGTCCGTGCAGGCGCGCCAGCATGGCGTCCACGCCGGGGACGAGGAGGTAGCGCTTCCAGCGCTTTTTGCGATGGCGGTTCATCCAGTTGACCAGCGCGGCCAGCTCGTCGTCGAGGCCGAAGCGGTCGGGAATCCCCATCAGCGCGTTGCCGGGGGATTCGATCCACATCACCAGGCGGCGGGCGGCCCGCTGGGGGTCGCGGAAGAGGAAGCGGGGCAGGAAGCGCGCCGCCTGGCCCGCGTAGAGATCGTCGGTGTCGCTCAGAGTCCCGTCCACGTCGAAGCACAGGGCGCGTATGCGCGAGAGGTCGAGAGGCATGACCGAATTTTACCGCAGCGAGGCGAATGTGCTATACTTTCGTCGAGAAGGCCGACGTGTTTCGTTCATTCTCTAAACCCGCACACGAAGATCGCACCCGCGCTTTGCTGGAACTCCTCTATCACGTCAGCCGCGAGGTGGCTACCGCGCTGGATTTGCGCACGGTGTTGCAGCGCGTCCTTTTTGAGGCCATGCGAAACGTGGGCGGCGAACGCGCCAGCATTGTGGTGCTGGACGACGATAAAAAACCCGTGGACGCGACCATCGTCTACGGGCAGCAATTCCACGAACATACCACCCAGCAGTTGCGCGACACGGTCGAACGCGGACTGGCCGGCTGGGTGGTGAGTCACCGCAAAGCCGCGCTCCTTCCCGACACCATGAAGGACGAGCGCTGGCTGCGCCGGCCCGACGACGCGCTGGAGAAGACGGGATCAAAATCGGCCATTTGCGTGCCGCTGCTCGCCCGCGAAAAACTGGTGGGCGTGTTGACGTTGGTCCATTCCGTCCCCAATGCGTTCAACGAGGAACATCTCGAACTGATGCAGGCCATCGCCGACCAGGCCGGGGTGGCGGTGTTGAACGCCCGTCTTTACACCGAAAGCCAGCGGCAAGCGCGCGTGATGACCGCCCTGGCCGAAAGCGCGGCTTCGATCAACACTTCGCTCCGCATGGAGGATGTGTTGCAGCGCATCCTGAATCAAACCATCCAGGCCCTGCAGGTGGAGACGGCCGCGGTGGCCCTCCACGACGCGCAGACGGGCGATCTCGTCTTCCGCGCCGCGACGGGGCAGAACGCCGGAAACATCATCAACCGCCGCGTGCCTCCCGGCGAAGGGCTGATCGGGCTGGTGTCGCGCGAGGGACGCGGCGTGGTCATCCCCGCCGTCGCCTCGGACAAACGCTTCACCGACGCGGACCGCTTCAGCGGCATCCGCGCTAAGGCCGTGGTCGCGGCTCCCATTCAGACGCAGGCCGGGGTCATCGGCGTAATCGAGGCCATCAACCCCGTCAGCGGGACGTTCGATCCCGACGCGCTGCTGGTGATGACCGGTCTCGGTTCGCTCGCGGGGACGACCATCCAAAACGTCCAGTTCTACGAACGCATCGACGCCGCCCACCGCCGCTACCGCGAACTGTTCGAAGGCAGCATGGACGCCATCTTCATCACCGATTGGGATGGGCGCATCCTTGAAGCCAACCGCCCCGCGGTGGCGATGAGCGGATACAGCGACGGCGAGTTGCGGGCCATGTCCATCGCCGACCTGCACGCGGTCAAATGGGAACTCACCGGCGAAAAATTCAAAACCATCTATGAAGGCGACGGGTGCGGATACGAATCCGCGCTCAAACAGGCGCAGGGGACGAAAATGCCGGTCGAGGTCTACGTGCGGCGCGTGGACTTCGAAGAATCCGATTCCATCCAATGGCTGCTGCGCGATATCACCGAGCGCAAGGAACTGGACGCCCTGCGCGACGACCTGACCTCTATGATCTATCACGACCTGCGCTCGCCGCTGGCGAACGTCGTCTCCAGCATCGAGGTGCTTTCGGGTTTGATCGATTCCTCCGAAACCTCGGCGCATTCCATCCTGGACATCGCCTCCAACTCCACCGCGCGCATCCAGCGCCTGGTGGATTCCCTGCTCGACCTGAACCGTCTCGAAGCCGGCCAGTCTGTTGTGAACCAGCAGGCGACCGACCCGCTGCCCATCCTCCGGCAGGCGCTCAAAGACGTGACGCCCGCCGTCGAGGGCCGCCGCCAGACGCTGGTCTCAGAACTGCCCGAACAACTCCCGATCCTCTGGGCAGACGCGGGCATGGTTCACCGCGTGGCGGTCAACCTGTTGGAGAACGCCATCAAATTCACGCCGGCCGGCGGAAACATCACGATCGGCGCGAAACAGGACGGCAAATGGACGGAATTCTGGGTGAACGACAACGGGCCGGGCATCCCGCCCGAATACCGCGAACGCATCTTCGACAAATTTACCCGCCTGCGCGGCAAAGACAAACCCGGCGGCCTGGGCGTGGGACTGGCCTTCTGCCGCCTCGCCGTTCAGGGACACGGGGGCCGCATCTGGGTGGAAGACCTGCCGGAGCAGGGCTCGTCCTTCCGCTTCACCCTGCCCATCGCCACCGCACAGGAAATCAAAATGCAGGAAAAATAATACGGAGTTTGCATGCAAGCCATAGCCGACAGAGTCTATATTGAAGACGCCCTCCCGGGCGTGACACTTGGGGTCGTCAGCGCCCCGCGCGGACTGGTCCAGATCGACGCGCCCCCCTCGCCCGACGACAGCCGCACCTGGCGCGCCTCCCTTATGAACCTGGGCGCTGGCCCCGACCGCGTCCTCGTTAATCTCGATTCGCATCCCGACCGGACGCTGGGCGCGCGCGCCATGGACTGCACCGTGATCGCGCACGAGAAGACCGCCCACGCCTTCCGCAACCGCCCCACCACCTTCAAGGCCCAGGGCGACGAGACCGGCGCCAACTGGGAATCCATCCCCGGGCTGGGGTCTGTCCGCTGGGCGCTGCCGGAGATCTCCTTCACGCACAACCTCGACCTGTATTGGGGCGGGAACCCGGTCCGCATCGAACACCGTCCCGGGCCGGCTTCGGGCGCGGTGTGGGTCGTCCTGCCGGTCGAGAAGATCGTCTTCGTCGGCGACCTCGTCCTCAAGAACCAGCCGCCCTTCCTCTCCAACGCCAACCTGCCCCAATGGATCGAAGCGCTCAAGAAACTCACGAGCGCCGACTATAAGGGCTATTCTATTGTGAGCGGGCGCGGCGGCGTGGTCAACGCGGCGGTCGTCAAAACTCAAATGGAGATCGTCAAGCATATCCACGACCGCCTCGAAAAACTGGCCGCTCGAAACGCGCCTGCCGACGCCGTCGAAAAACTTGTGGAGCATTTGCTCGGCGCGTACAAGGCGCCCGCTTCGCGCCAGAGATATTTCGCCCAGCGCCTGCGCTACGGACTTCGCCACTATTACGTCCGACACTACCATCCCACCAACGGCTTTGAAGATGAATAACCCGCCCTCGCCCCTCCTCGAAATGCTTCGCGGCGGCCTCGTCGAATCCACGCACTTCGGCTCCATCGCCGTCGTGGACCCGGACGGCCGCCTGCTCTATTCTGTTGGCGACCCGAACACGGTCGCGTTCCTGCGTTCCTCCGCCAAGCCCTTCCAAATCCTGCCTTTCGTGGAAGGCGGCGGCCTGGAGCGTTTCGGATTCACCCAAAAAGAACTCGCCCTGGCCTGCGCCTCGCACGAGACCGCGCAGATCCACCTCGACGCGGTCGCGGCCCTGCAAGAGAAAGTTGGCGTCCGGGAATCCGACCTGCAATGCGGGCCGCACCTGCCCAGCGACGCGGACATGCTGCGGCGCGTCATCAAAGAGGGCATCCGTCCGACCGCCAACTACAACAACTGCTCGGGGAAACATACCGCCATGCTGGCCTGCGCCAAAATGCGCGGACTGCCCCTCGACGACTACCTCTCGCCCGACCATCCGATCCAGCGCGACATTCTGGCGGTTCTCTCCGACCTGAGCGGACTGCCCCCTGTGTCCATCCGCCTCGGCGTGGACGGTTGCTCGGCGCCCAACTTCGCGCTCCCGCTCTTCAACGCCGCGCTCGCCATGGCGCGTTTCTGCGACCCGCGCGGACTGGGCCAGGTCCGTGCCGAAGCCTGCGGCCAGATCGCCTCCGCCATGACCGCGCATCCCGAAATGGTGAGCAACTTCGGCGAGTTCGATTGCGAGTTGATGAAGGTCGGCGGCGGGAAGATCATTACCAAGCGCGGCGCGGAGGGATTCCAGATCCTCGGTCTCCTGCCCGGTTTGATCGGCGAACGCGGCCTGGGCATCGCCTTCAAAGCGACCGACGGCGACCCCGGCCGCATGAACGACTCGCTCGAAGCGCGTCCCCGCGTCCGCCCGGCCGTGACGCTGGAGATCCTCCGTCAGCTCGACGCGCTGGACGAGGAGCAGTTAAAGCGCCTCGCCGCGTTCGGTCCGAAGCGCGTGTTGAAAAATTACGCCGGCCTCGTGACGGGAGAGTCCCGCCCGGCCTTCGAACTGGCCGCGCAATACGCAATGGCCGCCGCGTAGCGCATGTCGCAAAACCATTCGCCCATGACCACACTGCAAAAACGCGCCCTTGCCATTCATAAAAAATTGATCGAAGTCTTTGGCGAACCTGTTTGGAAGAACCCGCCTCCGCCGACGGACGTTCTGGTTTCCACGATCCTTTCGCAGAACACGAACGACGTCAACCGCGACCGCGCCGACGACGCGCTGCGCGCCAAATTCCGCACGTGGGAGGCCGTCCGCGACGCGAAGACGGAGGACGTGATCGCCGCCATCCGTCCCGCGGGACTCGCCAATCAGAAGGGGCCGCGCATCCAGCAGACGTTGCGTCAGATCACGGAGGAACGCGGCAACCTCGACCTATTCTTCCTGAAAGACCTGCCGCTCGAAGAGGCGCGCAGCTGGCTGATGAAATTCAAGGGCGTCGGCCCGAAGACGGCCGCCATCGTCCTGTGCTTTTCGCTGGGACGCCCCGCCTTCCCCGTGGACACGCACATTTACCGCGTCACCGGGCGGATCGGCCTGCGTCCGCAAAAGATGACGGTGGAGCAGGCGCATCCGTACCTCGAAGCGCTGTTCCCGCCCGAGACGCATTACGCCGCGCACTTGAACCTGATCCGCCTGGGACGGGAGTTCTGTCACGCGCGCAAGCCCGATTGTCCCCACTGCCCCATTCGAAATCTGTGCGGCTACGGCAGGGCAGCGCTCTCGAAACGTTAGTTCATCTCAGATCGCGAAATCCTCCGCGTGCCAGAGACCGTGTTCCGGCGCGTGCAGCGCGGGGACCTGTTCCCCGCCGCCGTTGACGCGCCGCTCCAGCGAGTTGACGTGCGCGATCAGCGCGGCCAGCGTCTCGCCGATGGTGTCGGGCAGGTTGCCGTGTTCCAGGTCCGCTTTTTCGCCGGGGAGGCGCTGGCGAGGCTCGCGCACCACCACCTGTCCCGGCACGCCCACCACCACCGAATCGGACGGCACGGACCTCACCACCACGGCGTTGGCGCCGATGCGGCTGTTCGCGCCGATGGTGATGGCTCCCAGCACTTTGGCGCCCGCGCCGACCACCACATTGTTCTCCAACGTCGGGTGACGCTTCACCTTGTTCAGGCTCGTGCCGCCCAGCGTGACGCCGTGATACAGCGTCACGTTGTTGCCCACTTCAGCCGTCTCCCCGATCACCACGCCCATGCCGTGGTCAATGAAAAAATTGCGGCCAATGACCGCGCCGGGATGGATCTCGATGCCGGTCAGGCCGCGCGCCAGCTGCGACAGCCAGCGCGCGAAGAGACGGAGATTGCTTGTCCACAAACGGTGGGAGAGACGGTGCGCCCAGATCGCGTGCAGGCCGGGGTAGCACAGCAAAACTTCCAGCGCGTTGCGCGCCGCGGGATCGCGGTCGAGGACGGACTGGATATCCTCGCGAATGAGATGAAACATGGGACGCTCGCTTTCATCGCCTGGCGGCGCGCGCCGCGGGCAAACCGCGGCGCGCGCCAAACGGCGTCACGCGGCGGACGGCGCGTCCGCCAGGTCGGCGTAAAGCGGGGTGGACAGGTAACGCTCGCCGAAGGAGGGGATGATCACGACGATCAATTTGCCCGCGTTCCCGGCGCGGTTTGCCACTTGCAGCGCGGCCCACGTCGCCGCGCCGGAGGAGATGCCCACGAGCAGCCCCTCTTCACGAGCCATGCGGCGCGCCATCTCGAAGGCAGATTCGTTTGTCACGCGGATGATCTCGTCGTAGATTTCGGTGTTGAGCGTCTCTGGAACAAATCCCGCGCCGAGTCCCTGGATGAGATGCGGGCCCTTCGTCCCGCCCGAAAGGACGGGGGAACCCTCGGGTTCGACAGCCACGGCCTGGAAGGACGGCTTACGCGCCTTGATGACCTCGCCCACGCCGGTGATCGTCCCGCCCGTGCCGACGCCGGAGACGAGGAAGTCCACTTTGCCGTCGGTGTCGCGCCAGATCTCCTCGGCGGTCGTCCGCCGATGGACTTCGGGGTTGGCGGGATTCTTGAACTGCTGCGGCAGGAAATACTTCCCCGGGTCGGAGGCGGCGATCTCCTCCGCCTTGCGGATCGCGCCCGCCATCCCGTCCGGGCCGGGCGTGAGGACGAGTTCCGCCCCGTAGGCGCGCAGCAGCATCCGCCGCTCCCTGCTCATCGTCTCGGGCATGGTCAGGATCAGTCTGTATCCGCGCGAGGCGGCGACCATCGCCAGCGCGATGCCGGTGTTGCCGCTGGTCGGTTCGACGATGACTGTGTCTTTTGTGATCCTGTCCGCCTGCTCCGCGGCTTCGATCATCGAGAGTCCGATGCGGTCCTTGACGCTGTGCGCGGGGTTGAAAAATTCGAGTTTCGCGGCCACCTCGGCCCGCGCGCCTGCGGTGACGCGGTTCAGGCGGACGAGGGGCGTGTTGCCGATCAATTCTGTGACGTTCCTGGCAATGTTCATGTTAATATCTCCTGGCGGTTAAATAAATAAAACGACTGTCTGCGCGCCGTTCGATTGGCGCTGCAAACATGGATGACCTTAAAGCCGTTTGCGAGACGACTTGTGAATTGCGGGGTCAAACCACCGTTTGCGGCAGACAGCCGTTTACTCGAATAGGGAGGCGGCGGTTAAGAACCCCGCCGGGTACAGAGGCAATGGAACATGAAGAGTTTCATCATTTTTGCGATTCCATTCCTGGAAGATGGGCGGCATTATATCAACTTTATTTTCAAATAGCAATAAAAAAACCAGCCAAATCATGGCTGGAGCAGAGTCGGGGTTCATCTTCGCGTTCTGCGCGGTTCAATCGGTTTTGAAAAAAAACATATTGACAAAATTCAGCCGCTGAATTATGATAAGGCTATAAAGTCCATTGAGATAGTAGATTATAGGCGACAAGGTCAAACATGCGACTGTCCAAACGCGGCGAATACGGTTTACGAGCCATGATCAGGCTGGCGGAGCCTTCCGCAGACGGCTCCTCCCCGGCCATGGTGCAGATCAAAGAGATCTCCGAACGGGAAAATATCTCGTCCAAATTCCTCGAGCAGATCCTGCTCACGCTCAAAAACGCCGGGCTGCTCCACAGCAAGATGGGTCTCGGCGGCGGATATTATCTCGCCAAACCGCCCGGCGAGATCACCCTCGGTCAAATCTTCCGCACACTCGACGGCCCGCTGGCCCCGGTCAAATGCGTCAGCCAGATGGCCTACGAACCGTGCGGCTGTCCCGACGAGCAAACCTGCGGCCTGCGCCTGGTGATGCTCGACGTCCGCAACGCCATCGCCAACATCCTCGACAATACCAGTCTGGCGGACGTCGCCGCCCGGCAGGACGCCGTCCGCAGGCAATTGGGACTGTGACTTCCGACCGATGCCCCTGGAAAGGGCGCTTTTTTGTGGCATAAAAGTCTAGTGTGAATATAGACTTTATAGACTTTCAGACAAATTGGAGTAAAAATGCGTAAATTGACTCTCTGCCTCTTTTCCCTGTTGACGATTGCCTCGCTCGCCCTGGGCGCCTGCGGCCCGGCTGGGGGATCCGCCTCCTCGTCCGGACCTGAGGCGGGCGCGTCGGACCCGGGCGCTCTCTCCGGGACGATTTCCGTCTCCGGCGCGTTCGCGCTCTATCCCATGATGACCGTCTGGGCGGAGGAATTTTCCAGGCTTCATCCGGGCGTTCAGTTCGACGTGCAGGGCGGCGGCGCGGGCAAGGGCATGACCGACGCCATCGCCGGCGCGGTGGACATCGGCATGATCTCGCGCAGCATCAAGCCGGAAGAGGAGGCGCAGGGCATCTTCTGGGTCTCGGTGACGAAGGACGCGGTCTTCCCGATCATCAGCGAGAAGAATCCCGTTGCCGATGGGGTCATGGCGAAAGGCATCACGCAGGAAGTCTTCAACAAGATTTACGTCACCGGCGAGATCGTCACCTGGGGACAGGTGATCGGCGATCCGTCCGTCACCGACGAGATCCACGTCTTCACTCGCTCCGACGCGGCCGGCGCGGCCGAACAGTGGGCCAAATACTCCGGCGGCAAGGCGCAGGAAGACCTGCTGGGCGTGGGCGTGAACGGCGAGCCTCCGATGGTGGACACGGTGATGAAAGACCCGCTGGGCATCGGCTACGGCAACCTGAACAGCATCTTCGACCTGAGCGGCGGCGGACTGGTCCCGGGCATCCTCATCCCGCCGATTGACATCAACGGCAACGGTCAGGCCGACGCGGACGAAACCTACACGGTCAAGGAAGACGCGTTCGGCGCGGTAGCGACCGGCAAATATCCCTCCCCGCCGGCGCGCTTCGAGAACCTCGCCACCAAGGGCAAGCCGACGGGACTCGTCCTCGCCTTCATCCAATGGATTCTGACCGACGGTCAGCAATATCTTGAAGCCGCGGGCTACGTCCCGCTCACCGCGGAGCAGCAGGCCGAGTCGCTGGCAAAGTTGAAATGAGTCTCATCCGCGCCCGAACCGATTCCCCTTTTAGAGCAGCCGCGGCCGCCCGCGCCCGCAAGGACGAGAACGCCCGCCGCGCGTTTTTCGTCATCACGCTCCTGCCGGTGGCGCTCATTCTCGTCATCTCGGCGGCGCTGTTCGTACGCGCCTGGCCCATCCTCAGCGTCTACAGTCCCGCCGATCTCTTGTTTGGCAAAATCTGGAAACCCGCCAGCGGACAGTTTGGCTTCCTGCCTTTCATCCTCGGCACGGTCTGGGTCACCGTCGTCGGACTCCTGCTGGCCGTCCCGCCGTGTATCCTCGTCTCCATTTACCTTTCGGAATACGCGCACGACCGCACCCGCGCCCTCGCCAAACCCGTCCTGGACCTGCTGGCCGCCATCCCGCCCGTCGTCTACGGCGTGTGGGGACTGCTCGCCATCGTCCCGTTCGTGGACGATGTGTTGGCGCCTCTCGCGGACCGTTGGCTGGCCGCGGTCCCGATCTTCCGCGTCACCCAGCCGACGGGATTCGGTATCCTGGCGGGCGGGATCGTCCTGGCGGTGATGATCGCGCCGCTCATCATCTCCGTCACGTTCGAAGTGTTTCTGACCGTCCCAAACGACCTGCGTCATGCCTCGCTCGCCGTCGGCGCGACCCGATGGCAGACCATCCGCACCATTGTCCTGCCCAAAGTCATGCCGGGCATCGTCGCCGCGGCAGCGCTGGGGACTTCGCGCGCCTTCGGCGAGACCATCGCCGTGTTGATGGTGGTGGGGAACGTGCCGAACATCCCGACCTCGGTCTTCGATACCGCCTATCCGCTCCCCGCGCTGATCGCCAACAACTACGGCGAGATGATGTCCATCCCGCTGTACGACGCGGCCCTGCTCGGCGCGGCGCTGGTTTTGCTGGCGGTCGTCCTGGTCTTTAACATTTTGTCCATGCTGGCGCTCCAGAGAATGACGAGGCGAACATGAACATGAAGAAAAACCGCTTCGAGCGGCGGCATCTCATGGAAGCGCTGATGAAGGCGCTGATGCGCGGCTCTTTCGTGATCGTGGCCGGCGCGCTGGGCTTGATCCTGTGGACGATTATCGCCCGCGGCCTGCCATCCCTTTCGTGGAGCATGGTCTCGCAAGTCCCCAAAGGCGGATATTACATGGGCAAGGAGGGCGGCATCCTGAACGCCATCATCGGTTCGGCCTACCTTGCCTCGGGCGGGACGCTGCTGGCCGTCCTTCTCAGCCTGCCGATTGCCCTCTATCTCAAAACGTATCTCGGCACATCCAAATGGGGCGGGTACGTGCGCCTCTCGCTGGATGTATTGTGGGGCATTCCCTCCATCGTCTACGGCGCGTTCGGCTTCGCGTTGATGATCATGTTCGGGATGCGCGCCTCGCTGCTGGCGGGAATCATCGTGCTGGCGCTGGTGGAACTTCCCATTATGACCCGCGCCATGGACGAGGTCATCCGCCGCATGCCCGCCGACCTGGAGCAGGCCGCGCTGGCCTTGGGTTCGACCAAACTCGAAGTGGCCTTGAGCGTGGTGACGCGTCAGATGCTGCCCGGAATCGTCACCGCCATTTTGCTGGCGTTCGGACGCGGCATTGGCGACGCGGCCTCGGTCCTGTTCACCGCGGGCTACACGGACCGCATCCCCACCTCGTTGATGCGTCCCACCGCGTCGCTGCCGCTGGCGGTCTTCTTCCAACTCGGCTCCCCCTACGCCGAAGTCCGCGAGCGCGGATACGCCGCGGCGTTGATTTTGACGATCATCGTGCTGGCGGTCAGTTTCGGGGCGCGGTTCCTGTCTGGCCGCCTCAACCGCTATACGGTCAAATAGACGCGCCGCGCGGGCGGATTACTAACCATTGGTGCTAGTTGAGTCATGGGGTATCCTCAGGTTGCGAAACCAAACGAGGAGGCACCCCATGACTACAGGTGACATTATCCTACACATCTTCTGTCTTGTGGACGACAGTGTGCCA